>Ga0182740_1000273_pt1 | contig 76625 bp, 61 predicted proteins | sample eDN5th37CKraftBY_FD_128872 | JGI IMG/M metagenome (GOLD analysis project Ga0182740, IMG submission 128872) | Enriched backyard soil microbial communities from Emeryville, California, USA - eDNA 5th pass 37_C Kraft BY (version 2) (version 2) | ecosystem: Environmental > Terrestrial > Soil >...
AGACCGCCAAGTCGGTGTCGGTCATCGCCCGCGAGGAGCTGGACGCGCGCGGGGTCGTCAACCTCAACGAGGCCATGCGCTACGTGGCCGGCGTGACCCTGGAAAGCACCGGCCAGGACAACCGCTACGACGACTTCCGCATCCGCGGCTTCAGCGCCGGCAGCGAGAGCCGCAACGTCACCGTCGACGGCCTGCGCGCGCCGCCGGGCGGCGGCTGGAACCGGACCAAGTTCGACAGCTGGAACCTGGAGCGGGTGGAGGTGCTGAAGGGCCCGTCGGCGGTGATGTACGGGCAGGTGGCCCCCGGCGGCATGGTCAACCAGGTCAGCAAGACCCCCGAGCCGGGCCAGCCGCAGGTGCTGCAGCTGGGCGTGGACGGCCACGACACGTGGAGCACGGCCTTCGACGCCGGCGCCGGCAGCAGTGACGACCGCCACCTGTTCCGGCTGGTCGGCCGCTATGCCGACGGCGGCACCCAGATCGATACGGTCGAGCAGCAGCACTGGTTCCTGGCGCCCAGCTACACCTTCCAGATCGCCGAGAAGACCCGCCTGACCCTGCTCGGCCAGTACCAGCAGGACGACGGCGGCTCGACCTACCAGTTCCTGCCGATGGACGGCACCCTGATCCCGGCCGCCGCCGGCTACATGAAGAACAGCACCTTCATCGGCGAGCACGACTGGGACACCTGGGACCGCACCCTGTGGAGCGCCGGCTGGCTGCTCGAGCACGCCTTCAACGAACACTGGACGCTGAGCCAGAGCGCGCGCCACATGCACGTGGACTCGCTGTACCGCGGCATCGTCACCAATGGCCCGCTCGCCGCCGACGGCCGCACCCAGGCGCGCCGCCAGGTGGCCGGCACCGGCGATTCCGACGGCAACACCGTCGACACCCGCCTGACCGGCAAGTTCGGCATCGGCGCGGCCGAGCACACCCTGCTGATCGGCGTGGACTGGGGCAAGGGCAAGCAGGACAGCGCCCGGCTGAGCTACGCCAACCCCCCGGCCATCGACATCTTCGACCCGGTCCACACCGGCCCCAGCGACGTCCTGCTGTCCACCGGCCTGAGCGGCGGCGAGAACACCCAGACCGGCGTCTACCTGCAGGACCAGGTCGCGCTGGACAAGTGGCGCTTCACCCTCGGCGGCCGCTACGACTGGTACAGCGACGAAAGCTGGAGCGGCGCGCCGTCGCGCGGGACGCGGCTCAAGGACCAGGCCTTCAGCGGCAACGCCGGCGTGCTGTATGCCTTCGACAACGGCTTCTCGCCCTACCTGAGCTATTCCGAATCGTTCGAACCCGCCGAGCGCACCCTGCTGGACAATTTCGACGGCACGCCGTTCGACCCGGTGCGCGGCAAGCAGTGGGAAGCGGGCGTGAAGTACCAGCCGGCCAGCTTCGACGGCCTGTTCACCCTGGCCGCCTACGACCTGCGCAAGAAGGACGAGGCCATCCCCGACACCGACCACGGCAACGTCTGCGGCGCGACGGGCACCACCGCCTGCTACATCGGCGACGGCGAGACCCGCGTGCGCGGCGTCGAGCTGGAGGCGCGCATCACCCCGCTGCAGGGCTTCAGCGTGATCGGCGCGGCCTCGCGCATGGATTCGGAATACGTGCGCAGCAACAACATCTACCAGGGCAGGGACCTGGCGATGGTGCCGGACCTGATGGCCTCGCTGTGGGGCGACTACACCTTCCAGTCGGGCGCGCTGGAAGGCTTCAGCATCGCCACCGGCCTGCGCTACAACGGCCAGACCTGGATCGTCGGCAACAGCCGCGGCATCGTCGGCGGCGCCGACAGGTACCCGGACCAGATCCCGTCCTACACGCTGTGGGACGCGGCGATCCGCTTCGATCTGTCGCGGGTGACGCAGGCCAACGTGATGCTGTCGCTGAACATCGGCAACATCGCCGACAAACGCTATGTCAGCACCTGCACCGGCACCAACGCGTGCTGGTACGGCACCGGCCGCACCGTCACCGCCAACGCCCGATGGACCTGGTGATCCGCGCGGCGTGCACCGGCCTGGCGCTGCTGCTGGGCGTGGCCGCAATGGCCACGCCCGCGGCCGCGCAGCCGGGCCGCGCGCGCCCGGTGGGCACCACCGTGGCCGATGCCGAGGTACCGGGCTGGCGCTGGCAGGAAACCCGCGTCACCTCGACCGATGGCCTGCGCCCGTACCGCGTGCGGGTGGCGGTGCCGGAGCGGCCGGCACCGGCCGATGGCTTTCCGGTGGCCTACCTGCTCGACGGCAATGCCGCACTGATGGCGACCGATGCGGCGTTGCTGACGCGGCTGGCGGCGGCGCCGCGGCCGCCGGTGATCGCTTTCATCGCCCATGACAACGGCCTGCGCATCGACGGCGATGCACGCGCGTTCGACTACACCCCGCGCCGTCCGGGCGATGAGGCAGCGCAGCGCGACGTGCTGGGTGGGCGACGCACCGGCGGCGCCGATGCGTTCCTTGCGCTGATCGAACGCACCATCGCCCCGCAGGTGGAGGCAATGGCGCCGATCGACAGCAGCCGGCGCGCGCTGTGGGGCCACTCCTACGGCGGCGTATTCGTGCTGCATGCGCTGTTCACGCGCCCGGATGCGTTCAACGTCTACGCCGCCGCCGACCCGTCGCTGTGGTGGGGCGATGGCCAACTGCTGCGCGAGGAGGCCGGAGCCGTCGCCGCTCCCGGCCCGGCCGCGGTGCTGTATCTGTGGGCCGGTGGTGGCGATGCGGCAATGGCTTCGCCGCGCGTGTCGGAGCCGGGTCGCGCCCCGGCCTCGCCGAGTGCCTTCCAACGTGCGCGCACCAGCCTGCCGGCCACGGCGACGGAGGACATGGCCGTCCGCCTGCGCGCCCGTGGCCTGACCGTGCACTGGACGCCGCTGCCCGGCCTGTCGCACGGGCAGACGCTGGGCGCCTCGCTGCCGCTGCTGCTGGAGGCGTTGTCCGGCGCCTCCGTTGCCACGCCCTGACCTCCCCCCGCTGCCGACCATGACCCCACGACGCCCTGCCGCCGCGTTCCGTTCCCGCGTTCCGTCCGTCTCCCTCGGGCAGGCGCTGCCGTGGCGGTTGGCGCTGGCCTGCCTGCTTGCTGCAGTGCCGTTCGCCGGGGCATTGGCGGCGGAAGAGGGCAGCGCCATGTCCACCATGCAGGGCGTATTGAAGCCCGGTGCGAGTGCGCGCCACGCGCTGGACCTGCACGCGGGCGATTACGTCGTCGGCGAACTGCGCGCCGCCGCCGCGCCGGCGTTGTGGCTGGACGATGCCGATGGCCGGCCGCTGCGCCGCCTGCTCGATGCGTGGCAGGACGGCGAGTTCATGTTCGTCGCCGGCCACGATGGCCGCCATGTGCTGCGTCTGCAGGGTGCAGCCGGTGCCAAGGCCCGCTACGAACTGCACGTCACCCGTGTGCTGCCGATGGCCGGGCAGCAACTCGCCACCACGCCGCCGCCACCGCGCAGCCCGCGCCTGCAGGCACTGCGCGAACACCTCGCCAGTGGCGGCGATACCGTGGCGTTCTGGGCGCAGGTCGCGCGCGAGGGTGCACCGCTGGTCGAAACCGTCGATGGCGTGCACCTGGCCACCTTCCTGTGGCGCGGCGCGCGCCACAACGTGCGCCTGTTCGCCGCGCCCAGCGGCGACATCGAGGACCTGCAACGACTGGGTGACAGCGACGTGTGGTTCGCCACCTACGAGGTGCCGGCCGATACCCGCATGTCCTACAAGCTCGCCCCGGACGTGCCGGTGCTGCCCGAAGGGGGCCGCGCCGCGCGCCGTGCGGTGCTGGCCACGGTGCAGCGCGACCCGCTGAACCCGCGCTTCCGGCCTGCCGATGCGCCGGATGATTTCGCCCGCGAATCCATCCTGGAACTGCCCGGCGCACCGCCGCAGCGCGCGGTGCGGTCCGGCACGCACCCCGCCGGCACGATCAGCGCGCATCGGTTGGGCAGTGCGCGATTGGGCAACACCCGCGACATCCACCTGTACCGCTCGCCCGGCTACCGTGCCGGCGATGCGCGCAACCTGCTGCTGGTGGTGTTCGACGGCTACACCTACCAGAACGCGATTCCCACGCCGGTCATCCTCGACAACCTCGTCGGCGAAGGTGCATTACCGCCGGTGCTGGCGGTGTTCGTCTCCAACCCGGACGCGGATGCACGCGCGCGCGAACTGCCGTGCAACCCGGCGTTCGGCGACTTCCTTGCGCAGGAACTGCTGCCGTGGGTGCAGGCCCGGGCCGGCACGCTGCCGGCGGCGTCGCGCACCGCGCTGGCCGGGGCCAGTTATGGCGGGCTGGCGTCGGCCTGCGTGGCGCTGCAATACCCGCAGCATTTCGGCAACGTGCTCAGCCAGTCCGGTTCGTTCTGGTGGGCGCCGGACGCGGCGCCGGGCCAGCCTGGCGCGGCAGAACCCGAATGGCTGGCGCGCCGCTACGCCGAGGCCCCGCGCCAGCCGATCCGCTTCTGGCTGGAAGCCGGCCGCTTCGAAACCGGGCGCGGCCAGGCCGGCATCCTCGAAAGCAACCGCCACCTGCGCGACGTACTGCGCGCCAGGGGCTACGACGTGCGGCACCGCGAATTCTCCGGCGGCCACGACTGGTACCACTGGCGCGGCACCCTCGCCGACGGCCTGCTGGCGCTGTTCGCGGACACGCCTTCCGCTTCCCCCATGACGCCAGCCGACGCCAGCGCCCCCACCTCTGCAAAGGACTATTGAGATGCGCGCACTCCCCCGGCCGGCCCTGCTGGCGCTGGCCATCATCATTTCCCTTCCCGCGGCCGCGGCCGCCGAAACCCTGCCGGCCGACGCCGACGGCACCCGCACGCTGGATGCGGTGGATGTGCGCGGCGTGCGCGTGCAGGGCTATGCCGCGCCGGTCACCAACGTCGGCCTGAAGCTGCCGGTGAGCCAGCGCGAGACGCCGCAGTCGGTCAGCGTGCTGACCCGCGCGCTGCTGGACGATCTGGCCGCCGATGGGCTGGACGAGGCGATCCTGTTCGTCCCCGGCGTGGCCCTGCGCCAGTACGACAGTATCGACACCCAGTACATCGTGCGCGGCTTCGAGATCACCAACTACCAGCTCGATGGCCTGCCGGCCACGCTCGGCCGCGCCAAGCCGCGGCTGGCGATGTACGACCGCGTGGAAGTGCTGCGCGGCGCGGCCGGCCTGCTCAACGGTGCCGGCGACCCCGGCGGCGTGGTCAACCTGGTGCGCAAGCACCCGACCGCCGAGCTGGCCGGCAACGCCGAGTTCTCCGCCGGTTCGTGGAATCGCTACCGGGTGCTGGGCGACGTCGGCGGCCCGTTGAACGCCGAGGGCAGCCTGCGCGGCCGCGTGGTTGTCGAGCACGAGGACAAGGACCTGTTCCTGCGCGGCGCCGACTACCGCTACACGCTGGGCTACGGCGTGCTGGAAACCGACATTTCCGACGACGGCCGCTTCAGCGTTGGTGTCAGCTACGAGAAGCTGAAGACCACGCCGGTCTGGAGCGGGCTGCCACGCTACGAAGATGGCCGCGCGCTGGAGGTGTCGCCGCGCACTGCGCTGGAGCCGGCATGGCAGGACGTGACCACGCAGGGCCGCCAGCTGTTCGCCGAGCTCGACCAGGGGCTGGGCGAGAACTGGCGCCTGCGCGTGTCGGCGCAGTACGCCAGGGAAAACGGCCGTTATCTGGTCGGCAACGGCTGGGGCGCGATCACCGACGATGGTTCGGGCTGGTCGATCACCCCGACCCTGCAATACCGCGACTACGGCAACCAGAGCCTGGATGCGGCCGTACTCGGCGGCTTCCAGGCGTGGGGCCGGCAGCACGACGTGATCGTCGGCGCCAACTGGAACCGCAGCAACACCGACGCCAGCGGCCTGGATTTCGCCGAATCGTGGGCCATCGCCGACGTGCACGCCTTCGATCCCTACGCATTGCCGCGCCCCCCCCAACTGCTGCAGGACAGCTACTGGAGCGGCCGCTACACCACCACCCAGGAAGGCGTGTACGGCGTGCTGCGGCTGCGCCCGGCGCAGCGCCTGACCGCGTTGCTGGGGCTGCGCTACAGCCGCTGGAACGACGACGGGCTGGAGCTGGAGCCGGTCGCCTGGGTCAGCTCCGACTACGGCGACACCCACCTCGGCGGCTATGCCGGGCTGGTGTACGAGCTGGACGCGCACTGGTCGCTGTACGCCAGCTACGCCGACGTCTTCCAGGTGCAGAGCGAGCGCGGCACCGATGGCCAGCTGCCGCCGATGCAGGGCGATGCGCTGGAAGCCGGCGTCAAGGGCGACTGGTTCGACGGCGCGCTCAATGCCTCGTTCGCCGTGTTCGACATCCGCCAGAAGGACCGTGCCCAGCTCGACGCCTCGCAGCTGCCCGGCGCCTGCAACGGCGACAACTGCTACGTCGCCCAGGGCGAGGTGAGCAGCCGCGGCTTCGAGGCCACGCTCGCCGGCCGCATCGCCGAAGGGGTGGACGTCAGTGCCGGCTATACGTGGAACAAGCAGGAGTATTCGCGCGACGCGGACCTGCAGGGCCAGCCGTTCAACACCTGGGCGCCGAAGCAGATGCTGCGGCTGTGGGCCAGCTGGCGGCCGCAGGCCGCGGCGGACTGGTCGTTCGGCCTCGGCGCGAGCTGGCAGACCGAGACCGAGGCCAGTGGCGGCATCGCGCAGCCGGCCTATGCGCTGTGGCATGCGCGCGCCGGCTACCGCTTCGACGCGCGCTGGAGCCTGGCGTTGAACGTGGACAACCTGTTCGACAAGGACTACTGGCAGACCGTCGGCCCCACCGGCTGGGGCAACTTCCGCGGCGAGCCGCGCAGCGCCACCGCCACCGTGCGCTACCGCTTCTGACCGGGGCCGGACCATGCCGCATCCGCATCCGCATCCGCATCTCCGTCGCACGTCCCGTTTCCGTGGAGTGATCGCATGACCCCGTGGTTGGCCGTCGCCGCCGTGCTGTCGTGCCTGGCCGGCACGCTGCTGTTGTACCTGGCCTCGCCGCAGCAGCAGCTGCGCGCGGCCGGGCCGTGGCCGCTACGGCGGTCGTGGTGGCCGGGCATCGCCTGCCTGCTGCTGTCGTTGCCGCTGCTCCTGCGGGTACTGGCGCCGGTGGAGGCGGTGGCCGGCTGGAGCGTGCTGGCGATGCTGTTCTGGTCGCTGTGGCCGTTCCTGGGCGCATGGCGCGCCCGCGTGCGTGCGCGGAGGGCGACGGCATGAACGACGAGGCGCGGGTGCGGCTGCAGAGCCGCCACTGGTTCGGCAAGACGATGGCCGGCGCGGTGCTGGGCTTCGGCCTGGCGCTGGCGCTGTCCGGCCTGTTCGCATGGCTGGGGCCGGACGGCATCGCCGGGGGCGGCGGCAAGGTCCAGTTCAACATGTGGCTGATGGCGCCGGTGTGGGCGCTGGTGCTGTCCTTCGTCTACCTGTTCCGCGACAGCCTGCGGGCGTGGTTGTGGCTGGGTGCGGCCAACGCGCTGGCGTTCGCCGCGTTGTGGTGCGTGCGTTGGGCGATGGCGTGAGGAGCAGGGCATGAAGATCCGCAGCGACATCATCAAGGTCTACAAGGACGTGCACATCTGGATCGGCATCGCCAGCGGGCTGATGCTGTTCATCGCCTTCTATGCCGGCGCGATCACCATGTTCGAGAAGCCGCTGGAACGCTGGGCCACGCCGCCGTCCACGCTGTCGGCGGCGCCGCCGCTGGAGCGGGCCGATGCGCTGGTCGAGGCGGTGCTGGCCGCGCACCCGCAGGCGGCGGCGCGTTATTTCGTCTCGGTGCAACCGGCCGCCGACCAGCCGGCGCGGGTGTACTGGCAGGAACGCGGCAAGGGCCGCCGCGAGTTCAAGGAGTACGGCGCCAGCTTCGCCGCCGACGGCAGCCTGCAGGTGGAGCAGACCCGCAAGGCGCCGGTGGCGCAGCTGGTGGATACGCTGCACCAGCTGGTCGGCCTGCCGTTCCCCGACGCGGTGGCGCGGCCGATCATGGGCGCGGTGGCGCTGGCCTATGCGGTGGCGCTGGTGTCCGGCCTGATCGTGCTGTTGCCGACCATCGCCCGCGACGTGTTCGCGCTGCGCATCGGCAAGAACATCAAGCGCCTGTGGCTGGACGTGCACAACGCGCTGGGCCTGTTCAGCCTGCCATTCCACGTCGTCATCGCGTTGACCAGCGTGGTGTTCGCCTTCCACGACCAGTTCTACGACGCGCAGGATGCGGTGGTGTATCCCAATGGCATCCAGTGGGGCGAGCATGAAGATGCGCCCGCCGGTGGGCGCGTGCTGCCGGCCGCCGAACTGCTGCGCTGGGTGGAGGTGCAGCTGCCGGGTTTCGAGGTGTACGGCTTCGGTTTCCAGCGCGACCAAGAGGGCCACGTCGAGGCCAGCGTGAGCGGCCTGGACCTGCGCCGCGGCACCCGCGCGCGCACCTACATGCAGACCCATCTCGACCCCTATACCGGGGAGGTCGACCCGCACGACCTGCCGGGCCGCATGGAAGGCTGGGACGAGGCGGTCAACGCCTTCTTCGCCCTGCATTTCGGCAGCTTCGGCGGCAACCCGGTGCGCTGGCTGTACCTGCTGATGGGCCTGGCCGGCGCGGTGCTGTTCTACAGCGGCAACCTGCTGTGGGTGGAATCGCGGCGGCGCAAGCGCAAGGGCGCGGAAACGCCGGTGCAGAAGCGTTCGGCATGGGTGCTGGCCTGTTTGACCGTCGGCGTGTCGCTGGGCTGCGTGGCCGGCATTTCCGCCACGTTGGCCGCAGCCAAGTGGTTGCCGGCGCTGGTGGGCGACCTGAAGGCGTGGCACACCGGCATCTACTACGCGGTGTTCGTGGCGGCGGTGGCGTGGGCGTTCGCGCGCGGCGCATCACGCGGCGCGGTGGAACTGCTGGTGGCCAGCGCGGTGTTGACCTTGCTGATTCCCCTGTCCAGTTTGGCCGGCCACTGGAACATCGGCGGCACGTGGAGCCACCCCGGCAGCTGGCCGGTGGACGCCACCGCGCTGCTGGCGGTGCCGGTGCTGCTGTATCTGGCACGCCACACCCGCAGGCGCATGCGGCAAGGCCACAACGACAGCGTCTGGGCGCAATGAACGAACGGTAGGAGCGCACCTTGGTGCGCGATGAAGCTTTCCCGGTAGAGCCCCATCGCGCACCAAGGTGCGCTCCTACGGGGTGCCCTACACGTCGCCGTCGCTGGCCCAGCCCTCGCCGCTGCCGCGCTGGAATACGTTGTCGCCGTCCTGCACGTCGCCGGCGGGGACGTGGTCCCGTGCCGCCAGCTTCGCGTAGATCGGGGTGAAGTCCGGCGCGGTGGCGGCCATCAGCTGCTCGAAGCCGTCGATGACGAAGTAGGTCTTCTGGAAGGTGTCGATGCGGTAGCGGGTGCGCATGATCCGCTCCAGGTCGAAGCCAATCCGGTTCGGCGCGGCCGATTCCAGCGAATGCAGCGATTCGCCCTTCGACGAGACGATGCCGGCGCCGTAGATGCGCAGGCCCTCGGCGGTGTTCATAAGCCCGAACTCCACCGTGTACCAGTACAGCCGGGTCAGGTTCTGCAACGCTTCGGGGCCGATCGCGTGCGCCTTGACCCCGCCGCGGCCGTAGGCGGCCATGTAGTCGGCGAACACCGGGTTCATCAGCAGCGGCACGTGGCCGAACAGGTCGTGGAACAGGTCCGGCTCGGCGATGTAGTCGATCTGCTCGGGGCGGCGGATCCACCACGTCACCGGGAAGCGGCGGTGCGCCAGGTGCTCGAAGAAATCCAGTTCCGGCAGCAGCCCTTCCACGCCCACCAGGGTCCAGCCGGTGGCCGCGCCCAGCACCTCGTTGAGCTGGTCGAAGCGGGGGATCATGTGCTCGCTCATGCCCATCTCGTCCTGCGCGTCGAGGAACTCGCGGCAGGCGCGGCCGACCAGCAGCTCGCGCTGGCGGCGGTACAGCGTGCTCCAGGTGGCATGGTCGTCGGCGCTGTAGCCGTCCCACGGCTGCTCGATCACGGCGGTGGTATAGACCGGCACGTAACCCTTGTCGGTCTGTTGGTGTTCGACGCGGCGCGGGGCGGTGTCCATGACGGGGCCTTCCGGTGGAGTGGATTCCCGATGGTAGGAAGCCGGCCGCGCAACAGGTGTGCGAAATTGCGCCGATATGCCGCCGTGGCGCAATATTATTGCGTAATTTCGATGTTGCGGGGCAACAATAATGGAGTCCATCGCGCTTGACCGCACGGATCTGCGCCTGCTGGCGGAGATCCAGCAACACGGCCGCGCCACCAATGCCGAACTGGCCGCGCGGGTGAACCTGTCGCCCTCGGCCTGCCTGCGCCGGGTGCAGCGGCTGGAGGCCGAGGGCGTGATCGCCGGCTACGGCGCGCGGCTGGAACCGCGCCGGATCGGCCTGGGCCTGCAGGCGTTCGTGCGGGTGCAGCTGTCCAAGCACGGGCAGGCGGCCATCGACCACTTCGTCGAGGCGGTGCAGCTGTGGGACGAGGTGGTGGCCTGCCACGCGCTCACCGGCGACATGGACTACCTGCTGCACGTCTACGTGCGCGACCTCGACCACTTCTCCGCGTTCCTGCTGGACAAGCTGCTCAACGCCGCCGGCGTGGCCGACGTCAATTCCAGCTTCGTGCTGCGCACGGTCAAGGAGTTCCGCGCGCTGCCGCTGGCGCAGCTCGGGAGGAGTTGAACCGCAGCAGGCGCGCGGATTGATCGACATCATGGTGGCGGTGGCGGCAGGCGCGGAGCATGCCGGCCACACCCCAACGAGAAACCCCCATGTCGATCCGCCTCCTCCCCGTCCTGCCCCTGTTGCTGGCCGCCGCGCCGGCCGTCGCGGCCGATGACGGCGGCAAGCCGCTGCTGGACCTGCGCTACCGCTACGAGCACGTGGAGCAGGGCGGGATCGCCCGCGATGCCGATGCGCACAGCGCGCGCCTGCGGCTGGGGTACCGCACCGTACGCTGGCACGGCTGGTCGGCGCTGGGCGAGGTCGATGGCGTCGCCCACCTCGGCGGCGAGCGCTTCAACGACACCCGCAACGGTCGCGGCCAATACCCGACGGTGGCCGACCCGGATGGCGCCGAACTCAACCAGGCGCTGCTGCGCTACGACGGTGCACACGGCAACGTGCAGCTCGGCCGCCAGCGCATCAACCTCGGCAACCAGCGCTTCGTCGGCGGTTCCGGCTGGCGCCAGAACGAACAGACCTACGACGGCGCGCTGGCCGAGTGGACACCGGCCGCGCAATGGAAGCTGGCCTACGCCTTCGTCACCAACATCAATACCGTGTTCGGCCCGGACGAACCGGCCACGTCCAGTGCCACGTCCAGTGCCACCGCACCGGCCAACATCCACGGCGACAGCCACCTGCTGCAGGTGACGTTCGCACCCGCCGAAGCGCTGGCGATCACCGGCTACCACTACCGGCTCGACCTGGAGAACATCGCCGTGGCCGCCGCCGCACCGCGCGGCACCCTGTCCGCCGACACCACCGGCCTGCGCCTGCAGGGCGGCCGCGGCGCGCTCGGCTACGTGCTGGAACACGCACGGCAGGTGGACGGCCACGGCAATCCGTGGGCGCTGGACAGCCGCTATTGGCTGGGCGAAGCCAGCTACGCCGGCGTCCGCGCCAAGGGCACAGCCGGCATCGAGGTACTCGGCGCCGGCCACGGCACCGCCGCCAACGGTGCCTTCCAGACGCCGCTGGCCACCAAACATGCGTTCCAGGGCTGGGCCGACCAGTTCGGCACCACCCCGGCCGACGGCCTGCGCGACGCCTATGCCGGCGTGGCGCTGCCGCTGGCCGGCGGCAAGGCGCAGGCGTGGTACCACGACTTCCGCAGCGACCGCGGCAGCTACCGTTACGGGCGCGAATTCGACCTGTCGTGGGAGCGCACCATCCCGCAGCTGAAGGGCCTGAGCGTGCTGCTCAAGGCCGCGCGTTACCGCAGCAGCGACGACCTGCGTACCAAGGATGCGGACAAGCTCTGGCTGCAAGTGCAATACAGCCGGATGTAGATGCGGGGCTTGCCCCGCACGAAGACTTGCCGGAAGAACGTCATGCTGCAGCGCGCCGGCGCATCAAGCACCTGTAGATGCGGGGCTCGCCCCGCATGGAGGAGCGCCGGGAAGACCCCATGCGGGGCAAGCCCCGCATCTACGGAAAATCAACGCACCGGCGCGGCGCAGTCCTTTTCCTTGCCACGCAGCTTTTCCAGCCGCGAACGGCTGTCCCGGTAGTGCCGGCCGCTGGCCGGCATCTGCACGAAAGTCGGGTAATGCGGGGTTGCCGGCCAGCGGCCGGCACTACCCTGGATGCAAGGAGTCCGGTGGGTGCCGACCGTTGGTCGGCACCGTCGGCCAACCTGCAGCAAGCCTCAGGGCGCCGTGCGCCACCGCCCGGCCAACGGTCGGGCGCTACCGAGGTGTTGGGTGTGCGGCCAACTCAATGCGCCGGCGCGGCGCAGTCCTTTTCCTTGCCGCGCAGCTTCTCCAGCCGCGAACGGCTGTCCTGGCAGCGCTGGTATGCCTCGGCCGCGGCGGCGCTGGCGCGGGCCTGCGCGTCGCGGAGCTGTTGCAGGCGCGCCTGCTGCAAGCGCTGCACGCCGGCGCGGATCTGCGGCATCGCCGCCATCGCCGCCTTCTCGCCTTCGAGGATGGCGCGGCCGCGCTGCTCGAAATCGGCCGCGCCGATGTCCAGCACCTGCGGGCGGATCACCACGTCGGCGCGCGCCAGCTCCTGCTCGCCCAGGCGCTGGCCCATGATCGCGATGGACTGGTTGACCGTGCCCAGCAGGCTGTCCGGGCGCTGGCCGCTGGCCTTGCTGGAAATGTCCACGGCGATGACGAACTCGGCGCCGAGCTGGCGCGCCGCGTCCACCGGCACCGGGCTGACCACGCCGCCGTCGACGTAGGTCTTGCCACCGATGCTGACCGGCTCGAACACGCCCGGCACCGAACTGGATGCGCGCACCGCCTGGCCGACGTTGCCGCGCACGAACACCGCGCGCTCGCCGGTCTCCAGCTGCGTGGCCACCGCCGCGAACGGCTTGCTCAGGCGCTCGGCCGGTTTGTTGTCGACCTGAGCGTTGACGTAGTCCTGCAGCTTGCGGCCTTCGATCAGCCCGCCGGAAAACAGGCGCACGTCGCGGATGCTGGCCTGGTCCAGCGCCACCGCCTTCTGCTGCATCTCGAACGCGTCCATGCCGCTGGCGTACAGCGCGCCGACCACGCTGCCGGCACTGGTGCCGGACACCACCACCGGCTCGAAGCCGTTGGCCTCCAGCATCTTGATCACGCCTATGTGGGCGAAGCCCTTGGCCGCGCCGCCGCCCAGCGCCACGCCGATCTTCACCGGCGCGACCGGCGTGGCCGGAACAACAGGCATCGCAACCGGTGCGGCGGGCTTGACGTTCCCGCCGCCGCAGGCGGCCAGCAGGCCGAGCAGGGCAAGGGGCAGCAGCAGGCGTGGACGCAGCGGTTTCATCGACGGGCAGCGGGCTCGGGAAAGGGCGAGAGCATACCCGCAACTGGCACAATCGCGGCCAACGGCCACTGCGCGACATGCGGCGTGGCGGCACCGTTTTCATGGGAGGAGGCCGCGTGCGCGGACCGCGGCACGACATCTGGCGCTTCGCCCTGTTCTTCGGCTTCCTGCTGGCGCTGTTCGCCGTGCCGCATGCGTCGGCCTGGTTCGGGCTGGTATTGCTGGTGCCGGTACTCGCTGCGCTTGCGGTGGCGGCGAGCATGCTGCGGGTTGCGATCCGGCGGCGGCGGGCGGCGCGGGTGTTGGCGCGGCAACACCCGCTGCGGCCCCTGCATGGCCACGAGCGGACGGCGCTGGAGTGGTTCGGGCAACCGCAGCAGATCAGCTGGCGGGCGCCGCGCGGCAACGTCATCGACCTCGCGGCCGCGGTGCGGGAGGCCGGCCGCGCGCCGGTGGTGCGGCAACTGGAGGGCACCTGCCGCATCCTCGTGCGTGGCCGGCACCATGACCGCCACGACTTCATCGGCGACGTGGAAGTGCTGATGCTGCCCGGTGCGGACCACGCGGTGGCCGCCGCCAATCGTGCCGAGGTCCTGCTGTGCGGCGACATCGCGGTGGTGCTCGCGCTCAACGGCCGCTGGAACGTGCGCGAGGCGCGCGCCCTGCTGCGCTGAAACCGGCGCGGCAGGGCCCGGCGACAGCCGTCAGAAGCGGTTGTCACCATCCAGGATGCGTCCCAGCCCGCCCAGCACCGAGCCCTCGCCACGGCCCTGGCCGCCCCCCTGCGGCGCGGCCGCGTACATGCGCCCGGCCAGGCGCGAGAACGGCAGCGATTGCAGCCACACCTTGCCGGGGCCGGTGAGGGTGGCTAGGAACACGCCCTCGCCGCCGAAGAACATGCTCTTCAGCCCGGCCACGCGGCGCACGTCCATGTCCACGCCGGCGTGGTAGGCGACCACGCAGCCGGTATCGACGTCGATGCGCTCGCCGGCGGCCAGTTCGCGCTCGACCACGCAGCCGCCGGCATGCACGAACACCCAGCCGTCGCCTTCGAGCTTCTGCATGATGAAGCCCTCGCCGCCGAACAGCCCGGTCATCACCTTGCGTTGCAGGTGCACGCCCACCTGCACGCCGCGCGCGCCGGCCAGGAAGCTGTCCTTCTGGCAGATCAGCGTGCCGCCGTGCTCGTCCAGCTTCATCGGGATCACCGTGCCGGGGTAGGGCGCGGCGAAGGCGACCTTGGCCTTGCCCTGGCCGACGTGGGTGTAGAGCGTGGCGAACAGGCTCTCGCCGGTGATCACGCGCTTGCCGGCGGCCAGCAGCTTGTCCATGAAGCCGCCGCCCTGGCCGCTGTGCGAGCCGTCGCCGAACACGGTGTCCATCTGCACCGACGCGTCCTTGAACATCAGCGCGCCGGCTTCGGCGATGGCGCTTTCGCCGGGGTCCAGCTCGATCTCCACGAACTGCATCTCGTGGCCGACGATGCGGAAGTCGATGTCGTCGGCGCGGTTGCCGCGCCCGCCCACCGGCGGGGGCGTCGGCGGCGGTGCCGCCTGTCCGCCGAATTCCGGCAGCGACGCGGCCGGCTGCCAGCCCCGCATGCCCTCGCGCCATGCCAGTGCGTTGCGGTGCGCCTGCGCGTGGCGGCGCGCGGGTTCGTCGTCGAGCGGACCGACGCGGTCGGCCTGGCCGGGATTGTGGAAGTACCACTGGCTCATGGCGGGTTCCTGCTGCGGGAGGTGAGCGCCAAGTCTAATGAAGGACGGAGGCCGCATGCGGCACGGTTCAACGACCGCCGTGCAGCGCCTCGTGCAGTACGTCCAGCAATTGCTCGTTGTCGTCGCCGCGCTGCTCCCAGTACATGATGCCGCCCAGCCCGTTGCGCTTGACGTAGCCGGCCTTGATCGCCAGCGACTGCGGGTCGTCGTAGGTGATGAAGCGGCGCTCGGATGGATTCCACAAATACGGCGCCTGCGCCGCGTCGTCCCAGTGCCGCTGCCAGCCCGGCGCGCCGAGGCGGGTGTGGACGATCTGCTGCCACGTGATGAAACCGCCGTCGCTGGCGAAGCTGCGGTACAGGCCGTCGTTGGCCGGGTCCACGTCACCGAAGGTGCGGCCGTAGAACGGCACGCCGACGTTGATCTTGTCCGCCGGTACGCCGGCGTCGAGGAAGTAGCGCACCGCCGCCTCGGTGTCGCGGTCCTGCGGTGCGGCCAGCGGCGAGCGCGACAGGCCGGCATGGTGGCCGGTGGTCGGGGTCAGGCTGCCGTGGAAGTCGTAGGTCATCAGGTTGATCCAGTCCAGCGACCGGGCGATGCGCGGCAGCTCCAGCCCCGCGGCGAAGCGGCCCTCGGCGGCGGCGATGGTCAGCAGGTAATGGCGCCGGCCTTTGCCCTCGCCGTCCAGCCGCGCGCGCAGTTGCTCCAGCAGCAGGGTGAAGTTGCGGCGGTCGCCGGGGGCGTGGCTGATGTCGGCGTCGCCCAGCGTCGGGTACTCCCAGTCGATGTCCAGGCCGTCGAGGTCGAATTCGTGCACCAGCGCGACGCCGCTGTCGATGAAGCGTGCGCGGGCCGCCACGGTAGCCGCGGCCTCGGAGAAGTTGCCCGCGCCCCAGCCGCCGATGGACAGCAGCACCTTCAGCCCTGGGTTGTCCGTGCGCTTGCCGACGACGGCGCGCAGGCGCGCCGGATCGACCGTGTCGGGCAGGTACACGCGGCCGTCCGCCGCGACCTTGGCGAAGGCGAAGTTCACCACGTCCAGCTTGGTGGCCGTCAGTTGCAGCGGCGCCGGGCTGTCCATGACGTAGCCGATCAGGCGCGGCTGCGCCTGTGCGGCGGCGGTGAATGCGAGCAGGGTGGCGGCCAGCAGTGTGTGCAGGCGGAAGCGTGGGATAGGCATGGAAGACCTCGACGAAGCTGGGCGCCCCACTCTAGCCGCCAGGGCGGTCGTCGCCGCACGAGATAACGCCTGAAACCTGCGGTAGGTGCGGGGCTTGCCCCGCACGGTGCTTTGCCGGGAAAGCTTCATGCGGGGCAAGCCCCGCATCTACGTGTAGGCATCGGGCTTGCCCGATGCGGGGTGTTCCCCGTGATGCTTGCCCCGTACACGTAAACCTCAACGCGCTTCGGGAATCTCGATTTTCAGCGCTTCGGCTTCGGTGGCGCAGTCGCGTGGCAGCGGCAGGCCGAGTTTGCGGGTGGCTTCGACCTCGCGCTGCGCGAGCAGCAGGTCGGCGCCGAACTGCAGGTCGTCATGCAGCCGCGCCACTGTCGCCGCCGCCATCGCCTGGCCCTGCTGCACGTCGCTGTACCAGTGCACGTTGCAGACCAGCCGGCTGTGGCCATAGTTGCGGCCGCGCTGGAGCAGGGCGGTGGCGCGCTCGGGGGCGATCTCGGACAGGATCAGCGCCCATGTCCAGCCGATGGCGGTATGCCCGGAAGGATAGGAACCGCTGCCGCGCAGGTGGTCCTCCTGCTCGGGCGTGCAGGTGGGCTGGCCGTTGACCATGAACGGGCGCGGGCGCTGGTAATGGGTCTTGGCCGCGCGGGTGGCGGCGCTGGCGTCGATCAGGCTGCGCTGCAGCAGGCGCATCAGCACCGGCGTGTGCCGTTCGTCCACCGGGATGCCCAGCGCGCAGCTGAACTGCTGGGCGCCGTCGGGGAAGCCCAGGTCGGCATCGACGTGCGCCTGGCGGAAGCGCGGGCTGTCGCGCAGCGTCAGTGCCTGCGCGGCGACGGCGTCGTCCAGCGCCGCCCAGGCCGTGCCCGCTGCCGGTGGCGGCGGGCTCAGCGCCAGGCTGTCGGGAAGGGCGTCGCCGCGCAGGTAGCCGGTCGGGGCCGGGGCATCGGTGGAAACGGCGGCCGGCGTGCTGGAGCAGGCCGCCAGTGCGGCGCACAGCGCCAGGGCATGGAACAGGGGCTTGGAACGGGACATCGCGGGAAAGAGGGTGGAACGGGGCGGCATCATCGCATCAATGCCGGCTGCCCGTGGGTGGGGGGCGGGCCCCGCATGGGTGGCCATTCGTAGCTGCGGGGCTTGCCCCGCAGGGGGCTTCACCGGGAAAGCTTCCCGCGGGGCAAGCCCCGCAGCTACGTGGTGGTGCGTGCCCATGCGGTGAGGCGGCCCTGTTCCTCGCGTACCTCGATCGGGCCGCCGAACACCTCGGACAGCGGCCCGGCGTGCAGCAGTTCGTCGCGGTCGCCATCGGCGACGATGCGCCCGCCCTTCATCAGCACCACGCGGCGGATCTCGGGGATCACTTCCTCGATGTGGTGGGTGACCAGCACCAGGGTGATGCCTTGCCGGGCGAGGTGGCGCATGCTGTCCACCAGGTGCTGGCGGGCGATCAGGTCCAGCCCGGTGGACGGTTCGTCCAGCAGCAGCGCGCGCGGCTGGTTGACCAGCGCGCGGGCGATCAGCACGCGGCGGGTCTCGCCGGCCGACAGCTCGGCGTAGCTGCGGCCCAGCAGCGACGAGGCGCGCGCCAGTTCCAGCGCGTGGCGCGCGCGCTGGCGCATGTCGTCGGTGACGTCGCGGTGCGCCGGCACCACGTAGCTGGCGAAGAAGCCGGAGATCACCGCCTCCTCCACGCCCAGCCCCGGCATGTCGGCGAGGTTGCCGGACAGGTCGCCGGTGACGATGCCCAGCTGCGCGCGCAGCCGGTCCACCTGCCAGCGGGTCTGGCCCAGCACCTTCACCGGCACGTGGCCGTCGGCGCGCGCCAGCGGGTACAGCTCGCGCGTTATCAGCTTGATGAAGGAGGACTTGCCGCAGCCGTTGGGGCCGAGGATGGCGGTGTGCTGGCCCTGTTCGATGCGCAGGTCCAGCGCGTGCAGCACGCGGACCTGGCCGCGGATGACACTGGCGTGGTCCAGTTCGATCAGGGGGGCCGCGGGCGCGGCGGAGGTGGAGAGCATTCGGATGTGAACGGTGGCGGGGGATTGGACCAAAGACGGCGCGGGCAAGGGATGAAGTTTGCCGCGCCAGCCCCCATCATGGGTACCCACGGTTTCAACCGCCACCGATCGCCCCCCGGAGTTCCTCGATGACCGACACCCTTCTCGACTTCCTCAGCGGCGGCGTCGCCGGCCTGGGCTGGTGGGGCATGCTGGCGGTGCTGCTGGTGTTCACCCAGCTCACCATCTTCGCGGTCACCCTGTACCTGCACCGCAGCCAGGCGCACCGCGGCGTGGATTTCCACCCGCTCGTCGCCCACTTCTTCCGCTTCTGGACCTGGCTGACCACCTCGATGATCACCCGCGAGTGGGTGGCCATCCATCGCAAGCACCACGCCCGGGTGGAAACCGACGAGGACCCGCACAGCCCGGTGACCAAGGGCATCGGCCGCGTGTTCTGGCGCGGCGTGGAGCTGTACCGCGAGGCCCGCGCGCAGCGCGCGGACATCGAGCAGTACGGCCGCGGCGCGCCGGAGGACTGGATCGAGCGCCACCTCTACACCCCGCACGCCAACCTCGGCCCGGTGCTGTTGTTCGCGCTGAACTTCGTGCTGTTCGGCCTGCCGGGCGTCGCCCTGTGGGCGATCCAGATGGCGTGGATCCCGTTCTGGGCCGCCGGCGTGGTCAACGGCCTCGGCCACTGGTGGGGCTACCGCAACTTTGAGTCGGCCGACACCTCCACCAACCTGACACCGTGGGCGTTCTGGATCGGCGGCGAGGAGCTGCACAACAACCACCACGCCTTCCCCAGCTCGGCGCGTTTCTCGATGCGGCGCTGGGAGTTCGACATCGGCTGGCAGGCCATCCGCCTGCTGCAGGCGCTGCGCCTGGCCAAGGTGCTGCGGGTGGCGCCGACGATGGACGTGCGCCCGAACATCTCCGTGCCCGACGCCGACACCCTCAGGGCGCTGCTGTCGCACCGCTTCCAGGCCATGACCGACTACCAGCGCAACGTGTTCACCCCGGCGCTGCGCGAAGAAGCCGCCGCCGCCGGCGCCAAGCTGCGCAAGCTGCTGCCGCGTCGTTTGCGGCGCGGGCTGGTCAACGACGGCCGCTGGCTCAAGCCGGATTGCCGCGAGCAGTTGCAGCGGTGGGTGCAGCAGCGCCCGCGTATCCAGCTGCTGGTCGAACACCGCGCGCGCCTGTCGGCGCTGCTGGAGGCGCGTACCCACGATGCCGCCGAGCGCCTGAAGCACCTGCAGCAGTGGTGCCAGGAGGCCGAGGCCAGCGGCATCGCCGCGTTGCAGGCCTACGCGGCGCGCCTGAAGGGCTATTCGCTCGCCACCGCATGAACCGGCTCGCCGCCGGCCTGACGCTGCTGCTGGCGCTGCCGGCGGCGGCGCAGGTGCAGGACACCGGCGACTACCTGCGGCGCATGGACCTCGATGGCGACGGCCGGGTCGGCCCGGACGAATACCTGCAATGGATGCTCTACGCCTTCGAGCGCATGGACCGTGACGGCAATGGCGTGCTGGAGCCGGAAGAACAACCCGGCGGACGCGGCAAGGCGATCACCCGCGAGCAGCAGGTACAGGTGATCCTGCAGCGCTTCGCCCGGCAGGATGCCGATGGCGACGGCTTCCTCAACGCCCGCGAACTGATGGCGCCGCCGCGCTGACGGCCGGGGCGAACGGTGGACTTCATGGATGCGGGGCTTGCCCGCGACTCGATGCGCTGCCGTAGATGCGGGGCTTGCCCCGCATGAGGCTTTCCCGGTAAAGCCTCGTGTGGGGCGAGCCCCACACCTACAATCCCGTCATGCCCGAACTGCCCGAAGTCGAAACCACCCGCCGTGGCCTGGAGCCGCACCTGCAGGGCCGCCGCATCCACGGCGTGATCCTGCGCCGGCCGGACCTGCGCTGGCCGATCCCGCCGGAAATCGAACGCGAACTGCCCGGCCGGCGCATCGCCGCGATCCGCCGCCGCGCCAAGTACCTGCTGCTGGACACCGAGGCCGGCAGCGCGCTGCTGCATCTGGGCATGTCCGGCAGCCTGCGGGTGCTGCCCGGCGACACCCCGGTGCGCGCCCACGACCACGTGGACGTCAGCCTGGAAGACGGCCGCCTGCTGCGCTTCAACGATCCGCGCCGCTTCGGCTGCCTGCTGTGGCAGCCGCAAGGCCAGACCCACGAACTGCTGCGCGACCTCGGCCCCGAGCCGCTGGACGAGGCGTTCGACGGCGACCACCTGTTCGCGCGCAGCCGCGGCCGCAGCGCGCCGGTCAAGAGCTTCCTGATGGACCAGCGCATCGTCGTCGGCGTCGGCAACATCTATGCCGCCGAAAGCCTGTTCATGGCCGGCATCAGCCCATTGCGCGAGGCCGGCAAGGTGTCGCGCGAGCGTTACGCGCGGCTGGCCGATGCGGTCAAGCGCATCCTCGGCCACGCCATCACCCGCGGTGGCACCACGCTGCGCGACTTCATCAGCCCCGATGGCGCGCCCGGCTATTTCGAGCAGGAACTATCGGTGTACGGCCGCGAGGGCCAGGCTTGCGTGCGCTGCGGCCGCGCGCTGCGCCACGCCAGCATCGGCCAGCGTGCGTCGGTGTGGTGCGGCCACTGCCAGCGGTAGGCGCATTCGCCGTTGCACCCGCGGGGATCGGCGTCGATGCCGGAAGGGCAACGACGTGCATGCGATCCCCGTGGTTGTGTGCCCGCCGTCGATGCCGGTCCAGCCGCCGCCGGGCACCCGTGGCACGATCGAGCTGAAGCCGGCGTTCATCCCCCAGCGCGCGGCTACTGCCGATTAACCCGAGTGCGCCTAACATGCCACGGGTTTCCAACAAGCCGCTCTCCATGCAACGACGCGATTTCCTCCGCCGTGCCTCGCTGGCGCTGGCCGCCTTCGGGCTGCCGTCACTCCCGGCCGCCGCCGCCGGCAGGCAACATGGCCTGCGCCGCATCGGCCAGCCGCAGCCGTTCGATTTCGCCGCGCTGAAGGGCCAGGCACGGGCCTTGGCGCAGGCGCCGTACCGCAGCCACAAGCGCACGCTGCCGCCGGAAGTGGAGGCGCTGGACTGGGACCAGTACCAGTCCATCCGCTACCGCCAGGACCACGCGCTGTGGGCCAACCGGCCCGGCGGCTTCCAGGCCAAGTTCTTCCACCTCGGCCTGTACTTCCATACGCCGGTGCGCATGTTCGACGTGGCCGACGGCAAGGCGCAGGAGCTGGCCTACGATGCAGCCGCGTTCGACTACGGCAACAGCGGCGTCCACGGCAGCCGCCTGCCGGCCGACCTCGGTTTCGCCGGCTTCCGCCTCAACACCCGCGGCGATACCGACCGCGACTTCGCCGCCTTCCTCGGCGCCAGCTATTTCCGCGCGGTGGGCAAGGAGGGCCAGTACGGCCAGTCCGCGCGCGGGCTGGCGATCGACACCGGCATGGGCAAGCCGGAGGAATTCCCGGATTTCATCGCCTGGTACCTCGAACAGCCGGCCCCCGGTTCGGACGCCCTGGTCGTCTACGGCCTGCTCGATTCGCCGAGCGTGACCGGCGCCTACCGTTTCGCCATCACCAACGGCGAGGTGCTGCTGATGGACATCGACAGCGCGTTGTACCCGCGCGCGCAGATCGAGCGGCTCGGCATCGCCCCGTGCACCAGCATGTACCAGGTGGGCGAGAACGACCGCCGCATGGGCTGGGACTGGCGCCCGGAAATCCATGATACCGACGGCCTGTCGCTGTGGACCGGCAGCGGCGAATGGATCTGGCGGCCACTGTGCAACCCGCCGCAGCTGCGCTTCAACATGTTCGTGGACCGCAACCCGCGCGGCTTCGGCCTGCTGCAACGCGACCGCGACTTCGACCATTACCAGGACGACGGCGTGTTCTACGAGAAGCGCCCATGCCTGTGGGTGGAACCGAAGGGCGAGTGGGGCGCCGGTTCGGTGCAGCTGGTGGAGATCCCCACCAATGACGAAACCTTCGACAACATCGTCGCGTTCTGGAACCCGCAGGCCAAGCCGCAGCCGGGCGAGGAGCTGCTGGTCGGCTACCGCCTGTACTGGGGCGCGCAGCCGCCGGCGCGACCGCCGCTGGCGCACTGCGTGGCCAGCCGCACCGGCCTGGGCGGCGTGATCGGCAAGAAGCGCGAATATTTCTCGTGGCGCTTCGCGGTGGATTTCGAAGGCGGCGAATTGCAGTCGCTGATCGACAAGGCCGAGGTCGAGGCGGTGGTGGAAGCCAGCCGCGGCCGGGTGGAGATCGTCTCGGCGCGGCCACTGCGCGAGATCGACGGCTACCGCGCGATGTTCGACCTGGTGCCGCCGGACGGTTCCAGCGAGCAGATCGACCTGCGCCTGTACCTGCGCAGCGGCGGCAGGACCCTGACCGAAACCTGGCTGTACCAGTACACGCCGCCGCCGCCGGAACAACGCACGCTCTATTGATCCGACATGAGCCTGTTGCGCAGGGGGGGGCCGAGCAACGGTGACTGCATGCGCGTTCATGTGCGCCGCGCGGGCCGGCAGTGATGTTGCGGCGCAGCGTAAATTCCCTTGGCAATCCGTGATTTGCGCCCGTTGCGTGGGAAAGCCGATGCATCGGCAAGCATTCGTTGACAGCGTTGTCAGATCACGCGTACAACGACCGACGGTCCGTGCCGCCGGCATGCCGGCGGAAACGTGCAACGCATGGCAGGGGATGACGCGCCAATGCGGTGTTTGCGGGTGATTGCCCGCCACGGGGTGCCGGTAGCGGTGGCCTTGCACGCCGGGCACAAGGGGAGCGGGCGCGATGCGCACGTGGTGACGACGACAGCAACGAAGAAATCAAACGACATGACACAGAAAACCCGCTGGTCGCAATTCAGTGTACTCATCACGGTGTTCTTCTTCTGGGGCTTCGTCGCCGCCAGCAACGACATCCTGATCCCGGTGTTCAAGAAAGCCTTCGACCTGAGCCAGGCGCAGAGCCAGTGGGTGTCGATGGCGTTCTACGTGGCCTATACGGTGGGCTCGCTGATCTACTTCGGCGTTTCCAAGGCCACCGGCAAGGACCTGCTCAACCGCATCGGCTACCGCAACGGCATCTGCGTGGGCCTGCTGATCTCGGCGCTGGGCACGCTGCTGTTCTACCCGGCGGCCAACAGCGGCTCGTTCGCGCTGATGCTGTCGGGGCTGTTCATCGTCGGCCTGGGCTTCGCTTTGCAGCAGATCGCCGCCAACCCGCTGGCGATCGTGATGGGCAACCCGGCCACCGGCGCGCAGCGGCTGACGATGGCCGGCGGCGTCAACAATTTCGGCACCACCATCGGCCCGCTGCTGGTCAGCTTCGCCATCTTCGGCAGCCTGTCCGCCGGCAATACCGAGGCCAGCATCGAGAGCGTGAAGACGCCCTACCTGGTGCTGGGTGTGGCCTTCGTGCTGGTGGCGCTGTTCATCCGCTTCTCTTCGGTACCCAACCACATCGACCTGGAGGGCGTGGCGCGGGACGAGGCCGAGGACACCTCCAAGCTGGTGCACAAGGGGTCGGCGTTCGCCTATCCGCAGCTGGTGCTGGGGATGATCGCGATCTTCCTCTACGTCGGCGTGGAGGTGTCCACCATCAGCAACCTGCCGGCCTACCTGCATGAAGGGCTGGGCATCGAGACCCAGCACCTGGCGCCCTACGTGTCGCTGTACTGGGCCAGCCTGATGATCGGCCGCTGGACCGGCGCGGCCGGTGCGTTCGAGATCGGCACCGGCGCGAAGAAGATGCTGATGCTGATCCTGCCGTTCCTGGCTTTCGGCGTGTACCTGGCGGTCAACGCCATCGCCCAGCACGACGTCTCGCAGTTCTACGGCTACGCCGGGGTGATCGTGCTGATGATCGCCGCGACCCTGCTCAGCCGCGGCAACCCGGCGCGGATGCTGCTGTACTTCGCGCTGTGCGGCATTGTCGCGTTGCTGATCGGCATGTTCACCACCGGCAAGACCAGCATCGTCGCCTTCATCAGCGTGGGCCTGTTCTGCAGCACCATGTGGCCGTGCATCTTCGCACTGGCGATCGCCGGGCTGGGCCGTCACACCAACCAGGGCAGCAGCCTGCTGATCATGATGATCATGGGCGGTGGCTGGGTCAGCCTGACGCAGGGCGCACTGGCCGACCAGGTGGGCGTGCACATGAGCTTCTGGGTCGGCGTGGCCTGCTTCGCCTACCTGGCGTTCTACGCGCTGCGCGCGACCGGCATCCTGCGCAGGCAGGGCATCGACCTGGACAAGCTGGCGGCCGAAGGCGGACATTGAGCCCGCTTGCCCGGCATTGAACGAAACGAAAGGCCCGGCAATGCCGGGCCTTTCGCATTCATCTGGAAGGGTTGCCGCGCCGCGTAGGTGCGGGGCTTGCCCCGCACGGGGCATTCCCCGCATCCACGTGGTGTTGCGGATCAGCGGTTCAGGCGCTGCAACAGGCGCGCGCGCAGTTCGCGGGCCAGGCGCTGGTCGATGTCGCCGAGCATGCCGCGCGCGGCTTCGGGGATGTGCGCGGCGGTATCCGCGTCGGCGTCGAACACGTAGTGGTCGAAGATGCCGCACCAGATTTCGCGTTGCGCCGGCGGCAGGTCGCGCACGCTCAGGATCGCGGCCATCAGCGCGTTCATCGGCGTGTCCATCCAGGCCGGCGACTGCCGCCACCAGTAGTTGACCAGCACGTTGAAGTCGTCCAGCGCCTCCATGTGGTGCCACCACATGCTCGGGATCAGCACCGCGTCGCCCGGTGCCAGCTCGGCCACGCGGGCATGGCGCATCGCCTCGGCGTAGCGCGGGAAACGCGCCAGGTCCGGCGCGGCCGGGTCGACCAGGCTCACCGGCTGCCCGGCCGGGGTCAGCTCCAGCGGGCCGACGTAGAGGTTGGGCAGTTGCTGCGGCGGGAACAGGGTGACCCGACGGTGGCCGGCGACCACGCAGGCGATGTTGTCCGGCAGGTCCTGGTGGGTCGGGATGCGGGTGCGGTTGCCGACCCAGGCGCTGGCCAGCGGCTGCAGCTCGCCGAAGCCCAGGTCGTTGTCGGCGCGGAAGCCGGGCAGGCAGGCATCGACGGCCACCGAGCCCATGTACAGCGTGGTCCCGTCGCCGGGCCGCTGCAGCCGGTCCAGCAGCGCCGCCAGCGACGCGCGTTCGTGGCGGAAGCCCAGCCCGAGCATGTCGTCGCGGTAGAAGATGCGGCCGCCGCATTCGGGCGGGGCCAGGGTCACCATTGCCGGTGCGGCGCTGGCGAAGCGCTGCAGGTAGGCGATGGCCTCCGAGGCCGAAGCGGCGCCGGCCCGGCTGATCGGCCAGTGCGCGGTCAGCCCGCGCAGGACGCAGGGCTGGTCGCGGCGCAGCAGCGCCTCGGGCAAGGCGGCCGGGTCGATGCCGGCGACTTCCTCGATCGGGGCGGCGGCCTCAGGCATGGCGGCGGTTGGCCCGTTCGATCAGCCCGCGCAGCTGCGACAGCGAGGCCATCGCCATGTGGATCGCTTCCAGGTGGCCGCTGCGCGCCAGTTCCGCCAGCGCGTCGCCGTCGAGCTGGCGCAGGCGTTCCTCGGCGATGGTGTGCAGGCCGCCGAGGCGGTGGCGGGAGCCGTCGTCGAGCTGCACGTCGAGCGTGAACGGCTCCAGCAGCTCGTGCCGCAGCAGCGCCTGGCCGAAGCCGGCGTTGCCGGCCATGCCGTCGTGCAGGCTGTGCAGCAGCGAGGCCATGTGCTGCAGGAACGGGGTGGTGCCGCCGAATTCGAGGAACAGCGGCTGGCCGAGCGCCGGGTCGCGGCTGACCCGGGGGTGGTCCAGGTCGATGTGGACCATCGGTTCGTCGTCGGCGACGCCGATGAAGAACGGTTGCCGTGCGATCGCCAGCGGCAGGCAGGGAGCGTCCCAGCGCTCGCCGTCCAGGTACAGGTTCTGGTTCTGGCGCAGGCCCAGCAGCACCAGCGGCTGCACCTGGCCGTCGCCGCTCCTGTCGAAGGCGATGGGGTAGTGGGCCTGCAGTTCGCGGAACTCGCCGGGGAAGGTCGGCACCGCGGCGACGTCGTCGCCCCAGGCCGCGCCACGCGTGGTGATCACCCGCAGGTCGGCATGGTCGATGTTGTTGAGCAGGACGGGATTGGACATTGCGGTGGTGCCACCGGATGGGTGTCGGGACTTGGACCTGCAATCGCCTCTCCTTGCGGAAGAAGAGGCGAGGGCAGGGGCGAAGCCTCGCGATGTTCGATCGCGCGAGGCTTCGCCCATGCACTCGTGCCCATGCGGGCGGAGAAGGAAGGGCGGATGCCATCTTGCCCGAAAAAAACCGGGCCGCCGAAGGAGAGCGTTCGGCGGCCCGATGCCGCCGCCGTGCCGGGAGGGACACGGCGGCAGGTTGCCACGAGATGGCCGGTCAGAACTTGTAGCGCAGGCCGAACATGTAGCGCGGCCCCAGCTGGGTGATGTTGTGCAGCTGGTGCGAGTTGCGACCGCGGCTCCTGAAGTAGGAGTCGGTGAGGTTGATGCCTTCCAGCGACAGCGTGAGGTTGTCGGTGACCTGGTAGCTGACGTTCATGTCCACCTGGCCGTAGGCCTCCACGTAGGTGGGCGTGGTGCCCAGCCCGGCCAGGAACTTGTCGCGCCAGTTGTAGGCCGCGCGCACCTGCCACGGGCCCTTGTCGTAGAACGCGACGAAGTTGGCGGTGTCGCTCAGGCCGGTCATGGCGAACTGGGTGTCCAGCGACGCCACGTCGTAGGTCAGGCCCGAATCGACCATCGTGTAGTTGGCCGCCAGGCCGAAGCCGCTCTCGCCGAACATGTGCTGGATGTTGAACTCCCAGCCGTCCAGCGAATCGGAACGGTTGTTGACCGGCACGCTCATCTTGACCTGCAGCACCGGGTCGCTGTCCAGGCCGCTGATGGTCCCCGACGCCGCGTCCACGCCGGGCTGGCCGTCGAAGTTGGCGAAGATGTAGTCGCGGATGCAGACGCGGTTGGTGGCCGCGCAGCCGCCGGAGATCGCCGCGTTCCAGTAAGCACCGCCGGCCGGCGTGTGCAGGCCCGGGTACGGCGACTGGGTGGTGGTCTGGGTGGCGATGAAGTTGTCGATCTTCTTGTGGAAGTAGCCCACCGACAGGTAGCTGGCGTCGCTGTAGTACCACTCGAAGGACAGGTCGATGTTGCGCGATTCCAGCGGCTTCAGTGCCGGGTCGCCGGCACCGCCGGAGCCGAAGTCGAAGCGGGCCTGGTCGGCGACGCGGGCGGCAGGGTTCATGTCACCCCATTGCGGGCGGCCGATGGTCTCGCCGTAGCTGGCGCGCAGCTTCATGCTGTCGTTGAGCTCGACGGCCATGTCCAGGTTGGGCAGGAAGTAGTCGTACTTGCCGCCCAGGGTGCGGAACTCCGAGCCCGAATAGGCGACGACGAACTCGTTCTCCGAGATCCAGCGGATGCCGGCCGGCGCCGGCTGCTGCGCGGTGGCCTCGACCTCGGTCTTCTCCCAGCGCACGCCCGCGGCGATGTCCACCGGCAGGCCCCAGTCGAAGGTGTTGCTCCACTGCAGGTACAGGCTCTTGGACTTCTCGCGGACGCGGCTGTCGTAGTTGGTGCGGGTCGGCTCGACGCTGCCCGGCACCTGGGTGCCGGCGAAGCTGGTGTCCCAGGCCGGCAGGTAGTCGGCGGCCACGCCGCGGCCGGCGTTCACCCACGCTTGGGTCGCCAGCTGGTGCAGCGTGGCGAAGTCGTACATGAAGATGCCGTCGGTGAAGTTCGGGTCGTTGTGGCCCGAGAAGCTCTTGAAGAAGTTGCCCAGGTTGTATAGCGGCCACACTTCGTCCGGATAGTCGCCGGCATTGGTGGCGCCGCCCCAGGTGTCCAGCTGCACGTGGCTGCCGTACGAATGGTTCTTGTAGTCGGTGGTGGCCAGGCCGAAGTTCAGCTTGGAGTAGTTCTCGAAGCGGAATTCACCGCTGGCCTGCAGCTGGTCGACCTCGGCGCGCTGGTAATTGGCGTCGAAGATCGAGCCGGCGATCATCATCTTCGATGGGTCGGGCTGGGTCAGGCCGTCGGCGAACTCGATGTTGAGGATCGGGAACTTGCCGCTGAAGTCCATGCTGTTGCCGGTGCGGAAGAAGCCCGCGGCGGCCAGCACGTTGTTGTTGCCGTAGGGACTGTCAGGCGAGCTGGTGGCCTTGGAGTGGTGGTAGTCCAGCGCCAGGTCGAAGTTGTCGCGCACGGCCCATTCCACGTTCAGGCCCAGCGAATCGCTCTTGAAGCGGTTGGCGGTGTCCGACGCGCCGTTGGCGAAGTCGGTGACCCACGGGTAGGACTCGTGGTAGGTCAGCGGCGAGGAGCCCGGCGCGTCGGTCCACGAGGTCGCGTCGGGGGTGTAGTTCTGCCACACCGACATGTTGTTGGACTGTGCCTGCACCTTGTTCTGGGCGTAGGTGTAGTCCAGCGTGGTGGTCAGGTCGTCGGTCGGCGCCCATTGCAGGGTCACCTGGCCGTTGGTGCGCTGGCGCTGGAAGCGGTTGATCGTGTACTGCAGGTTCTGCGGCAGCGCGTAGACGTCGTTCGGGCCGGGGCGGTTGACCACGTTCTCCGAACCGGGGGCACCCGGCAGCGGCAGGTTGGAACCGCTGCCTTCGCCGTCGGCGCGCGGGGTGTCGATGAACGAGCGCCAGCCGCCCGGCACGCTGGCCGAGGCCGAGCCGGACTCGCGCTCCTGGTAGCTGGCGCTGACCGCCACGCCGAAGCGGCCGTCGGCCGAGGTGGTGCTGAAGATGCCCGACAGTTCCGGGGTCACCGTATCGCCGCGCAGGTGCTTGGGCAGGTCGTCGTCGGAGGTGTCCCACACGCCCTTCATGCCGACGCTGGCGCGGGTGCCGGGGTTGTCCAGCGGCCGCGCGGTCTTGATGTTGATGGTGGCACCGAGGCCACCGGCCGGCGCGTCGGCGCGACTGGTCTTGTAGACCTCTACCGCCGAGACCGCCTCGGAGGCGAGGTTGCCGAAGTCGAACGCGCGGCCGCCGGTGACGGTGGGCATCTGCCGGCCGTTGAGCAGCACCAGGTTGAAGTCGGGGCCGATGCCGCGCACCGTCACCTTCGAGCCTTCGCCGTTGTCACGGTCGATCGACACGCCGGAGATGCGCTGCAGCGACTCGGCCAGGTTGGTGTCGGGGAACTTGCCGATGTCCTCGGAGACGATGCCGTCGACGACGCCGGTGGCATCGCGCTTGAGGTTCATCGACGACTGCAGGCTGCTGCGGATGCCGGTGACGACGATGGTGTCCAGGTCGGTGGCCTGGGGCTCGGACGCGCCGGCCTGGTCGCCCGCCGCGTCCTGGGCCAGGACGGGCGAAGCGAATGCAAGCAGCAGCGCGGAGGTCAACAAACGCCGTTTCGGCGCAACACGTGACTGACTCATGAATTTTCCCTCCCCGGGAATTCAAATGGATTCAGTGGTTCTTTGAAGTTGTGTTTTTCGATGTCGTGTTTTCGATGAAGCCCAGCCGGTGGCGGCTGGCGGTTGGATTGGAATGCAATTTGACAGCGTTGTCAAAATCGACTGGATGGACAACATCTGCAACTATTCAAGTTATTGAAAACAAAGAAAAATGCTGTTTTTGCGACGCAGCAGGATGAATCGGCGTCGGGTGCGGTGGCATGACAGCGGAAGCAATTGTGGCGCGGGCCGCCCGGCCCGCATGGGGCGTTACCGGGGAAGCCCGTGCCGGGCAGGCCCGGCACCTGCGGGGTGCGGTGTGGATCGGCAAGGACGCAGGCAGGGCAGGCCTCGTGCCGTGGTGGACTCAGGCGGGCGCCGGGCCGGTGGAGCGGCGGACCTGCAGCGTGTAGAGCACGTCGACCACGCCGCCGCTGCCCATCTCGCGGATTTCCTTTATCAGTTCCAGCCCGGCGAGCCGGCCCATCTCGCGCGTGGGCTGCCGCACCGTGGTCATCGCCGGGTAGATCTGGCGGGAGATCGGCGTGTCGTCGAAGCCGCAGACCGAGACGTCGCCCGGCACGGAGAGGCCGCGCTCGCAGACGGCGCTGATGACGCCGGCGGCCATGTCGTCGTTGGCGGCGAAGATGGCGGTGGGCCGCTCGGGCAGGTCCAGCAGGAGGTTGGCGCCGGCGTAGCCCGATTCGTAGGAGAACTCGCCGTCGATCACCAGCGAGCCGTCGTAGCGCAGCCCGGCGCGGCGCAGGCCCTCGCGGTAGCCGGCCAGGCGCCACATGCTGGCGCCGTGCGCGGCGTGGCCCTTGATGTGGGCGATGCGGGTGTGGCCGAGCGAGGCCAGGTGCGCCATCAGCGCGCAGACCGCGCCGATCTCGTCGACGACCACGCCGACGTGGCGGTTCTGTTCCTTGGCCGAGATGCTCGAATGGGGAATGCCCAAGGCGACGAGCCGTTCCAGCAGCGCGGTGTCGTCGGTGAGCGGCGGGGTGAGCACGATGCCATCCAGCTGCGACTGCATGATCAGCGACTCGACCTTGTCCACGATGTCGCCGGCGTCGTAGACCAGCGGCGCCAGCATCAGGTTGTAGTGCTGCGCCTGGCAGGCGTCGAGCACGCCCAGCTCGATCTCCATCAGGTAGTTGGAGGAGGGGTTGTCGAACAGCATCGCCACCAGGTACGAGCGCCGCCCGGCCAGCGTCCGCGCCGACGGCAGCGGGCGGTAGCGCAGCTTCTCCACCGCCGCCTCGACCAGCTTGCGGGTACGCTCGGACACGTTGGGCTCGTGGTTGAGCACCCGCGAGACGGTCTTCATCGATACACCGGCCATTGCCGCCACGTCCTCGATGCGCACGCGCCCGGCCTTGCCTGCCGATGCTTGCGTGGGTTCAGCCACCGCCCGATTCTTGCCAGTCATGTCGTTTCCGGTTCCCGCCAGGCCCGTGCCATCGCACCTGGATACAGGTGCAACTCTATCCGCATGCGGCATGCCGCTGTGCAGCAAGCCATCGTGGCGGACTGGCGCTATTCTGCCTGCTGCCTGACAACGCTGTCATGGTGTCCTGCACAAAATCGTGCATTTCCCGTCCTCCCGTCCAGGAAGCCCGCCGCCCATGAAGCCTCGCCTCCCGCACTCCCGCCCGTCCGTCCCCGGCTACCGCCTGCGCCCGCTTTCGCTGTGCGCCGCGCTGGCACTGGCCTGCATGCCGGTCCTCGCTCCGCCGCCCGTTTCCGCTGCCGAAGCCGGCGTCGGTTCGATCGATCCGGCGCACTGGCCGCAACCGGCGTGGCCGCTGGCCGCGGACCCGGCACTGGAGCGGCGCATCGATGCACTGATGGCCACGATGACGCTGGAAGAAAAGGTCGGCCAGATCGTGCAGGGCGACATCGCCAGCATCACCCCCGACGACGTGCGCAAATACCGGCTCGGCTCGATCCTGGCCGGCGGCGGCTCCGACCCCGGCGGCAAGTACAACGCCCCGCCCAGGGACTGGCTGGCGCTGGCCGACGCGTTCTGGGAAGCGTCGATGGATACCCGCGGCGGCGGCAAGGCGATCCCGATCATCTGGGGCATCGACGCCATGCACGGCCAGAGCAACGTGGTCGGCGCCACCCTGTTCCCGCACAACGTCGGCCTCGGCGCCACCCGCGACCCGGAGCTGCTGCGCGAGATCGCCCGCATCACCGCCATCGAAACCCGCACCACCGGCATGGAATGGACCTTCGCGCCGACCGTGGCGGTGCCGCAGGACGACCGCTGGGGCCGCGCCTACGAAGGCTATTCGGAAGACCCGGCGCTGGTGGCCAGCTACGCTGGCGTGTTCGTCGAAGGATTGCAGGGCAAGGCCGGCGCGCCGGACTTCCTCGACGACCACCACGTGATGACCACGGTCAAGCACTTCCTCGGCGATGGCGGCACCGACAACGGCAAGGACCAGGGCGACACCACGGTCAGCGAAGCGCAACTGCGCGACATCCACGCCGCCGGCTACGTGCCGGCGATCGCCGCCGGCGCGCAGTCGGTGATGGCCTCGTTCAACAGCTTCCACGGCGAGAAGATGCACGGCCACAAGCCGCTGCTGACCGACGTGCTCAAAGAACGCATGCACTTCGGCGGCTTCGTCGTCGGCGACTGGAACGGCCACGGCCAGGTCAAGGGCTGCAGCAACACCGACTGCGCGCAGACCTACATCGCCGGGTTGGACATGGCGATGGCGCCGGACAGCTGGAAGGGCATGTACGAAAGCACCCTGGCCCACGCCAAGGACGGGACGTTGCCGATGGCGCGGCTGGACGACGCGGTGCGCCGCATCCTGCGCGCCAAGTTCCGCATGGGCCTGTTCGAGAAGCCCCGGCCATCGGCGCGCGCACTGGGCGGCAAGTTCGAGCTGCTGGGCGCGCCGGAACACCGCGCGGTGGCGCGGCAGGCGGTGCGCGAATCGCTGGTGCTGCTGAAGAACCAGGGTGGCGTGCTGCCGCTGGCGCCGAAGCAGCATGTGCTGGTGGCCGGCGACGGCGCCGACAACATGGCCAAGCAGGCCGGCGGCTGGACCCTGACCTGGCAGGGCGACGGCACCAAGCGCGTCGACTTCCCCAATGCCGACACCATCTGGGACGGCATGAAGGCACAGGTGGAAGCGGCCGGCGGCAAGGCCGAACTGGCCGTCGATGGCGCCTACAAGAGCAAGCCGGACGTGGCGGTGGTGGTGTTCGGCGAGGAACCCTACGCCGAGTTCCAGGGCGACCTGCCCGACCTGATGTTCAAGGGCGGCAAGTCCGGCGACCTCGAACTGATCCGCAGGCTCAAGGCCGACGGCATCCCGGTGGTGGCGGTGTTCCTCAGCGGCCGCCCGTTGTGGATGAACCGCGAGATCAACGCCGCCGACGCCTTCGTCGCCGCATGGCTGCCCGGTTCGGAAGGCGCCGGCGTCGCCGACGTACTGCTGCGCAAGCCCGACGGCAGCGTGCAGCACGACTTCCACGGCAAGCTGAGCTTCTCCTGGCCGCGCCGCGCCGACCAGTACGCCAACAACGTCGGCCAGAAGGACTACGACCCGCAGTTCGCCTACGGCTACGGCCTGACCTATGCCGACGACGGCAACCTGCCGGCGCTGTCCGAAGACCCGGGCATCGACCCCAATGCCTCGCGCACCAGCACCTGGTTCGACCGCGGCGTGGCCACCACCGGCCTGACCCTGCGCCTGACCGGCGCCGACGGCGAGGCGATGGACGTCGTGCATCCCAACGTCGTCACCACCGATGGTTCGGTGACGATGGCCGCGGTCAACACCGAGGTGCAGGAAGGCGCGCGCCAGTTCGACTTCAAGGGCGCAGGCGTCGTCGAGTTGCGCTCGAACACGCCGCTGGACCTGGTGCGCGAAACCAACGGCGACGTGCTGGTGATCGCCAACGTGCGGGTCGATGCATTGCCGGCCGGCGCGCAGGTGGGCTACGTCGCCAGCTGCGGCGAAGGCTGCCGCGGCGAACTGGCCATCGGCGAGGCGCTGGCGCAGCTGCCGCGCGGCGAATGGGCGCGGCTGGGCGTGCCGCTCAAGTGCCTGCGCGGCGCCGGCATCGACACCGGCAAGCTGGACATGCCGTTCGCCCTGCGCGGCAGCGCCGGCCTGCGCCTGTCGCTGGCCAAGGTGAGCATCGGTACCGACTACGAGCGCAAGGTCGAGTGCCCGGCGCCGTGAGCCCGCGGCCGCTGCTGCTGGTGGCGGCATTCCTGACCGGTGGCGGCGCGCAGGCGTCGCCAACGGGTTGGGAGCTGGTCTGGCAGGACGAGTTCGACGGCACCAGCATCGACCCGGCGAAATGGGAGCTGGAAGACAACTGCTGGGGCGGCGGCAACCACGAACGGCAGTGCTATACCCCGCGCCGCGACCGCGAGCCGGGCGCCAACGCCTGGCTCGCCGACGGCCTGCTGCATATCGCCGCCCGCCGCGAGGACTGGACCGGGCCGGCGTCGCCGGACGGCCGTGGCGATGCCACCGCCACGCTGCCGTACACCTCGGCGCGGCTGCGCACCAAGGGCCGGCAGGCGTGGACGTTCGGCCGCTTCGAGATCCGCGCCAAGCTGCCGGCCGGACAGGGCAGCTGGCCGGCCATCTGGATGCTGCCCACCGGTTCGCCCTACGGCGGCTGGGCCGCTTCCGGCGAGATCGACATCATGGAAGCGGTGAATCTGGGCTCCCCTTCGGACATGCCCGGCGCCGCCCCCGGCACCCCGGAAACGCGGGTGCACGGCACGTTGCACTACGGTCGCCGACCACCCGGCAACGTGCATGCCGGCACGTGGTACGCATTGCCCGATGGCGCCAACCCGGCCGACGATTTCCACGTCTACGCGCTGGAATGGGAGCAGGACGAGATCCGCTGGTACGTCGATGGCGTGCACTACGCCAGCCAGCACGCCGGACACTGGTATTCGCAGCGGCAGGACGCGCAGGGCAACTGGATCGACGCCCCGCCCGGCGCCCCGTTCGACGTCGCCTCGAAGTTCCACCTGCTGCTCAACCTCGCCGTCGGCGGCGACTGGGCCGGCACGGTCAACGCCACCGGCATCGACCCGCGCGCCTACCCGCAGACGATGCGGGTGGACTATGTGCGCGTCTACCGCTGCACCGCCGGCCATGCGGACGGCAGCGGTTGCGCCACCCGCGACCCGGCGGCGAAGCAGGTGATTCCCGAAACACCGAAACCGTAGATGCGGGGCTTGCCCCGCACGAGGAGCCAAGATGAAAACCATGCTGATGATGTCCCTGCTGGCGATGGCGTTGCCCGCGCAGGCCGGGGACCGACTGGACCGGACCGGCGAGGCGGTGGTCGTGTACACCACCGCGCAGGGCGCGACGCGGCAGATGGTCCGCAGCCAGGTGGCGGCGTTGTCCGAAGGCCATGCGCTGACCGAAGTGGAAAACTCGGTGTTCGTCGAACCGGGCCGCCGTTTCCAGACGTTCCTCGGCATCGGCGGGGCCATCACCGACGCCACCGCCGAAACCTTCGCCAAGCTGGACGACGCACGCCAGGCGGAGCTGCTGCGCGCCTATTACGATCCCGGGCAGGGCATCGGCTACACGCTGGCGCGCACCACCATCCACAGCTCGGATTTCAGCAGCGGCAGCTACACCTACATCGCCGAAGGCGATGCGTCGCTCGCCAGCTTTTCCGTCGAGCATGACCGCAGATACCGCATCCCGATGATCAAGCGCGCGATCGTGGCGGCAGGCGGCACGCTGCCGCTGATGGCCAGCCCGTGGAGCGCGCCGGCGTTCATGAAGGACAGCAAGGACATGCTCCACGGCGGCAGGCTGCTGCCGCAGTACGCGGACGCGTGGGCGAAGTACTACGTCAAGTTCCTCGACGCCTACCAGGCCGAGGGCATTCCGGTCTGGGCGATCAGCCTGCAGAACGAGCCGATGGCCAAGCAGACGTGGGAGTCGATGCTGTTCACCGCCGAGGAGGAGCGCGATTTCCTCAAGAACCACCTCGGCCCGACGATCAAGGCCAGCGCACACGCCGATACCAGAATCGTCGTGTGGGACCACAACCGCGACATGATGGTCCATCGTGCCAACGTGATCTTCGGTGACACGGAGGCGGCACAGTACGCTTGGGGCATGGGCTTCCACTGGTACGAAACCTGGGCCGGTTTCGACCCGATGTTCGAGAACGTCGGCAAGGTGCACGAGGCGTATCCGGACAAGGTGCTGCTCCTGACCGAAGCGACGGTGGAGGGATTCGACTGGTCGCAGGTGCAGCGCTGGGCCAACGGCGAACGCTACGGCACGTCCATCATCCACGATCTCAACAACGGCGCGTCGGCCTGGATCGACTGGAACATGCTGCTCGACGAAACCGGTGGCCCGAACCACGTCGGCAACTACTGCTTCTCGCCGGTCCATGCCGACACCCGCAGCGGCGAGCTGGTCTACACCCCGAGCTACTGGTACATCGGCCATTTCTCGAAGTTCCTGCGCCCAGGCGCGCAGCGCGTGAGCGCGGCCAGCAGCCGCAGCAACCTGTTGGCGACCGCCTTCGTCAATGCGGACGGCACGCTGGCGACGGTGGTGATGAACCCGACCGGGCAGCCGATCACGTACAACTATTACGTGGGAACCGCCTCGACCCGGATCACCATTCCCGCGCACGGCATCCAGACGCTGCTGCGCTGATCAGGCCGTGGATGCGGAGCGTGCCCCGCGTGGGGCTGTCCTGGCGAGGCTTCATGCGGGGCAAGCCCCGCATCCACGAAACCCCGTGCGGGGCATGCCCCGCACCTACAGCGGCAACGGCGCCTGCATCGGCTCGATGCGGCCCTCGCCGCGGGTGATCTTCTTGAACTCGGCGCGGCTGACCGACACGTAGCGCTCGTTGCCGCCGATCTCCACCTGCGGCCCGTCCTGCACGGCGAAGCCGTTTTCGTCCACGCGCACGGTCATCGTCGCCTTCTTGCCGCTGTGGCAGATGGTCTTGATCTCCTGCATCTCGTCGGCCCACGCCAGCAGGTACTGGCTGCCCTCGAACAGCTCGCCGCGGAAATCGGTACGCAGCCCGTAGCACAGCACCGGGATGCGCAGCTGGTCGACCACCTCGCTCAACTGCCATACCTGCGCCTTGCTCAGGAACTGCGCCTCGTCCACCAGCACGCAGCCGAGCCTGCCATGCGTGGCGATGTCGCCTTCGACCAGTTTCTGCAGGTCGGTGGCATGGTCGAAGGCGGTGGCCTCGGCCTGCAGGCCGATCCGCGAGGCGACGGTGCCGCTGCCGGCACGATGGTCCAGCCGCGGGGTCAGGATCGCCACCCGCATGCCGCGTTCGCGGTAGTTGTGCGCCGACTGCAGCAGGGTGGTGGTCTTCCCGGCGTTCATCGCCGAATAGTAGAAATAGAGCTTGGCCATGACGCATTTTACCGTGCGCTCCGGCGGTCGCGGCCGATGGCTTACACTGCCGCCCTGCGACAGACCCGACCCCATGCTGGACTCCCTCAACCCCCCCCAACGCGCGGCGGTGCTGCACACCGAAGGCCCCCTGCTGGTGCTGGCCGGTGCCGGCAGCGGCAAGACCCGCGTGATCGTGGAGAAGATCGCCCACCTGATCGGCAGTGGCCGCTACCCCGCCCGCCGCATCGCCGCGATCACCTTCACCAACAAGTCCGCCAAGGAAATGCGCGAGCGCGTGGGCAAGCGCCTGCGCGGCGAGCAGGCCGAGGACGTGACGATCTGCACCTTCCACGCGCTGGGCCTGAAGTTCCTGCAGATCGAACACGCGGCGGTGGGGCTGAAGCGCGGCTTCTCGATCTTCGATGCCGACGACGCGGCGGCGCAGGTCAAGGACCTGCTCGGCGGCAGCAACGCCAAGCCCGACGACATCGAGGACATGAAAAACCTGATCTCGCGCGCCAAGAATGCCGGCCTCTCGCCGGAACAGGCGATGGCGGCGGCGCGCAGCAGCCGCGAAAAGAACGCGGCGATGGTCTACGAGCTGTACCAGGCCCGGCTCACCGCGTTCAACGCGGTGGATTTCGACGACCTGATCCGCCTGCCGGTGCAGGTGCTGGAGGAAAACCCGGACATCGCCGTGGCCTGGCGCGAGCGCATCGGCTACCTGCTGGTGGACGAATGCCAGGACACCAACGACGCCCAGTACCGCCTGCTCAGGCAGTTGGCCGGCGAGCGCGGCAACTTCACCTGCGTCGGCGACGACGACCAGAGCATCTACGCCTGGCGTGGCGCCAACCCCGAGAACCTGCAGCAGATGGGACGCGACTACCCGGCCCTGCAGATCATCAAGCTGGAACAGAACTACCGCTGCTCCAACCGCGTGTTGCGCGCAGCCAATGCGCTGATCGCGCACAACCCGCACGAACACCTGAAGACGCTGTGGTCGGACCAGGCCGACGGCGAGCGCATCCGCGTGTGGGAATGCCGCAACAGCGAGCACGAGGCGGAAAAGGTGGCCGCCGAGATCCAGTTCATCGCCACCAGCCGGCGCGTGCCGTGGGGCGATTTCTGCATCCTGTTCCGCGGCAATTTCCAGAGCCGGCCGCTGGAAAAAGCGATGCAACTGGTCGGTGTGCCCTACCACCTGACCGGCGGCACCGTGTTCCTGGAACGGCAGGAAGTGAAGGACACGCTGGCATGGCTGCGGCTGCTGGTGAACCCGGACGACGACACCGCGTTCATGCGCGCGGTGCAGGCGCCCAAGCGCGACGTCGGCGCCGGCACATTGGCGAAACTGGCCGAGCTGGCATCGGAAAAGGGCATGTCGATGGCGCAGGCGGCCGAGGCGATGGGCGCGCTGGCGCAGCTGCCGCCGCGCGCGGCCAACAGCCTGAGCCGCTTCACCGACATCCTGCGCGCGCTGCGCATGGACATGCGCCAGAGTTCCTCCGGCGACCTGGTGCGGCGCGTGGCCAAGGATTCGGGCCTGCTGGCCGAATTGCGCCACCAGGCCAAGGACACCGCCGGCTACGAGCGCCGCGCCAACAACCTCGAAGAGCTGGCGGCGTGGTTCGAGAACGGCCCGCGTGGCGCCAGCGCCGCCGACATGGCCGCGCAGCTGGCGCTGATCTCGCGCAACGACAAGGACGATGGCGGCAACCAGGTGCGGATGATGACCCTGCATGCGTCCAAGGGCCTGGAGTTCCCCTATGTGTTCATCGTCGGCTGCGAGGACGGCGTGCTGCCGCACCAGGTCAGCCTCGATGAAGGCACGTTGCAGGAAGAACGGCGGCTGCTTTATGTCGGCATCACCCGCGCCAAGATTCAACTGTGGATGAGCTACAGCCGCCTCACCCGCAAGTTCGGCGAGCACGTGCGCCTGAAGCCCAGCCGCTTCTTCGACGAACTGCCGGCGGCGGAGATCCAGCGCGACGGCGCCGACCCGGTGGCCGATGCGGCGCACAAGCAGGAACGCGCGAAGGCGGGGTTGGCGGCAATACAGGCGCTGTTCGACTGAGGTGGAGACGGTGGGGCTTGCGGATGGTGGTGGGGCACGACCCTTGGTCGTGTCGCATTGGCTGCAACCTGCCCGAATGTGCCGACCAACGGTCGGCACCCACCAGTCCCGCCGTTCCCTTGCTGGTGCGATGCTGCACGAAGATGAACGATGACGAGGCGCATGATGCTGATCGAAACCGAACGCCTGCGGCTGCGCCTGCTGCGCGATGACGATGGCGACGCCGCGGCGATGCTGGAGCTGCTCAACGAGCCGGGCTTCCACCGCCATATCGGCGACCGCGGCATCCGCACGCTGGAACAGGCGCGCGAGTGCGTCCGCAATGGCCCGATGGTGAGCTACGAGCGGCACGGCTACGGCATGTATGCCATCGAGCGGCGTGGCGATGGCGCGTGGCTGGGCAATGCCGGGCTGGTGCATCGCGCCGCGTTGCCGCACCCGGATATCGGCTACGCACTGCTGGAGCGCCATGCGGGGCAGGGCTATGCGCTGGAAGCGGCGCGCGGGGTGTTGGCCCATGCGCGCGGAACGCTCGGATTGGGCCGCCTGTGCGCGATCGTCGCACCGGGCAACGCACGTTCGATCGCGCTGCTGCACAAGCTGGATTTCCGTGCCAACGGTAGTGTCCGCCTGCCCGGCAAGGATGAAACGCTGCTGCTCTACCTCAACAAACCCGCAAGCCGGTAGGTCGGGGCTACGTCCCCGACGCGCGGGGTGACGGGATGCAAGCGTCGGGGGTGTAACCCCGACCTACCTTAGCTGTGCAGGGGTGATGTAGGAGCGACGTCAGTCGCGACCGGGGCTTTCACGGTAACGTCCCGGTCGCGACTGACGTCGCTCCTAGAAGCGCCAACGCTGCTCAGCCGTCCAGTCGCGCCTGTACCTGCGCCAACTGCTCCTGCAACGCGGATACCGTGGCTTCCAGCTGCTGCACGCGTTCTTCCAATGCGTTGTTGCCGGCCGCCCCGCCAGCCGCCGGGGCGCGATACTGCGCCGCCAGCGCTTCCACATCCACAGGACCACACAAAAGGTGCATGTAACGGTCCTCGCGTTGGCCAGTGGCGCGCGGCAGCTGCACCACCAGTTCGCGCTGGGCCAGCCGGTCGAGCTGGTGGCGCAGGTCCTCGGCGTCGGCGAACTTCGCCATGCGCTCGCTGCGCGCGGCCAGTTCGCCGGCGGTCTGCGGCCCGCGCAGCAGCAACAGGCCGAGCAGCGCCACCTGCTGGCGCGGCAGGTCGAGCTTGTTGCCGGCCAGGTGTTCGTAGCGCTCGGCGCGCGAGGAGAAATGCTGGCGTGCCAGCCCCATCGCCTCCAGTTGGCGCAATGCGTGCTGCACCTTGCCGGCGTCCAGGTTCATCAGCGGGTCGCGCGCGGTCTTCTGGTTGGCGGCCACCTGGGTGGCGTTGACGGTCAGCGGGTAGGCGTCCGGGGTGGTGGCTTCCTTCTCGATCAGGCAGCCCAGCGCGCGTGCCTGCGCGGCGTCGAGGACGGGAATGGCGGGGGAATCGGTCATCGTGTGCACCTGCGTCGCGCGAGGGGGCGCAAGCATAGCCGAGCCGGCCGCGGTGGGGCGGGCAGGCGGGTGAGCCGGTAAACTGCGCGGGTTTTCGTCCTGCCCGGTGCGCCGCATGTCCCGACTCCCGACCTTCTCCCTGCTCGCCGCCGCCATGCTGTCGCTGGCCGCGTGCACCGCTCCCACGCAGCTGACCCGGGGCGGGCCGGACGTCCCGGCCGCGGTGGCCACCAGCGAGGCCGTTCCCGCCGACGACAACCTCAACGCCGTGCTGTGGGTGCAGCGGGCGCAGGAGTACCGCGCCCTGACCACGCAGACCTGGCGCATGGCCGCGGCCACGCTCGACCGCGCCCTGGCCGACCCGCAATGGACCGCGTTGCTGCCCGGCGAAGGCGCCGAGCTGCAGCAGCCCGGCCTGAAGCCGGCGGTGGTCGTCGATGTCGATGAAACCATGCTCGACAACTCCCCCTACCAGGCGCGGCTGGTACTCGATGGCAAGTCGTACAAGGAGGAAAGCTGGGCCGAATGGGTGGCCGAGAAGCGTGCCCGCCCGGTGCCCGGCGCGCTGGAATTCGCCCGTGCGGCCAACGCCCGCGGCGTCACCCTCATCTATATCTCCAACCGCACCGACCAGATGAAGGCCGACACGCTGGACAACCTGCGCGCGGCCGGCTTCCCGGTGGCCGATGACGGCGTCTATCTCGGCATGGGCGTGGACGTGCCCGGTTGCACCCGGCCGGCCGACGACAAGGGCTGCCGCCGCATCAAGGTCGCCAGCCAGTACCGCGTGCTGATGCAGGTGGGCGACCAGATCACCGATTTCGGCCAGCCGCGCAGCAACGACAACGCCGACCGCGACGCCCTGCTCGCCGGCCACCCGGGCTGGCTCGGTGAGCGCTGGTTCATGCTGCCCAACCCGACCTACGGCGGCTACGAGTCGGCGGCGGTCGGCAACCGCCACGGCCTGTCCGCCGCGCAACGCCGCGCTGCCAAGCACGCCGCGCTGGAGCCGGCGCGATGAACCGCGGCCCGCTGCCGCTGCGCCCCGACGAGCGTTTGATCTTCGCCCTCGACGTGCCCGGCCGTGCCGAGGCGCTGCAATGGGTGGAACGGCTCGGCGACGCGGTGTCGTTCTACAAGATCGGCATGGAGCTGCTGGCCTCGGGCGAATACTTCGATGTGCTCGAGGAACTCGCCAAACGCGACAAGCGCGTGTTCGTCGATCTCAAGTTCTTCGACATTCCCGCCACGATCGCCGGTGTTGTCCGCCGTTTGTCGCAGTGGCCAGTGAGCTACTGCACCATCCACGGCTGGCACCCGGCGATGATGGAAGCGGCCGCGGCCGCCAACGGCTCGGACATGCGCCTGCTGGCGGTGACCGTGCTGACCTCGATGGGCCGCCCCGACCTGGCGCAGATGGGCATCGACCGCGAACCGGTGGACGTGGTGGTCGAACGCGCGCTGGCCGCGCAGCGCGCCGGCATCGACGGGGTGATCGCCTCCGGGCAGGAGGCCGCGCCGATCCGCGCGGCCACGGGTGCCGGTTTCTCCATCGTCTGCCCCGGCATCCGACCCGGCGGTCCGGCCGGCGACGACCAGCAGCGCACCGTGGGCGTGGCGCAGGCATTTGCCGACGGCGCCGACGCCATCGTCGTCGGCCGCCCGATCCGGCTGGCCCCGGACCCGCGCGCGGCGGCGCTGGCGATGCAGCAGGAAATCGCCACTGCATCAAGTTAAATCAATAACTTGAAGCGAGATTCATGAAGTATTGCTTTAACTGAACCGGGCGCGTAGGCTTGCACCTCGTCCGGTCCTGCCGGCGATGTGCCAACCTGTCCACCGGCCTTGCGCCGGCTTGAGGAGGTCCGCCACCGGCAACGGTGCGGCCTCTTTTTTTATGTGACCGGCCGCCGGGGGAATGCCGCCCCGCGCTTGCCGCTGTCACCCGGCAGGCCGCAAGATGCCCCGGCTCCTGGGGAGGACACCACGCCATGCCACGCCGTTCCCGAACGCGAACCTGTTGCCTGTACCTCGCACTGGCCGCCGCGGCGCTGCTGGCCGCCTCCTGCCGCCACGGCACCGAGGAGCTGCCCGGCGCCGCCAGCCGCCCGGCCACCGCGGTGCGGCAGATGGTCCAGTACCTGCAGGACGACGACCTGGCCGGCTACGCCCGCGCGGCGGTACCGCCGGCGCAGTACGCCGAGCTGGAAACGGCCTGGGCCCAGGGCCACAGCCGCTGGCCGCTGACCGAACTGCCGCTGGACGACAAGCTGCCGGTGCTGCTGGCGATACTGTCGGAAAAGGACGCAGAAACCCGCCTGCAGCGCGCGTTCAAGGCGCAGATCGCCGGGCAGGCCGCCGCCGTGCGCCAGGCCGCGCACTCGCTGGGCCTGTTCGGCGTGCAGTACATCACCTACCAGGGCGACTACAGCGATGCCGAGCGCGCCCACTACGCGCAGCTGGTCACCGCCCTGAGCGCATGGGCGCAGGCGGCGCCGCTGTCCGACCCGAAGCTGGCCGAATCCACCATCGCCACCCTGACCGGCGCCGCCCGCGCCACCGGCCTGGACAGCGAGGACGCCTTCCGCCAGGCCGGGATGACCGCCAGCCTGCAACGGCTGGGGCCGTTCGCCCATGCCGCCAAGCAGGTGCTGGCCAGCTACGGGCTGGTGCTGGATGACAGTCTGGCGCAGCTGCGCACCGGCCTGGTCGAGGAACGCGGCGACGAAGCCACCGTGCGCGTGCAGTACCCGCTGGCCGGCGAGGAACTGGATTTGCAGGTGCAGGTGCAGCGGCGCGAAGGCCGCTGGTACCTGGCGCGGACCCTGGCCGAGGCGGAGGCGGCACTGGCCGCCGCCCGCGCCGAGCAGGCCGCCACCATCGAGGCCACGGCCGAACCGGCGGACAGCGCCACCGGGGCGGCTAAGCCATAATGTCGCGGATGTCGAAACAGAATTCCCGGCCCGAACAGGGCGAACTCCTCCCGCACGACGAGGCCGGTACGCCTGCCGCCGCACCGGCCGCGATCGTGCCGGGCGCGCGCCCGGTGCAGGCCCGTCCCGGCCGCCGCCCGTGGTGGGCGCGCCTGCTCGGCCGCCTGATCGAACCGTGGCTGGGCCTGAAGATCGAACCGGAACAACCGCAGCACGACCCGGCGCAGCCGGTGGTCTACGTGCTGGAGGACTACGGCCTGTCCAACGCGCTGATCCTGGACAAGGCCTGCCGCGACGCCGGCCTGCCGTCGCCGCTGGTGCCGTTGCCGGGCAACCTGACCGGACGCAAGCGCGCCTATGTGGCGCTGTCGCGGCGTTCCAGCAGCAATGCGCTGATCCCCGAGCAGCGCGGCGCCCGCACCCATTCGGACTCGCTGGCCAAGCTGCTGCAGGCGCACCGCGACAACCCTGCGCTGGACGTGCAGCTGGTGCCGGTGTCGATCTTCGTCGGCCGCGCCCCGGACAAGCAGAGCGGCTGGTTCGCGGTGCTGTTCTCGGAGAACTGGGCGCTGGTGGGCCGCTTCCGCCGCCTGCTGGCGGTGCTGCTCAACGGCCGCGACAGCATCGTGCGCTTCGCCGCGCCGGTGTCCCTGCGCGAAACCGTGGACGAGGGGCTGGAGCCCGAGCGCACCGTGCGCAAGCTGCAGCGCGTGCTGCGCACCCACTTCCGCCGCATCCGCGAATCGATCATCGGCCCGGACCTGTCCACCCGCCGCCTGCTGGTGGACAAGGTGCTGGAGGCCGACTCGGTGCGCGAGGCCATCGCCGCGCAGGCCAAGCGCGACAACAGCAAGACCACCGAGGCGTGGAAGAAGGCGCAGGGCTACGCCTGGGAAATCGCCGCCGACTACTCCACCCCGGTGGTGCGCTCGGCCAGCTTCATGCTCAGCCACGTCTGGAACCGCATCTACGCCGGCGTGCTGGTGCACCACCTGGACAAGTTCAAGGAAGCCGCGCCCGGGCACGAGATCGTCTACGTGCCCAGCCATCGCAGCCACATGGACTACCTGCTGCTGAGCTACCTGCTGTACGACCGCGGCATCGTGCCGCCGCACATCTTCGCCGGCATCAACCTCAACCTGCCGGTGGTCGGCACCCTGCTGCGCAAGGGCGGCGCGTTCTTCGCCCGCCGCAGCTTCCGCGGCAACCCGCTGTATTCGGCGGTGTTCTCCGAATACATGGCGCAGCTGGTTTCCGGCGGCTACTCGATCGAATACTTCGTCGAGGGCGGGCGCTCGCGCACCGGCCGCCTGCTGCAGCCCAAGGGCGGGGTGATCTCGATGACCCTGCGCGCCTACCTGCGCCAGCCGCGCAAGCCGGTGCTGTTCCAGCCCATCTACATCGGCTACGAGAAGCTGATGGAAGGCAACAGCTATCTGGACGAACTGTCAGGCCGGCCGAAGGAGAAGGAATCGATCTGGTCGCTGCTGTGGGGCATCCCCAAGGTGCTCAAGCAGAACTACGGCCAGGTGGTGGTGAACTTCGGCGAGCCGATCGCGCTGAACGACGTGCTGGCCGAGCATGCGCCGGAGTGGGATGGCCAGCCGGTGCCCGAGGACGAGAAGCCGGCGTGGCTGATGAAGACCGTCGACTCGCTGGCGCAGGACATCAACGTGCACGTCAACGCGGCCGCCGACGTCAACCCGATCAACCTGCTGGCGCTGGCCCTGCTGTCCACGCCCAAGCACGCGATGGGCGAGGCCGACCTGATCGCGCAGATCGAGCTGTGCAAGGCGCTGCTGGTGGAGATGCCGTACTCGGACCGGGTCACCGTCACCCCGCACACCCCCGAGCGCATCATCGCCCACGCCGAGGAAATCAACGTCCTCACCCGCATCAAGCACCCGCTGGGCGACGTGCTCAGTGTCAGCGGCGACACCGCGGTGCTGCTGAGCTACTTCCGCAACAACGTGCTGCACCTGTTCACCGCCTCGTCGTGGGTGGCCTGCTGCTTCCAGAACAACCGCCGCATGAGCCGCGCCGGCCTGCTGCGGCTGGGCCGCGGCCTGTACCCGTTCCTGCAGGCCGAGCTGTTCCTGCCGTGGAGCGAGGACCAGTTCGCCGCGCGCATCGAGCAGACCATCGACGTGTTCGTGCGCGAGGGCCTGCTGCAGCAGGTGAACGAGGACGACGGCGGCATGCTCGCGCGCAACACCGGGCAGACCGACGAGGTGTTCCGCCTGCGCGCCATCGGCCACTCGCTGCAACAGGCGTTCGAGCGCTACTACATCGCCATCTCGGTGCTGGTGAAGAACGGCCCCGGCACGCTCGGCGCCGGCGAGCTGGAAAGCCTGTGCCAGCAGGCCGCGCAGCGCCTGAGCCTGCTCTACGCCCCGGCCGCGCCGGAGTTCTTCGACAAGACCCTGTTCCGCAGCTTCATCCAGAAGATGCGCGAACTGCGGCTGGTGTGGCCGGACGAGAACAGCAAGCTGCTGTTCGACGAACGCCTGGACGCCTGGGCCAAGGACGCCAAGTTCATCCTCGGCCGCGAGCTGCGCCACACCATCGAGCGGGTGAGCCCGGAGGCGGTGAAGGCGGAGGAGCCGGCGGCGTAGGTGCGGGGCGTGCCCCGCACGCTTGAACACACTCGAATGGCAAAGCACAGGAAGTGGAAGACCCGATGAACGAGAAAGAGACGAAAGCGAAGGCAGCGGCGACGGCAGCGGAAGGGCTACCTACTCTGGAAGGTCCGGTAGTCCGTCGTACCTGGCATCAGGGCCGCTGGTGGTTCGTGGTGGTCGATGTCGTGGCTGCCCTGACCGAATCACCCAGCCCGGATGGCTACCTGCGCGACCTGCGTCGCCGCGATGAAGAACTCTCCGCAGGCTGGGCGGCGCTGGTCACGCCCTTGCCCGTCACCACCCCCGGCGGCCGGCAGTTGTTGAATTGCGCCACGCTGGAAAGCGTCCTGCGCATCATCCAGTCGATTCCTTCGCCCAAGGCCGAGCCATTCAAATTGTGGCTGGCCAAGGTGGGCAACGAGCGTGTCGAAGAGGCCCGGGCCACGGATTTTGGTGCCCTGAGCGAAAACCAGCGCCGCCTGTTGCTGCGCGGACAGGTGGCGGAGCACACAAGGATTTGGCTGCCGCAGCCAAACAGGCGGGTGTCGCGACACCGCTGGATTACGCGGTCTTCCAGGATTATGGCTATCGAGGCTTGTATGGCGGCTTGGGAGCGAAGGACATACATGCCCGCAAGGGATTGAAGAAGAGCCAGAAGATTCTCGATCACATGGGCAGCACCGAACTGGCGGCCAACCTGTTCCGTGCCACGCAGGCTGAAGAAAAGCTCAGGCGGGACAACGTGCAGGGCAAGGCCGCCGCCAACCGCACCCATCAGGGCGTGGGCGAAACCATTCGCCGAACCATCCAGGAGCTGGGCGGCACCTTACCGGAAGACTTGCCCAGGCCGGAAAAGAGCATCCAGCAGATCCAGAGGGCGACACCGCCCGTGGTGGGCAAAGGCAAGCTGAAGTAACTGGAAGACGGCAGTCAATGGAATCAGTTACTTGAGTCAAAGGGGGGGGGCAATTTGCCCCCCCCTTTCTCTCCAGGCAGGCATGGCAGTCTGCTGACGGTGGCTCATGCTCATGCTGCAAGTTTTGGTGGAGCTCAGGCCGGCTCGTCCGGTATCAGCATGCTTTCCAGCCGGGTAATGCAGTCCTTGAGCTGCAGCTTGCGCCGCTTCAGCCGCTTGGCTTCCAGGTCGTCGTCCGGGTTGGCGGCCAACTGCGCGATGCGTTCGTCCAGACGGCGGTGTTCGGCCCGCAGTTCGGCGATGCGCTGGCTGATTTCGGCGGGCATCATGGTTTCCACGGGAATCGAGGATACACGCTGCTGGCCACGGCGAGGCCGTCGCCGCCAAGCCAGTTAGAATGACTGAGATGAATGCCGTCATCCCCCTTCCCGACCCCGTCCGCAGCGCCCGCGACCCGCGCGCGGCCGAGCGCGAGCAGCACAAGCTGACCAAGCGCCTGCGCCGCCAGGTCGGCCAGGCCATCGCCGATTTCGGCATGATCGAGGCCGGCGACAAGGTGATGGTGTGCCTGTCCGGCGGCAAGGACAGCTACACCCTGCTCGACATCCTGCTGCAGCTGCAGAAGAAGGCGCCGGTGCCGTTCGAGCTGGTGGCGGTGAACCTGGACCAGAAGCAGCCCGGCTTTCCCGAACACGTGCTGCCGGCGTACCTGCGCGACCTCGGCGTGCCGTTCCACATCATCGAGCAGGACACCTATTCGGTGGTCAGCCGGGTGATCCCGGAGGGTAGGACCATGTGTTCGCTGTGCTCGCGCATGCGCCGCGGCGCGCTGTACAGCTATGCCGAGGAGAACGGCTTCACCAAGATCGCGCTGGGCCACCACCGCGACGACATGGTGGCCACGTTCTTCATGAACCTGTTCCACCATGCCAAGCTCTCCGGCATGCCGCCGAAGTTGCGCAGCGACGACGGCAGGCACGTGGTTATCCGCCCGCTGGCCTACGTGCGCGAGAGCGACATCATCGAGTACGCCACTGCGCGCCGCTTCCCGATCATCCCCTGCAACCTGTGCGGCAGCCAGGAGAACCTGCAGCGCAAGCAGGTCGGGCTGATGATGCGGCAGTGGGAGAAGGACCACCCCGGCCGCATCGAGCAGATCTCGCGTGCGCTGGGCGATATTCGTCCTTCGCAGTTGGCCGATCCCAACCTGTTCGACTTCATGGCGCTGGGTCGCCGCGACGGTGCACCGCTGCCGGATGCACGTGCATGGTTGGCTGGCAGTGATACCCAGGTTTCTGAAGCCCCTCTCCCTGCGGGGTGAGAGGGGCAGTTTACGAACCACCGGTTCGTTGCCCCTCGAACGCCCTTGCGCCAGCGCAAGGGCCGGGGCGCGAAGCGGGGGTTGGGGTGAGGGGCAATGGAGTCACGATGGTTCAGACCTCACTGACTCCGCTCGCCCCTCATCCGCCCTTCGGGCACCTTCTCCCGGAGGGAGAAGGGAAAGCCCACATCCTTTCTCCTTTCCGGTCATCGCATGTTCTTCAAAAACCTCACGCTTTTCCGCTTCCCCACCTCCGTTGATTTTTCCGAAGTCGATACCCTGCTGCCGCACGTGGTGCTCAAGCCGGTCGGCCCGCTGGAAATGACCTCGCGCGGCTTCATCTCGCCGTTCGGCCGCGAGGAGAAGCAGCAGTTCTCGCACCGCATCGGCGATGCGCTGTGGCTCACCGTCGGCGGCGAGGACAAGATCCTGCCCGGCGCGGTGGTCAACGACCTGCTGGCGCGCAAGCTCGAAGAGATCGAGGAGAAGGAAGGGCGCAAGCCCGGCGGCCGCGAGCGCAAGCGGATGAAGGACGACCTGCTGCACGAACTGCTGCCGCGCGCCTTCGTCAAGAGCTCGCGCACCGACGCCTTCCTCGACCTGCAGCACGGCTATGTCGCCGTGGACAGCTCCAGCCGCAAGACCGGCGAGAACGTGATGAGCGACATCCGCGGGCTGCTCGGCAGCTTCCCGGCGATGCCGCTGAACGCCGAGGTCGCGCCGCGCTCGATCCTGACCGCGTGGATCGCCGGCGAGCCGCTGCCCGAGGGGTTGAGCCTGGGCGAAGAGTGCGAGATGAAGGACCCGGCCGAGGGCGGCGCGGTGGTCAAGTGCCAGCACCAGGAACTGCGCTGCGACGAGATCGACAAGCACCTCGATGCCGGCAAGCAGGTCACCAAGCTGGCGCTGGTGTTCGAGGACAACCTCTCGTTCGTGCTCGGCGACGACCTGATCGTGCGCAAGCTCAAGTTCCTCGACGGCGCGCTGGACCAGCTCGAACACATCGACGAGGAAGGCCGCCGCGCCGAGCTGGACGCGCGCTTCGCCCTGCAGAGCGGAGAGATCCGCCGGCTGTTCCTGCTGCTGGAGCAGGCGTTCAAGCTGAGCAAGGCGGACAACTGAGCCAGCTGCTCGTAGGAGCGCACCTTGGTGCGCGATGGGACTTCACCGGGAAAGCTTCATCGCGCACCAAGGTGCGCTCCTACAAGGTCTCCTGCGCCGTCGTATGCTGGTTGCATGACCTCCCTGTTCCGCCGCCTGCTACCCGCCCCCGCCGCGCCGTCGATCCAGCGCGACACGGTGCGATTACGGCTGGACGACGCCGAGATCGAGGTGCTGCGCGTGCGCGACCCGCGCGCGCGCCGGCTCAAGCTCAGCGTGGACGAGCGCGGCGCGCGGCTGACGATGCCGCCGCGGGCGAGCCTGGTAGCGGGCGAACGCTTCCTGCTGGAACACCGGCAATGGCTGCAGCAGCAACTGGCGCGGTTGCAGGGCGACCACCTGGCGCCGTCGCTGACGCTGCGTGAACCGGGCCTGCTGCCGCTGCGTGGCGAACTGCTGCCGCTGCGCTGGCAGGAAGGGCGCTTCGCCCGGGTCGAGGCCGATGCCGACGGCATCGTCGTCCAGTTGCCGGCAAGGGCTGGCGAAGCGGCGTTCCGGCGCGCCCTGCGCGAATTCCTCGAAGCGCGGATGCGCGCCGACGTCGGCCGCTGGCTGCCCGGCTACCTGCCGGGGTTGCCGCGCGCGCCGGCGCGGTTGCGGCTGAAGGTGATGTCCTCGCAGTGGGGCTCGCTGGCGCCGGATGGCTCGCTGGCGCTGGACCTGGCACTGGCGCTGGCCCGTCCTTCCGCGTTCGAGTACGTGCTGGTCCATGAGCTGTGCCACCTGCTGCAGGCCAACCACTCGCCGGCGTTCTGGGCCGAGGTGGAAGCGCGTTTCCCGCAATGGCAGGCCGAGCGCGACTACCTGCGCGCGGAAGGGCGCCGGCTCAAGGCGACCCTGCGGCAACTGCTGCCGTAGCTGCGGGGCTTGCCCCGCAGGGGGCCTTCCCGATGAAGCCGTGCCGGGCAAGCCCGGCACCTACGTGGAGGTGCCGGCCGTAGCTGCGGGGCTTGCCCCGCAGGGGCCTTCCCGATGAAGCCGTGCCGGGCGAGCCCGGCACCTACGCGACGTCTCCCGATGACAGGAACTTGCGGACAAGCGCCGCCACCGCCTCGGGCTGGTCCATGTGCAGGTGGTGGTGGCCTGGCAGGGTGTGCAGGCGGCCGCGGCGCAGCAGGGCGGCGCGCTGGCTGCGCTCCGGCTCGGGGAAATACGCCTGCGCCGGCGTGGCGTAGACCACCTGCGCCGGGCATTCGATGGCGGCGACCACGTCGCGCACCTGCGGCTCGGTCATGCGCACCGCGGTCGGCAGCATCAGCCGCGGATCGCTGCACCAGCTCCAGCCGCCCGCGACCGGGCGCACGCCGCGTTCCACCAACAGCCGCGCCGAGCTTTCGGACAACTGGTTGGCCTGCATGCGCGCGCGCACCGGCGCAGCCAGGTCGGCGAACACGCGCAGCTGCTTGTCGCCCAGCGCCGCCAGCGCGGCCAGATGCGCGCGCAGCCGGGTGACGGTTTCGTCGGCCGGGGCGGCCAGCCCGCCGAGCGCCTCGATGCAGACCAGCGCCCGCACCCGCTGCGGCGCCACCGCAGCGGTCAGGCTGGCGATGGCCGCGCCCATCGAATGGCCGAGCAGCACGCAACGCGCCCAGCCCAGCGCGTCCATGATCGCCAGCGTCTGCGCGATCGCCTGCGGCATGGTGTAGGCGGCATCGGCGGGCAGATGCCCGCTCAGGCCGTGGCCCGGCAGGTCGAGCAGCGCCCAGTCCAGCTCCGGCAATTGGCCGGCCAGCGGCAGGAAACTGGCCGCGTTGTCCAGCCAGCCATGCAGGGCCAGTACCGGCAGCCCGCCGGGCGTGCCGGCGCGCAGCCCGGCCACGGGCAGCCCGCCGAGGTCCAGCGCGAACGCGGTGGTCATGCGTCCCGTGCCAGCGCGGCCAGTGCGCGGGCGTGCTCGGGGGCGTCGTTCAGGCAGGGGATGTAGCGCATCGTCGCGCCGTGCCGGGCCACGCTTGCGGTGAAGCCCAGCGCCACTTCCTCCAGCGTTTCCAGGCAGTCGGCGGCGAAGCCGGGGCAGGCCACGTCGAGGGTCTTCGCGCCGCCCTCGGCCAGCGCCCACAGCGTCGGCTCGGCGTAGGGCTGCAGCCAGCGCTCGCGGCCGAAGCGCGACTGGTAGGCCAACTGCCAGTCGCCCTCGCCCAGTTCCAGCGCGGCGGCGATCGCGCGCGCGCTGGCCTCGCAGCGCTGCGGGTAGGGGTCGCCGGCATCGGCCAGCCGCTGCGGGATGCCGTGGAAGGAGAACAGCAGCCGGTCGCCGCGGCCGTTGCGCTGCCAGTAACTGCGGATCGAATCGGCCACCGCCGCCACCCAGCGCGGGTCGTCGGCATAGTCATGGACCGTGTGCACTTCCACCTGCGGGTGGCGGGCCTGCCAGTCCCGCACCACGTCCTCGACCGAGGCGGTGGTGGTGGTCGAATACTGCGGGTACAGCGGCAGCACCACGATGCGCTCGACGCCTTCGCCGGCCAGCGCGTCCAAGGCCGGCCGCAGCGCCGGCTGGCCGTAGCGCATCGCATCGCGCACCCGCCAATGCGGCAGCTCGCGCTGCATCGCCTCGGCCAGGCGCCGGGTGTATACCGCCAGCGGCGAGCCTTCCGGCAGCCACACCTGCGCGTACTTGTGCGCCGAGCGACCGCCGCGCAGCGGCAGGATCAGCCCGTGCAGCAGCGGCTTCCACAGCAGCGGCGGGATCGAAACCACGCGCGGGTCGCCGAGGAATTCGGCGAGGTAACGACGCACCGCCGGCGCGGTGGGTGTCTCGGGCGTGCCTAGGTTGACCGCGAGCAGCGCGGTGGTGGGTGCGTCGGACATGCGCGCATTCTCGCAGGTGCGGGCGACGGCGGCGATGCCGCGGTGGCGATCGCGACGATTCGTCGCGGCAATCGCCGGCCGGGCCCGCTCACTGGCGATTCATCGCCGCGCTACTAATTTCCGGCACTTGCTTTATCTTTCCGTGCACCGACTTCTGGAGCCTGCCATGCGCCGCCTGCCGTGCCTCGTGTTGCTGTTGTCCGCCAGCCTGTTGTCCGCCAGCGCCGTGGCCGGGCCGCAGGAAGACCAGCGCGCCCGCAACGCCGTGCGCGTGCTCGGCGAGATCCAGGAGATCCCCGAGCAGGCCATCCCCGACAAGCTGCTCGACGAGGGCCGCGCGATCCTGGTCATCCCCGACACCATCAAGGCCGGGCTGGTGGTGGGCGGCCGCCGCGGCCACGGCCTGATGTCGGTCAAGGGCAGCGACGGCAGCTGGTCCAACCCGGTGTTCGTCAAGCTCACCGGCGGCAGCATCGGCTTCCAGGCCGGCGTGCAGTCCTCCGACGTGATCCTGGTGTTCCGCAACGACCGCAGCCTGGACAACATCGTCAACGGCAAGTTCACCCTCGGCGCCGACGCCGGCGTGGCCGCCGGCCCGGTCGGGCGCAGCGCCGCGGCCGCCACCGACGGCCAGCTCAAGGCCGAGATCTGGTCGTGGTCGCGCGCGCGCGGCCTGTTCGCCGGCGTGGCGCTGGACGGCGCGGTGCTGTCGATCGACGATGCCGCCAACCTAGACGCCTACGGCCAGGGCATCACCCCGCGGATGATCCTGGAGGGCCGGCTGGCCACGGCGCCGTCGGCCGACGTGGTCGCCTTCCGCGACCGCCTGGAGGAGTCCACCTATGCCGCGCGCGAAAAACGCGGCACCCAGGGCGGCACGGTCGCCGCGTCGGCGCCGCGCGCGCAGGCGGTCACCGTGTCCGGCGAGCCGCAGCCGCAGGCCGGCAACGACGCGGTCACCCAGCCGCTGCAGGCGACCCCGGCCGAAAACGCGCCGCAGCAGGGCTTCCAGCCGGTGTCCGAGGGCGAGATCCGCACCGAGTCGCTGGACGACGGCAACTGACCTTCGGCAGGGCATTCATCGAGGCGGGGTGGGTTATGCTCACCGGCCTCCTACTGGATAACGCGAGCGGATCATGGGCAGTTTCAGCATCTGGCACTGGTTGATCGTGCTGGTCATCGTCGTGCTGGTGTTCGGCACCAAGCGGCTGACGAGCGGTGCCAAGGATCTGGGCAATGCGGTCAAGGAGTTCAAGAAGGGCATGCGCGAGGACGACAAGCCGGCCGCGCAGCTGGGCGACGAGTCGCGCGGCGCCGACAAGAGCCGCGACACGCAGGCCGAGCACGACCGCGAAGCGCGCTGACCCCGGGGTCCGGGCGTGTTCGACATCGGTTTCGGCGAACTGCTGCTGATCGCGGTGGTGGCATTGGTGGTACTGGGCCCCGAGCGCCTGCCCAAGGCGGCGCGCTTCGCCGGGCTGTGGGTGCGCCGCGCCCGCAACCAGTGGGATTCGGTGAAGCAGGAGCTGGAGCGCGAGCTGCATGCCGAAGAGCTCAAGCGCAACCTGGATGCCGTGCGCCAGTCGATGCGGCAGACCGAGCAGGAAATGCGCGACGGTACCCGGCAGGTGCAGCAGCAGGCCGAGGCGCTGCGCCACGATGTCGAAGCGATCGAAGGGCCCGGCGGCGAAGCGGCGCCGGCGCCGGCAGGCGAGGCGGCGGCCGGCGTTCCCGATGAAGCCGCGGCCGCGGCACCGCAGGCGGAAGCGCAGGCACCGGCCACCCCGTCCACCGCAGGGGAGCGGACGCCGTGAGCGATGCCGGCCCGGGCGAGAGCCCGCTGATCGAACACCTGATCGAACTGCGCGCGCGGCTGATGCGCGGCCTGCTGGGGTTGGGCGTGGTGCTGCTGGTGCTGCTGCCGTTCTCGCGCGCGCTCTACAGCCAATTGGCCACGCCGTTGATCTCGCAGCTGCCCGACGGGCAGTCGATGATCGCCACCAACCCGGCCGGCGCGTTCTTCGCCCCGCTCAAGCTGACCTTCTTCACCGCGCTGTTCATCGCGGTGCCGTGGCTGCTGTACCAGGCGTGGGCGTTCGTCGCGCCCGGCCTGTACGCGCGCGAGAAGCGGCTGGCGCTGCCGCTGCTGGCCTCGGCGGTGACGCTGTTCTACGTCGGCTGCGCGTTCGCCTACTTCCTGGTGCTGCCGGCGGTGTTCCACTTCCTGACCACGTTCCGCCCGGACGTCATCGCCATCACCCCGGACGCCGGCGCCTACCTGGATTTCGTGCTGGCGATCTTCTTCGCCTTCGGCGCCAGCTTCGAGCTGCCGGTGGCGGTGGTGATCCTGGTGCTGCTGGGCTGGGTGTCGCCGCAGCAACTGCGCGAAGGCCGCGGCTACGCCATCGTCGGCATCTTCGTGGTGGCCGCGGTGCTGACCCCGCCGGACGTGGTGTCGCAGCTGATGCTGGCGATCCCGATGTGCTTCCTCTACGAACTGGGCATCCAGGCCGCGCGCTGGCTGGTGCCGCGCAAGCAACCCGCGTCGGAACCGTAGATGCAGGGCTCGCCCCGCATGGGGCTTTCCCGGTGAAGCCCCGTGCCGGGCAAGCCCGGCACCTACGACTCGGAGTCGTAATCGGTGGGTCGATCAGGCCTCGAACACGTGCCCGGCAGCCGGCGGCGGCACCGGCCGCCCGCGGTGCGCGAACATCTGCTTCCACGCCGCATATACCGAACCGACGTACAGCGGCATGATCACCGTGGTCATCGCCAGCTGCATCACCAGCGCCGCCGCGCCGGGGCCGGCCAGCAGCAGCGCCACCTGCATCAGCACCATCACCACGAAGTAGATGCACAGCGTGGCGATCATGCCCAGCACCATGAACACCGCCATCGCGCGGAAGTTCTCGACGCAGCCCTGCAGGCTCATGCGCAGCGCGTGCAGGCCGCTGTGGCGGTCGAACATCACCAGCGCCGGCTGGGTGAACATGGCCATGCTCAGCGCGATGAAGGTGACCAGGCCGATCAGCACCCACAGCGCGATGCGCTTGACCGGGATGCCGGCCACCAGCGCCAGCGCTTCCTCCTGGCTGACCTGCTGGCCCGACTGCTGCAGTTGCTGCATCTTCACCATGACCTCGCTGAAGGCGCCGAAGCCCTCGCGGCCGATCAGCGAGAACAGCAGCGTGCCCAGCAGCAGCACGGCGATGAACTGCACCGCCAGCGGCACCAGCAGGTGCGAGACGCGGCGGTCGCGGATGGGCTGCAGCAGGTGCGCGGGCAGCGCCGGGCGGCCCTGGTCGATTTCGCTCACCGCCCACAGCATGCCGCCGAACATCAGCGGCCCGACCGCGAACGACAGCAACTGCACGGCCAGCCCCAGCCAGCCCGGCAGCGCCTGCGCCAGCAGCAGGATCAGGGTGGTGACCAGCATCCATGCCACGCCGAGCATGCCCAGTTGCAGCGGCGCGCGACGGAACAGGGAAAACGCGTCCAGCAGCCACTGCGCGCCGGCAGCGGCCGGCACCTTGCGAATATCGCTCATTGCAATTCCGAAACGGGGAGGTTGCCGGCACGGCGCCGGCGCGCGCGGATTATCGCCCGAAAGGCGAGGGGCGTAGTGAAGAGGCGCCAGCGGCCGGTGTAGATGCGGGGCTTGCCCCGCATGGGGCATTACCGGCAACGCCCCGGTGCGGGGCAGGCCCCGCACCTACATGGAATCATCCGGCGTGGCCGCGGGCGTGGCGCACGAAGCGGCGCAGCAGTTGCCGGGCCTGCGGCGCGGCGGTGACCTGCCGGGCGACGCTGCGCGCGCAGCCGCCGTGGCGGGCGATGCAGTCGGCACGGGCGCGCACGTAGCCGCGCATGTGGTGGGTGGCGAACTCGGGGTGGAACTGCATGCCCCAGACGTTCTCGCCCCAGCGGAAGGCGTGGCACTGGTCCTGCGCCGAGCGCGCCAGCACGGTGGCGCCTTCGGGCGCGCGCAGCACGGTCTGCAGGTGGGTGGCCTGCGCCGGGAAGCTGGCCGGCAGGCCGGCGAACAGCGGGTCGGCGTGCGCGGCCGGGTCGAGGTCGAGGCGGATGGTGCCGGATTCGCGCCCGGCCGGGTTGTAGTCCACTTGCCCACCCAGCGCATGCGCCAGCAGCTGATGGCCATAGCAGATGCCCAGCAGCGGCATGCCGGCGTGGGCGGCCTCGCGCAGCCAGCCGGCGCTGCGCTCGCTCCACTCTGCGCGGTCGGTGACGAATGCGGCCGAGCCGGTGACGATCGTGGCGGCGTAGCCCTCGCGCGACGGCAGGGTTTCGCCGTGCTCGACGTTGACCGTGACCGTCTCGGCTTCCTCCAGCCCGGCGGCCACGCGGATCCAGTGCGGGAAGCGGCCGTAGCGGCGCAGGGTCGGGAACGGTTGCCCGGTTTCGACGATCAGGAACGGCAGGGGCTTCATTCCGTGGGAGGCAGGACTGACAGGACTTCCTCGATTGTAGTCAGCCCGGCCGCCACCTTTTCAAGCCCGGCGCGGCGCAGCGTGCGCAGCCCTTCGCCGCGCGCGGCACGGTGGAAACCGGCCAGGTCCATGTCGGCGATGATCCGCGAACGCAGCGTCGGCCCAAGCGGCAGTAGCTCGTACAGGCCGACGCGGCCCATGTAGCCGGTGCGCCGGCACTCCAGGCAACCCACCGGCGCACAGGCGTTGATGGCATCAGGTAATGCCTCATCGGCATCACGCAGCGGCGCCCAATCGACGTCGTCGGGCACGTCGGCGCGCTTGCAGTGCGGGCACAGGGTACGCACCAGCCGCTGCGCCAGCACGCCGTTGACGGTGGAGGCGATCAGGTAGTGCGGCACGCCGAGGTCGAGCAGGCGGGTGATCGCCGAGGGTGCGTCGTTGGTGTGCAGGGTGGACAGCACCAGGTGGCCGGTGAGCGCGGCCTGCACCGCCATCTGCGCGGTTTCCAGGTCGCGGATCTCGCCGATCATGATGATGTCCGGGTCCTGCCGCAGCAGGGTGCGCACGCCGGCGGCGAAGTCCAGGTCGATGTTGGCCTGCACCTGCATCTGGTTGAACTCGGGCGCGATCATCTCGATCGGGTCCTCCACCGTGCACACGTTCACGTCCGGCGTGGCCAGCCGCTTGAGCGTGGAATACAGGGTGGTGGTCTTGCCCGAGCCGGTCGGGCCGGTGACCAGCACGATGCCGTGCGGGCGCGTGGTCAGTTCGTTCCAGCCGGCCGCTTCCTCGGGGCTGAAGCCGAGCTGCTCGATGCTCTTGAACGCCGCGTCCGGGTCGAAGATGCGCATCACGCACTTCTCGCCAAACGCGGTGGGCATGGTGGACAGGCGCATCTCCACCTCGCGCCCGCCCGGCGAGCGGGTCTTGATGCGGCCGTCCTGCGGGCGGCGGCGCTCGGCCAGGTCCATGCGCCCCAGCACCTTGATGCGGCTGACCACCGCGGTCATCACCGCCGGCGGCAGCTCGAACACCTTGTGCAGCACGCCGTCGATGCGGAACCGCACCCGGCCCATGTCGCGGCGCGGTTCCAGGTGGATGTCGCTGGCGCGCTGCTCGTAGGCGTACTGCAGCAGCCAGTCGACGATGCTGACCACGTGGTGGTCGTCGGCGTTGACGTCGCCGGCGCGGCCCAGTTCCACCAGCTGCTCGAAGCTGGGCAGGGTGCCGTTGCCTTCGCCGCGCACGTCGCCGCGCGCGCCGCGCACCGAGCGGGTGACGCCGAAGAACTCCATCGAGTAGCGGTGCAGGTCCAGCGGGTTGACCAGCACGATGTCGATGCGCCGCCGCGCCAGGTGCTGCAGGTCCGGCACCCAGTCGCGCGCCAGCGGCTCGCTGGTGGCGACCAGCACGCGCTCGGCGTCCACCGCCAGCGGCAGGATGCGGTGGCGGCGCGCGTAGGCGTGCGATACCACCGCGGTGGCGCCGGCCACGTCGACCCGGGTGGGGTCGATGCGCAGGTAGCGGGTGTCGGTGCGCGCGGCCAGCCATTCGGTCAGCCGCTCCAGCCCCAGCTCGCCGGAAGCCGGCGGCGCGGCGGCCAGCTTGAGGTTGGCCAGCAGCACCAGCGGGTGCACCTCGCTGGCGTTGCGCGCGCCCTGCGCGGAGAAGCGGATGCGTTCCTGGTCGTGCGCGGCGACCAGCCCGTCGCCCAGCAGCGCCGCGGCGACGTTGGAAAACTGCAGCCGGCCCGGGGTGATGGCTACCGGGACGGGCGGGCTGGGGGCGCTGTGCGCGGCCTGCTGTTCCACCTGAAACTCCTTGCTGGCGCGGCCGCCATGTGGTCGCTCGCTATACTAGCGCACCCCTCCGTACGGCCCAGGCAGCATGTCCGCGACTCCCACCGTTCCGATCACTTTCCAGGGCCTGATCCAGACCCTCAACGACTACTGGGCGAAGCAGGGCTGCGTGCTGATCCAGCCGCTGGACCTGGAAGTGGGCGCCGGCACCTTCCACCCGGCCACCTTCCTGCGCTCGATCGGCCCGGAAAGCTGGAACGCGGCCTACGTGCAGCCTTCGCGCCGCCCCACCGACGGCCGCTACGGCGAGAACCCCAACCGCCTGCAGCGCTACTACCAGTACCAGGTGGCGATGAAGCCGAGCCCGGACAACATCCAGCAGCTCTATCTGGATTCGCTCAAGGCGCTGGGCATCGACCCGCTGGTGCACGACCTGCGCTTCGTCGAGGACAACTGGGAGTCGCCGACCCTCGGTGCATGGGGGCTGGGCTGGGAAGTCTGGCTCAACGGCATGGAAGTGACCCAGTTCACCTACTTCCAGCAGGCCGGCGGCCTGGAGTGCAAGCCGGTGCTGGGCGAGATCACCTACGGCCTGGAACGCCTGTGCATGTACCTGCAGAACTGCGACAACGTCTATGACCTGGTCTGGACCTACGGCCCGGACGGCACGCCGGTCACCTACGGCGACGTCTACCACCAGAACGAGGTGGAGCAGAGCACCTACAACTTCGAGCATGCCGACGTGGCCGAGATGTTCCACCGCTTCGACGCCTGCGAGGCCGAGGCGCAGAAGCTGGTCGAGGCCGGCCTGCCGCTGCCGGCCTACGAGCAGGTGTGCAAGGCCAGCCATTCGTTCAACCTGCTCGACGCCCGCCGTGCCATCAGCGTGACCGAGCGCCAGCGCTACATCCTGCGCGTGCGCGCGCTGGCGCAGGCGGTCGCCAAGCTGTACGAGGCCAAGCGCCTCGAAGCGGTGGCTGCCAAGGAGGTGCAGGCATGAGCATGCAGCCGCTGCTGATCGAACTGGGCGTCGAGGAATTGCCGGTCAAGGCCCTGCCGGGGCTGGCACAAGCGTTTTTCGATGGCGTGATTGATGGATTGGCCAAGCGCGGCATCGCCTTCGAGCGTGGCGACGCCAAGCCGCTTTCGACGCCTCGCCGCCTCGCCGTGCTGCTGCCGGGCGTGGAAACCGAGCAGCCCGAACAGCATTCGGAAGTGTTCGGCCCCTATCTGAACATCGCGCTGGACGCCAACGGCGAGCCGACCAAGGCGCTGGCCGGCTTCGCCGCCAAGGCCGGCATCGACTGGACGCAGCTGGAGCGCACCACCGATGCCAAGGGCGAGCGCTTCGTGCTGCGCTCGGTCAAGCCGGGCGCGCGCACCGCCGAGCTGCTGCCGGAGATCCTGCGCGAGGCCATCGCCGCGATGCCGATCCCCAAGCCGATGCGCTGGGGTGCGCATGAATACGGTTTCGCCCGCCCGGTGCACTGGCTGGTGCTGCTGCACGGCAAGGACGTGGTGCCGGCCGAACTGCTGGGTTTGAACTCCGACCGCATGAGCCGCGGCCACCGCTTCATGCACGACAAGCAGGTGTGGCTGAGCCAGCCGGGCGACTACGTCGAATCGCTGCAGGCGGCCTGCGTGATCGTCGATGCCGACGCCCGCCGCGAGCGCATCGTGCACGAGGTCAACGCCGCCGCGGCCAAGGCCGGCGGCGTGGCGCGCATCACCGACGACAACCTCGAACAGGTGGTCAACCTGGTCGAATGGCCGGCGGCGGTGCTGTGCAGCTTCGAGCGCGAATTCCTCGCCGTGCCGCAGGAAGCGCTGGTCGAGACGATGGAGGTCAACCAGAAGTTCTTCCCGGTGCTCGACGGCGCCGGCAAGCTGACCGAGAAGTTCATCGGCATCGCCAACATCGAATCGAAGGACGTGGCCGAGGTCGCCAAGGGCTACGAGCGGGTGATCCGCCCGCGTTTTTCCGATGCCAAGTTCTTCTTCGACGAGGACCTCAAGCAGGGCCTGGTGGCGATGGGCGACGGGCTGAAGACCGTCACCTACCAGGCCAAGCTCGGCAGCGTGGCCGACAAGGTGCAGCGCGTGGGCGCGCTGGCGCAGGCCATCGCCCCGCAGGTCGGCGCCGACCCGGTGCAGGCCCGGCGCGCCGCCGAACTGGCGAAAAACGACCTGCAGTCGCGCATGGTCAACGAATTCCCCGAATTGCAGGGCATCGCCGGCCGCCACTACGCCGTGGCCGGTGGCGAATCACCCGCCGTCGCGCTGGCCATTGATGAGGCTTACCAGCCGCGCTTCGCCGCCGATGACATCGCCGCGTCGAACCTCGGCAAGGTGCTGGCGATCGCCGAGCGGCTGGACACGCTGGCCGGCGGTTTCGCCGCCGGGTTGAAGCCGACAGGCAACAAGGATCCGTTCGCGCTGCGGCGCAATGCGTTGGGGTTGGCGCGGACGATCATCGAATCGGGCTTCGATCTGGACCTGCCGGCGCTACTGGCGACGGCCAACGCCGGCCTGTCCGCGCGCGGCGTGCAAGCCGATGCCGGCGAGTTGTATGACTTCATCCTCGACCGCCTGAAGGGCTACTACGCCGACAAAGGCGTGCCGGCCACCCACTTCAACGCCGTCGCCGAACTGAAGCCGGCCTCGCTGTACGACTTCGACCGTCGCATCGACGCCATCGGCACCTTCGCCCAGTTGCCGGAGGCCGAGGCACTGGCCGCGGCCAACAAGCGCATCCGCAACATCCTGCGCAAGGCCGAGGGCGAGATTCCGGGCATGATCGACCCGGCGCTGCTGCGCGAGCCGGCCGAGAGCGAACTGGCCGAAGCCGTCACCGCCGCCATCGACGACACCGGCACCGCGCTGGCGCAGAAGGACTACGTGGCCGTGCTCGCCCGCCTCGCCCGCCTGCGCCCGCAGGTGGACGCCTTCTTCGACAACGTGATGGTCAACGCCGACGATGCGGCCCTGCGCGGCAACCGCCTGGCCCTGCTGCGCACCCTCGGCGACCGCCTCGGCAGCGTCGCCGCCATCGAGCACCTGTCCAACTGACGACCCGGACCCTCTCTCTGGCAAAGGTAAAGAGGAGGGCAGCGCACCGCATGCGGAATCATTAAAAAGGGAGCGTAAAAAATGCTCGGACTGACCCTACGAGAAGAATTTCGTGGCAAACGCCTCAGGGGTACAGCTATCGAGCTGTCCAATGACCAGCAAACAGGTGCGACTCAGGTTGAGGCCAAGCAGTTTCTGGAGATCACCTATCCCACGCACGACCTGCTGAAAGGTATCGAGGCCGTCGGCCCCAGCCAAGGCCGCCCCGTGGTCGTGATCGGCGAGCGCGGCCTCGGCAAGTCACACTTGATGGCCGCGCTCTACCACGCGGTGACCGATCCCGCTTCGACCAGCTCGTGGCTCAACTCATGGTCAACCACCCTGGCCGACGCCAACATCGGCAAGATCGCCCTGCGCGACGGAATGCACGTCATCGGCGAAAGCCTGCATCGCCACCGCTACAAGTTCTTGTGGGATGTGCTGTTCGAGAACCACCCCCACGGCAACTTCATCAAGGGCAAGTGGGAGGGCCAAGGCGCGTCCAAGACCGAGATCCCGTCCGACAAGCTCATCATCGAGTTGTTGGAAAACAAGCCAACGATGTTGCTGCTGGACGAGTTCCAGACGTGGTACGACGGCCTGACCAACACCAAGCAGTACCCGTGGAAGAACTGGGCGTTCAACTTCATCCAGATTCTTTCGGAGATTGCCAAGGAGCGGCCCGACCTGCTGGTGCTGGTGATCTCGGTACGCAACGGCGGCAGCGACGCCTATCAGCAGGTGCATCGCGTTAACCCGGTCGCCATCGACTTCAAGGCAGGTGGCAGCGCCGAGCGCATCCAGCAGGATCGCCGCCGGATGCTGCTGCACCGTCTGTTCGACAACCGCTTGCAGATCGCCAGCGGCACCATCGAATCGCTGGTCGCGCAACACATCGCCGAATCCTTCCGCCTGCTCGATGTGCCTTCCGCCGAACAGGAACGCAAGCGTCGTGAATTCACCGAATCGTGGCCCTACGCGCCGCACCTGCTGCGCCTGCTCGAAGAACAGGTGCTCATCGCCACCGACGCGCAGGAAACACGCGACCTGATCCGGATCCTCGCCAACCTCTACAAGAGCCGTGGCGAGGCCGTACCGGTGCTCACTGCCGCCGACTTCCGGCTGGACGATGACACCTCAGGCATCGGCGCGCTGCTCGAAGCGGTCGCCAACCAGCACCACCGCACGCTGCGCGAAAAGGCACAACAGAACATCATCTCGGTGCAGGAGGCGCGGCACGACCACGCCAGCATTGTGCCACACCTGCAAGAAATCATCGGCGCGCTGTGGCTGCGCTCGATTGCCGTCGGCAACCTCGCCGGAGCCGAGCCCGCCACGCTGCAACTGGACATCACCCGTGGCAAGCCGGTGGATGACAACGCCTTCCAGGTCGAGCTGGCCACCATCGTCGAGAACAGCTTCAACATCCATCAGGATGGCACCAAACTGCTGTTCCGCGAGGAGGAGAACCCGCGCGCCAAGCTCATGGCCTACGCCCGCAACGACAAACTGTTCGCCGACGGCGCGGATCAGGCGCAGCTCGCCAAGCAGGTGCGCTACGTCATCGGCGGCAGCGACGACGTTGCCAAAACCTTCCGCGTGATCGCCCTGCCGAAGTCGTGGGTCAACGATCCGTGGACGGCACTTGACGAAGCCGAGCAACCCGACAAGTGGGATGACCGCCTGCCCATCCTCGTGCTGCCCGAGGAGGCCGACAAGCTCGACGCCACGCTGGGCCGCTGGCTCAAAGACCAGTTGCAGAAGCGTCGCAACACCGTGCGCTTCCTGCTGCCGCGTGCGGGCAGCACCAACTCCTTCATGGATCGTGACTTGCTCATCCTCGCCCGCGCCGAAATGAAGGCACAGGAATGGGGCGGGCAGAACCCCGAATACAAGAGGCTGCACAAGGAGTTCGAGAACACCCTGCGCGACAACCTCAAAAAACGCTTCGACCGCTTCGCCGTACTGCAACGCTGGAACTTCGCCGCCCCCGCGCAGTGCAAGTTCAGCGTCGAACGTCTCGACAAGCAGGGTTCGCAAATTCCCGAAGCCATCGAGGAGGCGCTGACCGGCGACCTGTTCGTGCCGGAGGATTTCGAGGATCTGGTGTTCGAATACGCCAGCAATAACGAATCGGTTGGCAAGCTGCTGCGTGAACTGCAAGAGCCACGCCCTGCCGGGCAGGACTGCATCCCGTGGCTGGGCGAAACGGCGATGAAGGAACGCCTGCTGCGCTTGTGTGCCAAGGGTAAGGTCGCCATCAACGTGCGCGGCATGGAGTATCTGCAAACGAACCCGGGCGAGGACGAGGACGCCGCGTGGCGGCGCCTGCGCCCCAAGCTTTCGCTCACGGGCCGCCACCTCGATGACGTGTTCGTGATGCTGCCCTCGGCCGTGCCCGCAACGGGCGGCACCACGCCACCCGCGCCGCCGCCGGCTGGCGCATATCCGACAGGTAGCGCTGCCCCCGCGCCGGGCGTGTCCGAACCCACACCGGGTGGTTCGCCCGCTCCCACGCCAGTCCCCACGCCGGGCGGCATCTTCGGTGGCGATGGCAGCACCACCAAGCCGCGCACGCCGCTGTCGAACCCGGCCACATCGCCGCTCAACCTGATCGGCAAGATCGAAGGCTGGGGCATTGGCCCCGCCACCAAGGTCGCGGAGGTGTCCATCAAGGTGTCCACCGCCCAAGGCCCACAAATCACGGGCGCGCAGCTCAAAGAACTGCTCAAAAAGCTGCCTGAAGGCATGAGCTTCGAGCTGAACCTTGAGAAGGAGGACGACTGATGGCACTGACCGCCAGCGCTTTACAGGTACTGACCCAAGGCTCCGACGCCGATGCTTGGCGCATCATCGTTGAGCAAGGCGTCGAGATCACTCGCAAACCCCTAGCCGCAGGCAATGCGCCCAGCGAGGTCGTCCGGCGTGACCGCGAGATCAGCGCATTGGATTTGTTCCTCTCCTCCAGCGGCTGGGATTTGTGGCAAGCCTTCGGTGACAGCGTCGAGCGCACCTCAGATCGCTTGCAGCGCTGGTGGGCCGCACCTTTCAGCGCCAAGGCGGTGCTGATCCTCGACGGCCTTTCTCTGCGTGAACTGCCATGGTTGTTGCAAGGCGCGAAGGAACATGGCTTCACCACGCACGAGGTCGCTGCCTACGCATCCGAACTGCCCGGCGAAACCGATGAGTTTGCCCGCGCGCTCGGCTTCAGCAGTCGCAGCAAGCTCCAGAACAACGGTGGCGGCCTCGCACATAAGCTGCAAGCCGCCAACACCGAAACCGTGGACTTGCCGTGGAAGGATTGCCAAGCCCTGATCGGCAGCGCGCCGAACCAGATCTTCTGGCACCACTGGCCCGACGCCAAGCTGCACGACATCGCGGGCCAAGGCCAAGGGCTGGAGCCGCTCACGAGGGACGTGGCCGAGCAGCTGAGCAGCGACGACTTTTGGAGCTTCGTCGAGCGTCTCGCCACCGGGCGGCGGTTGGTCATCACCTCAGACCACGGCTACGCGGCCACCGGCTACTTCCCCGATGCCGATGGTGAGGTCGGCCAGTTCCTCAAACAGACCTTTTCCAGCTCGCGCAGCAAAACGGGCACGGGCGAGACCGGCCCCTTCGTGCCGCCAGTGGCATTGCAGATCAACAGCCCCCACGGCGTGCACCTGTTGGCCCTGGGTCGCAGGAAGTGGCGGAGCCAAGGAGGCTACCCAACGCTCACGCATGGCGGCTTGTCGCTGCTGGAAGTGCTGTCGCCGTTTGTTGAGCTGACCAAATAGGCGGGCTCGATATGGCGGCGGATCTACCTGACGAGCTTTTCACCGAAATACAGAGCGCTTTTCGTAAAGCGCCAGTGCTCCTTGTCGGGTCTGGATTCTCCTGCGGCTATGGCCTTCCTGGCATGGGGGCTTTGGCAGAGCATTTAGTGAATACCGTTGACGAAGCGCTGGCCACAGATGAAGCAAGAAATGCTTGGGCACAGACAATTGATGCGATCAAGGACAACCTGGAAACGGGGCTGAACAAGATTCCTCTGGGAGCTGCGGGTTGGGCCGAAATCGTTTCGGCCATACGCAGCGAGACCGCCCGCTTGATATTGGAAAAAACTGCTGCCGCTGAATCGAAGGTACTTCAAGAAAAAGTAGATGCAGGGCATGCACCATCACGCCTTCTGAATCGATTGTTCGATGGTTCGCCGCAGAATGCGGAAAGCATTCACGTCATCACGACCAACTACGACACGCTGTTAGAGCTGTTTTGCGATCTGGCGGGACTACCCCTTGATACAGGTTTCGCCGGATTTCGTCGGCGCAAACCGCGCCCTCGGCCAATATTCCAGAATCAGTACAACGGAATCTGGGTGGCTGAAAGGCGTCAGCAGAAATTCGATCACAGGCTTTGCAAAACCGTTCGCCTGTATAAGCCCCACGGTTCCATTAGTTGGCTGACCACCGATGAGGGGCCGATGGAGGTGCTCAACGATGCCGCCACGATAGGTCGAGCCATCGTCGTGCCCGGCCCGTCAAAGTACCAAGACGCATTGGTCAACACCCTGTTTGACGAAATGCGTACCGCGATGAATACGGCACTTGCCGATGCCCAGGCGCTGTTGTGCATCGGCTTTGGCTTCAATGACGACCATCTGCAAGGTGTCATCAAGCGCCGTCTGGCCGCAGGCATGCCCGCGATCATTGTCACGCGCGACCCTACCCCGAACATTGAACAACTGCTTGGCGAACACCCTCACGTGATTGCCGTGTTCAAGGATGGCGACGGGGCGGTTTGTCGCTGGAACGGGAATGCGCTGCCGTGCTCAGAGCCGCTCTGGCAATTGGATAAATTTTTGAAAAAATTTGTGGAGTGAGGCGAGGATGAGCATTTTCAATTTTACCGATGAGCAGTCATTGGGCGAAGTCCGCAGTGTTGAAACCTCACGAATCACCGTGCGGGTGACGGACGGACAGCGCCTGCAAAAAGCGCGCGTCGGCCGCTTGGTTGCCATCCAGTCGATGGGGGATGAATGGCTGATCGGTATCATCGAAAGGGTTTGGCGGCATCCGGTAGAACTGCCGACGCTGTCCGAAGCTGATCCGCCAGCGGACCTGGCTGGCGTGCCCCAAGAAGAAAACGGCGTGTCGATCAGCCTGGTCGGTACCTATCGTTCTCGGGATGGGCAGCGCAAGGATACCTTTACGCGAGCCGTTTTTCTCTTGCCTGAGATCAACCGGTCGGTGTTCCCCATTGAAGAAAAGTCTCTCGAAGACTTCATGGGCATTTTGAGCGCATCGTCGAAGGCGGATGCGGTGGCTCCACTCAAGGTCGGCACCTACACCTTGGACGGCAAGGCTAGCGCCTACATCGACGGTGATAAGCTCTTTCAGCGCCATGCCGCGCTGCTGGGTAGCACGGGGTCAGGAAAATCCTTCACCGTCGCTTCCATCCTTGAGCAGTCTGCGCAACTGCCTCACGCGAATATCGTCGTGCTTGATTTGCATGGCGAGTATTCGAGCATGAAGTTCGCCTCCCATTACCGCATCGCAGGCATTGGCGACATCAAGACCAAGAAAGACGGGGCGATCTTCCTGCCCTTCTGGCTGCTGACCTATGATGAGATGCAGTCAGTGTTTGTGGATCGTTCGGGGGACAATGCACCCAATCAGGCGCTTGCTTTGATGGATTCGGTCATGGTGATGAAGCGCGCCGCTATCGCTGCGCTTGGTAAGCCGGATTTGTTGGAAGGCTTCACCGTCGATACACCAGTACCGTATCGGCTTGCTGATCTTGTCCAATCATTGGACGACAAAAACGATGAAGCCATCGATACCGGAGAGACATATGCAAGCGGCCCGCGCAAAGGCCAGCCAAAGACCGAAAAAGGCCCTCTGAACGGCAAGCTCTCGCGCTTCCTCATTCGCTTGAAAACCAAGATGAACGACCGCCGCTATGCGTTCATGTACCAAGCGCCGGAGGAATACGAAACTTACGAGGCGCTACACGATCTCGCGAAAAAGCTGCTCGGCACGGGCAACGTCAACGATGGCGTCAACCCCGGGGTCAAGATCATCGACTTCTCCGAGGTGCCCTCGGACATCCTGCCGGTGGTGGTGGGTTTGGTCGGTCGGCTGATCTACCAGATCCAGTTCTGGAGTAGCCCTGGCGAGGACGGCGATGCGCGCCATCCGATCGTCATCGTCTGCGATGAGGCACACCTCTATCTGCCAAGCAGCGCTGCTTCCACTGGCCCGCTGGAAAAGCGTGCGCTCGAAAATTTTGAGCGCATCGCCAAGGAAGGTCGCAAGTATGGCGTTGGCCTGATGGTGGTCAGCCAGCGTCCCTCGGATGTCAGCACGACCATTCTCAGCCAGTGCAGCAACATCATCAGCTTGCGCTTGGCCAACAAAACTGACCAAGCGGTGGTCAAGCAGCTATTGCCAGAAAGCCTTGAAGGGTTGATGGAGGTGCTGCCGACGCTGGACGTGGGCGAGGCTGTTGTGGTGGGTGATGCCACCCTGCTGCCGACCCGCATCAAGATGTCGAAACCGAAACACGAGCCGCGCAGTGCAACGATCCCCTTCTGGACGCGCTGGGCCAAGCCCAAGGCAGAGGTCGATCTGGTTGCCGCCGTAGAAAACATGCGCAGGCAATCCCGCGCACCGGAAGATTAAGGAAGCCTGCATGGCCACAAAAAAACAACTACTCCAAGAGGCCGTCGCCAAGGCCGTAGGCGCAGGCAAGGCCGTCGCGCTGGAAACGGTGGACTTCAACGACCCCAACCGCCCCAAGACCTGTCTGGAGGTGGATTTCCCCATCCTGCCGGTCAATCAGGTGGCGATCATCGAGGGCAACGCGGGCAAGCCTATCTACCAGATGTCCAAATGGTGGGCGCGGCGGCGTTCTAGCGTGTTCCGCTCGATGCTGATCGCGGCGGCCACCAAAGCGCCGGACGACCCTTCGCACGCCGCTAAGCTGGTGTGGGACAACTACTACGCCAACCACCAGAAGAAAGGCGCGTTCAAGCACCTGAAGGTGGCGGACATCTTCATGGGTGGCGGCACCACGTTGGTGGAAGGCTCGCGCCTCGGCATGCAGATGATCGGCAACGACCTCAACCCGGTCGCGTGGTTCGTGGTCAAGCAGGAACTCGCCAACGTCGATCTGGAGCAGGTGAAAAAGCTCCTCGCCGACATCGAGGCCGAGGTCAAGCCGCAGATCATGCCGTACTACTACTGCGATGGCCCGCAGGGTGAAAGAGGCAAATGGATGCATCTGCACACGGGCAAGGCGATGCCCGCCGACTTCGACCCGCTCGCCATTCCACGTGAAGAGCGCAAGGATTACCGCTACGAAGGCCCGGAGATCATCTACACCTTCTGGGCCAAGCACGGGCCGTGTCAGGTGACAGGCTGCGGCCACCGCACGCCGATTATGACCAGCCCGGTGATGGCGGTGAAAACGCTCACCGTCAAGCATTGGCAACACACCTGCGGCCAATGTGGTGAGGCGTTCGATGTGGAGGAAGAAGCCGCGCGCATGGCCCCCGATGCGCCGTTCTACGTCGCTCCCACCGAAGCGCCGTACTCCGTGCTCGACCGCAAGAAGGGCGTGATCTGCCCGCACTGTGGTCATACCGCGCTGGTGAACCTCGGCAAGGGCAAGAACAAGAAGGTGGAACTGAGCCTGCTGGTGCATCCGCAATGGCTGGCGGGCGAAGCGAAGCAGGATGCTACCGGCACGCCCTACGGCGGCTCGGCGCAGGACGACGTGGCAGCGACCACGCGCTGGGACGCTGCACGCGCCGCGAAGATTCGCCTGCTGGAAGTACGCGGCGCGCTGCCAGATGAAGTAACCGACCCGGAAACGGGCATCACCTTCGCGCCGGAGAAAGGCACGGTGCCGAAGAAGTCGCACTACGCCTGTTCGGCCTGCGGCACGGTGCAGGATGTGCTGACCACCATCAAGGCCACGGGCAAAACCGGGCCGATGGCGGCTTACGCGGTGCAAGGCTACGCGCCCAAGCGAGACGAAGCGGGCAAGCCCTACAGCGGTCGCTTCTTCGCTGCATACGATGTTGCGCACGCCCGGCAGTACGACGCCGCGTTCGCGGAATGGGAGGTGCGCAAGGACGCCGATCTGAAGGACTACTGGCCGCGCTCCGAGCTAGCCTATGGTTTCATGACCCACCATCTGCAAGGTGGCGTGCCGAACCACGGTTTCACCCACTGGTGGACGATGTTCAATCCACGGCAGTTGCTCGTTCATGCGCAACTGCTGAAGGCCATAGTCGAAGTTGGTAGCTACGAATGGAGAACGCGCGAGTATGTGCTTGGTGCGTTCCAGAATTTCTTGCGCAATCAAAACTCGCTCGCTTTTTGGCACATGAAGCTCGACAAGCTGGCTCCAGCTATGTCGAACAGTAATTTCCACCCGAAGAATAATGTTGTTGAGGTGGGTGTGTTCCCGCCAATGGGCTATGGCCCTTGGTCATCTACCTATGAAGTTCTGTTCAAGGGTGGGGAATGGGCGCAAACACCGTGGGAAGCCGTGAGTGCTGAGTATCTCAATAGGCACGCGCCAAGCATTGCTGGCGAGGTATCAGGAAAGAGCGAAAAGGTTTACCCAGGTGATCCGTTGCAGGGTGCCGACACCTATTGCGGTTCATCCACCGACCTCACGAATGTTCCCGCGTCCAGCCTTGATCTGGTTATTACCGATCCGCCCTTCGGCGGCCTGCTGCACTACTCGGAGCTGTCCGATTTCTTCTACGTCTGGCTGCGCCTCGCGCTGAAGGACAAGTACCCCGACTACTTCCGCGCCGAGTACACGCCAAAGTCGCTGGAGGCAGTGGCCAACCGCGCACGCGAACCGGAAGACCCAGATGGTTTCTACCAGCGCCTGCTAACGCAGTGCTGGCGCGAAGCGCATCGCGTGCTTAAGCCCAGCGGCATTCTGGCCTTCACGTTCCACCACAGCGAAGACGAGCCGTGGGTGGCGGTGCTGGAGTCGCTGTTCGACGCGGGCTACTACCTTGAGGCGACGTATCCCATTCGCTCCGACGAAACCAAGGGCGAAGGCGAGTTCGGTTCCAAGACCATCGAGTACGACATCATCCACGTCTGCCGCAAGCGCACCGAAGAACCCAAGCCGGTGAGTTGGGGCCGCATGCGCCGCGAGGTGATGGCCGACGTGCGCCAGTTGCAGGCCATGTTGGAAAACCACGCGAAGGAAGGTCTGCCTGCCGCCGACATTCAGGTGATCCGGCGCGGCAAGGCGCTGGAATACTTCTCGCGTCACTACGGCAAGGTGTATGTGGATGAAGGCCGCACCATCTCCGTGCGCGAAGCCCTGATCGGTATCAATCAGTTGATCGACGAGGATGCCAACAAGGGGGCGGAACCGCCGCCAGTCAACGCCGAACCCATGACGCGCCAATTCCTGCGCACCTTCGGCGCGGCCACCGAGTTGAAGCGCGACCAGTTGCAGAAGTTCCTGCGCGGCAGCATCACCACGCCGGATGACTTCGTGCAACGCGGCTGGTGCAGCGAGGTGAAGAAAGTCTTCACCCGTACTGCGGCGCTGGACTTCGCCCGTGAATGGCAAGGCAGGCACAAGCGCAAGCTCACCTCCGATTTCGATCAAGCGCTGGTGCTGATCGGGGCTTGCGTGGATGGCAGCGGCATCAATGCTTCGGACACGCTAAAGAATGAAAACTTCACGCCACATGTCGCGCTCAAGCCGCTACTGGAGTGGCTGCAAAAGAACGGCCCGGATCAAACCACCCGCAACGCTGCCTCGCGCGCGGTGACGATTTTCACTACTTGGCAAGCCAGCCAAGCTCCGAAGCCCCAACAGGCTTCGCTGTTCGATGACGATGGGGAGTACGGGCAATGAGACAACTGCGCGACTCGGTCTGGCAAGTGCGCGGCACTAGTTGGGTATGGGACGAAGAGGCCCGCAACCAGATCTGCGTGGCCAGCGAGGTGTGGAGCCTGCGCCAGTTTTTGCGCGCCAAAGGGCAATGGCCCGACGACCTGCCGAGCAATGGCGGCAGAACGCTAGTGGTCGCCGGGCTGGATGGCAGCCTCGATCTGCTGACGCCAACGGATGCCGAAACGTGGCTGGCCGACACCATCAAGCCTGCCGTGCTGTCGTTTCAGGACGAATGGGGAAGCGATGGCGCGTTGGTGTTCTGGCTGCCCGGTGGCCACAACCGTATCAGGGCGAATGCCGCCACCGATGAGGTGAGCTGGCTGTGCCACACGCCCCACGGACACCAGATCGACCTCGGGCGCATTCTGTGGGGCCAAGCCAATGAGTACCCGCAGGAAATTCTTCTGCGCGACGGCGGTAGGCCCGCTGGTCTGTTCCACCTGCGGATTACTTGAGGGCGGCTGAGTGACGGCAGAGATTCAGTTTCAACCCGGCGAGCGCATCACCCACTACGAGTACGGCCAAGGCGTCGTGCTCGACCCGGCGCGTGACGGCTATTTGCGCGCGTTCTTCGGCGTCGGCGAACGCCGCGTGCCGGTGGCGTCGCTGCGGCGCGAATTCACGCGCACCGAGCGCATCCTGCGTGCTGTGGATGGCGGCGCGGAACGGTCGCGCAAGGCATGGCTGTCGTACGAGGCGCACGCGCTGCCTGTTATGGAAAGCGCCTCGGCGCTGACCTCGGCCAAGATCGACCTGTTACCACATCAGGTGGTGCTGACGCACCGCATCGCCACCGCCTCACCCCGGCGCTATCTGATCGCCGACGAAGTGGGCTTGGGCAAGACCATCGAAGCTGCGCTGATCCTGCGCGAGCTGGCCAGCCGGGGGGAGTTGACCCGCGCGCTGATGGTGGTGCCTGCAGGCCTTGTGAACAACTGGCACCGGGAGTTGAACGAGGTGTTCAACCTCGACTTCGAGGTATTTGGCTCCGAGGGCGACATCACCGACCGCAAAACCAATGCGTTCGCCAAGCACGACCGGCTGATCGCCAGCATCGACACCCTGAAGCGTCCAGCGCGCATCAAGCGCTTGCTGGATGCGCCGCGCTGGGATCTGGTGGTGTTTGACGAAGCGCATCACCTGACCGCCTACCGCACCGGCGGCAAAGTGCGCAAGACCGAAAACTACAAGCTGGCCGAGGCGCTGAAAGATCACTCGCGTGACCTCGTACTGCTGTCGGCCACACCGCACCAGGGCAATCACTTTCAGTTCTGGATGCTGGTGCAATTGTTAAACCCAACGCTGTTCCGCAGCCCCGAGGAGATGCTGGAAGAACGGCACCGGCTCAACACGGTGATGTTCCGCCGCACCAAGGCCGATGCCTGCCAGCCCGATGGCTCGCCGCTGTTCGCGCGGCGCTGGGTCCACACCGAATCCTTCGTGATGGACCACACCGAGCGGCTGTTTTACGAGAAGCTGCGCGAGTATCTGGAGGACGGCTTCGACCTTGCGCGCCGCCAAGGCAACCAGGGGCGTGCGCTGGGCTTCCTGATGGCAATCTTCCAGAAGATCGCGGCATCGAGCTTCGCCGCTGTGCGCCGCACGCTCAAGCGCCGCCTGCTGATGCTGACGCTGCACGAGGCGTTTCTGCGTGACAAGGAACTGGACATCGAAGGCCGGGAGCGCCTGACCGAGGAGGCGCGTGAGCTGATCCACGAGGAATTTGGCCTGCCCCGCGACAGCGTCGGGCGCAGCGAGGTGGATCGCGTGCTGGCCGATCTGAAGTACCGGCTGGTGAAGAAGCTGGACGAAGAGGCGCTGGAGATGGCCTCCGATCCCTACGGCAGCGAGTATTCGGCCACACACGCGGAAGAAGCCGCGTCGGCGGTGGTGAACCTGCATCTACCCGAGGAGCGCCTGCGCATTGGCGACCTGTTGCGCCTGTTCCCGGCGAAACGCGAAACCAAGATGCAGAAGTTGCTCGACGGTTTGGGCACGCTGTGGCGGCAGAACCCCAACGAGAAGATCGTGATCTTCGCCACTTACCTCGGCACGGTGGACATGATTGCCTGCGAAATAGAGCAGACCTTCCCCGGCCAGGGCGTTGCCGTGCTGCGTGGTGGCGACCACGGCGCGAAAGTGGCGGCGGAGCGGCGCTTCCGCCTGAAGGACGGCCCGCGCGTGCTGGTCTGCACGGCGGCCGGACGCGAAGGTATCAACCTGCAATTCGCGCGCGTCCTGTTCAACTTCGACCTGCCGTGGAATCCGATGGACATGGAGCAGCGCATCGGGCGCATCCATCGCTATGGCCAGAGCCATACCGCGCAGGTTTACAACCTCGTGCTGTCGGACACCATCGAGGGGCGCATCTTCCTACTGCTGGACGAAAAGCTCATTGAAATCGCACGCACGGTCGGCAAGGTGGATGACCAGGGCAACGTAGCCGAAGACCTGCGCGCGCAGATTCTTGGGCAGTTGTCTGAGCGTTTGAACTACGATCGGCTGTATCAGGAAGCGCTGTCCGACCCGGAATTGAAGCGCACGCAAGTAGAGTTGGAGGCGGCGCTATCGAATTCCCGCGAGGCACGGCAGGTGGTGTTCGACCTGTTTCAAGACCTCGATGGCTTCAGCCTTGACGACTACAAGCCTTTCTCGAATGTGTCGTCCAGTCTGGATCGGCTGGCGTTCTTTCTGTTGGCGGCGATGTCGTTCTCGGTTGGGGATCGTCAGCAGAAGCTGGTCAAGGTGGACGATACAACCTACGACCTCGTCACTACGGAAGGCACGTGTCGCGCCCGCTTCACCTTGAGCCGGGAAGCCGCGACCAATCAAGACAATCTGCAACTGATGGGCTTGGATCACCCCTTGGTGCAGGAAGAGCTGGGCCGCTGGCGCAGCCTGCCACCGGAAGAAGTCGGTATCGCCGTGTCCGGTGACGTGGACGAGCCGGTGCTCCTGTCGTTGTGGATAGTTGAAGCATCCGCAGGCAAGGGCGAACGCCGCGTGGTGGTGCAACCCATTGCCGTCAAGCAGGATGGCACGCGCGTTCCGGCGGTTGAGCGTCTGTGCGAAAAATACCTGCAAGCACCGCCCGCCACGCCGACCTTCCAACCAGAGCAGCGGATTGATCTGTTCGCCAGAGTAGTTGAGCCGACCTTGCAGCGTGAGTTGAAGCACAAGGGAGCCGCGAGCGGCGACGGCAGTTACTCAGCGGAGTTGATTGGCTATGTGGAGGTCGCGCAGGGGTAGATCCGCACTCTCCTGATAACTGGCCACGAGTGTTGCCTTTAAGGCTGCAATCGTTGCCAATAAGGCAACATTTCGACCGATGAACACTGCACTCGCCAACGTCCTGTTCCCCGGCTACCGGCGTGGCGTGCTGGGTCTGCTGTTCCTGCACCCGGAAAACAGCTACCACGTGCGTGAAATCGCACGTCTGACCGCCACCACGCCCGGCACATTGGCGCGCGAACTGACCAAGCTGGTGGAAGCTGGCCTGCTTACCCGTAGTCCGCAGGGCAATCAGGTGCTGTATGCGGCCAACATCGCCAGCCCGGTTTACGAGGAGCTGGCCTCGATTCTGCGCAAGACCAGCGGGCTGGCCGACGTGTTGAAGCAGGCATTGGAGCCGCTGCGCGACAGGATTCAGGTGGCCTTCGTGTTCGGTTCCAGCGCCGGTGGCAAGGCGCTGGTGGGCAGCGATGTGGATGTGCTGCTGATCGGCGAGGGTTTGATTTACGGTGAGGTGGTGGCCGCGCTGTATCCGGCACAGGAAACGCTTGGCCAGGAAATAAATCCGAAGCTGTATTCGCCAGAGGAATGGCGGAGACTGGCGGCGGGCGATGGTGCGTTTTACCGCGACGTGATGGCCAAGCCCAAACTGTTCCTGATCGGGGGCGAGGATGAGCCTGGATAATCTGGTCAGGATTGGCCAGTTGGAAAAAGTCGAAGCATTGCCCACCGACGTGCAGCGCTTGCTGGAAGCGGCGCAACGCGCGCTGCAAGACGCCAATACGCCCGGCTTGAGCAACGAAAGCCGCTTCGACATTGCCTACCGTGCCATCATGCAGGCGGCCAATGCCGTCTTGCAGGCCAGTGGTTACCGAACGTTGACCAGCCGGCCGGGGCATCGCCAGACGATGATCCAGACCTTGCCGCTGACAATGGGCCTGGACATGGCCATCGTCATCCAGCTCGATGCCCTGCGCAAGCAACGCAATGTGATCGACTACAGCGGGGATCTGGTCGGCGATGCAATGGTGGCCGAGGCGTTGTGGCATGCGGCGGCATTGGTCGAGCTGATTAGGAAACGCACCAACGGGTAGGTCGAGGCTATGCCCTCGACAGGTATTGCGTATGGTGCGGTATGCGTTGGCCACGCAGTTATGTAACCGTGAGGGCATCGCCTTGCTTCGTGGAAGCGCATCAATGTGTGCTCCTGCAGCATCCGTGAGTGCTCGCGGAAACAGGCACTTTCTTTACGCAGATTTCACACCGCTTTTGCCCTGCACATCATGATTTTGCCGGTCACGTTCGGCCCGGTATGCTGCTGCGATGCTACCTGTCCGAATCACGTTTTTCCTGCTCGCCGCCGCCCTGCTGGCCGCCGCTCCCGCCCATGCCCGCGGCACCATCGAGAAGGTGCGGATCACCGGGCTGGACAAGGACGACGACGCGGCCATCATCGAGAACATCGAAGTCTCGCTGACGCTGTACGAGGCCATCGGCAAGGTGCAGGGCGAGTCGCGGCTGGAATACCTGCTGTCGCAGGCGGAGCGGCAGACGCGGCAGGCGCTG
>Ga0182740_1000274_pt1 | contig 76399 bp, 67 predicted proteins | sample eDN5th37CKraftBY_FD_128872 | JGI IMG/M metagenome (GOLD analysis project Ga0182740, IMG submission 128872) | Enriched backyard soil microbial communities from Emeryville, California, USA - eDNA 5th pass 37_C Kraft BY (version 2) (version 2) | ecosystem: Environmental > Terrestrial > Soil >...
CACCCCGCTGGCCGACAACATGGCGATGATGTGGTCTGCGAAGGTTGCCATCGCGTCTCCCTCGTCGGCGGTTTCGGCGTGGCCGGTTCGGCACCGGCCACGACCAGATCACTTTACTTGGGAGCGAACCGCTGACCACCGTCCAAACGGATGCACTGGCCGTTGAGCATCGGGTTCTCGACGATCGCCAGCGCCAGGCGGGCGTACTCGTCGGGCTTGCCGAGACGCTTGGGGAAGGCGGCGTCCTTGGTGAGAACTTTCGCGAAATCGTCGGGGATGCCTTCGGTCAGGCCCGTGGCGAACAGGCTCGGGGCGATGGCCAGCGCCCGGATGCCCAGGCTGCCCAGATCGCGGGCCATGGTCAGGGACATGCCCGCGATGGCCGCCTTCGACGCCGTGTAGGCGACCTGCCCGATCTGGCCCTCGAACGCCGCGATCGACGCGGTGTTGATGATGACGCCGCGTTCCTCGCCCTCGGCGTCGACGGGGTCGTTCTTGCTCATGTGCCACGCGGCGAGTCGACTCACGTTGAACGTGCCGATCAGGTTCAGGTCGATGGTGGAGCGGAAAGAGTCCAGGCTGTGCGGACCGTCCTTCTTGACGGTGCGTTCACCGATGCCGCCGCCTGCCGTCGTCACCGCGATGTGCAGTCCCCCGAGCGCGTCGACGGCTTCCTGCAGCACCTTCTCTGTGCCGTCGAAGTCGGTGACGTCGACCGCGAAGAACGATCCGCCGATGCTGTCGGCGACCTCCTGGCCCTTGGACTGCGGGCGGTCGAGCACCGCGACGGTGGCACCGCGCTTGGCCAGTGCCTCGGCGGTCGCGCGGCCGAAGCCCGACGCGCCGCCGACGATGACGGCCTTCTTGCCTTCGATCTCCATCTAGCGTCCTTTCCAAAAGTGACCGAATTCGTAAAGTAACCTATCCCATGCGGGCTTCCCGTAAGGCTTTCGGGTCATGTCGTGGGGTGTGGTGACATGTCACGACTTCGTAAGGTCTGCGCGGCCGTTTCCCGGTTACCGTTTGACCATGTCAGAACGCGTGCGCCGCACTCCGCCGCTGGCCGGGCTCGCCGCGGCCGCCGTGGCGCTGGGAGTGGCCGGGATCGTCGCGGTGCCCTTCGGGCCCGCGGCCGATTCCCGCACCGCGGTGGGATCGGCGGTCATCGACCTGACGCCGGGACCGGTCAAGGAGTGGGCCATCACCACGTTCGGCACGGCCGACAAACTCCTGCTCACCGTGCTGATCATCGCCATCATCGCGACGCTGGCCGCGGTGACGGCACCGCTGGAGACCCGCCGTCGCCCGGTCGGCAGCATCGTGATCGGCCTCGCGGGGGTGCTCGGCTGCGTCGCGGTGCTCTCCCGCCCAGGGGCCGGCTGGGTCGCGATCCTGCCGACGGTGATCGGCGCGGTGTGCGGCATCGCGGCGTTGCGACTGCTGACCTCGGACCGTTTCCGGGACGAGCAGGCCGTCGCCGAAGACCGTGCCGACCAACGTGCCGACCGATATGCCGACGACCATGCCGACGACACCGTGGACCCCGGCCGCCGCTGGTCGCTGGTCGCGCTCGGCCTGCTGACCACCGGCGTGGTCACCGGGGCGGCGGGCGCGGTGCTGTCACGGCTGGCGTCGTCGGTGGCCGGTGACCGTGACGCGTTCACGCTGCCGCGCGCCGCACGCGCGGCAGCGCCGATCCCCCCGGACGTGCAACCCGCGGGTGTGTCGCTGCCGTCGTTCATCACGCCGACGCCGAAGTTCTACCGCATCGACACGGCGCTGACGGTGCCACAGCTCACGCGCGACGAGTGGCAGTTGCGTATCCACGGCATGACCGACCGCGAGGTGACCTACCGCTTCGAGGACCTCGACCGCTTCGAGGTCGTCGAGAAGGTCGTCACGCTCACGTGTGTGTCCAATTTTGTGGGCGGCGACCTCATCTCGAACGCCACCTGGACGGGCTACCGGGTGCGTGATCTGCTCGAAGAAGCCGGGGTGTCAACGGATTCCGACATGGCGCTGTCGACGTCGATCGACGGATTCACCGCGGGCAGCCCGATCGAGGCGCTCACCGACGACCGTGACGCACTGCTGGCGATCGGCATGAACGGTGAACCGCTGCCTGCCGCGCACGGCTATCCGGCGCGCCTGGTGGTGCCAGGGCTGTACGGCTACGTCTCGGCCACCAAGTGGGTCGTGGATCTCGAGCTCACGCGCTTCGACCGCGCCGAGGCGTACTGGACCAAGCTCGGCTGGTCGGCGCATGGCCCCATCAAGACCCAGTCCCGCATCGACGTCCCGCGCGAGGGTCAGCAGGTCCCCCGCGGCCCGGTGCGCTTCGGCGGCGTGGCGTGGGCTCAGCACCGCGGCATCCGCGCGGTCGAGGTCAAGATCGACGGGCCGTCAGATCCCGGCGAGTGGCAACAGGCCCAACTCGGCGCGGCCTACTCCGACGACACCTGGCGCCTGTGGAGTGTCGACTGGACCGCCGCCGATCCAGGTGAACACACCATCACCGTGCGTGCCACCGACAACACCGGGGAAACCCAGACCCCCGACCTGGCCGATCCCGTGCCCGACGGCGCCACCGGCTGGCACTACGTCACCTTCGACGTCACCTGACCCTCTGCACCGCGAGCGTGCGTGCCTGCTGCCCGCCACGCCGTCAAACATCAGCACCGCACGCACCCTCACCACGCGCGAGCGTGCATGGATGTCCGACCCGCGTGGCACGCTGAAAAGATGTTGCTCGCCGACGTCGCCGCCGCGTCCACCGAAGTCGCGGCCTCCTCGGCACGCCTGGTCAAGATCGAACGCATCGCGACGCTGCTCGCCCGCTCGGCAGCCGAGGATGACACCCAAGCGGTCGCGGTGATCGTGTCCTGGCTCTCCGGGGAACTCCCGCAGCGTCAGATCGGTGTCGGCTGGGCGGCGTTGCGCACGTTGCCGCCGCCGGCCGCCACACCCTCCCTCACCGTCGACGACGTCGACGACCGGTTCAGCACCATCAAGGCCGTCGCCGGAAAAGGTTCGCAGGCCACCCGCGCCGGTCTGGTTCACGAGCTGTTCAGTGCGGCAACCGAAACCGAGCAGAGATTCCTGCGTCACCTGCTCAGCGGTGAGCTGCGCCAGGGCGCACTCGCCGGGGTGATGGCCGACGCCGTCGCCAAGGCCGCAGGCCTTCCCGCAGCCGAGATACGCCGTGCCGCAATGCTCGCGGGCAACCTGCCCGCGGTCGCAGCCGCCGCCGTCACCGGCGGGCGTGCCGCGCTGGCCGACTTCCGGCTCCGGGTGGGCCGGCCCGTGGGGCCGATGCTCGCGCAAACGGCCACCAGCGTGGACGACGCACTCCAACGCCTCGGCGGCACAGCGGTTCTGGAAGCCAAACTGGACGGCGCCCGCGTGCAGATCCACCGTAGCGGCTGTGACGTCTCGATCTACACGCGCAGCCTCGACGACGTCACGCACCGCCTTCCCGAGGTGGTCGAGGCGACGCTCGCGCTCCCCGCCACCGAGTTGATCGCCGACGCCGAGGCCATCGCCCTGCGCCCCGATGGCAGACCACATCTCTTCCAGGTCACCGCCGCTCGGTTCGGACGCAAGGATCCGGGCGATCTGGGTCCGCTGTCGGTGTTCTTCTTCGACCTGCTGCATGTCGACGGCCGCGATCTGCTCGATCTGCCCACCGAGGAACGGTTCGGCGCGCTCGACGCGCTGGTGCGGCAGGATCAGCGTGTGGACCGTCTCGTGACGACGGATACTGTTGCGGCGCAGGAGTTCTTGGAGCGCACCCTGGCGGCCGGACACGAAGGGGTCATGGCGAAGTCACCGCACGCTGCGTACGAGGCCGGCCGGCGCGGCGCGGGATGGCTCAAGGTCAAGCCCGTCCACACGCTCGATCTCGTCGTGCTCGCGGTCGAGTGGGGTTCGGGACGCCGCCAGGGCAAGCTGTCGAACATCCATCTGGGGGCGCGGGATCCGGATTCCAGCGGGTTCGTCATGTTGGGCAAGACGTTCAAGGGCATGACCGACGCGATGCTCGAATGGCAGACCCAGCGGTTCCTCGAACTGGCCGACGGGCCCACCGACGGATACGTCGTGCACCTGCGCCCCGAGCAGGTCGTCGAGATCGCGTTCGACGGTGTGCAGCGATCGTCACGCTACCCGGCCGGCATGGCGTTGCGGTTCGTGCGCGTTCTGCGCTACCGCGACGACAAGTCCCCGGCCGAGGCCGACACGGTCGAGACGGTGCGTCGGTTCTACGAGCGCGACTGATCAACAGATCCTGGGCAACTGCTCGCCGAGTTCGCGCTCGATCACGCGGGTGGTGCCGAACGGCGTCTTGCCCACCGCCATTCCCGGGTGGCCCTCGACGACGCGCCCGATGATCGCCGCGTTCGCGCCCTCGGGCCTGGCCCGCATGGTCTCCAGGATCGCCTCGCTGTGCGCCGGGTCGACGAAGGCCACGATCTTGCCCTCGTTGGCCACCTGCAGCGGATCCAGCCCCAGGAACGAGCAGGCCGACGAAACCGATTCGGGCACCGGGATGTTCGCCTCGTCGAGCTCCATGCCGACCCGGGCGGCGCGCGCGATCTCGACGACCGAGGCCACCAGACCACCCCGGGTGGGGTCGCGCAACGCGTGGACGTGTGAGGGATCGCCGGTAGCCAGCATGGCCGCCACCAGGTGGTGCAGCGGCGCGCTGTCGGTGGTGACCGCGGTCCCGAAGTCGATGCCCTCGCGCACGCTCATGATCGCCACACCGTGCTCGCCCAGGTTGCCCGAGACGAGGATGTGGTCGCCTGGGCGCACAAGTTCCGGGCCGATGCTGACGCCCGGCGGGACCACGCCGACACCCGCGGTGTTGACGAACAACTGGTCGGCACCGCCCTTGCCGACCACCTTGGTGTCGCCCGTGACGATCCGCACGCCGGCGTGCCGCGCTGCGGCACCCATCGACTGCGCGACCGCGCCGAGCACGTCGATCTCGAGGCCCTCTTCGAGGATGAACCCCGCGGTCAGGGCGACCGGTTGCGCACCGCTGCACGCCAGATCGTTGATGGTGCCGTTCACGGCGAGGTGGCCGATGTCGCCGCCCGGGAAGAACAATGGTTGCACCACATAGGAATCCGTGGTCACCGCCACGGTTCCCGCGCCGACCTTTAACAGCGCCGAGTCTCGGGCCGGTCCCGCGTCGGCCGTGTCGAAGGCCGGCAGGAAGAGGTTCTCGATCAGTTCCTCCGACAGCACTCCCCCGCCGCCGTGCCCCATCACGATGCGTTTGGTCTCTCGCAGCGGCAGCGGGCACACCCAGTCGCTGGGATCGATGGTCACCGGTGCGTCAGACATGAGCGGCCGCCTCGAGTCGACGGAACTGGTAGTACGCGGCGCACGCGCCTTCGCTCGACACCATGGTGGCACCCAACGGGTTTCGCGGTGTGCAGGTCTTGCCGAAGGCCGGGCACTCGTTGGGTTTCAACAGCCCCTGCAGCACCTCGCCGCTGCGGCACTCGGCCGATTCGGCGACCTGCAGATGACCGACACCGAACCTCAGTTCGGCGTCGAACTCCGCGTACTGCGGTGACAACGTCCACCCCGAACGCGGGATCATGCCGATGCCGCGCCACTGCCGGTCGGTCACCGTGAACACCTCGGACAGCGTCTGCTGCGCGAAGACGTTGCCCTCGGCCGTGACGGCGCGTGAATAGGCGTTGCGCAACTCCGGTGTACCGGCCTCCAACAGGTCCACGAGTTGCCGCACCCCCTCGAGCAGGTCCAGCGGCTCGAATCCGGTCACCACGATCGGGACGTCGAACTTCTCCACCAGAGGCCCGTATTCGGACGTGCCCATCACCGAGCACACGTGCCCGGCTGCCAGGAATCCCTGGACCCGGTTGCTGGGTGAACTGAGGATGGCCGTCATCGCCGGCGGCACCAGCACGTGTGAGACCAGCATCGAGAAGTTTTTCAGGCCCAGACGTTTCGCGTGCACCACGGCCATGGCGTTGGCGGGTGCGGTGGTCTCGAAGCCGACCCCGAAGAACACCACCTGCTTGTCCGGGTTGTCGGCGGCCACACGGGTGGCGTCCAGCGGTGAGTAGACGATGCGCACGTCACCGCCGCGGGCCTTGACGCTGAACAGGTCCTGATGACTTCCTGGCACACGCAGCATGTCGCCGAACGAGCAGAAGATCACGTCGTCACGCGCGGCGATCTCCAACGCACGGTCGATCACCTCCAGGGGCGTGACGCACACGGGGCAACCGGGGCCGTGCACGAACTCGACGGAACCCTCCAGGAGCTGGTCGATGCCGTTGCGGATGATCGAATGTGTCTGGCCACCACAGACTTCCATCATGGTCCAGGTTCTTGTCGCGGCCCGGTTGATGCGGTCGACCAGGGTGCGCGCCGCGACGGGGTCACGGAACTCGTCGAGGTACTTCATGCCGTTTCCACCCCCTCGGCCAATTCCTCGTCGAGCACCCCGAGGTCTTTGAACATCCGCAGGGTTTCCTGTGCGGAGGCCTCATCCAGACGGGTGATGGCGAAGCCCGCGTGCACGATCGTGTACTCCCCGATCTGCATGTCGGGCAGATACGCCAGGCAGACCGTCTTGGTGGTGCCGCCGAAGTCGACCGTGGACATTCGGGTTCCGGCTTCGTCCCACACTGCGACGACCTTGCCGGGTATTCCCAGACACATCAGGCCTCTCCTTTCCGAATTCCCCCGCCGGCCGCGACCACCGCGGCCTGTCCCAACGCCAGGCCGCCGTCGTTGCACGGCAGACAGGCATGGGTCAGCACTTCCAACCCCCGGGAGGTCAACTCTTCTCGCAACCCGTCGAGCAGGATCCGGTTGACGAACACGCCTCCGGTCAGCCCCACCGTCCCGACGCCGGCCGACTCCGCGCAGTCGGTGACCGCCGTGACGGTCGCACGGATCACCGCGGCGTGGAATCCGGCTGCCAGATCGGCGATCTCGGTACGCGCTCGCAGTCCGGCGACCAGGTCACCCAGCAGGGGCAGCGGGTCGAGGATCCCGCCGTGCACACCGAAATCCATCGGCACCGCCCGGCCCGACCGCGCGACGTGTTCGAGTTCGACCGCGGCCTGGCCCTCGTAGGTCACGGTCTGGCACACCCCCAAGAGGCTGGACACGGCGTCGAACAGCCGGCCCATGCTGCTGGTGGGTATGCAGCGGAACTGCCGCGGAATCTGTTGGGCCAGAATTTTCATCGCATTCGCGTCGAGTTCGGCGACGCACGGCAACGCCGGATCCCACTCGATTCCGGCGCGGTGCAGCAGATCCAGCGCGATGCGCGCCGGTTGGCGCACGGCCCCGTCACCGCCGGGAAGGCTGAACACCCCGAGGTGGCCGACCCGGGTGAACGTCGCTGGGTCGCCGAGCGCCAGAAGCTCGCCGCCCCAGATGGTTCCGTCGGTGCCGTAGCCGGTCCCGTCGTAGGCGACCACGAGTGCCAGGCTGCCGAGCCGGTCGTGTTCGGCGAGCAGCGACGCCGCATGGGCGTGATGGTGCTGCACGGTCCACACCGGCAGGTCCTGCCGCAGCGCCCAGTTGGTGGTGGCGTAGCGCGGATGCGCATCGCAGGCGATGAGATCGGGTCGCCGCCGGGTCATCTGGGACACGTGGGCGTAGGCCGAGGTGAAACACAGCTGTGTGCGCGGATCGGCCATATCGCCCAGGTGTGAGGACAGGTGTGCCCGTCCGTCCCCACCCAGCAGGCAGAACGTGGTCTTCAGATCGCCTCCGGTCGCCAGGATGACCGGTGCGCCACCGTCACGACGACCTGGCACACGCACGGTCATCGGCAGTGGCGCGAAACCGCGCGACCGGCGGATCGGCACCGTGTGGCCGTCGTCGGTGACCGTCAGCACCGAATCCTCGCACGGCACATGGATCGGGCGGTCGTGGCTGAGCACGGCGTCGGCCAGGCCGTCGATCCAGTGCAGGTCCTCGTCGCGGTAGACGATCGGGGATCCGCCGGCGTTCGCGGACGTCATCACGAGCACCACCGGGCCGAGCCTGTCGAAGAGCAGGTGGTGCACGGGCGAGTACGCGAGCATCACGCCGACGTCTCGCAGACCCGGTGCCACGGCGTCCCGCACGGTGTCGTCGCGACCGGGCACCAGGACGATCGGGGCCGCGGGTGAGCTGAGTTCGGCGGCCGCGGCAGCGCTGATGTCGGCGATGCGGCGCGCGGCACCGAGGTCGGCCACCATCACAGCGAACGGCTTGGCCGGGCGGTTCTTTCGCCGGCGCAGTTCGGCCACCGTGGTTGTGTCCGTGGCCACGCACGCCAGATGGAACCCGCCGATCCCTTTGATCGCGACGATCCGGCCGGCCAGCAGCGCCGCTGCCGCGGCCCCGATCGGGTCGTCGTGCTCGTCGCCGTTCCACGACAGTCGCGGCCCGCAGTCCGGACAGGCGATGGTCTGGGCGTGATACCGGCGGTCGACCGGATCGTGGTATTCGGCGGCGCACCGCTCGCACATGGGAAACCGCGCCATGGTGGTGGCGGGACGGTCGTAGGGCAGGTCGGTGATCACGGTATAGCGGGGCCCGCAGTTGGTGCAGGTGATGAACGCGTGGCCGAAGCGACGGTCCGCCGGGTCACGCACCTCCCGGAGGCAGTCGGCACAGATCGCGCTGTCCGGCGGTATCAGCGTGCGCTCTCCCGCGTCCCCGGTACTGCTTTCGACGATGTCGAAAGTCCGCTCGCCGAGGGGCGCGACGGGGTGCACCGAGATGCTGTCGATGCGGGCGAGCGGCGGCGGATCCGCCTGCAGCGCTTCTACCACCACGTCGACGGCGTCCTGTGGGCCCTCGAGTTCGCAGTACACCGCGCCGGCGTCGTTGTAGACGAAGCCTCCGACCCCGTGGTCACGTGCCAGACGTGCCACGGCGGGGCGGAAACCGACCCCCTGCACAACGCCGGTGATCTGTAGCCGCACACGACAACAGACGCTCATCAGCCTCCTGGGCCACTCGATCACCCGCGGCGGTGGGCTGTGGCACGCGGGCTTGGTCATCACCTTAGTCCCTCGGCACGATTAACTGAACCCACTTCGCCGCAAACACATTCAGGAGTAAGGTCTGCTACGGAACACCGATCGGAGGCGCCGCGGACACGTGCATGAATTGTCGTTGTGCCAGGCCATCGCAGGCGTTGTGAACGAACATGCCAAGGGCAGATCCGTGCAGGTGGTGCGGGTTCGCGTCGGCGCATTGCGCCAGGTCGTCCCGGACACACTCACATTCTGCTGGAACATCGTCCGTGATCAGGCCGACCTTGCCGATGCCGCACTGGAACTCGAGGTGGTCCCCGGTGTCGTCGACTGCCGGCAGTGCGGTCAACGCCACGAGCTGACCTCACGGTGGTCGATCCTGTGCCCGTCGTGCAACAGCTGCGACGTGGCGGTGGTCGGTGGCGAGGAATTCCTCGTGACATCGCTGGAAGTGACGTGAAAAGGGGCAACTGTGGGTAGATTTCACCGCCACGACGACGGCACCGTGCACACACACGACCATGATCAAGATGGTCACGTTCATGATCATGCTCACGGGGATCACAGCGGCTATCAGACCGGCACCGAGCGCATCGAGGTGCTCGAATCGATCTTTGCCGAGAACGACATCCGTGCCGACATCAACCGTGGTCTGTTCGCCGAACACGGTGTGCGGGCACTCAATCTGATGAGTTCACCGGGCTCCGGAAAAACCACGCTGCTGGCCCGCACCCTCGACGATCTCGGCGCCGACGTCTCCGTCGGCATCGTCGAGGGTGACATCGAAACCGACCTGGACGCCGCGAAACTCGGCGGCCGCGGAGCCCAGATCTCGCTGCTCAACACCGCCAACGGTTTCGGCGGTGAATGCCATCTCGACGCACCCATGGTCAACCGTGCCCTGCAGGGCCTCGACCTGACCAGACTCGATCTGGTGATCATCGAGAATGTCGGAAACCTGGTGTGCCCCGCGGAGTTCGACGTCGGTGAGCACGCCAAGGTCATGGTGTACTCGGTCACCGAAGGCGAGGACAAGCCGCTGAAGTACCCGGTGATGTTCCGCGCCGTGGACGTCGCGCTGCTGAACAAGATCGATCTGGTCCCGCATCTCGACGCCGATGTGCAGACCTACACTTCCCGTGTGCGGGAGGTCAATCCGACCGCCGAGATCCTTCCGGTCAGCGCGCGCACAGGCGAGGGCATGGAGGCCTGGTACGACTGGTTGCGCCGGTTCCTCACGGCGGGGCGTTAGCGCGGATCATGTGAGCGCCAGTCCGGGATCGACGCAGGCGCGCGCCCGCACGGACGCGGCCGCGGCAGCCACGATCACGGCCGCACAGTCATTCTGGGTTGCGGTGTCACCGACCATCCCGATCTCGGCACTGTCGGGGTCGGTGCGGTGCGCCATGAGCCAGTCGTACAGCAGCCAGTCCAGTGCGCTCGCGACATCGTGCGGATCCGCCTGCGGCGCAGACGCGGCCGCGATCACGGTGCGGATGAGGTCCCGGTGCTCGCGACGCGCGGCGTCCTTGTTCACACCGGAACTGTCGAACAGCAGCATCGACAGGGTCAGCGGCAGCCTCGATCCGGTCTCGGTGCGCACCACCCACCTGCCGCCCTTCCACGGCTTGTCCGGATCGGCCTGAACCAGTTCGCCGTAACCCCCGACAACGCCCAGCGCGGGATTGTCGAGCTCACCGTCCAGGGGCACCGGTCCCAGCAGTCCGAGGGCATGCCGGGCCAGGATCGAGACCAGCACCGCGGTCCCGATGATCTTGCCCGCCCGTACATCCGGTGCGACGTTGATCTCGGCGATGGCCTCGGCGTAGTCGAGACACGACCGGTCCAGGCAGCGGTACAACTCTCCGAGGGTTTCCCACTCGTCCGCCGATGGGCGGCGCCCGCCACCGAGCACCTGCCCGAACCGTCTCGCCGCGTCGATCAGGGCGTCGTCGAGCGCCGACAGGTGGGTCGCGGCCAACCGGGCCGGTTCGTCGTCCTCGGCGACCAGATGCCGCAACGTGGTGGGACGACCGTGCAGGGTTGCCCAGTGAAAGCCGACCTGCTCGTCGGTCTGCACGATGCGTGGTCTCATCACCGCCCCCACAACATGACTCGGTTGTTGCCGGAGTCCGCGACCGCCAAGAGATCGCGGTGCAGATGCAGGCCGTAGGGCCAGCAGAGGGTGTCCCGGCCCACCAGGTCCCAACGGTTCTCCCCGTTGGACGCGAAATCCGGTTGCGCCAGCACGTGATCGGCCGGGCGTCCACCGACTGGATGGTCAGGCAGAGAGTCCCACAGCAGGATCCGGTTGTTGGCGGTGTCGGCCACCGCCAGGCGGCCGTCGTCGACCATGGCGCCATACGGGAACCGGAACCGGTCCCCGGTCTGGGGACCGTACGGCCATTCGGTCGCCGAACAGAAATCGGGTTGCCCGTACACCACATTCGCCAGCACATCGGCACCCGGATGCGGTGACCAGCCGAGGATCCGATGGTCACCGGCGTCGGCCACCAGCAACAGATCCCCGGTGCCCGTGATGGCGTGTGGCCAGCGAAAACCGGAGGGGCCGACCGGTTCGCCGCGGTTCTCCTCGCGCGCCGACGCATCGGGTTGGCCGAGCACGACATCGGCGGGCTGTCCCGGGTCGGGAATTCCGTTGTTCCACGCCAGAACCCGGCGGTTGCCGGTGTCGGCCACCCAGAACCGCCCGCCCAGCAGGGCGAATCCGAACGGCCAGTAGAAACTCGACGCCGAACACTCCACACCCGCGTTGGGTTCCACCGATTCGGGATCCGGTTGCCCCAGCACCACATCGGGCGCGACGTCGTCACGCGTGGGCACCTCATCCCAGATCAGGATGCGGTGGTGCCAGGCATCGGCAACCAGCAGTCGTCCGTCGATCACCGCCACCCCGGTGGGCAGGTTCATCCCGCGGGCCGGGCCGCGGCCGCCAGCGGCACGTCCCTCGGTGGTTCCGTCGGGCTGGCCGAGCACCACGTCGGCGGGAGCGTGGTCGCGGTCGGGGACACCGTGCCAGATCAGCACCCGGTGATTGCCCGAGTCGGCGACGACGACGTGCTCGTCGTCGACGAAAACCCCACGCGGCGAGTACATCCACGCCATGGTGGGACTGGCCGGCGGCAGCGCGAGTCCACCCGGAGCGGGCGCCCCGAGCCACACGAGCGGACGTCGGCCGCCGGTGAGTTCGTCCTCCAGGACAGCGGAGGTCCGTCCGGCGGGACGTCCGTCGGCGACCGGGCGCACAGAGTAGCGACTCACCCGGTGACCCGCACCCAGATGCCGCCGTCGTCGATCCGCAGCGACAGCGGTTCGAGCTGGACCCCGGGAGCCGACATGCACTCCCCCGATGTCGCGTCGTAACAGAATCCGTGCCACGGGCACGTCAGCGTACCGTTGCCGACGTCGAGCACCGCGCCGTCGAGCGGAAGTGCCTCGTGCGCACATTCGTTGCGGTAGGCCGACATCCGCTGCCCCAGGTTCACCAGCAGAAGCCGAACCTCACTGCCGTCGGGCGCTGTGACCGTCACGGGTGTCACGTCGTCGACGGCAGCCGCGCCGACCGAACCCGCGCGCACCCAGCCCTTCTCGGCACGGCGCCGCACGGTGCTCCCGGCCAGCACGGCGTCGATCGAGATCACCGTGGGTGTGGGCTCGTTGGGCAGCACTTCGACCTTCGACACACCCTGAACACCTTCCAGCAGTGCGGTTTCCACCAGCTCGCGCAGCGTCACCGCGGACATCGAGCAGCCGTTGCAGGCGCCTTCGAGCCGCACGAACGCGGTCCCCGATTCGATGCGCACCAGGGTCACGTCGCCTCCGTGACTGCGCAGTTGCGGTCGCACCTGCGCGAGGGCCTGTTCGGCCAGGGTCGTCGGGTCCGGGCGGATGATGCCGTGCAGGGTGAACAGCATGCGCACCACGGGGTCGTCGACGAGCTCGAACAACGCCTCCCGAGTCGCCTCCCCGGAACGCATTCGCTTGACGATGGTCACCAGGCCGACGCGGTGGATCTCCTCGAGCGCGGCCTTCAGTTCCTCGGCGACCTTACGTGCCTCGGGATCCAGGTCTGCCAGCGCGCGGACCGTGTTGTCCACGCGCTGGGCCAGCTTCTCGAGTTCTGGCGCCTCGACCGCCGCGGTCATTTCGCCTCCTCGTCGCGACTGAGCGTGGTCTGTTTGGCGATCTCGTCGAGGATGCCGCGCACCGCCTGCACGGATTCGGTGTCGCCGAGTTCCTCGAAGAGGAAACGGGCCTCGTACAGCTTGGCCTTGGCGACGTCGAACATCCCGAGATGCGCGAGCGTGTTGCCCTGGTTGGTCAGCACCCGTGCTCGGCCCTGCGGGTCGATGTCGCGGTCGCGGGTGGCCAGCACGGCCTCGTAGATCTCGACGGCCTCGACGAGATTCTCGGTGCGGTGTTTCGTCGGGCTGTACACCAGGGAGTTGGCCAGGTTCAGCTGCGCGCTGGCCCACCGCGCGGGATGCGCCTCGCGGGTGAACACCGTCAGCGCCTGCCGCAGGGACTGTGCGGCGATGCCGAGGCGCAGCTGACCGGACGCCTCGACCATCGGCATGGTCAGGTAGGCGGTGGCCAGGTCGGCGTGCGCCGACGCCCACATCAGGGGTGCGTCCTCACGCCGGATGAGTTGCAGCACAGCGTGATAATGCGGGACGCAGCCCGGCAGCAGTTCGGGACGCCCGGCGGACTGTTCGTGCAGGAGCCCGGCCGCGGTCAGGTGCAGTTCGGCACGGCTCACGTGCAGCGCGTCGGCACTGTCCAGCAGCTTGATGGCGCGCTCGAGGCGGGTCAGCGCCGCGGGCGCGTCTGTATCCCGGAGCATGCCGGCGGCCGCACCCAGCAGCACACCGGCCAGCGGCCTGCTCACCGGTGTCGCCTGGTCGGCGGCCCGATCGAGAAGCGCGACCGCGCGGTCGGGGTCGCCCGCGTCGAGCGCCGCGGACGCCTGCGCCGAGAGCACCACGGCGACCAGTTCGCCGTCGAGTCCTTCGGCGCTCGGCACGGCGTCGCTGCGGCCGAGCGCGAACAGCACGACGTCGACGAGGACACCGAACACGCCCAGGTCGGCGCGCAGCGTGTCGGGATCGGCAGCGTCGGGATCGAGGACGAACCTGTTGTAGCGCGTGACGGGATCGTCGCCCGCCAACGCCGCCAGCGCCGCGTCACGGTCACCGGCGAGCGCGTGCCGGTGCGCGGCCAGACGCACGGGCCACGCCTGCGGCAGTGTCCCACCGACCAGCGCGGCACGTGCGGCGTCGGTGTCGGAACCGGCCGGCACGAGCAGGTAACCCAGGGGAAGGCCGAAGGCACCAAGCGGTTGCGGGCGCACGCACACGTCGGTGCAGTCGGTCAGTACTGCGGTCTCGGTCACGGCCCTCCCATGGTTGTCACTGGATGAACGGCCCCCTCGGGTCCCGTTCGGCGGCCCGTTTGATCAGACTGGCGGCCAGTTCGGCACGTCCGCGAGTGCGGTAGGTGTCGATGCGCTTGCGTACGACGCCGTCGGCGAAGACCACGACGATGTCCACCGCGAAGTGGCCACGTTCAGCGACGACGACGGTCTCGACGGTGTGCGCGACATCGGCGGAACCCTCGGCGCGTACCTCGGTGCGGGGCAGCCCGTGCGGGAACGGCCGCTGGCACTCACACACGGCGATCACCGCGCCTCCCGCAGATCAGCGGGGATGGGGATGCGTAATGCTGACTTCTCATCGTCCCAGAATGCCCGATGGGGGCCAGAAAGTAAGGTCTCCCTAACTTCAACCCTGGTTTGGTCCCTGAGCACCTCGGCGATCAGCACCGACCGGTCCCCGGCGGGATTGCGCTGTTTGAGCAGCAGACCGCCGCTGCGCGGACCCCGCAGCGGGATGACCCACAGATCGTCGTCACGCACCATCGCGGCCACGGCGTCGGAGGGGAACCGGGCCGCGGCGACGTCGGCAGTCAGGCGCAGGTAGCCGTCCTCGGTGATCTCGACCTCGACCTCGTCGGCGGCCTGCGGCCGCAGCGGCCCCAGGTAGTCCCGCTCGATCAGCGCGATCACCTCTTCCATCGCCGCGCTCACCCGTTCGGACAACTCGGCGCCGAAGTCGACGTTCTCGGCCTCGATCAGGAACACCGTGATGTCGGTGGGACAGTCGTCCGCCAGCGCCCACCGCGCGAACGCGATCGCGTGGTCCCAACGGAACGAGTGCGTGTGCAGCCCCTGCAGAGGCGGCAGTTCGGCGAGTTCCTCACCGGGGACCCGGAACACGGTGCCCGGTGCCGACCCCGTAGCGGCGGCGTCGATGATCACGACCCGCTCGGCCCCGCGCATCTGGAACGCGACGTCCATGCCGGCCGTCCCGCCGTCGACCAAGCGGGCGCCGGCCGGCACGCCGCGCTCCCACAGGTGGCGGACGAGCACCGGACCGACCCCGTCGTCACCCCGCAGGAGGTTGCCGCACCCGACCACGAGTACGTCGCATACCTGGGGTTCGAGCGCTGAGGTCAGTTCACACCATCCCGTTGATCACGAACCGGTTCAGTTCCTTGCCGGTCTTGCCGTCGTAGGCGTGCACGGTACACACCAGGCACGAGTCGAAACTGCGTGCCACGTGCCCGAGCTCCACGGGGTCCTCGGCATCGACGATCGGCGAGCCGACGAGGGCCTGCTCGATCGGGCCGAGGACCTCCGAGGCGTCACGCGGGCCGATGTTCCACGCGGTCGGCGTGACGACCTGATAGTTCTTGATCTTCGAATCCTCGATGACGATCCAGTCGCTCAAGGCGCCGCGCGCGGCCTCGGTGGAGCCGAAGCCCTTGCCCTCGGCGTACTCGACGGGCTTGGTGTAGAAGCTCTCCTTGAGCTCCAGATCGTCGAGCCACTGCCGCACCCACTTGTAGTACTTGGGTCCCTCGTGCATGCGGGCGAGTTGGCGCACCATCACCGACGGCCCGATCGCGTTGTAGATGTCGGCGAACAGCGGGTCGTCGTCCTGGTGCGTTTCGGCGCCGGGGGCAGAGGCCGCCATGCGGCGCGCCAGCGGTCCCGCCTCCAGCGGTACGTTGCCCAGGCCGGGCACGGCGTACCGCGGTGACTTTGCCCAGCTGTACTTGCCCTGCTTTCGGCCGTCCTCGGGGTTGATCGGGATGGTCTCGCCCTCGAACGGATGCAGCGGCCGGTTGCCCTCGTAGAACGAGTGCGTGACGTCTTCGGTGACGTTGGCCTGGTCGAACTCGAAGTACCTGCCGTCGGCGAACACACCCGAACGTCCGATGAGCGCGGCGTTGCGCCCCTCGATGGTCGGGTTCTCGTACAGCGACGGTTCGAAATACGTCCCGGTGGCCAGGTAGTTGCCCGCGCCCTGGCCGTACTTGTCCAGGCCGACGTCCAGGCAGTACCGGATGAAGAACCCGCAGTCGCTGTTGTACTGCGATTCGTTCTCGTCGACCCAGGCCAGCACGTCGTTCCAGGTCTTGTTCTCCAGCCAGCGGTCGACCGAGCAGCCCAGCCACTGCTTCTCGAGCCAGTTGTCGTTCCAATGCTCCAGGATCGCGATGGCACGTGTGACGTCGGACAGCGTCGGCGCGCTCATCACACCGCCGGGCACCATGAAACTCGAATGCGGCCACTGCCCTCCGAAGATCGCGTAGACCTCGACCGGTTTGGCCGAAAGCACCACGCCCGGCTGGTAACTCGTGCCGACGTAGGGTGCGAACCGGCGCACGGCCTCGTCGTAGAGCTTGGACTTGGCGTAGTTCTTGTTGGTCAGGTCGATGGCGAACAGCGCGTAGAAGTACCGCGGGATCGACTGCAGCGTCTCGCAGGCCTGGCAGATGTTGCGGATCAGGGTCGCGTTGGGCGGCATGTGGGTGCGCCAGGCGGTGTCCAGGGCGTAGGCGGACTTGTACAGGTGGCTGCCGCCGCAGATGCCGCAGATGCGCGGGCACACGATCAGCCCGGCCTGAGGGTCCTTGCCGCGCAGGATGATCTCGAAGCCTCGGAACATCGCCGCCTCGGTCCAGGCCGACGTGACGACGCCGTCGTTGATGGTGACGCGGACGTCGAGGTCGCCCTCGACGCGGCCCAACGGACTGACGAAAAGGTCGAGTTCGGTCATGTCAGTGTGAGTCCTTTTCTCCTGCTGGCCGCTAAACAACGAACATGTCTTCTTTGGACCACTGCGGTGCCGCGATCCGCGCTGCCGCCGCCAGGCCCATGTACGTCAGGTGATCGGTGCCCTCGGGGACTTCCTTCGGGATCATGCCGCTGACCTTCTGGGTCTTGAACACCGTGCCCGGCGCCAGATCGAAGTGCGGGAACTCGGGTTCGGTGCAACCCAGGCACGGCATGCCTGCCCTGGTCTTGGAACTCTGCCGGTTCCACAGGATCCGGTTGCACGGCGAGTGGGTCATCGGTCCGCGACAACCGAATTCATAGAACAGGCACCCCGTGCGGGTGCCCTCACCGAACGACAATGTGGACTGCTTGTACTCGAAGAACTGCACACGCGTACAACCGGTCTGGGTGAAGGTCTTGAAGAACGTCTCAGGCCGGTGCAGGTCGTCGAGGGTGATGTCACCGGCACGACCGGTGGCCAACGCGACGAGGATCTGGGTGATCCAGTCCGGGTGGGCCGGGCAGCCCGGCACGTTGATCACCGGAAGCCCCATCTTGGAACGGAAGTCCGGGCCGAGGAACCCGCCCTTCTCCCGCTTGTGGAACTGCAGTCCGATGGAGCCCGAGGGGTTGGGTTCCATGGCCGGGATGCCGCCGAAGCAGGCGCAGTCGCCGATGGCCACCACGATCTGGGCCGCACCCGCGAGGTCGGTGACCCAGTCCTTCATCGGGCGGCCGGCGAACATGTCCATCTGTCCGGTGCCGTTCGGCGCCTCGATGACCGTCCCTTCGAAAACGAAGATATCCAGGGGCCGTTCGCCTTTCGCGCAGTCCCAGAACACCTTTTGCGCATTGTTGCCCAGTTCCAGCCCGAGCGACGGATGCCACAACAGGTCGAGGCCGAAGTCGACGATCAGGTCGACGACGTTGGGCTCGTCTGCGTTGAGGAACGACATGGTGTTGCCACTACACGCCCCGCCTTGGAACCAAAGCACCGATGCCATTGGGTCTCCTCTCGATCGCCGGCCAGGGCTGCTGCCGGATTCCGCTGGACTGTAAAGGTTTTCGCTTCGATCACACCTTGCTGCCGAAGACGCGGGCGACTTCGATCAGGTACGACACACCACGGCCGACGTCGGGATCCTTGGCCGCCGCGCGCAGCGTCTTCCACATCCCCCGCACACCGCGCGGCGCGGGCGGCGCCGATGTGCGCGCCGCCACCAGCGCGTCCCCCAGTGCCGACAGCACCTCGGCGCCACGCTGGTCGGTCAACGAATCCAGCACCGCGTTGAGCGCCGGCGTCGCCTTCACCAGTCCCCCGGACAACGTTGCCAGCGAGTTCGCCAACCCCGCCAGGTCGACGTCCTTGAACGCCGCGAGTGCGGGGATGGGCGTGTCAGCCGCGTTGAGCGCCTTCAACTCCCCGATCGCCGACGTCAGGTTGTTCGCGATGTCGTCACCGCGACGCACGAATCCGTCGAGACCCTTGACGAGGACCGCGAGCAGGTCCGCATGGTCGAGCAAGCTGTTGAGGGCCTCGGCAACCTGGGGATCGTCGAGACGCCGACGGATCCCGTCGGCCGGCGAGATGTCTGGAAGTTCGTCGATCGCATTCTGACCGGCACTGTGACCGTTGCTGGCCATTCCATCCTCCCGCTCGGAGTTTCGGCGACGCGGCAAACATATCCTCACCTATGCGCGGATGCCTATCGCTTTCGCGCAATTCCTGTCCGGATTGCGCAAAGATAGGTGCGCTCATGCGCGTCTGACGATCAGGAGGGTTGCGGTGCGGGATCGAAATCCGTTATCTCCGACCAAAGTTAGGCTTTCCTTAGCTCGCGTATCAGGCCGGGCTTTGCTGGGGGTTCCCGGATGTCACGGCTGACCCGGCTCGGGTTCATCGACATCCGCCGCACCAGCGATCCCGTGCGGCGAAAGGTGCGCAGCCGCGGCGTCCCGCCCGCGCTGGCCGATCACGAGATCTTCTACACCGAGGACGTCCGCGAGGCCGCGCGTCTGGTCGGTCGCACGCTGTCGCCCCTGACGCTCACGGTCGACGCCGCCGATGCCGGAGGTTTCGCGGCGACCATGCACGGCGTCCGGTTGCGCAACGTCAGCCTGCTCTACCTCGACCTGCACGTGGCCGCGGCCCTCGACATCCCGGAATCCGGGCGCTACTTCGCGGTGCACATGCCGCTCAACGGCAGCGCCACGGTGACCCATCCAGCGGCCGAGTTCGACGCAGGCACCACACGGTCGCTGGTCACCAGCCCGGGCGACCCGGTCCGGATGAGCTTCGCACACGACTCGCCGCAGATGCTGGTGCGCATCGAGGAGGAGGCGATGAATGCCCACCTCACGCGCCTGCTCGGGCGGAACCTGGTCGGACCGCTGAGGTTCGAGCCCGAGTTCGACCTCACCACCGAGGCGGCCACCCGCTGGCACGCCGCGGTACAGCTGATCCACACCGAGGTGTACCACGCCGGTTCGCTGGTGCAGCGCGGCTGCGCCATCGGTCCCGTCGAGGAACTCGTGATGAGCAGCCTGCTGTACCTGCAGCCGTCGACCTACTACTCCGACATCACCCGCCCCACACCGGCAACCCCGCGCCGGGCCGTGATCCAGCAGGCCGTCGACTACATCGAGGAACATCTGGCCGAGAAGATCACCATGGAGTCGCTGGCCGAGGCGCTGCACATGAGCGTCCGGTCGATCCAGCAGGGCTTTCGCACCGAACTCGGAATGAGCCCAACCACGTTCATCCGCGAACGCCGCCTGGAACGCGTGCGCGAGGAACTGACCGACGCCATCCCGTCCGACGGCGTCACGGTGACCGCGGTCGCCGAACGCTGGGGCTTCCACCACCTCGGCAGCTTCGCCGTGGAGTACCGAAAACGGTGGGGTGAGACGCCATCTGAAACGCTGCGGCGGTGAGCACGGCGAACCCTGCCAGGCCGAGCAGATGCTCACCGTTGCAGGAGACCGGGGCCGAAGCCGCGAAACGCCGGGAACGCAGCCGAAACCGGGATTCGATGGCACTCGACTTGCGCACGATGGAAGGATCGGAATCAGAGACGCACGACACAGGGGTCGACAAGGAGAGATCGTGGCTACACCTGATGCACCGCCGACGGATCGCATCGAGGAACAAGACGGCGACATCACCTATATCCGCACCGACAAGGATCTACCGCCGGTCGCGGTCGTCGACCGCTCGCCGATCACCACCCGGCACAAGATCATCTTCGGGATCATCGCGCTGGTCGGCGCGATCGCCTGGGCGATCATCGCGTTCTTCCGCGGTGAGACGGTCAACGCCGTCTGGTTCGTGATCGCCGCGATCTGCACCTACATCATCGGCTTCCGGTTCTACGCGCGGCTGATCGAGATGAAGATCGTCCGCCCGCGCGATCACATCGCCACTCCGGCTGAGCTTTTCGAGAACGCCACCGATTACGTCCCGACCGACCGGCGGGTGTTGTTCGGTCACCACTTTGCTGCCATCGCCGGCGCCGGACCGCTCGTCGGGCCCGTCCTGGCCATGCAGATGGGCTATCTGCCCGGCACCATCTGGATCATCATCGGCGCGGTGCTGGCCGGTTGCGTCCAGGACTACCTGGTGCTGTCGATCTCGGTGCGGCGCCGCGGCCGTTCGCTGGGCCAGATGGCCCGCGATGAACTCGGCACGGTCGGCGGCGTCGCGGCGATCGTCGGCGTGCTCGTCATCATGGTGATCCTGCTGGCGGTGCTCGCCCTCGTGGTGGTCAACGCCCTCGCCGAGAGCCCGTGGGGCGTCTTCTCCATCGCGATGACCATTCCGATCGCGATCTTCATGGGCTTGTACCTGCGGTTCCTGCGCCCCGGCCGGGTGTCGGAGGTGTCGCTGATCGGTGTCGTGCTGTTGCTGCTCGCGGTCGTTTCGGGCGGCTGGGTGGCCGAGACGTCGTGGGGCGCAGACTGGTTCACCTTGTCCAAGGTCACGCTGTCGTGGTGCATCATCATCTACGGCCTGGCGGCGTCGGTGCTGCCGGTGTGGTTGTTGCTGGCGCCACGTGACTATCTGTCGACGTTCATGAAGGTCGGCACCATCGCGCTGCTGGCCGTCGGCATCCTCATCGCCCGCCCGGTGATGGAGGCGCCCGCGATCTCGACCTTCGCCGGCAGCGGCACGGGCCCGGTGTTCGCCGGTTCGCTGTTCCCCTTCCTGTTCATCACCATCGCGTGCGGTGCCCTGTCCGGCTTCCATGCGCTGATCTCGTCGGGAACCACGCCGAAGCTGCTGGAAAAGGAAAGCCAGATGCGGCTTATCGGCTACGGCGGCATGCTCACCGAGTCGTTCGTGGCGATCATGGCGCTCATCACCGCGGCCATCCTCAACCAGCACCTGTACTTCGCGATCAACGCACCGAGCGCGCAGACCGGCACCACCGCACAGACCGCGGCCGACTACGTCAACGGCCTGGGCCTGTCGGGAGCGCCGATCACCCCCGAGGAGATCACCGCGGCGGCCGAGGGCGTCGGTGAGCAGTCGATCGTGTCGCGCACCGGTGGTGCGCCGACGCTGGCGTTCGGCATGGCCGAGGTGCTGCACCAGGTGTTCGGCGGTTCGGCGCTCAAGGCGTTCTGGTACCACTTCGCGATCATGTTCGAGGCCCTGTTCATCCTCACCACGGTGGACGCGGGCACCCGCGTGGCACGCTTCATGCTCTCCGACGGGCTGTCCAACCTCGGTGGTCCGCTGCGCAAGCTCAAGGATCCCAGCTGGCGCGTCGGCGCCTGGGTGTGCAGCGTCATCGTGGTGGCCGCGTGGGGCAGCATTCTGCTGATGGGCGTCACCGACCCGCTGGGCGGCATCAACACGCTCTTCCCGTTGTTCGGCATCGCGAATCAGTTGCTCGCTGCGATCGCCCTGACCGTCGTGACGGTCGTGGTGATCAAACGCGGATTGATCAAGTGGGCGTGGATTCCGGCGCTGCCGCTGATGTGGGATCTGACGGTGACCATGACGGCGTCGTGGCAGAAGATCTTCTCCGGGGATCCGAAGGTCGGTTACTGGACGCAGCACTTCCAGTACCGCAACGCGCGTGACGGCGGTGCGACGACATTCGGCGCGGCCAAGGACGCCGGCCAGCTTGACGCGGTCATCCGCAACACGTTCATCCAGGGCACGCTGTCGGTCGTGTTCGCTGTGCTGGTGCTCATCGTGTTCATCGCCGGTGTGGTGATGGCACTGCAGGCGCTGCGCGGGACGGGGCGGCCACTGGCGGAGGACGAGCCCGTGCCGTCGCGCATCTTCGCTCCGTCGGGGTTGATCCCCACGGCCGTGGAGAAGGAGGTGAGCAAGCAGTGGGAGGCCTTGCCCAGCGCACACGCCAGGCCGCACGCAAAGTCGGCTGGTACGTCTCGACATTGATGGGCGACAACCACTATCGACGCTACGTCGAGCACCGGGCGCGCACCCATCCCGGTGAGCCGGTGCTCTCCGAGCGCGACTACTGGAAGATGCGCCACAGCAGCGCGGACGCCAACCCCGGCGCCCGCTGCTGCTGACGCGGAATGCTCAGCGCAACGCGTAACGCACCGGCAGGTGTTTGAGCCCGCCGACGAACGTCGTGGCGGTGTGCCGCGGTGACCCGGTCAGCTCGATCGATTCCAGCCGTGGGATCAGCTCAGCGAAGAAACTGTTGATCTCCATACGCGCCAACGCCGCTCCCAGGCAGAAGTGCACGCCGTACCCGAACGCGACGTGCTTGTTGGGGTCGCGGCCCACATCGAACCGGAAGGGGTCGGTGAAGACCTCCTCGTCGCGGTTGCCCGACGGGTATGCCAGCAACAAGGATTCGCCTGCGGCGATAGGCACGTCGCGCACCACGGTGTCGGTGGCCGCGGTGCGCATGAACGCCTTCACCGGGGTCACCCAGCGGATCATCTCCTCGGTGGCGGTGCCCATCAACGACGGGTCGTTGCGCAACCGCTCGAGCTGATCGGGGTGTTCGAGCAGCGCCAGCATGCCGCCCGAGATCGTCGCGCTGGTGGTGTCGTGCCCGGCTGCGGCGACGATCGCGTAGTAGGACACGGTCTCGATGTCGTTGAGCGGCTCGCCGTTCACTGTGGCGTTGGCGATCGCCGACGCAAGGTCGTCGGTGGGATTCGCACGTCGCGACGCCGTGAGTTCGGTGAAGTACTGGAACATCTCCAGCAGCGCGGCCATCGAGTCACCCTCGTCGGCGCTGCGCTGGTACTCGTCGTCTTTGTTGCCGAACAGTTCCTGGGTGAGTTTGAGCATCAGCGGGAAGTCGGCCTCGGGGATCCCGAGCAGCGACATGATCACGTACAGCGGATAGTTGACCGCGATCTCCTGGACGAAATCACATTCACCGCCGGCCGCCACCATCTTGTCGACGTGGATCTTCGCGAGTTCGTCGACGCGGATCTTCAACGCGCGCATGGCCTTGGGGCGGAACCAGTCCGCACCGATGGCGCGGATGACGCGGTGTTGCGGATCGTCCATGTGGATCAACGTGCTGATACCCACGGCAGCCTGCTGTTCGTCCTCCTCGGCCGTCATCAGAACCGGCCGCGGTGAGTTGGTGAACAGGTCGTTCGCACGTTCGATCGCCATGATGTCGGCGTACCTGGTGATGGCCCAGAACGGTCTGTACGGCGGTACGTCCACCCGGGACACCGGCGCGTTCACCCGCAGATGGGTCAGTGCCTCATGGAATTTCGCCTCGTCGGTGTAGGCCGACGGCATCGCGAAAACCTTGGCGGCGTCATCGATCGTCCTGGCGGTCATGGCGCACTCCTCACAGGCGGGCGGTCACGGAATTCGTCGAGTACGGCGTTGACGGTGGCAGGCGGAACGGCCGCGGGGAAGCCGGGCAGCACCCGGTCGATCGCGCCTTCGCAGCGGCGGCGCAGGGCGTCGGCGAGTTCGTCCAGCGGCGCCACGACGGCGAACGCGTCGAGCACGTCGTCGTCGATGAGCGTGCCCATCGTGTCCCACTCGCCGGCCAGCGACAGCCGGTGCAACTCGGTGTGCAGATCACCCCAGCCGTGGAGTTCGAGCACCTTGCGGTACGCCGGCGTGGAACCGTAGAACGCCAGTTGTTTGCGGGTGGCGACGGCGGCCTCAGCCATCTGGTGCTCATCGGAACCGGTGACCAGGAACACCGGGCAGGACACCTCGAAGTCGTTGCGGCTGCGGCCGGTACGGTCCATGCCGCGCTGCAGTGCCGGGAGGGTCACCTCGTCGAGGTAGCGGCGTGTGGTGAAGGCGTGCGCGAGCAGACCGTCGGCGGCCTCACCGCACATCTCGGTCATGCGCTCTCCTACGGCCGCGACGAAGACCTTGGGAAACGGCGCAGGCGACGGTTCCGGGGTGAACATGGGCGTCATGATCTTGTGGGTGTAGAACTCACCCTCGAAGCGCAGACTTGTCCCGTCGCGCCAGCAGGTCCAGATCGCTTGCAACGCTGCGATGTACTCGCGCATACGGCGCACAGGATGGCTCCACGGCATGCTGAACCGCTTCTCGATGTGGGGCCGGATCTGCGTGCCGAGCCCGAGGATGAAACGCCCGCCCGAGTAGGCCTGCAGATCCCAGCCGAGGTGCGCGACGGTCATCGGGTTGCGTGCGAACGCCACAGCGATGCTGGTGCCGATCTGGATACGCCGCGTGTGCTCGGCAGCGAGCGCGAGCGGCAGGAACGGATCATGGTTGATCTCGCCGGTCCAGCATCCGTCACAGCCTGCGGTTTCCAGATCACGAGCGGTCTGCGCCACGTCGGACAGACGGCTCGAAATCCCACGGTCGACCTTGACGCCGGGGTTCTGCGCGTCGGTCACGGCCTGCGCGTGCCCCTGCTGTGGGCACCGGAAAAGCCTTTGCCGAAACTCGCGATCATGCGCCACCCAGCCACCTCATCGACGCTACAGTAAGCAATTCAGTATGGTCAACGGCGATAGGCTGCACGGCGACCGCAGGTTCGAGAGGGAGACCGACATGACGCATGCTCCTGAGTGGAAGGAGTCCCTGGAGGACCTCGACCGCAGGCGCCAGAACTCCTACGGCATGGGCGGTCCCGAACGGCTGGCCAAGCACCACGCCAAGGGCAAGCTCGATGCCCGGGCCCGCATCGGCCACCTGCTCGACCCCGGCACCTTCCAGGAGTTCGGCACCCTGGTCGGCGGCGACATCCCCTCCGACGGCATCGTGACCGGCACCGGCCTGGTCAACGGCACCCCGGTGATGGTCGGCGCCGAAGACTTCACCACCTACGCGGGCAGCATCGGCCCCGGCGGCAACGCCAAGCGCTACCGGCTCGCGGAACTGGCACTGCGCAGCAAGATTCCGCTGGTGATGCTGCTGGAGGGCGCCGGCTTCCGCGCCGCGGCGGGCGAACACTACGGCCGCACGCCTACCGATCTGCTTGCCCAGGCCCGGTGTTCGGGCAAGGTCCCCACGGTCTCGGCGATCATGGGTGCCTCGGCCGGGCACGGCGCGCTGGTCGCCCCGGTGTGTGACTTCACCATCATGAGCCCGCACGGCGCGATCTTCACCGCGGGCCCGCCCGTGGTGAAAGAGTCCATCGGAGAGGAGATCTCGAAGGAGGACCTCGGCGGTCCGGACGTGGCACTTGCGAGCGGTGTGATCCACAATCTCGCCGACAGCGACGAAGCCGTGCTCGACGACATCCGCCGGTATCTGTCGTATTTCCCGGCGAGCGCGTGGTCCTATCCCCCGGCCGCCGAGATCGACGAATCGGTCGAACCGCGGGCCACACCGGAACTGCTCGACATCGTCTCGCGGGACAACCGGCGCATCTACGACATGCGCAAGGTGCTCGACGTGGTGTTCGACCGCACCGACTGGTTCGAGGTGCAGCCCAAGTTCGGCCGCGCCATCATCTGCGCACTCGCACATCTGGGCGGCCACCCGGTGGCGGTGGTCGCCAATCAGCCGCAGGTGCTCGCCGGGTCCATCGACGCCGACGCGGCCGACAAGGCAGCACATTTCATCACCGTCGCCGATTCGTTCCATTTGCCCATCGTGTTCCTCGCCGACAACCCGGGCATGCTGCCGGGCAGCCGTTCGGAGCGGGCCGGTGTACTGCGCAGCGGGGCGCGGATGTTCGCCGCGCAGACCGCGGCGACGACGCTGAAGATGCACGTCACGCTGCGCAAGGCGTTCGGCTTCGGCTCGATGGTGATGTCGCTGTTGGGCTTCGACGATCAGGTCGCGACGTTCGCCTATCCCGGCGCGACCATGGGCGCGATGGGCGCCGCCGCGCTCAGCCGCGCCGCGCACGCCGGTGAGGACGTTGCCGAGGTGCTCAAGACGATGGAGCTGGAGGCGTCCTACCGGTCCGCGGGTCACCTCGGGTTCGACGAGTTGATCGCACCCGAGGAGACCCGCAACGCGCTGCTGGTGGCACTGCACCAGGGCCTCTACAGCAGGCAGGCCCCGGCCGAGCCGGTCTCCCGCACCATGATCATGCCGTGAGGCGGCGCGATCCGAAAAACCGTTGCCGCTCAGCGGTCCAGCGGGTTGCGCCGGCCGACGATGAGCGGGTCGGCCGTGGTGAGCGGGAAATCGGGCAGATCGTCGATGTGGGTGTCGAACGTGGCGGCGAGCACCTCGCGCGAGTAGGCGCTCACCGAGGTGCGGTATCCCACGTCGGCGGGGGTGGGCTGGTCGAAGAAGATCAGGAAGTGCAAATCGGGTGCGTGCACAACCTCGATGTGGTGCGGGTAGGCGCGCGGGATGAAGTACACGTCGCCGCGCTGCAACTCCCACGTGTCGAGGGTGCCGTCCGGGTCCATCACGGTCATCCGCGCCGAACCGCTTTGCACATAACCCATCTCGGCGGTCACGGGATGCCAGTGCGGCTCGCGCATGCCGTCCTCACGCACGCGCAGCGAGTACATCGAGAGGTCTTTGAGCGCGGGCCAGAACTGCACACGTGCGGTGCGGGCCGACCCGACGGCCGAGGTCACCGGAGGTGTCATGGCCTCCACCCCGAACTTGTGCGGGTCACCGAAGTGGGCCGCCTGCGGGATGACAGGGTCGCCGCGGCGCGCGGCGAGGGCGCGGTCGGTGGTGTCGCGACGCAGCGCGGCGAAATCCGAGGCGTCGAGGTCGTAGGTGTTGCCGAGCACTGCGTCGGTCATCGCACCGAAAGCCGCACCGAGGCCGAAATCCTCGGGGCGTTCGTTGCGGAACGTGATGATGAACTCGGCCGGTTCGGTGCCGATGTTCTCGATGTGGTGCAGCGATCCGGAGTCGACGTGAAACATCTCGCCCGCGCTGACGGTGAACGTGGAGAACCGGCTGGCGGTGTCGAGCACCGACACCAGGGCGCTGCCCGACACGCAGTAGGTGAGTTCGTTGGCGTTGGCGTGCCAGTGCGGTGTGCGCATGGCGCCCGGATTGATCACGAGGCGTTTGATGGACAGCCCCCGCAGGATCGGGAAGTTGTCGGCGGTGACGCGGCGGATCGAACCCAGGTCGTTCTCTTCGACGAGTTCACTGTCGAGCAGCGACGTGGCATGGATGCTGTGGCTCAGGGACGTGGTCATGCGGGGTCTCCTCTGCGTGAAGCGTGTTGCCAAGAAGCCTCGCCGATCGGCCCTCTCGCGTCGTCAATGCTGACCGCCATTCACCCCTCACGCTGGCGGGATACCTCGATTCCCGTTAGCCCCCACCCCCGGAGCACCCCACCTCAGCACCCCGCCCCACCTCAGCACCGCGAGCGTGCGGGTCTGCCTCTCGACACACCGCAAATCCTCAGCACGTCACGCACGCTCGCACCCGCCGACTGTGCGCATTGTGCTCTTTGAGCTCGACGATTTACGGCTCGCTCCGGGCCTAGGGCGCTCTCCGGTCTACGCCGGCACGCCGAACCACCGCACGAGGCACCCCTCGAGATCCCCCTGCTCGTCGCCCACCCACGCGATGTGCCCGTCCGGGCGTAACAGCACGGCGGGGACATCGAGTTCGTCGCTGACGTCGACCACATGGTCGACGCGGTCGGACCACCCCGCCGCCGAGAGCTGCCCGGTCTGGTCGAGCAGCAATCCCCGCCCGGTCCGCGTGAGCTCGTAGAGGCGTCCACGCCGCAACCGGATATCCCGCAGCCGTCTGCCCACGAGGTCGTCCTCGGCGCCGAAGTCGTAGCGAATCCCGGTCGCGGTGATCATCTCGGTCAGGTACCGGTTCACCCCTTCGAACGCCATGAGCTGTGCCAACAGTCGACGTACGGCCTGCGGGCCGGGTTCGGGAGACAGCAGTTCCATCTGTGCGCGGGTGTTGTCCAGCACAGCCGCGGCGACCGGGCGACGCTCCGCCTCATAGCTGTCCAGCAGCCCGTCCGGCGCCCATCCGTTGATCGAGGCCGCCAGCTTCCAGCCGAGGTTGAACGCGTCCTGCACACCGAGGTTGAGCCCCTGCCCGCCGACCGGCGGATGCACGTGTGCCGCGTCGCCGGCCAGCAGCACACGCCCGGTGCGGTACCGATCGGCCAGCCGCGTGCCGTCGCCGAAGCGTGACAGCCAGCGCGGCGAGTGCACACCCAGATCGGTCCCGGCGGTGGCCCGCAGCTGCTGCCTGAACTCGTCGAGAGTCGGTGTTGCCGAACGGTCTTCGACCACCTCCGCGGCGGGCACCATGACGCGATAGAGACCGTCGCCCAGGGGGCCCGCACCAAAGCGCAACTGCGTCGTGCGGACCTCGGCGACCACGGCGGTGACCTGTTCCGGCGTCACACCCACCTGCATCTCACCGATCAGGGTGTCGACGCGGCTGGGTTCACCGGGAAATCCGACACCCATGAGCTTGCGCACCGTGCTGCGGCCACCGTCGCACCCCACGACGTACCTCGCACGCACCTGCGTACCGTCGGCCAGCGTCACGCTGACGCCGTCGTCGTCCTGCGCGAGGCCGACCGCCTCACAGCCCCGTCGCAGTACCGCACCGCTCGCGACCGCGTGTTCGACCAGGATGCGGTCGGTGACGGGCTGCGGTATGCCCAGCACGTACGGGTGCGCCGTGTCGAGCGTCCGCGGCGGCGCCTTCGTGATCCCCGCGAAGTACCCACCCACGGGATGCCGACGTCCGACTTCCAGGAAGCGGTCCAAAAGTCCACGCTGGTCCATGATTTCGATGCTTCTGGCATGTAATCCCAACGACCGCACCACTTTTGTGGGCTCGATATCCTTGTCGAGCACCATCACGTCGACCCCGTAGAGACGCAACTCGCCTGCGAGCATCGCGCCGGTCGGCCCACCACCGACAATGACCACGTCCATCACCGAAATCCCCTTTCCCGCGACGCGGGATCCATGTGCGGCCAGCGATTCTGCATCAGCCACCTGGCCTTGCCGCAAGCCCCGGGGTCGGCGTTATGGTGAAAGGGGCAGGGAAATCCAGAGCATGGCCATCACGTGTCGAGCAGTTCCTTGATGGCCGCCGGGGACAGCGCGAACTTGGGCAGGAAGCCGACGGCCGAGCTGTCGGCGATCATCTCGGCGAGGTCCAGCTCGCTGTGCGTCGAGATCATGATGACGGGGATACCTGCCGGCTCGCTGTGATGCAGCTGCTCGGCGACGTCGAACCCGCTCTCGGGTCCCAGGTCGACGTCGACGAGGGTGACGTCCGGCGGGCGGGTGCGGTAGCACTGCAATGCCTCGGCTCCGTTGCATGCCAGGTCAACGGTGATGCCCGCACGTTCGAGCATCCCACTCGCGGCAGCGCGGAACTGCGCGCTGTCATCGACGATCAGACAATGCATCGGCATCCTCTCTGCCCGGACATCCTTCGAGCTTGGCAGATCGCCCAACGCCCGGCACTACCGTTAGCCGGAACATTCTGACTGTTTCCCGACTACCATCGGCCCGTGCCCGGAACTGCTGACACGTCTGTCGCAGACGGCCGCCTGGCATCGTTCGTGGCGAGGCTGCTGGCCTTTGTCGTGCGTCCAGCCCCGCGCCCTGTGCATTGGGGCATCGTTGTCGCCACCGCCTTCATCGTCGCCGAGATCGTCCTGGTCCACCTGTTCAAACGAGTCGCCCCGGAGAATGCGTTCGGCGCGATCTTCCTGATGGGCGTCCTGGTGGTCTCGGCCGGCTGGAGCATGCCGCTGGCGGTCGCGACGTCGCTGGCCAGCACGCTCGCCTACATCTACATCCATCTCGAGGGTGCCGACAGCCTGGCACCGGCGATGTTCGTGTTCCTCCCGATCGCGCTGCTGACCAACCTGCTGGCAGGCCAGGCGCGATCGCAGACCCAGGAAGCCGAGCAACGCAGGCGCGAAGCGGACCTCTCGGCCGAACTGGCTCGCCTCATGCTCGGCGCCGGTGACCTGCCGCACGCCCTGGAACGGGCCGGACAACGCATGGCCCGGGTGCTCGACGTCCCCGAGGTGACGCTCACGACGGGGCGGCTCGAACCCGACGGGGACCATCACGCGATCCCGCTGCGCAGCGGTGACGAACGCATCGGCACGCTGCTGGTGCCCGCGCAACTCCCCCTCAACACACTGCGGCGGTGGCAGCGCATGGTTCCCGCGATCGAGGCCCTGCTGACCGCGGCGATGGACCGCGAGCACATCACCGCGGAGCTGGAGACCAGCCGCAAGGAACTCGAACGGTTCTTCGATGTCGCCTCGGAGTCGCTGTTCATCAGCGATCACCACACGCTGACGCGGGTCAATCCGGCGTTCACGCGCACCCTGGGCTTCACCGCCACCGAGCTGGCCCAGCGGCCGTTCATGGACCTGGTGCATCCCGACGACCGCGACAACACAAGGCTGGCCCTCGAGGAGTTGCGGACCGATCACCGTGAGGTCCAGTTCGAGAACCGGTGTATCCGCAACGACGGCGAGACGCGATGGTTCCAATGGAGCGTCGTCTCCGATCACGGTCTGCTGTTCGGAGCGGGACGCGATGTCACTGAACGACGGCGCGAACAGGATCGGCTCCGCGAGGCGCAGCGCCAGATCGAGGCGAGCCACCAAGAGGTGAGCGCGCTGGCGACGCAGCAGACCGCGCTGCGCCGCGTGGCGACGCAGGTGGCGCGCGGCGCCAAGCCCGACGAGGTGTATCCGTTGGCGGTCGGCGAACTGAGTGTCGGTATCGGCGTGAGCCATTCGACGCTGCTGCGCTACGAGTCCGAGTCGACAGCCGTCGTGGTCGCGGCGCTGGACACCGAGTCTGTCGAGCGATTGCAGGTCGGCGACAAGGTCCCGCTCGAAGGCGACAGCCTCGCGGTCCGGATCCTGCGCACCGGAGCACCGGCACGCATCGATTCCTACGCCGGGCTCGACAGCGAAATCGCGATGCGGCTGAGAGGATTCGGCGTCCGGGCCGGAGTCGCAGCGCCGATCATCGTCGACGGGCACACCTGGGGTGCGCTGATCGCCGGCACGTCAGGCGACGAGCCTTTGCCGCCAGGCACCGAGGAACGCGTCGGCGACTTCGCCGATCTGGTGTCGACGGCGATCTTCAACGCCGAGTCCCGCGCCGAGATCACCGCGTCGCGTGCGCGTATCGTCGCCGCAGCCGATCAGGCGCGTCGCCGTTTCGAGCGGGATCTGCACGACGGGGCGCAGCAACGCATCGTCTCGCTCGGGCTCGAGCTGCGCGCGGTGCAGGCGTCGGTGCCCGACGAGAACACCGCGCTTCAGGACCAGATGTCGCATGTGGTCGACGGTTTGGCTGGGTTGTACGCGGACCTGCAGGAACTGTCGCGCGGCATCCACCCCGCGATCCTGTCGAAAGGCGGTCTCGGTCCCGCGCTGCGGACCTTGGCGCGACGCTCCTCGGTGCCCGTGGTCCTCGACATCGACGTCGGTCACCGGCTGCCCGAATCCGTCGAGGTGGCCGCGTATTACGTGGTCGCGGAGGCGCTGACCAACGCCGCCAAGCACGCGTCGGCGTCCGAGGTGGCCGTCCGCGCCGCGGCCGACGGCGACGAACTCGCGGTGTCGGTCAGCGACGACGGCATCGGCGGTGCGGTCTCGGGCGGCGGATCGGGTTTGATCGGCCTCAAGGACCGGGTCGAGGCACTGTCCGGGCGGTTGGAGGTCAGCAGCCCGCCCGGCGCGGGAACCACGCTGTCGGTGCGGATCCCGCTGGACGCCGCCTAGCGGGTCGCCCGGTACTCCGCGACGATCGGCTCGAGTTCGTCCGGCGTCGCGCCGTGCATGATCACCGCGTCGGCGCCGTAGTCGAATTCCTTGCGGATCCGGGCGACACACTGCTGCGCCGATCCGGTGGCCGACGGTTCGAGCCACTCGTCAGGGATCAGGGTCGCGATGTGCTCGATCTGCTCGGCGGTGGCCTTGTGGTCGATGCCGCCCGGGATCGACTGCACCACTTTGTCGTCGCGGAAGCGTTGCAGCACAGCGGGATCCCAGCCATTGGTGTTGACCAGCAGGTCACCGTAACCCTGCAGGTAGGTGGCGAGCCGCGCGACGGTCTTCTTCAGGCGCAACTCTTCTGGCAGGTGATCGCCCACCGTGGCGAAACATGACCACACGCGGACACTGTCGGGATCGCGGCCTGCCTGCTCGGCTGCGGTTTTGACGGTCTTGACGGCACGCTGCAGCGTCTCGGGGGTGAAGTAGGTGTGCAGGATGACGTCGTCGAATTCCCGCCCACCGAGCGCGAGGGTCTGCGGGCCGAACGCGACGATCGCCAACCGGATGTCCTCGCGGAAATCCGGGTCGAGGAAGAGCACCTGGTAATTGCCGATCGGGCCGTCGTGGTTGAAGATCACCTCGCCCTGCCACAGCCGGCGCATGACCTGCGCGAAGTCCTCCATCTGCGCGGTGGTGACCGACGGTATCCCGAAAGCGCCGTACATCGCGGCGATGCCACGGCCGATGCCGAGCGTGAACCGGCCGCCCGAGAGCCGGTGCATGGTGGTCGCCCACGATCCGGTGATCAGCGGATGCCGCGTGTTGTGGTTGGTTGCGGCCGTGGCGATCTGCATGCGGGTGGTCACCGCGCATGCCGCGCCGACCAGCGACGACGCCTCCTTGACGTTCCATCGTTCCGAGATGAACGCGGTGCCGAAACCGAGTTCCTCGCCGCGGCGTGCCTCGTCCATCAGCGTGGCCGGTCCCTCGCCGCCCGCGCCGGCCAGCAGGTAGTAGCCCAGTTCATCGAGTGCGTGTTCGCTCATGTCAAACTCCTCGTTCGTGACCACAATTCCACATTCGGTGACGCAGCCGGCGACGACCCGGTGGCTGTTGAACAGCCGGGAATTCACAACGAGATGACCTTTTCGTTGTTGTTCTTGCGTTCGACGTAGAACTGCGCGGCGCGGGCGATCGCGTCGGCGGTCGGCGCGGGCTTCCACCCCAGTTCGCGCGTCGCCTTGCTGTGATCGGCGGGCGAGGTCCACCACATCAGCCGGGCCGCGGTGAGATTGATCGGAAAGTCCGTGCGGAACAACCGGTTCGACAGGCCGGCCAAAGATCCGAACGCATACACCGCGGCCATCGGGATTCCGATTCTGGGTGGCCGCGCGCCGACCGCCTCGGCCGCGACCGTGAGCATCTCCTGCTGGGACATGTAGCGTTCCGAGACGATGTAGCGTTCGCCGATCCGGCCGTGTTCGGCCGCGAGGATCAGCGCGCGGGCCGCGTCATCGATCCCGACCACCTCGGCTCCGACACCACGGATGTACACGGGCAACTTCCCGAAGGCCGCCATCGCGACCAGCGCACCCTGCCGTGGCTGCCAGTCCGGCGGCCCGTAGGGGTTGGACACGTTCATCACCACCGCCGGGAACCCGCGTTCCGCGGCGTAGGACAACACCAGTTCCTCTGCCTTGCGGCGTGATTCGATGTAGGGCCCGCCGATGCCTGCCCAGTTGAACGGGGTGTCCTCGTCGACGGCTTCACCGTTGCGTCCCACCGCGATGGTCCCGATGGTGCTGAGGAAGACGAAGCGGTGGAGGTCGACATGGTCGGCGACCTCGAGGACGTTGCGCAGTCCCTCGACGTTGGTCCTGAACAACGGCGCGGGGTCGGCAAGATGCGCGCGGGTGTCGACGACGCAGTAGAACACCACGTCGCGGTCGGCCACCGCCGCGGCCACCGCGCCGGTGTCGAAGATGTCGCCGTAGTGGCGCTCGACGTCGAGCCCGTCGATGCCCTTGGTCGAGCTGTTGCGGCGCAGCAGCACACGCACGTCGTCGCCGCGTTCGACGAGTTGCCGGGTGACGCAGGCGCCGACGTTGCCGCTCGCACCCATCACGAGCACCTTGCGACGACGATCCATTGCTGCTCCATCCGCTCGGGCCGGTCAGCAACGGATGCTACGGTAGCGTTTACAGTACGACTGGCTGAATCGGTGAAAACATCGGTTCCGGGCACGCGTGGGCAGCGTGACGATGGAGTACACCATGGACCCGCTGCTACGTTCGGAGTGTGGATCGGTTCGGCGGTTGTTGGGCGGCGCTGCGTGCGGCTGTCGCCGGCCTCGACGATCAACAGTTCGACAGGCCGTCCGGCTGTGCAGGCTGGCTGATCCGTGACCTGGTGTGCCACCTGATCATCGACGCTCAGGACGTCCTCATCACCCTCGCCACGCCCGACGACTCGCCGCCCACGCGGAATGCCGTGACCTATTGGGAGGTCGCCGAGGCACTGCCCCCCGACGACCCGGTGGACCCACTCAGCGCGCTGACCGTGCGGCTCGCGGCGGCCTACGGTGACCCGTCGTTGCTGAAGTTCCATCTCGACGACGTCGGCTCGGCAGCCGGACGGGCCGCCGCACTCGCCGACCCCGAGGCGCGGGTCGGCACTCGAGGTCAGGTGCTGACGGTCCGCGACTATCTCGGCGCCTACGTGCTCGAGTGGACGCTGCACCATCTCGACCTGATCGCGCACCTTCCCGACACGGCGCCGCCGCCGGCCGAAGGGCTGGCCTTCTCCCGAAAGCTGTTGGAATCGATAGCGGGCTCACCACTTCCCGCCTCGTGGCCTGATGCCGACGCGCTTCTGGTCGGCACCGGACGCCGGCCGCCGACACCTGCGGAAGAGGCGGACCTTGTCACGAGTGATGCGCGGGTTCCGGTATTTCTCAGCTGATTTCAGGTGTCGCGCTGGGCAGCTTTGAACTTCAGGAGCGTCCGGGTCAGGTGCAGGCTGGTGATCACCCATGTGCTGTCACGTTTTTCGTAGGTCTCGTGGTAGTGGCCCGCGCCGTGTAACTCGCTGCCGTCGGGGAAGAACAGCATGTCCTCCATCGCCCAGATGCCCGATGCCGTCGTACCGGAGGTGAGGTCGATCTCCGGGGTGTGGCAGTGGTGCACCGTCGCCGCATGCTCGACGCCACCCCACACCACCGGGAGGAATTCGTCGAACCCATGTAGGGGCGGTGCGGTCTGGGGATCGGCGCCTCCTGTCGACACCGCCATGTCCAGGGTGACGACGACGTCGTCGGCGAACAATGTGCGCCACGCCTCGATGTCCTTGGTGTCCAACAGTCGGCAGTACCGTGCCTTGAGCCGTTTGATGGCCTCGAGATCGTCAGACATGGTCTCCTCTTCCGGTTACCGAAATGTATACCGTACGGCCCGCTTCTCCTCGCGTACGGAACATCGCCACCCCTGACTTTCCTCACCGAGCAGACCGCATACCTGCGGGTTCGCGCCCAGAAACCAACAGCTTTGCGTCTGCTCGCGGTGAAAAGGCACAACCCTTCCCGGTGCGGTAATCGCTACTGTAACTTCTTCCGTAAGTGCCGGGAGTCGCAGGAGGCAGTGATCATGAAGGTGCCGTTCACCTGGAAGGTCACCGGATGGTTCATGATCGGGTGGTCGGCGGAATACCCGGTCGGTGAGGTCAAGGCACTCAAGTACTTCGGCGAGGATCTCGCGGCCTACCGCGACGAGTCCGGGCATCTGCACGTGCTGGAGGCGCACTGCAAGCACCTGGGCGCGCACATCGGTCACGGAGGCAAGGTCGTCGGTGAGTGCATCGAGTGCCCGTTCCACGGCTGGCAGTGGGGCCCCAAGGGCACCAACACCTACATCCCCTACCAGCCGGACAAGCCGAACCGGGGCCTGCGCTTGCGGTCATACCCCGTTCAAGAGCAGTACGGCTGCATCTTCATGTGGTACCAGCCGCACGGCAAAGAGCCGCAGTGGGAACTGCCCGACATCTTTCACAAGTTCCCGCAGTTCAACACCGACCCGAACGCCTACTACCGGCCCTACCCGGAGTTCTCCAGCCGGGCCGACGCCATCCCGGTGCATCCGCAGATCGTGGCCGAGAACGGGCCGGACAGCTCGCATTTCCGCTACGTGCACGGCGCGACGGTCACCCCGGTGTGCCTGCACTGGGAACACGTGGGCGAGGAGTGGCGCTTCCTGACCGGGTGGCCCGACGCCCGCAGCGACGACCCGAACAAGATGGCCCTGCGCATCCACAGCCACTTCTCCGGGTTGGGTTTCGCCATGAGCGCGTTCGAGGGCTCCTCCAACCACCGCCTGATCTTCGCGTGCACCCCCGTCGACGATGAGGTGTCGGACATGTTCTATTCGATCTGGTGGCCCAAAGAACCCGGTGGTGCCTCCGACATCCCGCCCGAACACGTCCGGGCCAAGGTCGAGAAGCAGTTCCTCAAAACCGTGTGGGAGGACTGCGACATCTGGCGCTACCAGAAGTACGTCGAGCATCCGGCGCTCGCCAAGATCGACGCCAAACCCTATATGGCCATGCGCAAATGGGCCACGCAGTTCTACGAGGTACCTCCCGTCGAGACGGCGCTGCCCCGCGGATGAGGATCGATGTGCGCGAGTTGGTGACACCCGGCCGCACCGCGGTGGTCACCCAGGAGTGCCAGGGTGCGGTCATCGGTCCCGACGCCGGTCTGCGGGCACTCGCCGACGAGGCGCAGCGTGTCGCCCTACCGAACATCAAGCGGCTGTTGCCCGCCGCCCGCGCAGCCTCTGTGCACGTGGTGCACTGCCTGGTCCAGCGCAGGCCGGACGGCCTGGGCTCCAACCGCAACGCGAAGATCTTCGCAATCGGCCGCAACGACGTCGCGATCGCACCTGGCGCCCCCGGTGCCGCGCTGCTGCCCGAACTGGGGCCCGAGGCAGGGGATCTCGTGCTCACGCGATGGCACGGCCTGGGACCGATGGGCGGTACCGACCTCGACGCAGTCTTGCGCAACCTCGGCGTGACCACGATCGTCGCGGTCGGGGTCTCGGTCAACGTGGCGATCACCAACCTGGTGATGGACGCGGTCAACGCGGGCTATCACGTGGTGCTGCCGCGCGACGCGGTCGCGGGTGTGCCGACCGACTATGCCGACGCCGTCATCGACAACACCCTGTCGCTGTTGGCCACCGTCACCTCCACCGACCAACTGCTGCAGATCTGGCAGCCTTGACCGACGCCGAGGAGTCCCTGTGCTGTTCACCGTCCCCGCTGTGGCCGAGGCCGTCGCCGCCGCCATTCCCGACCGCCCGTTGATCGTCCAGGGCGAACGTCGTCACACCTACCGCCAGGTCATGGACCGGTCGAATCGGCTTGCGTCGTATCTGCATTCGCAGGGTCTCGGTGTGCACACAGAGCGCGACGGGCTGGCCGGCCACGAGGTGGGCCAGGACCTGCTGGGCATCTACGCCCACAACGGCCCCGAATACGTCGAGTCGATGCTCGGATCGTTCCGCGCGCGAGTCGCACCGTTCAACGTCAACTACCGCTACGTCAAGAACGAACTGCAGTACCTGCTGACCGACGCCGGGGCGACCGCACTGGTGTACCACGCGACGTTCGCGCCCCGCATCGCCGAGATCCGCGACGAGCTTCCCACGCTGCGGGTGCTCATCCAGATCGCCGACGGTTCGGGCAACGAACTTCTCGACGGCGCTGTCGATTACGAGCAGATCGTGAATTTCGAGACGGCCGCCCCGCCGGAGCAGCCGTGCCCCGACGACCTCTACGTGCTGTACACCGGCGGCACCACGGGTATGCCCAAGGGTGTGTTGTGGCGCCAGCACGACATCTTCATGACGGCATTCGGCGGACGCAACATGATGACCGGTGAGGCAGCGACGTCGGTCGACGAGATTGTCGGCAGGGCCGTCGAGAACCCCGGCACCAGGCTCATGATCCTGCCGCCCCTGATCCACGGCGCCGCGCAGTGGGCGGCGATGACCGCGGTGACCACCGGGCAGACGCTGGTATTCCCCGATGTGACCGACCGGTTCGACGCCGAGGACGTCGTGCGCACGATCGAACGCGAGCAGGTGTTGGTGGCCACCGTGGTGGGTGACGCGATGGCCCGCCCGCTGCTCGACGCGATCCGCAGCGGCATCCAGAACGGCACCGTCGATGTGTCTTCACTTTCCGTCATCGCCAACGGTGGCGCGCAGTTGACCCCGCATGTCAAACAGCAGCTGATCGATTCCAAGCCCAACCTGATCGTGGTCGACGGCGTCGGCTCGTCGGAGACCGGTGCGCAGATGAGCCACATGTCCGCGCCCGGCGCGGTCTCCACCGGGACGTTCAAGGCCGGTCCCGACACCTGCGTGGTGGCCGAGGATCTCAGCTGTGTGCTGCCCGAGGCACACGACGGACTCGGATGGCTCGCACAGCGCGGGTATGTCCCGCTCGGCTACAAGGGCGACGCGGCCAAGACCGCTGCCACGTTCCCGGTCATCGACGGCGTGCGTTACGCCATCCCCGGCGACCGTGCCCGCCAACTCGACGGCGGCATGATCGAACTGCTCGGCCGCGACTCGGTGACCATCAACTCCGGCGGCGAGAAGGTCTTCGCCGAAGAGGTCGAGGCGGCCATCGCGTCGCATCCCGCGGTGCGTGACGTGGTGGTCGCAGGCAGGCCCAGCGAGCGCTGGGGTCAGGAGGTCGTGGCCGTGGTCGCCGTCGACGACGGCGCGCAGGTCGACGCCGACGAGTTGATCCGCCACGCCGAGGGGTCCATCGCACGGTACAAGCTGCCGAAGGCCGTCGTGTTCCGACCTGCCATCGAACGCAGCCCGGCGGGCAAGGCCGACTATCGGTGGGCCCGCGAGCAGGCGCTCAGCGAAACTTCCTGAGCCGGTTTTTGGTTCGGCTGCGGGCGCGCCACAGCGCCAGGTCGGCGCTCACCCGCATCGATCCGGTGAACGGCAGGGCCGCGCGCCCGGTGATGCTGAACGGCAGATCGGTTCCGACTACGGTGCGGTGGTGGCTGAACGCGTCGAACCCGGCCTTGCCGTGATAGGCGCCCATGCCGCTGCGCCCCACTCCCCCGAACGGCGCGGACGACGGGATCATGTGGGCGGCAAAGTCATTGCGCGCCACGCCACCGCTGCGCGTGTGGTCGACGAAATGCCGGAAGTCGGCGTCATCGGGACCGAACCAGTAGGCCACCAGGGGTGACGGTCGTGAGTTGATGTAGTCGATCGTGGACGCGAGCGACGAATAACCGCGCACCGCGAGCACCGGGCCGAAGACCTCCTCGTCGTTGATGCGCATCCGGTCGTCGACATCGCGGATGATGGTCGGCGGGATCTTGCGGGTCACCGGGTCGGGAAGGACCTCGCCGACCGGCACGATCGACTCGACCCGGGCGCCGCGAGCTCGTGCGTCTGCGATGAGCCCGACGACGCGGTCGAAGTTGGACCGGTTGACCGACGAGCAGTAGTCGGGATTGTCGGTGATGGTGGGAAACATCCGGCGCAGCGTGCCGCGGGCCACCTCGACGAATTCGTCGACATGGCGGTCCGGGACGAACACGTAGTCGGGGCAGACGCACACCTGCCCGCCGTTGACCATGCGCGCCTGGGCTATTCGTGTCGCGGCCCGGGTGATATCGGCCCCCGGCGCGACGACCACCGGGTTCTTGCCGCCGAGTTCGAGCGTCACCGGCACGAGGTTCGCGGCGGCCGCCCGGCCCACCACAGCGCCGATCGCGGGTGATCCGGTGAAGAACAGGTGATCGAACGGCAGAGCGGAGAACTCGGCGGCTAGCTCAGGGCCACCGGTGATGACAGCGAGTTCGCGTTGGTCGAAGTAGCGCGGTGCGAGATCGGCCATCGCCTCCGCCGTGCGTGGGGTGACCTCCGACATCTTGATCATCACGCGGTTGCCCGCCGCGAACGCGGCGGCTGCGGGCAGCACCGTCAACTGGACCGGGAAATTCCACGGACCGATGACGCCGACCACGCCGACCGGTGAGGGCACCACCTCGGCGCGTAACCCGGCCAGACGCGCCGCGCGCATGAGCCGGGTCGAGCGCATCCACCGCGGCAGGTTCGATCTGGTGTGCTCGATCACCGAGATCATGCCGAGGATCTCGGCGAAGAACGCCGCCGACCGTGACCGTGTCCCGTAGTCGGACGCGGTCGCCGTGACGAAATCCTCCGCGTTGTCGAGCACCATCGCGAGCAGGCGGTCGATGCGGTTGCGCCGCAGCGCGATATCGGGCGGCCCGTCGTCGAGAAAGGAGCGGCGCTGCGCCGTCAGCACGTCGGCCGTTCCGCCCTGCCGGGAATGCTTTTCCGCGCGTTGGTCGATCGTGCTCATCGATTCGCCTCCCTCTCGGCGTGTGACGCGCCGGCCACCGCGCAGACCGGCCCGTACTCCTCCGGTGAGGCCAACGGTAACAGAGTTGTTTACACTCACCCCCGCTGTCGTAACTCCGGTGAGGAGGCCGACCTCCGGTGCACTCCGAGAAATCGGGCTATCCCAATACATATACTGTAACCTTTACGGTAATATGCCCTGAACGGGAAGGGGTACGCGGTGGACAGTCGGATACGGGACGACCCAGCGGTCGACACGGCCGCTCTGCTACGTGACCCGTACCCGATCTTCGCGCGGTACCGCGCCCAGGCAGGCGTGTTCCGGGGGTCGGTCATGGACTGGTCGAAGACGCCGAAAGAGCTCATGCCGGAACATCAGTACGCGGCGATGTCGTTCGATGCGGTCAACACGGTCTTCCGGGACGGCAAGACGTTCAACTCGAAGATCTACGACAGCACCATCGGCTTGTTCATCGGTCCGAGCATCCTGGCGATGGAAGGCAAGACACACCGCGATCACCGCAACCTGGTGTCGGCGGCGTTCAAGTCGAAGTCGTTGGCGCGCTGGGAACCCGAGATCGCGCGTCCCATCTGTGAGGCCCTCGTCGACGAGTTCGTCGACACGGGCAGCGCTGATCTGGTCCGCGACTACACCTTCGAGTTCCCCACCCGGGTGATCTCGAAGCTCCTCGGACTACCCGAGGAGGACCTGCCGTGGTTCCGTCGGCGTGCCGTCGAACTCATCTCCTACAGCGTGAAGTACAAACGCGCCTTCGAGGCGTCGGCGGCCCTCAAGGACTACTTTCTCGACCAGATCGAGCGGCGCCGCTCGAGGCCCACCGAGGACATCATCGGCGACCTGGTTACCGCCGAGATCGATGGTGAGAAACTCACCGACGAGGCCATCTACTCGTTCCTTCGGCTGCTGCTGCCCGCGGGATTGGAGACCACCTACCGGTCGTCGGGAAATCTCCTGTATCTGCTTCTCACCCACCCCGATCAGTTCGCGGCGGTGCAGAACGACCACGACCTCATCGGGGCCGCCATCGAGGAAGGCCTGCGTTACGAGACACCGCTGACCACGGTGCAGCGCTCAGCCACCAAGGACACCGAACTCGAAGGTGTACAGATTCCGGCGGGCGCGGTGATCGACGTGTGCATCGGATCGGCCAACCGCGACGAGAACCGGTGGGAACGTCCCGAGGAGTTCGACATCTTCCGTAAACGCATACCGCACATCACGTTCGCCGCGGGTGAGCACACGTGCATGGGTTTGCACCTGGCGCGCATGGAAACTCGTGTGGCGATGGAGACCCTGCTCAACCGTGTCACCGATCTTCGCCTGATCGCCGACGACGATCCGCACATCTTCGGCCAGCCATTCCGATCGCCGACCGCGATCCCGGTGACCTTCCGCCCGGCGGGCTGAGCATGGCCTCCCCCGCGACGGGCGGCGGACGTCCGCGCCGCGAACGCGGGTCGATCACCGTCGACGAGATCCTCAGCGGCGCCTTCGAGGTCGCCCGTGAGGTGTCCGTCGACAACCTCAGCATGCCGCAACTGGCCAAACATCTCGACGTGGGCGTCACCAGCATCTACTGGTACTTCCGCCGCAAGGACGATCTGCTCGACGCGATGACCGAACTCGCGCTGCGCGAGTACGACTTCGGGGTGTCGTCGATCGACGCCGGTTCCTGGCGCGAATCACTGCGCGCCCATGCCCACCGGATGCGCGACACCATTCAGCAGAACCCCATCCTGTGCGACCTGATCCTCATCCGGGGTACGGGCGGCACACCTGCAGCCCGCCACGCCCTGGAGAAGATCGAGCAACCGGTCGCGGCCCTGGTGCAGGCCGGCCTGAGCCCGCAGCAGGCCGTCCAGACCTATTCGGCGATCCAGGTGCTGGTCCGCAGCAGCGCGGTGCTGCACCGCTTGCAGAACCGCGCGTCGACCGTGCCCCTGCCCCGTGACCATTGGCAACAGGTGATCGATCCCCAGACCATGCCGCTGATCTCGTCGCTCACCGGCGACGGCTACCGGATCGGCGCGGCCGATACCGCCAACTTCGACCACATCCTCGACAGCATCCTCGAACGTGCGGAGCACCTCACCGCGTCGCCGCGAGATTCGTCCCCGCGAGCAGACACAATCTTGCGCGAAAATCACTGAAAAAGAGCAGTTCTGTGTCTGCTCGCGGAAAACTCACGTCCGGGGCCGGCGCCATCCGATGGTCTTGGTCTCGGTGTACTGTGCGAACCCCTCGATACCGCACTGCCGCCCGACACCGCTGTTCTTGTAACCACCGAATGGCGCGTCGGCCCCGTAGTACATGCCGCCGTTGACCCCGATCGCGCCGGTGCGGATTCGCCGCGCGATCCCCATCGCACGTTCCGGCGACGCCGAGAGCACCGCACCGGCAAGGCCGAAGGCCGTGTCGTTGGCGAGTCGTACAGCCTCGTCGTCATCGTCGAACGGGACCATCACCAGCACCGGACCGAACACCTCTTCCTGCGCGATCGCCGAACGCGGATCGGCGCCGACTATCACCGTCGGGGCCACGTAGTGACCACCGGCCAGGTGCTCGGGCAGGCCTTCGGCTTCCCCTCCCCCGACGACGGTCTCGGCGCCGTCGCGGCGGGCACGCTCACACGCATCGAGCACGCGCTGCTTGGCGGCCGCACTGATGACGGGGCCCACGAGCGTGGTCGGCAGGGCCGGGTCACCCACGGGTATGCCCGCGAGCGCCATCGCCACATTGGCGACGGCCTCGTCGAACAGGCTGCGGTGCACCAGCATCCGCGTGTTGGCCGCGCACGCCTGCCCGGCGTGCACACAGGCACCGATTGCTCCGGTGATGATGTGTGCCGGTTTGGCGTCGTCGAGCACGATCATCGCCGACTTGCCGCCGAGTTCGAGAAACGTGCGCTTCATGGTGTCCGCACCCACCCGCATGAGGTGCTTGCCCACGGCGGTCGATCCGGTGAACGACACCATGTCCACCCGCGGGTCGGTACCCAGCAGCGCCGCCACCCCGTTGGACGGGGTAGGTACGACGTTGACGACGCCGGGCGGCATGTCGGTGCGCTCTACGATCAGCCGGCCGAGCCGTGTGGCGTTCCACGGCGTGTTCGGGTCCGGTTTGAGCACAACGGTGTTCCCCGCGGCCAATGCGGGTCCGAGCTTGTTGAGGATGACCTCGATCGGGAAGTTCGACGGCGTGATCGCCGCGACCACACCAACGGGCTCCTTGACCACCGTGCGCGCGTTGCGTTCACCGAAAAGTCCACCGCCGTCGAGTTCGCGTTCCCATTCGAATTCGTCGATCAGCCGCGCCGGGTAGCGCAGCGCCTCGGCGAGCGGCCAGTCCAACTGGGCGTTCCGGGTCGTCATCGCCGGGCAGCCGACCTCGGCGATCAATTCCTCACGCAGATCCTCTTTCTCGGCTTCGAGAGCATCATGCAGCTGCAGCAGCACCTTCTGGCGCCGCACGCGGTCGGTCGACCAGTCGGTCTCGTCGAACGCTCGCCGCGCCGCGCCCATCGCCGCGTCCATGTCACCCGCCGATGCGGCCGATGTGGTGCCGAGCACCGATCCCGTTGCCGGGCTGATGTTCTCGAAATCTACTGCAGCAGCGACGAGTTCACCGTCGATGAGCATCCTCTTCTCGGCCCGTGCGGCCGCACGACGGCCGATCTCGACGCTGTCGGCAGCGGCCACGACGTCACTCACCCAGAACTCCCACCCGCCGCGACGCCGACACTCTCGCAGTGGAGGTGACAGGTTTCGACTTCCACCGGCACCCCGGTGAGCCACGACATGCCCGCCAGGGCTTCCACGTCGCGCGGGTCGCTGGACATCAGTTCGTTGACGTTCGCCCCGCCCGCACGGTTCGCGATCCGCCAACCACCACTTCCGTTGTGGCCCCAGCCGTGTGGTATCGCGACCGTTCCGCGGACGAGGTCGGTGGTGAGCGATACGGCGATGTCGATCTGTCCAAAGGGTGACCGCACACGCACCACGTCACCGTCACGCACCCCGCGCGCCGTGGCATCGTCGGCGTGCAGGAACGCCCGCTGGATGCGCTGGCCACGCATGAGCAGCGGCGCGTTGTGCATCCACGAGTTCTCCGAACGCGGTTCGCGCATACCGATCATCCGCAGGCCGAAGCCATCCGGGTTGCGGCGTCGCGTCAGCGCGGTGATCTCGGTGGCGATGTCGGCGTGCTCGAGGCGTACCCGGCCCTTCGGGTACACCACGACCTCGCCGAGGACACCGGTGCGCACGTGCGGTGCCACGATCACACCGTGCGGGTGCTCCTCGGCGAGCTTGCGGAACGTCAGTCCGTCGCGGCGCAGGCCGAACCGGTCGCCACCGTCGGCCATGCGGATCATGCCGTCGATCAGCGGCCGCGGGTTCAGCCGTCTGCCTCGTCGCCCGGCAAGCTTCTGCGCACACCGCAGCATTGCGAACACCGGTGTGCGCACCGACATCCGGCCGATCAGGTCCACGACGATGTCCCACTCGGTGCGCGCCTGCCCTCTGGGCGCCACCATGGCCTCGGTTGCCTGTCGGAACGGGGTGGCCTGGAACATCTGGAAGGTGACGGCGAAGTCGTCGCGCTCGTACATCGTGGTCACGGGCAGGACATAGTCACAGTGTGCCGTGGTCTCGTTGACGTAGAGGTCCAGCCCGACGGTCAACTCCGCGGCGTCGAGCGCCTCGGCCAACTCGGGCCCGTTGGGCACCGAGAGCACCGGGTTGCCCGCGCCGATGAACATCGCCTTGACCTGACGGCGACCGGGCGTGGTGATCTCCTTGGCCATCAGCGCCGCGGGTTCAGCCCCGATCACCGACTTGAACCCGCCTACACGTGTGCGCCTGGTGCGGTAGCTGCGGCGCAGCGAAGCGCCCATCGCCATCGAGCCCCACCGCTGACCGGGCATCCCCAGTGTGCTGAACACACTTCCGCCGGGCACGTCGAGATTGCCCGCGACGATGTTGACCGCGTCGATGAGGTAGGTGGTCAGGGTGCCGTGGCGCCCGACGCACGTGCCGAGCCTGCCGTAGACCGCCGCGCGGGCAGTGCCGGCCAGGTCGCGGGCCAGCGCCCGAAGGGTTTCCGGCTCCACACCCGTGTGCGCGCGGGTGGACTCCGGTGTGAACGGCGCACTCTGTCGCCGCAGCCAGTCCAGTCCGTCGGCCTGGGTCGCAGCGCGCGGAGCAACGAGGTTCTCGTCGAACATCACCTGCAGCAGCGACAGCAGGAAGTACGCGTCGGTGTCGGGGACGATGCCGAGCCACTCGAACTGCGCGGCCGTCTCGCTGCGGCGGGGGTCGACGACCACGACGCGCCCACCACGCTTGACGATGTCGTGCATGCGGTCCTTGAGGCGCGGCGCGGTCAGGAAACTCCCATGCGAGACCACGGGATTGGCGCCGATCATCACGAGCAGATCGGTACGCATCACATCCGGGATCGGCACCGGGAACGGCGCACCGTAGAGGAACTGATTGGCGAGCAACCGGCTGCTGGTGTCCTGTGTCGACGAGCTGAAGAAGTGGCTGTCACCTCCGATGCCCTTGGCGAATGCCATCGCCGCGAACAGGTGTGAGTAGCTGAAGGCCGCGGGGTTGCCCATGTACCAGGCCACCGCGCCGGAGCCGTGCCTGCGGTGAATACCGCTGAGCCGGTGCGCGATGTCGTCGAGTGCCTCGTCCCAGCCGACCGGTTCGAAGCCGTCGAGAACATCGGTTCGGTTGCCCGGCCGTTTCGCGTCGGCGCGCCGGCGCAGCGGTGTGGTGATGCGGTCCGGGTCATTGACCACCTCGGCGAACGCGATGCCTTTCTGGCACGCGAAGCCGGCCGACAGCGGATGGTCCCTGTCGGGTCGCAGCGCGGTGAGCCTGCCGTCCTCGACCGTGGCGATCATTCCGCACAGCGGTTCGCAGATCCGGCAGAACGTCACCTTGTGCTCAGGCTTGTGGCCGGCTCCGCTCTCGATCACCACAACCACGTTACTGTAAGAGTTACAGTTGCGATACCCTTTTGGTTCGACGGCTCGTGTGACGAGACTTTTCGCGGAAGGACGGCGCCATGCAGGACGGCACAGTGCCATTGGGCCGGACCGACGAAATCACCTTCACTTGCACATCGGGAAGGGGCTGAAACGTGTCCCACGACGTAGCGATCATCGGGGTCGGCATTCACCCGTTCGGCCGGTTCGAGGGCAAGACCGCGATGCAGATGGGCGTCGACGCGATCTTCGCGGCGGTCGCCGATGCCGGGGTTGACTGGAAGGACATCGGCGCCGCCACCGGCGGCAGCTGGACCGTCGCCAACCCGGACGCGATCGTCGGCATGGTAGGGCTCTCGGGCATCCCGTTCACCAACGTGTTCAACGCGTGCGCGACGGCCGCGAGCGCCACCAAGGTGTGCGCCGACGGCATCCGCCTCGGCGACTACGACATCGGCATCGCCGTCGGCCTGGACAAGCATCCCCGCGGGGCGTTCACCGAGGATCCCGCGCTCGTCGGCATGCCCAAGTGGTACGCCGAGAACGGTCAGTACCTCACCACGCAGTTCTTCGGCATGAAGGCCAACCGGTATCTGCACGACCACAACATCTCCCGGCGCACCCTGGCCAGGGTCGCGGCCAAGAACTTCCGCAACGGCGCACTCAATCCGAATGCCTTCCGGCGCAAACCGATCAGCGAGGACGACATCCTCAACTCGACCATGCTGAACTATCCGCTCACGCAGTACATGTTCTGCGCACCGGACGAAGGTGCGGCCGCGGTGGTGATGTGCCGGGCCGACATCGCCCACCGCTACACCGACAAACCCGTGTACCTCAAGGCCGTCGAGGTGCGGACCCGCCGCTACGGCGCCTACGAGGTGAACACGACGTGCGCACCGGTCGAGGAGGATGTCGCGCCGACGGTCTATGCGGCTCGCGCGGCGTTCGAAAAGGCCGGGGTGGCGCCGGAAGACGTCGACGTGATCCAGCTGCAGGACACCGATGCGGGCGCCGAGATCATCCACATGGCCGAGTGCGGGTTCTGCGCGCACGGCGACCAGGAGAAGCTGCTCGCCGACGGCGCCACCGAGATCGGCGGGTCGCTGCCGGTCAACACCGACGGCGGGCTGATCGCCAACGGCGAGCCGATCGGCGCGTCCGGTCTGCGCCAGATCCACGAACTGGTGCGCCAATTGCGCGGCGAGGCCGGTGACCGCCAGGTGCCCGGCGAACCGAAGGTCGGATTCGCCCAGCTCTACGGCGCGCCAGGCACCGCGGGCGCCACGATTCTCACTCGCTGAACTTCCATGCCAGCAGACGCAAACCTGCCCTCTTTCGAAAGAAAAATGCGCAGTTTCGCGTCTGCTCGCGCAAGAAAAAAGGAACCGACCGACATGACCGAGCAGTTCACGGACGCACCGATCTTCGATGCCGATCAACACATGTACGAGACGGCCGAGGCACTCACCAAGTTCCTCCCCGAGAGGTACCGGCGGGCCGTGCAGTACGCGCAGATCGGCCGTCAGACTCGTGTGGTGATCAACAACCGGGTCACGGACTTCATCCCCAACCCCACGTTCGAGCGGGTCGCCGCGCCGGGTGCCCACGAGAAGTTCTTCGCCGGTGAGAACACCGAGGGGTTGACGCTGCGCGAGATGCAGGGCAAGCCGATCGAGGCACCCGCGGCGACGCGAAACCCCGAGGACCGCATCGCAGAACTCGACCGCCAAGGCGTCGTCGAGGCCCTCATCTACCCGACGCTGGGCAGTCTGGTCGAGCATTCCAGCGCCGATGATCCGCAGCTGACCCTGGCGATCATCCACGCGCTCAATGAGTGGATCCTGGAGCACTGGACGTTCAACTACGCCGACCGGCTGTTCACCACGCCGATCATCAACCTGTCGGAAGTCGAGGCTGCACAACGGGAACTGGCCTGGATCCTGGAGCACGGCGCCAAGGCCGCGCTGATCAAACCCGGGCCGGTCAACGGTCTGCACGGCTGGCGCTCACCCGCGCTGCCCGAGTTCGACCCGTTCTGGCGCGACGTCGAGGCGGCCGGGCTGCCGATCGTGCTGCACGCAAGTTTCCCGCCGCTCGACGACTACATCAACAAGTGGGAACCCGCTCACACGCAGAACTTCATGACGCAGAGTGCCTTCCGTTGGATGGTGCTGGGGCACCGCGAGATCGCGGACATGCTCACCGCGCTGATCTGCCACGGCACGCTCACCAGGTTCCCCAGGCTGCGCATCGCCAGCGTCGAGAACGGCAGCAGCTGGATCTTCCCGCTGTTCCGCGATTTCGCCGACCTGTACAAGAAGATGCCGCAAAACTTCCCAGAACACCCGCACGACGTGTTCCGGCGCAACATCTGGGTCAGCCCGTTCTGGGAGGGCTGTGTCGCCGACGTCGTCGAGACGGTCGGATGGGACAAGGTGTTGTTCGGCTCGGACTATCCGCATCCCGAAGGTCTGGCGGAGCCGAAGGGTTTCTGGAAGTACGCCGAGGGCATGGACATCCGCCGCACCTACGATTTCATGGGTGACAACGCGCGACGGTTCATGGGTCTGCCGATCGCCAACCCCGATCCCGACGCGGTCAAACCGCCGGCACTCACGGCGTCTTCGTAGAGTTCTCTGCCGAGCAGGGCTCTAGGAGGCCCTGGCTTTGGGCGGCGAGTAGTTGGGCTTGCCGAGACCCAGCACGTGCTGGGCGATCATGTTGCGGAACACCTCGAGCGTGCCGCCGTAGATGCCGACGAGCGGCGCGAAGCGGTAGATGTACTCGCTGCGGTCGTCGGCTCCCCCGTCTGCCCCCATCGGCAGCGCGGACACCGATCCGGCGATGTCCATGAGATCCGGCGAGATGTCGCGCATGGTCTGTGCCATCGCGACGCGGCCGAAGATGCTGGGGGTGGACAGCGACGCCTCGAGCCGGGCGAAGCTGCGCCCCAGCCGATATGCGACCGAGCCGTCATCGACGGGTGAGCGGCCGGCGGCGTCACGCGTGCCGACCAGCGCGGCGACGTTGTCGGCGGCGTGGGCCATGAATGTCGCCTGGTGCGTCATGATCGCCACGTCGTCGAGGCCGTCGTGGGCCGCGGCCACCGCGCCGTGCTCGGCGTCGAGCGGTTCGCGCACCACCGACCAACCGCCGTTGACCTCACCGAGGCGGTACTTGTCGTCGACACGCACGTCGGAGTAGTAGACGATGTTGGTGCGGTCACCGTCGACGGTGCGGATGCCCTGGATCTCGATGCCCGGGGTGTCCAGCGGCACCAGGAACATGGTGAGGCTCTTGTGTTTCGGGGCGTCCGGGTCGGTGTTGGTGATCAGGAAGACGTACTGGCAGTTGTGGGCACCTGTGGTGAACATCTTGGAGCCGTTTATCACCCACTGGTCGCCGTCCCGCACCGCGCGGGTCTTGCACGTCGCAACGTCCGAGCCGCCCTCGGGTTCGGTGTAACCCAGACACATCCGCACGGTGCCGTCGCACACCCCGCGCAGCACGTCGTCGCGGATCTCGGGTGAGGCGAAGTTGGCGACCGACCGGGCGATCATGATGGTGGTGCCCCATGTCACCCACGGCACCTCGGCGCGGCGCCGCTCCAGCGCCCAAATGCGCCGCTGAACGCGGGTGAACCCGCCGTCCTGCTCGGATTTGAATTCGCGCTCCAGGTATCCGGCCTGCCCGAGCGCCAGGTGCACGCCCTCATCGAAGTTGTCACCGGTTTCACGGTCGCGCCGGATGACGTCCTCGGTGACGATCTGCGCCAGGAACGCGCGCAGTTCCTCGCGGAACGCCGCGTCCTCGGATGAGAGCTCAACGTGTGAAAAGTCCATGTGGGCTTCCTGTTCGACCTGCGTCCTAGACCTGAGCGGCTTCGCGCGTGGCGACGATGTCGGCGATGTGCACTGCCGTCGCCCCCGGATCGCCGCCGGCCAGCGGCCAGCCCCGCGCCCGCACCAGGTAGGCCGTCGCGGCGGCCTCGGCCGACACCCCCAGCCCACCCTGGATGTGCACGGCCATGGTCGCGGCCTTCGCGGCCTCCTCGGCCATGAAAACGAAGGCCGACGGCGCGAGCTCGGGGCGTTCGTCGGGCTCGTTGTCCAGGAACCACGCGGCCCGGTGCGACAGGCCGCGACCGCTGCGGACCGTGATCGCCATGTTGGCCAGGGGGTGCGAGATGGCCTGCAGCGTGGATATCGGGACACCCAGTGTGTAACGGGTTTTCGCGAACTCGGCCGCGATGGTCATGGTCTCCTCGACCAGCCCCACCAACGCCGCTGCGGTCAGCAGCCGCCACTCGTCGAGGGCACGCTGATGGTGCGCGAGCGCTTGGGGCCCGCTGCCCAGGACGACGCGGTGGTCGGCGGCGGCCGGGTCGACCCACGCCATCGGCAGCTTTCCGATGTTGTCCACCTTGGTTGGACGCGTCGAGAAGCTCAGCTGCACCACGTCGTCGCCGTCGCGGATGACGATGTGGTCGGCGATCGACGCGGACCCGATCAGCCGGGAACCGGTGGGCGGCACCTGCTGTGCGTCGAATCCGACCAAGTGTGTGCCGTCGAGGATCTCCGACCTCGGAGGCAGTGCGCCGAGCCGATCCAGCAGCCGGGCGGCGACGACGTGGTCGATCCACGGCACGGGCGCCAGCGCCCGCCCGATCTCCTCGGCGACCAGCGTCAGGTCGACCAGGGTCGCGCCGTCACCGCCGACGGACTCCGGCAGCGCCATCGTGGTGGCCCCCATCGCGCACAGCCGTTCCCACAGGCTCTTGTCGAATCCTGTTGCCTCGGCAGCGCGTACGGCCTCTATCGAGCAGTGGGTCTTGAAGAACTGCCGGTATGCGTTCTGCAGGTCGATGTGATCCTCGGACAGGCTGTAGTCGAGCCTGCGCAGTTCGTAACGATCCATGGCCTCAGAACTCCTGTGGTTGGCGACCGCCGAAGAAGAACTCCGCGGCGTTGTGGTAGAGGTAGTTGTCGAGTACGTCGGGCGGCAGATCCAGCGCGCGCGCCTCGGGGACCACGCGGTTCATCCGCAGCACCGGGAAATCGGAGGCGAAGATGATCTTGTCCGGGCCGCGCGTGCGCATGTAGTGCAACAGGCTCTCCGGCAGCCGTTTCGGTGACCACGCGGAGGTCATCAGCCGCAGGTTCTTGTACTTGATCAGCATGCGGATGGCTATGTCCCACCATGGATCGGCGCCGTGGATCATGCACAGCCTCAGTTCGGGGAACCGCACGCACACCCGGTCCAGGTGGATGGGGTTCTGCACCTCACCGGGAATCGGCGGCCCGGGCAGGCCGGTGTTGACGCACAGCGGCAGGTCCAGTTCGGCGCACTTGGTGTACAGCGGGTAGTACACGGCGTCGCTGGGCGGATACTGGCCGTCGCCCCAGAAGCTCGGCCCCACAACCGCGTACGCGACAGGCAGGTCGCGGACCGCGGCGGCCAACTCGCGCAGCGACGGGATGGGGCGCAGCAGATTCACCCCGCCCATCGCGAGGGCGAACCGTTCGGGGTGGGCCTCCACGAACTTGCGTGCCGTGACCGACGGCTTGGTGAGGTTGTCCATGAGGATCGCGCGTTCGACGCCGTTGGCGTCCATCTCCTCGAGCAGTGCGCCGAGGTCGATCGGGTCGTACATCGACTTCGGGCCCTTGAAGTAGTCGTCGCGGACCTTGGTCATGAACGCAGGCTGATTCTGCGTCTCACCGAAGTGCACGTTGGCCAGGCAGTCGATGGCCCGCCCCGCCGGTGATTCCGTCATGCCATCTCCACCCGTTGCGCGGCATGGGCTTTCGCCCACCGGTAGTCGGCCTTCCCGTTCCCCAGCCTGCGGACCTGTTCGACGAACATCACGTCCTTGGGCGTCTTGAACCGTGCCAGCCGCGTCGAGCAGTGCTCGCGCAGTGCCTCGCCCGTCACGTCATGGTCCGAACCGTGGTTGTCCCGCAACGCCACGATCGCCACGATCTCCTCACCCCAGCGTTCACTGGGTCTGCCGACCACCAGCGCGTCGGCGACCGCGGCGTGGGCCCGCAGCACTTCTTCGACCTCTTCGACGAACACCTTCTCGCCGCCGGTGTTGACCACGAGCGAGTCACGGCCGTACAGGCGCAGGGTGCCGTCGGCCTCCAACGCAGCGCGGTCGCCGGAGACGACGACCCGTTGCCCCTCGACCTCGGGGAAGGTGTTGGCGGTGGCGGCCTCATCGTCGAAGTAGCCCAACGGGATCCGGCCGTTGCGCGCGACCCAGCCCACACCCTGCTCCCCCGGCGTCAGAAACCGCGAGTGGTCCTCGGCCAGCACCAACCCGCCGGCCCGCAACTGGAACGTCTCGGCCTGGTTTCCCCGCTGACTGTGGCCGAAGCCCATGTTGCCGGTCTCCGACGATCCGAAGCCGTTGATCAGCGTGATCTGCGGGATGTGGTCCAACAGCGCCTGCTGATGTTTGAGGTTGGTGGCCGCGCCGCCGGTGCCGATCGCGAACAGCGACGACAGATCGTAGGTGCGGCGGCGAAGTTCCTCGACGATCGGCGCCGCGTACGCGTCGCCCACCATGGTCATCAGTCCGACCTTCTCGCGCTCGGCGGTCTCGAGCACCGCGCGTGGATCGAATCTCGGCTTGGTGTCGTGAAGTACGACGGTCTGCCCGGAGAGCAGACCCGAGAACGCCGTCCACAGGCCGGCGGCGTGCATGAGCGGCGACACCGCGAACCACGGTGGACCCGCGTTGGCGACCTTGGCGTGGATCTCGGATGCGTCGTCGTGGTCGGCGCCGTTCATCGATGACACGTAGATGTCGCCCTGGCGCCACATGACCGCCTTGGGCCTGCCGGTGGTGCCACCCGTGCAGATCATCAGCAAATCGTCGGGGGATGCGGGCGCCACACAGTCCGAACCACTTTGTGCCAGTGCGTCGTCGAGCGGGATCGCACCCGGTAGGTCGGGTCCGGGTCCGTCGTCGACGCAGATCAGCAGGCGCGCGCTCCGCGGCGGCAGCACGTCGGCTAATTTCGCTCCGAGGGAACGGTGGTACACCACGGCGCTGGGCCGCAGATGATCCAGCAGTTCGGCGACCTCGCGCGGCGAGTAGTAGTAGTTGACATTGACCGGCACGGTGCGCGCCTTGAGGCATCCGATCACCAGGTCCGGGTACTGGTCGTTGTGCATGATGAGCGCGACACGGTCCTGGCCGCACTCCCACCGGTTGAGCTCGCGGCGTTCGCGGTGCGCGCCCAGTCCTTGGCCGGCAAGGAAATTGGCGATCCGGCGTGTGCGGTCGGCGCCCTGCGCGAACGTTGTGCGGCGCGCGCCGCACACCGTCATCTCGCGGTCCGGAACGGCCTCGGCGATGGCGTCGACGACACCGCCTATCGTCCACTCGGGCATCGGCTACACCGAGGCGGCCAGGTGACGCGCGCCCGGCGCGGTGCGGTCGGGGTCGCCGAGCAGTTCCAGTGCGTTGTGCCGCATGACCCTACGGGTGTCCTCGTGGCTGAATTCGGGGAACTGTGGGATGTCGGCGGTGAAAGAGGTCGGATCCGCCAGGCCTTCCCCGTGCGGCCAGTCCGAGCCGAACAGTATCTTGTCCACGCCGATGGTGTCGGCGAGCAGCTTGACGTCGTCCTCGTAGTACGGCGCGATCCACACGTGGTTCTTGAGCTGCTCGACCGGATCTTCCTTGTAGTGGTACGGCGCGTTGTTGGCGGATTTCTTGAGCCGCTTGATGAGTCGGTAGACGAAGTACGACCCGTTCTCGATGCTGACGACTTTGAGTTTCGGATGCCGCGTGAACACCTGGTGCACGATCATCGAGGCGATGGTGTCGTGGATGGCGCGGTCGTCCATGATCACCATGTCCAGCGGGTCGCGCTTGCCGAAGCCCTTGAACACCCCGCTACCTCCCCACAGTGCGGGGATCGCCATGTACCCGGAGTCGGAAAGGTGGAACACCACGGGCACGCCGGCCTCGGCCAGGCGCGCCCACACCGGGTCGTGCACGGGGTCGCCCAGTGAGCGCGGGCGCACGAGTCCCGGCACCGGTGCGGGCCGCACGCAGACAAGCTTGGCGCCGCGGCCGAGCACGAATTCCACTTCCCCGACGGCCTTTTCGGGATCGGCCAGCGAGATGATCGGCGCGGCGATGATACGGCCGTCGGGACGGTCGAAGCCCCAGTCCTCGTCGAGCCACAGGTTGAAGGCGTGGATCGATGCCATGGTGGCGCCGATGTCGTGCTTGAGGCCCTCCTCGACACCGCACGCGAAGGTCGGCAGCATGAACACCGTCTCCAGGCGCTGGCGGTCCAGCACCGCCACCCGGGCATCGCGGTTCTGGTACTCGGGATGGTCGGTCAGGCGGTCGACCTTCATCAGCGACGCCGGATCGACGCCTTCGGGAACCTCGCCGCGGAACAGCAGATCCAGGCAGCCCGGTTCGATGATGGGGTCGAACGACGGGTTCGGGATGAAGTGGTTGACCACGCCGCCGAACACCGCGTACGTGCGCTTGCCGTCGGTCAGCATCTGCACTCCGCGGCTGCGGAACTCCTTGGGCAGGTGTCGTGTGAACGCATCCAGTGGTTCGTAGTAGTGGTTGTCGACGTCGACGGCCAGGTAGGGCAACCGTTCCGGGTCGGTGGTCATGGCGGTCCTTTGGTTTACTCGGCGGCGAGCGGCGGGAAGTTCGGTGGGCGTTTCTCGAAGAACGCGGTGATGCCCTCGATGAGGTCGGGACGCACCATCGATTCGTGCATGAGCGTCACGGCGCGGTCACTGACGTCGGTGACCACATCGGTCGCGTCGCCGTAGAGCTGACGCTTGATGACGGCCATCGACGCCGGTGAGCAGTTGCGCGCGAGGTCTTCGGCGTACTCCAGGGCGCGAGTCAGCAGGTTCTCGGGTTCGACGACTTCTTTGACCAGACCGAGCTGCAAGGCCTCCTCGGCGAGGAACGTCCGGCCTGACAGCAGCAGGTCCGCCGCGGCGCCCCAGCCCGCCAGGCGCGGCAGGATCCAGGTGATGCCGTACTCCCCGATGAGCCCGCGGCGCGGGAATGCGGTGGCGAACTTGGCTCCTGCCGCGGCGAATCGGATGTCGCACATCAACGCGTGGGTCAGACCGATGCCGACGCAGGCGCCGTTGATCGCGGCGATCACCGGCTTGCGCAGCGTGGTGAGGAAATGCGGGTGACGCTCGCCGACGATCTTGCTGACATCGGTGTCGCCGCTGATCGATTCGCCGAGCGAGGCCATTTCACCCATGTAGGCGCCGGCGCAGAACCCCCGCCCCGTGCCGGTCAGCACGATCGCCCGCACGGCCGGATCGGCCTCGGCGCGGTCGAAGCTCGCGTAGACACCGGCGGAGATGTCGGCGCCCCAGGAGTTGAGCCGCTCGGGGCGGTTGAGCGTGATCACCGCGACGCCGGCATCGTTGACCTCGTAGCGCACGGCATCGCTCGTGCCGGTTTCTGCGACGCTCACCGTGCGGGTACCCCCTGACGCTGCGAAGGCCGTTCGGGCATAGATACTGTATACCTATCGGTAGAGCATTCCGCAAGCCTCCGGACCATGTCGACACGGGGCCGTGAACTGGCCTTGACCTGCTACGACGTGCTCTTCAGGTGAAGTCACTGCCGCCGTCGACGTTGATGTTCGCACCGGTCATGTACGAGTTGCGCCTGGACGCCAGAAACGCTGCCACCGGCCCGATCTCACTCGGGAGACCGGCACGCGGCAGATGCGCGGGATGCCCGAAGTGCTCGTCGATGGCCGCCATCAACTGGTACGGATCGCTGCCGTCCACGCCGACCGATTCCGCCCAGCCCACCAACGCCTCCGACGAGATGCTGCCCGGCGAGACGACGTTCACCATGATCTCGTCCTTGGCCAGCAGCAGGGACAGGTTCTTCGAGACGCTGTTCACCGCGGCCTTGGCGGCCGTGTAGGCGGGCAGTCTGGTGCTCTGCCGCTGCGTGGAGTGCGCTGAGAAGTTGACGATGCGCGCCCACTCGGCCTTGCGCAGCAGCGGCAGTGCGGCCCGGACGCACCGCACCATGCCCATCACGCCCGCGTCGAACGCCTCCTGCCACTGCCCGTCGGTGAGCTCCTCGAAATCGCCTGCGGCGCCGGGGCCGACGGTGTTGATCAGGACGTTGAGCTCGCCGTCCCACCGTTCACCGATCTCGGCGAACGCGCGCTCGACTTGCTCGGCATCACCGGTGTCGGCGACGATCGCGATGGCGTCAGGGCTGCCGCGGCGCGCGAGATCCGATGCCGCGGTCTCCAGGACGTCTTTCGACCGCCCGATGACGGCGACGCGGGCACCGTCATCGGCCAGGCATTGCGCCGTCGCGAATCCCATACCGCGGCCACCACCGACGACTGCGGCGGCCGCGCCTCCGAACCCGAGATCCATCGCGGTGGGTCAGGAACCTGTCCAGTTGGGTTTGCGTTTCTCGGCGAACGCAGTGGCGCCTTCGATCGCGTCCTTCGACGAGAAGACCGGCCCGATCAACTCACCCTGTTTCTTCCACATCTCGGCCTCCGACCACTCGGCCGACTTGACGATCACCTCCTTGGTGACCGCGACGGCCAGTGGGCCGTTGGCGGTGATGCGCTCGGCGAGCTCGAGGGCACCGGCCAGCGCCTCTCCTGGCTCGGTCAGCTTGTTGACGAAGCCCCAGGCGGCAGCCTCCTCGGCGGTGAAGTTGTCACCGGTCAGCGCGAGCTCGAGCGCCTTCTGGTACGGGATGCGCTTGGGCAGCCGCAGCAGACCGCCGCCCGCGGCGACCAGTCCGCGCTTCACCTCGGGGATGCCGAACTTCGCGGTCCTGCTCGCCACGACGAGGTCGGTGGCCAGCACGATCTCGGTGCCTCCCGCCAGCGCGTAGCCTTCCACCGCGGCGATGAGCGGTTTGCGGGGCGGCTTCTCGGTGAAGCCGATTCCGCGGCCCGGCACGTGCGGCAGCTCACCGGAGGCGAAACCCTTGAGATCCATACCGGCACAGAAGGTGCCACCCGCACCGGTGATGATGCCCACGGAAAGCTCTTGGGTGTCGTCGAGTTCGTCGACCGCCTCGGCAAGCCCCTTGGCCACCGCGAGATTGAACGCATTGCGCGCTTCCGGCCGGTTGATCGTGATGATGAGCGTCCGATCACGACGCTCCCTCAGGACTACTTCTTCTGACACCCTTGCCCCTTCAGCTCGTGGGCGAGCTCACCGACATTGACCCGGAAAAGCCTACTATAGGGATTACGGTAATCCGGTGATTCGGCGCCGACCGCTGTGAACGACAGGCCGGACGCCGGTGGAGAGCGGATCACAGGATGCCTACCGGTAAGGTTGACGGTGTTGTTACCCGACGACGCGCATGCATCGGCGCAGTTCAGGCGTCGGCCGACGGCATACTCGGCGCCATCGACCGGCCGCGCGCCGACGACATGAGCGGTATGGATTTTGATGGAGGTGCCCGCTGTGGCAAAGCAACCGGCCGCTGAGAAACGCCAACGGCGCGAACGCGGTTCCATCAATCCCGAAGACATCATCAAGGGCGCTTTCGAACTGGCCGAAAAGGTTTCGATCGACAATCTGAGCATGCCCCTGCTGGGCAAGCATCTCGGCGTCGGCGTCACAAGCATCTACTGGTACTTCCGCAAAAAGGATGATCTGCTCAACGCGATGACCGATCGCGCGCTGCGCGAATTCGTCGTCGCCACCCCCTACGTGGAGGCCAAGGACTGGCGCGAATCGCTGGCCAACCACGCGCGCACCATGCGGAAAGCCTTCATGGGCAACCCCATCCTGTGTGACCTCATCCTGATCCGCTCGGCGCTGAGCCCGCGCGCCGCGCGCGTCGGCGTACAGGAGGTCGAGTCCGCGATCGCCGGACTGGTAGAGGCGGGGCTGTCGGTCGAGGACGCGTTCGACACCTACTCGGCCGTGTCGGTCCACGTCCGCGGATCGGTTGTCCTGCACCGGCTCTACGAGAAAAACCGCGCCAACGACAACGCGCCCGGGGACTTCGAAGAGGCCATGGTGATCGACCCGGAGACCACGCCGCTGCTGGCGCAGGTCACCAGCGAGGGACATCGCATCGGTGCGGCCGACGAGCAGAACTTCGAGTACGGGCTGAAGTGCATCCTCGACCATGCCGCGCGGCTGATCGAGGAGAAGCCGGCCAAGAAGACGCGCCGGAAAGTCACCGCGGGCTGACGATCTGCGGATCTGTGTCCCCGGTCGCGGGCGACATGCTGCCGGGAACACAGAGCCATGTCCGTTAGACCTCGATGACGACCGCGCCGCCCTGCCCGCCGCCGGCACACATCGCGGCGACGCCGATGCCGCCGCCGCGGCGCTGCAGTTCGTAGACCAGGGTCGTGACCATGCGCGCGCCCGACGCCGCGATCGGATGCCCCAGGCTGCAGCCGCTGCCGTTGAAGTTCACCAGTTCCTCGTCGAGGCCGTACTCCTTGCACGCCGCGATCGGCACGGATGCGAACGCCTCGTTGATCTCCCACAGCGCGACGTCCGACGGCTTGAGCCCCGCGCGGTCCAGCACCTTGCCGATCACCCTGACGCCGCCCAGACCGGTGTCGCGCGGCGGGACACCGACGGCGCCCCATGCCCTCACGGTGGCCATGACGTTCAGGCCGTTGGCGGCGGCATACTCGCTGTCGACCACCGCGACGCCCGCCGCGGCGTCGTTGGTACCGCTGCTGTTGCCCGCCGTGATCGAGAAGCCCTCGATTTCGGGATGCAGAACCTTCAGGCCCGCGAGCTTCTCGACGGTCGTGTCGCGGCGGGGGTGCTCGTCGACGCTGAAGTCGATCACCGAACCGTCGAACTGGGTGACCTTGAGCGGCACGATTTCGTCGAGGAACTTGCCCGCGTCGATCGCCGCGATCGCGCGCTGATGCGACCGGGCCGCCCACGCGTCCATCTCCTCACGGCTGATGCCTGCGGCCTGCGCGGTGTTCCAGCCGACCGTGATCGACATGTCCTTGGTCGGCGCGTCCGGTGTCTCGACGTGCGTCGGCGGCATCCAGCGCTCTTCGAACTTCAGCTCTGGCCCGGGAATGCGCCAGTTCACCAGCGGGGTCATCGACAACGACTGCACGCCGCCGGCGATGAGCACACGTTCCATACCCGACCCGATCTGCGCGGCGGCGTTGCCGATCGCGGTGAGGCTGCCCGCGCAGTGCCGGTTGACCGACTGTCCCGGCACGTGCTGCAGACCCGTCGCGTCGGCCGCATAGCGGGCGAGATCGCCTCCGCCGTAATGGGACTCGGCGAAGATGATGTCATCGATGTCGGCCGGGTCGACGCCTGAGCGCCGCACGATCTCCGGCAGCACCGTGGTGATCAGCGTCTCCGGCGGGGTGTTGACCAGAGTTCCTTTGAAGGACCGCCCGATGGCCGTGCGGGCGGCACCGACGATGACGGGTTTGGGCATGATTTTCACCTTTACGATATCGAGTACTGATGTAACGTTAGCAGCTCACGGGCTCACTGTGGTTCCGGCACATGAAAATGCTGGTCACGCAGTCGAAAAGCCTCCTTGGTGCCGTGCTGGGCGCGGGTTTTGACGAAGTTGAACTCCCCCGGCGCGAACTGCAGGTTGGTGCCGTACGCGTGGAACAGGTAGCTGGCGACCTCTTCGCCCTGATACGCCTGACTCTGCTCGACCAGTCGGAACGCCTCCTTGGCGATCACGACACCGTCAGCGGGCATCTTTGCCGCCTTCTGCGCCCAGTACCGCGCACGGGCGGCGACCTGCGAACCGTCGCACGTCTCGGTGAAGATGCCGAGGTGCTCGATCGCGCCTGCCTCGATGACGTCGCCGGTGAGCAGCAGCCGGCGCGCCAGCACAGGCCCCAATCGGTGGAAGAACATGTGCAGACTGCCCAGCGCAGGCCCCAGGAAGCGTGTGGCGGGCATGCCGATGCGGGTGTCGCGCGCGATCACCGAGATGTCGGTCATCAGCGCCATCTCGAAACCGCCGCCCAGCGCGAAACCGCTGATCTCCCCCACGGTGACCTTCGGGAAGCCCATGAAGTTGTGGTAGAAGCCGAACGTCTTGCGGTCGACGGTGAGCCTGCGGCGCTGACTGGGCCGCGACTTAGGTTGTTCTTGTTCGGCTTTGCCGTTCTCAGCCTTCGAGCCATACCACCCGTAGGCGTTGTTCATGTCCGCCCCGGTACTGAACACGCCTTCGGCCCCGCGCAGCAGCACCACGGTCAGATCGTCGTCCTCGGCGACGATGTCGAGGTAGCGTGCCAGTTGATCCCGCATCGCGGCGTCATACGAGTTGCGTTGCTTCGGATTGTTGAGCGTGATGGTGGCTATGCGGTGGTCGTCGTCGACCTCGAACAGCACCCTGTCATCAGTCATTCGACATCAACCTCGCTTCAATGATTTGTCGATTCCCACCGCCGGCGCGTTGGGTACGTACTGCGCGGCATCGTCGAACCGTGCTTCTGCCGGTCGATCTCGGCCTGCTGATAGGGCATGGCCTCGGCGGCCCGGTCGCCACGTGCGGCGCACATGCCGGCGCAGATACGCGACATCTGCACCCCGCTTCCGGGCGCTGTTCCGCCGGAGGTCCTTTTTGGCTATCTTGTACAGGATAGTAACCGCATCGCCTACTGTATGAGCAACTGTATGGCTCTGGAAAGGCCTGGTCTGCTGGTGAGCGACGGTTCGGTGACCGTAACCCGCGATGGCGCCGTGCTGCGCATCGTGCTGGATCGACCCTCACGGCGGAACTCGTTGGACCACACCATGGTCAGCGAACTCGTGACAACCCTGACCGCGGCGGCGAGCGACGACTCGCTGCGGGCCGTGTCGCTCAGCGGCGCGGGCGAGCACTTCTGCACCGGCTCGGACTGGGTGGCCACCAACAGTTCGGGCCATCGGCCCCGCACGGGCGATCTGGTTCGGCGCGTCCCGCATGCCGCGCACCGCATCGTCGAACTCGTCGCGACGATCCAACTGCCGGTCGTGTGCACGGTGCGCGGCTGGGCCGTCGGTCTCGGTTGCAACCTCGCCCTGGCGGCCGATTTCACGGTCGCCGACGCCGACGCCACGTTCTGGGAACCGTTCCTGAGCCGCGGGTTCAGCCCGGACTCCGGGGCGACGTGGTTGCTCCCCCGCCTCGCCGGACTGACCCGGGCCAAGCAGATGCTGCTGCTCGGTGAGAAGGTGAGCGGAACCGAGGCCGCCGACTGGGGTCTGATCCACGGCGCGGTACCCGCGGCCGAGCTCGAGACCGCGGCCGACGATCTCATCGACCGGTTGGCGTCGGGTCCGACGGTCGCGATCGGGCTGGCCAAGCAGGCCATCGCGTTCGGGCAGCACGCCACGTTGACCCAGTCCATGAACCAGGAGCTGTCCAACCTCGAACTGTCCTGCCGCACCCACGATTTCAAGGAGGGCCTGGCGGCGTTCCGCGAGCGGCGTGATCCGGACTTCCAGGGCCGTTAGAAAGGAACCTCCCTTCCACCATGACGACCTACGACACCATCAAGTACGAGGTCAACGGGCACACGGCGACGATCACGCTGAACCGGCCCGAGGCTCTCAACGCGCTGTCGCCGCACATGATCGGCGAACTGCGCGCCGCGTATGCCGAGGCCGAGAGCGATGACGACATCTGGCTGACGGTCGTGACCGGCACGGGCCGCGCGTTCTGCACAGGCGCCGACGTCAAGGAGATCCCCGAGGACGGCAAGGTCATCTACAAGCGGCCGTACCTGTCCACCTATGACCAGTGGGAGGCCCCGCAGGAGGGCACTCCCCCGTTCCGCACCATGGCCAAACCGGTCATCGTGGCGATCAACGGGATCTGCTGCGGCGCGGGACTGGACTGGGTCACCACGGGCGACATCGTCATCGCCTCGGACAAGGCGACGTTCTTCGATCCGCATGTGAGCATCGGCCTGGTCGCCGCGCGCGAGATGGTGCGGTTGGCCAGGGCGCTGCCGCGCTCGGTGGCGCTGCGGATGGCGTTGATGGGTAAGCACGAACGCATGACCGTCGAGCGTGCCTACGAACTCGGACTGATCACCGAGATCGTCGAACACGACAACCTGCTGCAACGCGCCCACGAGATCGCCGACATCGTGAACTCCAATGCGCCGCTGGCGGTCCGGGGAACCCGGTTGGCCATCCACAAGACCCTGGATCTGCCGCTGCACGACGGTGAGATCCTCGCCGAGACGTTCCGCGAGCGTGTGGTACGCACCGAGGATGCCCTCGAAGGGCCGTTGGCGTTCGTGGAGAAGCGTAAGCCCCTCTGGAAGTGCAGATGACCGAATACGAGACGGTGCTGCTCGACCTGGACCACGAGGTCCGGGTCGCCACCGTGACGCTGAACCGGCCCGAGAGCCTGAACTCGTTCAACCGCACCATGTGCGAGGAGATGCGGCAGATCTGGCACGTGATCAAGGGGGACGAGCAGATCAACGCGGTGGTGCTGCGCGCCGCGGGCGACCGTGCGTTCAGCGCGGGCCTCGATGTCAAGTCCAGGTACGGTCAGCCCGAGATCGTGTGGAACCACGACGATCCCGGTGAGCTGCTCAGCCCCAAATGGCAGAAGATGTGGAAGCCGGTGGTGTGTGCGGTGCACGGCATGTGCACGGCGGGCGCGCTGTACTTCGTCAACGAGTCCGACGTCGTGATCTGCTCGTCGGACGCCACGTTCTTCGACTCCCATGTCAGCGCGGGACTGGTGTCCGCGCTCGAGCCGGTCGGGTTGATGCGGCGCGTCGGCCTCGGTGACACGTTGCGAATGGCGTTGATGGGCAACGACGAACGCGTGAGCGCGGACACGGCGCTGCGTATCGGTCTGGTGACCGAGGTGGTGCCCCGCGAACAGTTGTGGGCGCGTGCGCACCAGATCGCGTCGACCATCGCGACCAAACCCCCGACCGCCACACAGGGCACGGTGAGGGCGATCTGGGAATCGCTGGACCGGCCCTACCGGGCCGCGATGGACCAGGGCCTGATCTACACGCGCCTGGGCAACCCGATCGCGAAGGCCGAACTGGCCGACCGTCCCGTCCCCAAGACACCTCCGCGGATCAGGTGATGGCCCACCCGCTTTCACAGCGCATCGCCGATGTGCTCGATCTCGATCCGGACGCCGGCGCGATCCAGTTCGACGGCCAGTGGTCGCGCTGGGGCCAGATCGCGGCACTGGCCGGGCACATCGAGAAGATCACCGGACCGGCGCGAGTCGGCATCTTGCTGCGCAACCACCCGGTTCACGTCGCGGCGCTGCTGGGGGTGCTGGCCGCGGGCGGCACCGTCGTCGTCATCAACCCCGCACGCGGGGACGACCGGACCCGCGCCGACCTCGAGGCGCTGGCGTTGCCGGTCGTGGTGGGCTTGGCCGAGGACCTCGCCCATCTGATGCCTGCGCACAGCCCCCGGACCACGCGGGTCGCCATCGCCGGTCTCGACACCGAACCCGTGGTGACGGCCGCCGAGTCCCCAGCGACGGACGCGGGCGGGCCGGGGGCGGCGGTGTGGATGCTCACCAGCGGCACCACCGGCCCGCCCAAGCGGGTCGACCTCACCTACGACATGCTGGCCCGCAGCGTCATGGGCCGCGAGCCCGAGAAGTGCCCCGCACCAACCGAGTTGCGCCGTGGCGTCGCGATCGTGAACTCACCGCTGGTGCACGTGGGCGGGGTCTTCCGGGTGCTGCTGTGCATCGCCGAGGCCAGACCCTTCGTCCTGCTGCCCAAGTTCGAGCTGCAACGGTGGGCGGCAGCCGTGCGCGAGCACCGACCGCGCGCGGTGTCCCTGGTGCCCGCGGCCCTGCGCACGGTGCTGCATTCCGACCTCACCCGTGAGGATCTCGCCGGTGTGCGGGTCGTGACCTCGGGAACCGCGCCGTTGTCGGCCGACGACGCCGACGCGTTCACCGAGAAGTTCGGCATCCCGGTGCTGACGTCGTATGCGGCCACCGAATTCGGCGGCGGTGTCGCCGGCTGGACCCTGCCCGACCACGGGAAGTACTGGAAGGACAAGCGCGGCAGTGTCGGACGGGCCAACCCCGGTGCGCAACTGCGGGTGGTCGACGAGAACGGCGCACCACTCGGTCCGGACGAACCGGGCCTGCTGGAGGTGATTCCCGCGCAGATGGGTCCGGGATCACCATGGATGCGCACCACCGACCTCGCGCGGATCGACGCCGACGGGTTCCTCTGGGTCCTGGGGCGCGCCGATCAGGCGATCATCCGCGGCGGGTTCAAGGTCATGCCGGACGACGTCCGCGCGGCGCTGGAGAGTCATCCGGCCGTCCTCGGCGCGTCGGTGATCGGCGTGGCCGACGAGCGTCTGGGCGAAACACCGGTGGCCATGGTGGAATTGCGCGGACCGGCCACCCCGGACGAACTTGCCGGGTATCTGCAGGGCCGGCTGGCGCGCTACGAGATCCCCACCCGGATCACGATCGTCGACGCGATCCCCCGCACCCCCTCCGGCAAGGCCGACCTGCGCGCGGTCCGTGACCATCTCGAATCCGGTGGCTGAGACCCTGGTCGAACTCCTCGAGGGTCTTCGCGACCGCGGAGACCACACACTGCTGGTGTGCGACGACGAGCGACTCACCTACGCAGACGCCGAACATCGGTCCGCGCGGCTCGCCGACGCGTTGATCGCGCTGGGCGCGGGCAAAGGCACCCACGTCGGGGTCCTGTACCCCAACGGCGCTGATTTCGTCGTCGCCATGTTGGCCGTGGCCCGCGTCGGCGCAGTGGTGGTGCCGTTCTCGACGTTCCTCACCGAAGCGGAGTTGCGGGTCCAGTTACTCGACAGCGACGTCTCGATCATGTTGTCGGCGAGGTCGTTCCGCAGTCACGACTACGTGGGGTCGATCTCGCGGGTCCGCGCGGACGCGCCGTGTCTGCGGCACGTCGTATTCGAGATTCCGGCGGCCGGCGATCCGGATCTGCGTCACCACATGCTCGGTTCGACCGAGGCCGGCAGCGTCGTACTGCTGGACCCCGACGACACCGACCAACCCGAACACCGCCGCGGATCATTCGGCCGCCCCGCACCCGGATTCGAGACGAAGGTCCTGGATTCCGGTGAATTGTGTATCCGCGGACCGTATCTCATGCAGGGGTACTACGGGCGCAGTCGTGAGGAGTGCTTCGATACCGACGGCTGGTTTCACACCGGGGATCTGGTGCGTGTCGACGACGACGGATACTTCTACTTCCTCGGCCGGGCCGGCGCCATGATCAAGACCGCGGGCGCCAACGTCACACCTGATGAGGTGCAGAAGGCGCTGCAGCATGTGCTCGAGGGCCGTGACATGCGTGACGTCACGGTTCAGGTTGTCGGCCTACCCGATCAAGAGCGCGGACAGGTGGTGGCCGCGGTGGTCGCGACAGCGGATCCCGCGGCGTTCGACGAAGCCGCCGTGCGCGCTGCGTTGCGCGCCCAACTGTCGTCATACAAGGTGCCGCGCCGCTTCGCGGTGATCCACTCCGACGAACTGCCGGTGAAATCCAGCGGCAAGATCGACGTCGCCGCCCTGCGTGAGTTGTTCGATGACTGAACATCTCACGGTCGGCGCGCTCATCCGTCACCACGCCGCAGACACACCGGACAAGCCGATGGTGGTCGATCCGAAGGAACGGATCGCCTATGGCGACCTGGACGAGAAGACCCGTGCGATGGCGTCCGGGTTGGTTGCCGCGGGCGTCGGCAAAGGCTCCCGGGTGGGACTGCTCATGCCGAACGGCACCGACTGGGTGCTCACGGCGCTCGCAGTGACACGCATCGGCGCCATCCTGGTGCCGTTGAGCACCATGCTGACACCCACCGAGCTCGAGGCCCAACTGCGCACGGCCTCGGTGCAATTCCTGATCGCGGTCGACGAGTTCCGCGGGCGCGGCTACCCCGTGGCGCCTGAACGGCTGCCCGCGCTGAGACGGATGTGGACCGCAGAGCAGGCGTTGACAATGACCGGTGAGCCCGCATCGGCCGACGCCCTCGCCGCCAGGGTGCGGCCGAGTGATCCGATGGTCATCCTGTTCACCTCCGGCAGCAGCGGACCACCGAAAGGCGTCATCCATTCACATGGAAACGCCGTGCGCGCCGTGGCTTCCGGCCTGGCCGCGCGGTGTGTCACCGCCGACACCCGCCTCTATCTGCCGATGCCGTTCTTCTGGGTGGGCGGTTTCGGCGCCGGCATCGTGACGGCGCTGGTGGCGGGCGCGACATTGGTGACCGAACCGATACCGTCACCGCAGTCCACCTTGGACCTGCTGCACCGTGAAAGGGTCACGTTGTTCCGCGGCTGGCCGGATCAGGCCGAGGCGCTCGCCCGCCACGCGAGCAGCACCGATTTGTCGGCGCTGCGGCCCGGCAGCCTGGAGGCGCTGCTGCCACACGAGTTGCGCGCACAACCCGGCGCGCGGGCGTCGCTGTTCGGGATGACCGAATCGTTCGGGCCTTATTGCGGATACCCCGCCGACGCCGATATGCCGCGTTCGGCGTGGGGCAGTTGCGGCCGGCCGTTCGACAGTATGGACGTCCGCATCGTCGACACCACCACCGGGACACCGCTTCGGGTCGACGAGGTCGGTGAGATCCAGATCCGCGGTCCGCACATCCTGCGCGGTATCTGCCGACGCGGTCGCGAAGAGGTGTTCACGCGTGACGGGTACTACCCCACCGGCGATCTCGGGCGCTTGGACAGCGACGGGTTCCTCTTCTACCACGGCAGATCCGACGACATGTTCAAGGTCAGCGGCGCGACCGTCTATCCCGGCGAGGTGCAACGCGCACTGCGCGGTATCGCCGGAGTGCGCGCCGCATACGTCGTCAACGTGCCGGACCATCAGCGCAACCGCGTCGGCGCGGTCGTGGTCACCGACGGCATGTCGGCGCGGGACCTGTGCGCCGCGGCCCGTGAGGTCCTGAGCCCCTTCAAGGTGCCGTCGGTGTGGGCGCTGCTCGACGACGAGGCCGCCGTGCCGATCGGGGCCACCGGGAAGGTCGACAACAACGGTCTTCGCGCCATGCTGGCGGAGAGGGGCGAACGATGAAAAACAAAGGCGCCCTGGTGCGGGGCTTCGGCGAACCGTGGTCGGTCGAGGAGATCGAGATCGGTGACCCGCGCCGCGCGAGGTCAAAGTGGACCTGGGGACCGCCGGGTGGGGAGTCCGAGGACATCGCTGCTTGAGCTTCGAGGACGTCTGTCCACGGAACTACACGATCCACCCGCGCGAACAGATCTGTCCGCGCCAACGCTGCCGAAAGGCCATCGCGAAAAACCGTCCCACTGACACGATCCGGGCACGAGCTCAGGCAGAAAAGGGCCTAACGCAGCACCGCCTCGATCAGCTGGTATCCGGCCGTCGCCGACGCGCTGCGAACGAACCGCAGCCCGGCACGTGTCAGCAACCGCCGGTAGTCATCCACGGAGCGGACCCTTCCTCCCACCGCGACCAGTGTCACGATGTCGACGTCGACCGCCCAGCGTTTGGGCGAGGATTCGTCGACGGCGTTCTCCACGATGACCCATCGACTTTCCGGAAGCGCCTTGCGGCGGCTGTTTTCCAGTATGGCGACGCAACGGTCGTCGTCCCAGTTGCCCAGCACGTTCTTCAGCAGGAACAGGTCGCTGCCCGGGACTTCCTCGAAGAAGTTGCCGGCGATGAACTCGAAACGCTCGCTCACACCGAGGCGGCGGGCCTGCGCTTCGGCTGCTGGGGCCGCATCGGGCGGATCGAGTACAGCGCCCCTCAGGTCGGGGTTCGCAAGCATGAGCGCCATCACCATCGACCCCGCTGACCCGCCGACGTCGAGCACGCTTGCAAGGCCTCGGGTGTCGACGAAGTCCACGACGGCGTCCTGCACGTCCACACTGCGGCCGAGCAGACCCTGCCGGTACGCGGCCGCCTCATCGGCGACGTCTGGTCGGCCGTAGTACTCGTAGAGTTCGCACCCCAGTGCCTCCGCAGCTTGCGGTGCACCGGTGCGCAGCGCCTCGTCGAGTCGACTCAAGACGGCCCACTGCCCCGGCCCGTTCTGTGCCATCGCGAACGACCGTAGTCGGTACGGGTCGTCACTGCGCAGCGTCGCCAGCAGTTCGGTGCCGTGATACCGCCCGTCTTTGTCGCGGCGCACCAGACCGACTGTCGTGCAGTAACGCAGGAGCCGGCCGGCAGCGGACGCGTCGAGTCCGATCACGGCTGCCAGGTCGGCCGGGTGACAGGGGCCGGTGGCGAGGTGGTCCGCCACGCCGAACTGCGCCACACATTTGACGACCTGCGCGAGAATGCGCGGTGCGAAGATCAAGCGGGCCATTCTCTCGCGGGCATCCAGCGCCTCTTCGTCGTCGTCCGTCGGATCCTCTGACACGAATGCCGTCACCTTGCCACCCTTCGCGTGTCCGATACGCAGATCGGCCTGCGCACCACTTACTTCAACGGGCGCGCGGCAAAGAGTCTTCGCCAGAACAGGTGACGGCAAGAGGAAACCGTCCTGTAGTCGCAGGCGAAGAATGCGCACCCTACGCCGGCAGGCATGCAGTGGGTGCGCGGACACGATCATGCCGTGGGGAACGACATGTCCGTCAACTTCTCCGAGATCTCCCAGATACGTTGAGCCTCATCGTTGTTACGGAGCCGCGAGTAGAGCCTCTGTTCTCCCGGCGGACCACCGAGATGTCCGGGACCACGCGGCCCGTAGAACCCACCGCGCTTCGCATGGGGCGAGGCCGCGGCGTAGAGGGCAGGCAGCTGCGCGGTGTGCACGGTCCCGAAAAGGATGCCACGCGACGACAGCGTACGGATCAGGCGCAGTTTCCAGTCGTCCTGTGCGCGTCCGGTGTCCGGGCGGGCCGCAAGCAGGTTGGTCGGCGCCAGACCCGGATGGGACAGATTGCTCGTGATGCCCCACCCGTGGGCGTGACTGCGCCGGTCCAGTTCCAGGCCGAAGAGCCCGAACGCGATCTTCGACTGGCTGTACGCCTTTGCGCCGTCGTACGAACGCTCCCAGTTCAAATCGTCCCAATTGATGGCGTGCTGATTCGCCGCGACGCTGACCTGTGAGGTCACCCGCGCTCCACCGGCACGCAGCAGGGGCAGCAGATGCGCCACGAGGGCGAAGTGGCCGAGGTGATTGGTGCCGAACTGCAACTCGAACCCGTCGGTGGTCGTCCGCCGCTCGGGCGGCGTCATGACACCGGCGTTGTTGATGAGCAGATGGATGGGCTGTGCCTCCTCGAGAAGGCTCTTGCCGAGGGCCGCAACGGAGGCCAGGGACGACAGGTCGAGCTCACGCAGCGACACTTTCGCCGCGGCGTTCGTCTGACGGACAGCCGCGATGGCCGCCTTTCCCTTGGTCTCGTTGCGTACGGGCAGGATCACGTCAGCGCCCGCCGCGGCGAGCCGCGCGGCGATCCCGAGTCCGATGCCGTCGCTGGCACCGGTGACCACGGCGCGTCTGCCGGACAGATCAGGAAGCGTGACGTCGATGGGTTTACGTGGCATGTGTGCTCCTCGGTGGTCTCACTGTCTCCACCCTCGTGCATGGCCGGCGAATGATTCAGTGCCCGGCGATCCACTGACTGCCGATCACAGGAAACTCGCGAAGGGTGGATCGGCAGTCTGTGGATAGGCGGGGGCCCGGGCGGTAGAAAGGGTCTCGTAAGGAGGTCCACACGGTGATAGATCGGACCGGTCTCGCAGAATTCCTCCGGCACCGCAGAGAGTCGTTGCAGCCCGAGGACGTCGGTCTGCCACGCGGTCGACGTCGCAGGACCAACGGCCTACGTCGCGAAGAAGTTGCCGCCCTGTGCCACATGTCGACCGACTACTACTCACGCCTGGAGCGCGGGCACGGCCCCAAGCCGTCGGAGCAGATGATCGCGTCCATGGCGCAGGGACTGCATCTTTCCCTCGACGAGCGCGATCATCTGTTCCGGCTGGCCGGATGCTCACCACCCGCCCGTGGCACCGACAGCGAACACATCAGCCCCGGGATGTTACGGATCTTCGACCGTCTCGACGACACGCCCGCGGAGATCGTCACCGAACTCGGCGAGACTCTGCGGCAGACGCCCCTGTCGGTGGCACTGACCGGTGACCTGACCGTTCACACGGGTCCGGCTCGCAGCATCGGCTACCGGTGGTTCACCGACGAGGCCACGCGCCGTCTCTATGCCCCCGAAGAGCACGACTTCCTGACACGGATGTTCGTGTCGAACCTGCGTGCCCTGGTGGCGTTGCGTGGTGCCGGGTCCCGCGCCGCGCACTACGCAGATCTGCTGCTGTCCGAGAGCGACGAATTCCGGCGGGTCTGGGACGACCACGAGATCGGCCTGCGTCCCCGCGAGGTGAAGCATTTCGTCCATCCCGAGCTGGGCACGCTGGAATTGCACTGCCAGACCCTGCTCGATCCCGAGCAGTCCCACCTCCTGCTCGTGTACACCACCGTCCCGGGTAGCGAGAGCCACGAGAAACTGCAGTTGCTGTCCGTCATCGGCGCACAGGCCCTGCGCTGATCCACACGGGCTTGATCAGATGATGGCGTCGGCACGCAGCCGCTCGATCTCGGCTGCGCTGTAGCCGATCTCGGCGAGCACCTCGTCGGTGTGCTCGCCGAGCAGCGGTGCGCGGCGGCGGATGCTGCCGGGTGTCGCCGACATGCGGAACGGGGTGTCGACGATCGGCACATCCCGCGGCGCACCGGGGAACGGCACGTGCTGCAGATACCCCATGGCCGCGATATGCGGGTCATCGAGCACATCCTGCGTCGAATACAGCGGCGCGGAAGGCATTTTCGCCTTCTCCAGCAGCTCCAGCACCTGTGCCTTGGTCTTGTCGGCGCACCACCTCGCCATGATGTCGTTGAGCACGTCACCGTTCTGCCACCGCAGATCGTCGTCGGCGAAGCGCGGATCGTCGAAGAGTTCTTCGCGGCCCACCAGGCGGCACCAGCGCTTGAACATGGGTTGGCCGGCGACCTGCAGCAGCACCCACTCGCCGTCGGCCGTGCGGTACAGGTCGCACGGTGCGACCGAGGCACCCTTGTTGCCCATGCGGGGTTTGTCGATCCGCAGAAGTTCCCGCTCGATCAGGAACGCATTCGACAGCATCAGCGCCGTCGGCAGCAGTGCGCCCTCCACATGCTGCCCTTCGCCGGTACGGTCACGGTGGTAGAGCGCCATCATGACACCGATCGTCAGCGTCAGCGCGGTGCCGAAGTCGGCGTAGGGCACCACGGTTCGGATCGGCTGATCGGGCAAGCCCTGGCGGTACACCGCACCCGACATCATCTGTCCGGCACCGTCGAAACCGATGCGGTCGCTGTAGGGCCCACCCTCGCCGTAGGCCGTCGCGCTGGCGAGGATGATATCGGGCTTGACGGTCTTGAGCGTCTGGTAGTCCAGGCCACTGGCGCGCATGCCCGCGGCAGGCATGTTGACGATGACGACGTCGGCGCGCTCGACCAGACGCCTCGTGATCTCCGCGCCCGCCTCGGTGGTCGAATCCAGTGTCAGGGAACGCTTGTTGCGGTTGCACTGCAGGAACGTGCCGCCTTCACCGCCTTCGGTGACGCCCTGGACCCACCGGTCCTCGCCGCCTTCGCGCTTCTCCACGCGCAGCACGTCGGCGCCCATGTCGGCCAGGATCGCGCTGCACCACGGCGCCGCGATGAACCGGCCGTAGTCCAGTACCCGTATTCCGTCGAGAACACCTGGCATGGTTCACCTTTTCTCTGGCGAGGAAGTGTCACACCCGCGGGCCCTTACTCCAGGACACCGAGCCGGGCTAGATGGTCGATCAGGGGTTTGGAGGCCGCACACAGGTGATCGGCCATGGCGGCGCGCGCGAGTTCACCGTCGTGCCTGCCGAGCGCATCGAGGATCCGGCGGTGGTCGTGCGTGGACTGTTCGGGCCAGCCCTCCACCGTCGGATACACCGATTCCAGTGCGTAGCGGGTGATCTGGGACATCAGCTGTGCGAGCTTGGGTGACTCGGCGGCGCGGTTGACCCCGCGGTGGAACGCGTGGTTGAGACGCACCGCCGCCTCGTGGTCGTCGCGTGCGTAGGCCCGCTCCAGCTCGTCCTGGATCCGGCCGAGCTCCTCGAGCTGGGCATCGGTGATCTGCCCCGCCGCGCGTGCGGCCAACTGTCCGCCGATGTGCGCCTGCACCCCGGCCACGTCGTCGATGTCGCGTCGCGTCACCGGCAACACGATGAAGCCACGCCGGGGCTGCTGTGCCAGCAGCCCCTCGGTGCGCAGCCCGAACAGCGCCTCGCGCACCGGCGTTACGCTGATGCCCAGTTCGGCCGCGAGCTGGTCGAGCCGAATGTACTTGCCCGCCGGGTACGTGCCGTCGAAGATCCGCCGGCGGATGAGTCGCGCCACGTCCTCGGCGAGTTGCGGGCGCGCGGCGAAATCCGGGACGGTCACGGCTCAGACCTTGTAGTCCGCGAGCAGCCGCTTGCTGATGATGTTCTTCTGGATCTCACTGGTCCCCTCGCCGATGAGCAGGAACGGCGCATCCCGCATCAACCGTTCGATCTCGTACTCCTTGGAGTAGCCGTAACCGCCGTGGATCCGGAAGGCCTGCTGCGTGACCTCCGAACAGAACTCGCTGGCAAGGTATTTCGCCATGCCGGCCGCGACGTCGTTGCGCTCACCCGAGTCCTTGAGCCGTGCGGCGTTGACCATCATCAGATGGGCGGCCTCCACCTTGGTGGCCATCTCGGCCAGTTGGAACGCCACGGCCTGGTGCTCGGCGATCGGCTTGCCGAAGGTCTCGCGCTGCTGCGCGTAGCGCACCGCGAGTTCGAACGCCCGCAGCCCGACACCGCACGCGCGCGCCGAGACGTTGACCCGGCCCACCTCGACGCCGTCCATCATCTGGAAGAAGCCCTGCCCGGGCGTGCCGCCGAGAATGTCGGCGGCATCAGCGCGGTAGCCGTCGAAGATGAGCTCGGTGGTGTCGATGCCCTTGTAGCCGAGCTTGTCGAGCTTGCCCGGGATGGTCAGGCCCGGCAGCACTTCGCCGAAGCCCTCGGGCTTCTCTATGAGGAACGCCGTGAGGTTGCGGTGTGGTTTGTCGGCACCCTCGTCGGTGCGCACCAGGGCGGCCACCAGGGTGGAACTGCCGCCGTTGGTCAGCCACATCTTCTGGCCGTCGATGGTGTACGTGCCGTCGTCGTTGTTGCGGGCGCGGGTGCGGATCGCCGCGACATCCGAACCCAGTTCGGGCTCCGACATCGAGAACGCGCCGCGCGTCTCGCCGGTGGCCATGCGCGGCAGGAACTTCCGCTTCTGTTCGTCGGTGCCGTGCTGGCGGATCATGTACGCGACGATGAAGTGCGTGTTGATCACGCCCGACACGCTCATCCAGCCGCGTGCGAGTTCCTCCACGCACAGCGCGTAGGTGAGCAGCGATTCGCCGAGGCCGCCGTACTCCTCGGGGATCATCAACCCGAACAGGCCCATCTGTTTCATCTGGTCGACGATGGCCTGCGGGTAGGTGTCGGAATGTTCGAGTTCCTGTGCGGCCGGGATGATCTCCTTGTCGACGAGCTGCCGCACCGTCGAGATGATCTCGGTCTGGAATTCGGTGAGCCCCAGTGTCTGGGCCAGTTTGGTCATCGTCGCCCTATCCCTCTTGCACCCGTTCGAACACGGCGGCCAGACCCTGACCGCCACCGATGCACATGGTCTCCAGCCCGTAACGGGCCTCGCGCCGGTGGAGTTCACGCGCGAGCGTCGCGAGCATCCGGCCGCCGGTCGCTCCCACCGGGTGGCCCAGCGAGATACCCGAACCGCGGACATTGGTGCGCTCGTGGTCGGCCTCGCCGAACTTCCACTCGCGCATCACTGCGAGCGCCTGCGCGGCGAACGCCTCGTTGAGTTCGATCAGATCGATATCAGCCAGAGTCAGGCCGGCCTTGGCCAGCGCCACCTCGGTGGCCGGGACCGGCCCGATGCCCATGAGGTCGGGCGCCACACCGGCCGAACCCCATGACACCAACCGCACCAGCGGCTTGAGCCCCAGTTCGGCGGCCTTCTCCGGGGTGGTGACGATGCACATCGAGGCCGCGTCGTTCTGGCCGCTGGAATTACCCGCGGTCACCGTCGCCTCCGGATCCTGCTTGAGCAGGACCGGTTTGAGCTTGGCGAGAGCATCGACCGCGGTGTCGGCGCGCGGATGTTCGTCAACGCTGATGGTCTCTTCGCCGTCGCGGGTGCGCACGGGGACGGGGATGATCTCCTCGGCCAGCACGCCCTCGGACTGCGCGGCGACCGCGCGCTGATGCGAACGCACCGCGAGTTCGTCCTGCTCGGTACGGCTGATGTGGTACTCGCGGCGCAGGTTCTCGGCGGTTTCGAGCATGCCGCCGGGCACCGGATGGAACTTGCCGCCCGCGGTGGTCCGTCCGCGTGCGAGGCCGTCGTGGATCTGCACACCCGTACGTGCTCCGCCCCACCGCATGTCGGTGGAGTAGAACGCGACGTTGCTCATGCTCTCGGCCCCGCCTGCGACCACGAGATCGTGATCGCCGCTGCGCACCTGCAGGCACGCCTGGATGACGGCCTGCAGACCGGAACCGCACCGGCGGTCGACCTGCATACCGGGCACCGTGATCGGCAAGCCGGCGTCGAGTGCGACGACGCGGCCGATCGCGGGCGCCTCGCTGTTGGGGTAGCAGTGCCCGAGGATGACGTCTTCCACCTGATCGGCTGCGATACCGGTGCGCTCCAGAAGACCTTTCAGCGCGGTCACCCCGAGGTCGACCGCGGTGAGAGACCGGAACATGCCACCGTAGCGGCCGATCGGGGTCCGGACGGGTTCACAGATGACGGCGTCGCGCATGCTCATACGTGCCGACCGCCGGTGACCTCGAGCACGGTGCCGGTCATGTACGACGACAGATCGCTCGCGAGGAACAGCGCCACCTTGGCCACCTCGTCGGGTTCACCGGCACGCCCCATCGGGATCTCGGCGAGCTTCTCGTCCCAGATGCGTTGCGGCATGGCCTCGGTCATGGCCGAACGGATGAGCCCGGGCTGGATCGCGTTCACCCGCACCCCGAGGTACGCGAGTTCCTTGGCCGCGGCCTTGGTCATGCCGACGATGCCGGCCTTGGCCGCCGAGTAGTTGGTCTGTCCGATCAGTCCGACCTTGCCGGAGATCGAGGACATGTTCACGATCGCGCCGCGCTTGTTCTCCCGCATGATCGCCGCGGCCGCCTTGGTGCCGTTCCACGTGCCCTTCAGATGGACCGCGATGACCTGGTCGAACTGCTCCTCGGTCATCTTGCGCAATGTCGCATCACGTGTGATGCCCGCGTTGTTGACCATGATGTCCAGACCGCCGAACCGCTCGACCGCGGCTGCCACCAAAGCGTCGACGTCGGCCGACGACGTCACGTCGCAGCGCACGGCCGCGGCCACCTCGGATCCGCCGAGCTCCTCCACCGCGGCTTCGGTGGCCTCGGAGTTGAGGTCGCCCAGCACCACGCGGGCGCCTTCGGAGATGAAGCGCTTCGCGATGGCGAGACCGAGCCCCTGGGCTCCGCCCGTGACCACCGCAGTCTGTCCGGTCAGCAATGACACTCGATCACCTGTCCTCTTCGTCGACGCTTGGGGC
>Ga0182740_1000277_pt1 | contig 76113 bp, 85 predicted proteins | sample eDN5th37CKraftBY_FD_128872 | JGI IMG/M metagenome (GOLD analysis project Ga0182740, IMG submission 128872) | Enriched backyard soil microbial communities from Emeryville, California, USA - eDNA 5th pass 37_C Kraft BY (version 2) (version 2) | ecosystem: Environmental > Terrestrial > Soil >...
ACCGAAACGCTCCGCGCCGATCTTCGTCAGCGCCGCCGTCAGCGTCGTCTTGCCGTGGTCAACGTGGCCAATCGTGCCCACGTTCACGTGCGGCTTGGTGCGTTCGAATTTACCCTTTGCCATGGCTGCTAGTTCTCGCGTGAATCGTCAATGGGAAGTGGTGCTCACGAATGGAATCGAACCATCGACCTCCTCCTTACCAAGGAGGTGCTCTACCGACTGAGCTACGTGAGCGTGAAACCTGTTCGTGTTGCCTGGACTTGCTGCAGACCCTGTACGGGCGTTCAGTGGAGCGGGAGACGGGAATCGAACCCGCACTAGTAGCTTGGAAGGCTACAGTTCTACCATTGAACTACTCCCGCACCGGGAGACCACTACAACTCGAAACAACAACGGAAAACTGGTGGAGGGAGGTGGATTCGAACCACCGAAGGCGTAAGCCAGCAGATTTACAGTCTGCCCCCGTTGGCCGCTTGGGTATCCCTCCGGTATCACCGGACTGACCAGGCCTGGCGGCCAAATCAAACCAGGGTGAAACAGCCCGAGATTTTGGCGTGTGCGGATGCGTCTGTCAACGCGCCCGACACATTTTTTTCTCAGACGTTGAACCGGAAGTGCAGGACGTCGCCCTCCTGGACCCGATACTCCTTGCCCTCCAGCCGCAGGCGGCCGGCATCGCGGGCTCCCGCTTCGCCCCGGTACTTGATGAAGTCGTCGAAGGCGATGGTTTCGGCGCGGATGAAGCCCTTTTCGAAATCGGTATGGATCACGGCCGCCGCCTGCGGCGCGGTGGAGCCCGCCCGGACGGTCCAGGCCCGGACTTCCTTCACGCCGGCGGTGAAGTAGGTCTGCAAGCCCAGCAGGGCGTAGGCGGCCCGGATCACCCGGTTCAGGCCCGGCTCGTCCAGCCCCAGATCGGCCAGGAAGGCGTCCCGGTCGGCGTCGTCCAACTGGGACAGCTCTTCCTCGATGGCGGCCGACACCGGCACCACCTGGGCCCCCTCGGTCGCGGCGCGGGCACGCACGGCCTCCAGGTGCGGATTATTCTCGAACCCGTCCTCCAGCACGTTGGCCACGTACATGACCGGCTTGAGGGTCAACAGGAACAGGTCGCGGACCAGCGCCTTCTCCTCTTCGTCCAGCCCCAGCGCGCGCCCCGGCTTGCCGTCGTTCAGGCCGGCCTGCAGCTTCTGCAGCACGGGCTTGCGGGCGATGGCGTCCTTTTCCCCCGCCTTGGCCGAGCGCTCGGCACGGTTGAGCGCCTTCTCCACGCTCTCCAGGTCGGCCAGCGCCAGCTCGGTGTCGATGGTGTCGATGTCCGAGATCGGGTCGATCCGGTTGTTGACGTGGATGACGTCGTCGTTCTCGAAGCAGCGCACCACGTGGGTGATGGCATCGACCTCGCGAATGTGGGCCAGGAACTTGTTGCCCAGCCCCTCACCGCTGGCCGCGCCCGCCACCAGACCGGCGATGTCGACGAACTCGACCGCGGTCGGGATGACCTTCTGCGGGTTGATGATCTCGGCCAGCTGGTTGAGGCGCGGGTCCGGCACCGGCACCACGCCCACATTGGGCTCGATGGTGCAGAACGGGAAGTTGGCCGCGGCGATACCCGCCTTGGTCAGCGCGTTGAACAGGGTCGACTTGCCGACGTTCGGCAGGCCGACGATGCCGCATTTGATGCCCATCGTTTGAATCCAGGATTAGTGATTCGGGATTCGGGATTCGCCAGGCAGCGGCCTGCGAATCCCGAATCCCCAATCTCCAATCTCACGCCTTGGGCGCATGCAACCGCGTCATCGCATCCATGAAATTGCCCGATACGGCCAGCGGCAGCACGTCCAGCGCTTCGTCGATGGCCCGCGCGATCAGGATCTCGTCGTCCTTGCCCGGCTTGCCCAGCACCCAGCTGGTCACCCGGTCCTTGTGGCCGGGATGGCCGATGCCGATGCGCAGGCGGTGGAACTTGCCATGACCCAGGTGCTGGATGGTGTCGCGCAACCCGTTCTGGCCGCCATGGCCGCCGTCGAACTTCAGCCTGGCCACACCGGGCGCCAGATCCAGCTCATCATGCGCCAGCAGCGCCTCTTCCGGCGCGATCTTCCAGAACCGCAGCGCCGCCGCGACCGACTTGCCGCTCAGGTTCATGTAGGTGGCCGGCTTCAGCAGCCACACCGGCTGCCCGGCTACGACGACCTTGGCGGTCTCGCCGAACAGCTTGCTGTCCAGGCCGAAGCGCTCACCCTGCCGTTCCGCCAGGGCGTCGACAAAATGGAACCCGGCGTTGTGCCGGGTTCGGGCATGTTCGGCACCGGGATTACCCAGTCCGACGATGAGGCGCAGGCCTGCCATGGGGACGCATCGCGCACCCTCGCCCGCCGGAGCGGGCGAAGGCTCACACGATTACTTGTCGTCCTTCTTGGCGACCTTGGCCGCCGGCACTTCGGCCGACTCCACCGGAGCTTCCTCGGCCTCTTCCTTGCCGTGCTTGGCGATCACGACGGCGACGTCGTGTTCCTTGCCCAGCTTCAGCTCGGGAATGACGACACCGGCCGGCAGCTTGATGTCGGACAGGTGGACCACCGCACCGATGGCCAGGTCGGCCAGGTCGATCTCGATGAACTCCGGCAGGTCCTTCGGCAGGCACTCGACGACGACTTCGTTCAGCTCGTGGGTGACCACGACCTCGGCGGACTTGCCGGCCGGCGACTTGTCCTCGTTGAGGAAGTGCAGCGGCACCGCGGTGCGCAGCGTCTCGTTCTCGTTCACGCGCTGGAAGTCCAGGTGCATGATCTGCTGCTTGAACGGGTGGCGCTGCATGTCACGCAGCAGCACCTTCTGGATGTCGCCATTGAGGCTCAGGTCCAGGATGGACGAGTAGAACCAGTCGTTCTGGCTGGCCAGCCAGACCTCGTTGTGGTTCAGCTGGATGCTGACCGGATTGAGTTCGCCACCGTAGACGATGGCGGGCACCTGGCCGGCGTGACGGAGGCGGCGGCTCGCACCCTTACCCTCGTCCTCGCGGCGCTGCACCTTGATTTCATGCGTGTTTGCCATGTTTCTTCACTACCCAGGTTGTTGGATCGCCTTGCGGCGGCCCGATGAAGGCTCATCCGCGACCAGATGAACCCGAAAAGCCACGCCCCGATGAGCCGGCGCGCGGCGGAGACTCAATCCACGTACAGCGAACTGACCGATTCGCCGAAGGCGATGCGGCGGATCGTTTCCGCCAGCAGTTCCGCCACCGACAGCTGGCGGATCTTGCTACAGCCCTGCGCCTGCGGCGAGAGCGGGATGGTGTCGGTGACGACGAGTTCGTCGAGCACCGAGTTGTTCAGGTTGTCCACCGCCGGGCCCGAGAGCACGGGATGGGTGCAGTACGCCGCCACCTTGTTGGCGCCGTGCTGCTTCAGCGCCGCCGCGGCGGCGCAGAGGGTGCCGGCGGTATCGACGATGTCGTCCACCAGCACGCAGTCCTTGCCTTCCACGTCGCCGATGATGTTCATCACCGTGGCCACGTTGGCGCGCGGACGGCGCTTGTCGATGATCGCCAGGTCGGCGTCGTCCAGGCGCTTGGCGACCGCACGGGCGCGCACCACGCCGCCCACGTCGGGCGAAACGACCAGCAGGTTCTCCGTGCCGTAGGCGCGCCAGATGTCGGCCAGCAGCAGCGGGGAGGCGTACACGTTGTCCACCGGGATGTCGAAGAAACCCTGGATCTGGTCGGCGTGCAGATCGACCGTCAGCACGCGGTCGGCGCTCACCGCGCCGAACATCTTCGCCGCCACCTTCGCCGTGATCGGCACGCGCGAGGAGCGCATGCGGCGATCCTGGCGGGCGTAGCCGAAATACGGCACCACCGCGGTGACGCTGCTGGCCGATGCGCGCTTCAGCGCGTCGATCAGCACCAGCAGTTCCACCAGGTTCTCGGCGCTCGGCGCGCAGGTCGGCTGCACGACGAACACTTCCTGCCGGCGGACGTTCTCCTGGATCTCCACCTGCACTTCGCCGTCGGAGAACCGGGACACCAGCGCCTTGCCGGGACGCACGCCCAGTTCGCGGCAGATGCTGTTGGCCAACGGCTTGTTGGCGTTGCCGGAGAACACAAGCAGGTTACGTTCGTCTTGCATGGGTCGTCTCGGCGGATGCGGCTGGACTGGATTGGCAGGGGCGGAAGGATTCGAACCTACGAATGCCGGGATCAAAACCCGGTGCCTTAACCACTTGGCGACGCCCCTAGGCGTTTTTCTCCGTTCCGCGGACCTGCGCCAGCGCATCCAGCAGCGGCGAGCGCGCCGCGCCCTCCACCACCCAGGCACGCAGCCCGGCCGGCAGTAGCGCCAGCGCAGCCTCGGCGGCGGCCCGGTCGGCGAACTCCACGAAGCAGCCGCCGCCGGAACCGGTCAAGCGTGGCGTACCGATGTGCGAAAGGGCCTGGAAGACCGCCTCGATGGCAGGCTCCCGGCGACGCACGACCGGCTCGAACGCGTTGCCGAGCGGTGATCCCGAAACGAAGTCCGATATTTTCGCGGGTGCAGCATCACGCGTCAAATCCGGGGACGCGAACAGCGCCGCGGTGGGCACGTGGACACCCGGATCGACCAGCAGGTACCACGCCGGGGGCAGGTCCAGCGGGGTCAGGACCTCGCCCACGCCTTCCGCCCAGGCATTCTGGCCGCGGACGAAGACCGGAACGTCCGCCCCGAGCTGCAGGCCCAGCCCCGTCAGCCGGTCCGGGCCCAGCCCGCAGCCCCACAGATGGTCCAGCGCCAGCAGCACCGTCGCGGCGTCGGATGATCCGCCACCAAAGCCGCCCCCGGCCGGAATGCGTTTTTCGACGCCGATATCCGCACCTTGATCCGCTTTGGCGACTTTTTGCAGAAATTTGGCAGCCTTGATGACCAGATCGTCATCCTCGGCCACACCGGGGACTGAGGCCCCGACCCGTTGGATCGCCCCGTCGGGACGGGGACGCAGGTGGATGCGGTCACCCCACGCGAGCAGGCGGAACACGGTCTGCAACAGGTGGTAGCCATCGGCCCGCCGGCCGGTGATCTGCAGCGCGAGGTTGAGCTTGGCAGGGGCCGGCCACGTGGACCAGCCTTCTTCGGCGGGAAACAGGCTCACTGCGGCGCCATCTGCCACTGATCGACGGCAAGCTTCACCGCCGCGCCGTCGCGACGCGCCTCCACCCGGCGAGGCAGGACGGGGCGCGCGCCCTCGGCCGGAAACCAGTCAAGGTAGTCGACGCGCCAGCCATGCTGCGACAGGGCGCGCAGGCGGCCCTCGGTGTCGTACTCCAGCCCTTCCACGCCCGCGGTCGGGTCGGCCAGGCCGCGCGCCCAGTGCACCATCGAGGCCACGGGGATATCCCAGCCGGTAGCCTGCCTCAACAGGTCCGCCGCGTCGCTGCCTTCACGGGTTCCGCCCTCCAGCCCTTCCAGACGGCCCGCACCGGTCTGCAGATCGCCGGCCAGGCGCCAGCTCTGGCGGGTGACCGGCGCACTGAGGGCAACCTCGTAGCGGGCGTCGGCCTGCTCCCAATCGATGCGGCCGCTGCCGCCCCTGCCGTTGGCGCTGACGGCCACCCGCCCGGAGAACGACCAGTCCGCCTGCGAAGCCAGCCATGCGGCCCGCGTGGCCTGCGACGCCTGCGCGGCCGCGAGCGCTTCCGGATCGCGCAGGACCGGCGAGTCCACGGCCGGTCCGCGCGTGGCGCAGCCTGCCAACGACAGGGCCACCAGCCCCGCCCACAGCATTCCTGAAACCTTCATGCGCCCGTCTTCTCCAGCGCCCGCTGCAGCGAGCGGTTGTCGGGATCGATCTTGCGCGCCTCCTCGAAGAACCTGCGCGCCTCATCCTTCTGCCCCATCACCCACAGCACCTCCGCGACATGCGCGGCGATCTCGGCGTCCTTCTGCAGGGTGAAAGCCCGGCGTAGTTCCACCAGCGCCTCGGCGTTGCGCCCCAATCGATAGAGGACCCAGCCGTAGCTGTCGATGATCGCCGCATCCTCGGGCGCGGCGGCGCGGGCGCGATCGATCAGCTCCAGCGCCTCCTGGTAGCGCGTGGTGCGGTCGGCCAGCGTATAGCCCAATGCATTGAGCGCGGCGACGTTGTCCGGCTCGATCACCAGGATCCGGCGGAAATCGGCTTCGGCATGGTCGATGCGGTCGCGGCGCTCCCACGCCAGGCCGCGCGAATACAGCAGCGCCAGGTCGTCGGGATAGGCGGCCAGCCCACGCGCGAAGACCTCCAGTTCACCCGCGTCCTGCCGGTCCTCGTGGCGCAGCTCGGCTTCCATCAGATAGGCGTCGCGACGGGTCCCGTCGCCGACCTCGGCATCGGCCTGGAGCCGTCGCGCCTCGGCGAAGGCTTCGTCCTTGCGTTGCAGGTCGAACAGGGTCTTGATCGCACGCAGGCGCGCCTCGGCGCGCTGTTCGCCGGCAGGCACGCTGCGGTACCACGCCAGCGCTTCCTCGCGCCGCTCGAGGAACTCGGCCATCTGGCCCAGCAGCAGGCGACGTTCCGGGCTGTAGGCCGTCGCCGGGTCCTTCCCGGTGGACGCCCGCTTCAACTCTTCATACAACGCATCCAGTGCCTGCTTGTCGTCGGCCTTGGCCAGCAGCTGCGCCCGCAGGCCGTAGGTCAGGGTGTCCTGCGGACCCTGCCCCATCGCCCGCGAGGCCGCCGCCGGGTCGCCCAGCCGGTCGTACTCTTCCGCCAGCTTGAGGCGCAGCGCCGCATCGCCCGCCGCCTTCGGCAGCAGACCGTCCAGCACCGTTTTCGCTTCGTCCTTGCGGCCGGCCTGCTGCAACTGGCTGGCCTGCAGCAGGGCCACCTGCGGCTCACCGGAGAAGCGCTTCACCACGTTGGCCACCATGCGCTCGGCCAGCACCGGCTGGTCCATCTGCTGGGCCAGCCCGGTAAACGCCAGCCAGGCCTGCAGGGTGTCGGGGATAGCGCCCTGGTCGACCAGCTCCCGCAGCAACCGCGGCGCCAGTTCCGGATCCTTGCCTCCGCTGGCCAGCGCGGTGAGCGCATACCGCCAGCCCAGTTCGTCCGGATCCTGCATCAGGCCGGCCAGCTCCCGACGGGCCTGGCGGCCCTGCCCCTGGCGCAGGGCCAGCGTGGCTTCGGCGCCCCGCAGGGCCAGCGTGCGCGGCGATCTGGCCCGCCACAGCTTCAGTGCCTCGGCAGCGCGCGCATCGTCCTTGGCCAGCAGGGCGATGCGCGTGGCGCGCTCGGCGAGGCCGGCATCGTCGTCCCGCCGGGCCGCATCCAGGTACCAGCGCGCCGCATCGGGCAACTGGCCGGCCTGCAGGGCGAACTCGCCAGCCATGACCGTGGTCAGCGCATCGTCCTTCGGATCGACGGGACGCGTGGACGGGGCGGCCAGCGCCACGGGTGCCAGGGCCACCAGCGCCAGCATCGCCAGACGGGTACGAATCATTTCGGGCATGAAACTCACGTGGGCCGTAAAATGGCGGCCCTGATGAGCCAGCAGCTTACTGCAAGCACCTGAACGATGACGTTGTGGGTCCTCGGATTGAACCACCAGACCGCGCCGGTCGACCTGCGCGAACGGGTGGCGTTCGACGCCGGCACCGTGCCGCATGCGTTGTCGTCGCTGCGCGCGTTGCCGGACGTGGCCGAGGCCGCCCTGCTGTCCACCTGCAACCGCACCGAACTCTACGCCGTGGCCGAGGATGGCGACGTGCTGTCGAGCTGGCTGGCCACCCACGCCGAAGGCCTGGAAGGCTATCTGTACCGGCATCGCGACGCCGATGCGGTGCGCCACCTGTTCCGGGTGGCCACCGGCCTGGATTCGATGGTGCTGGGCGAACCGCAGATCCTCGGCCAGGTGAAGGACGCCTGGGCCACGGCGCGCGAGCACGGCGCGCTCGGCAACCGCCTGGACCGCCTGTTCCAGCAGACCTTCGCCGTGGCCAAGCGTGCGCGCACCGATACGCGGGTGGGCGCCAACCCGGTATCGGTCGCCTCCACCGCCGTGCGCCTGGCGCAGAACTCCTTCGCCCGCCTCAGCGAATCCACGGTGCTGCTGGTCGGCGCCGGGGAAACCATCGAACTGGCCGCCAAGCATCTCAGCGAAGGACGCGTGCGCCGGCTGCTGGTGGCCAACCGCACGCTCGCGCATGCGCAGGAACTGGCCAGCCGCCACGGCGGCTATGCCCTGCCGCTGGCCGAACTGGACCGCCACCTGGCCGAGGCCGACGTGGTGTTCTCCGCCACCGCCGCGCGCGAGCCGGTGGTGCGCCACGCGCAGGTCGCCGCTGCGCTCGCCGCGCGCAGGCACAAGCCGATGCTGCTGTTCGACCTGGCCGTGCCGCGCGACATCGACGCCTCGGTAGCGGACCTGCGCGATGCCTACCTGTACACCGTCGACGACCTGGAGCGCGCGGTCGAGGACAACCGGCGCAGCCGGCGTGAAGCCGCCGATGCGGCCGAAGCCATCATCGACGTGCAGGTGGGCCGGTTCATGGAGAGCCTGCGCGCCGGCGCGCGCACCGAGCCGCTCAAGCGCCTGCGCGCCCTGGGCGAGGCGACGCGCGAGGACGTGCTGGCCAAGGCACGCCAGCAACTGGCCAACGGGCGTGAACCCGAACAGGTGCTCGACTTCCTGGCCCACACGCTGACCAACCGGCTGCTGCACCCACCGACGGCCGCCCTGCGCGAGGCCGCGCTGAACGGCGACGCCGACCTCGCCCGCGCCGCCGACCGCCTGTTCCCGGCCCAGCCGCCCTATTCCCACCTGAAGAAAGACGATGACGCCAACGCTGCGCCGTAAGCTGGAAGCGCTGGCCGAACGCCGGGAAGAACTCGAACGCCTGCTCGCCGACCCGGACGTGATCGGCGATGGCGACCGCTTCCGCGCGTTCTCGCGCGAGTTCGCCCAACTGGAACCGCTCGCCACCGCGATGGCGGAGGAAAAGCGTGCCCGGGCCGACCTGACCGCGGCGCAGGCGATGCGAGACGACCCAGAGCTGGCCGAACTGGCCGACGAGGAGATCACCGCCGCGCAACAGCGGCTGGCGCAGCTGGACGAACGGCTGATGCTGTTGCTGCTGCCCAAGGACAGCCGCGACGAGGGCAACCTGTTCCTCGAAGTGCGTGCCGGCACGGGTGGCGACGAAGCGGCGATCTTCGCCGGCGACCTGTTCCGCATGTATGCGCGCTATGCCGAACGCCAGGGCTGGAAGGTGGAGATCGAATCCGACAGCCCCGGCGAGCACGGCGGCTACAAGGAAATCGTCGCCCGCATCGTTGGCCGCGGCGCGTACTCGAAGCTGAAGTTCGAGTCGGGCACCCACCGCGTGCAGCGCGTGCCGGAAACCGAATCGCAGGGTCGCATCCACACCTCGGCCGCCACCGTGGCGATCATCCCGGACGTGGACGACGTGGACGAGATCGTCATCAACCCGGCCGACCTGAAGGTCGACACCTTCCGCTCCTCCGGCGCCGGTGGCCAGCACGTCAACAAGACCGAGTCGGCCATCCGCATCACCCACGTGCCGACCGGCGTGGTGGTGGAGTGCCAGACCGAGCGCAGCCAGCATGCCAACCGCGACAAGGCGATGAAGCGGCTGAAGGCGCAGCTACTGGATGCCGAGCGCAGCAGGCAGCAGGCCGCGCAGGCCGAATCGCGCAAGTTGCAGGTGGGCAGCGGCGATCGCAGCCAGCGCATCCGCACCTACAACTTCCCGCAGGGCCGCATCACCGACCACCGCGTGGAAGGGCTCACCCTGTACGACCTGCCCAACGTCATCCAGGGCGACCTGGACGCACTGATCGACCGCCTCGCCCGCGAGCATCTCGCCGACGAACTGGCCCGCCTGACGGAGTCCGCATGACGCTTCCCGTTGTCCGCCGCGCGGGCCTGAACCACCTGGACGTCGTCGCGCACCTGTTCGACCTGTACCGGATGTTCTATGGCCAGCCGAGCGATCCATCGCTGGCGCGCGCGTTCATCCGGACCAGGATGGAGCGCGACGAATCGGTGGTCCTGCTGGCCTGGCGCGACGAGCAGGCCGTCGGCTTCGTCCAGCTGTACCCCGCGTTCTCTTCGGTCAGTGCGGCCCGCACGTGGATTCTCAACGATCTGCTGGTGGTGCCCGAAGCGCGCCGGCTGGGCGTGGCGCGTGCCCTGCTGTCCGCCGCCGCCGACTTCGCCCGCGACGACGGCGCCTTGCGGCTGGAACTGGAAACCGACCACGACAACCACGGCGCGCAGGCCCTGTACCGTGACATGGGCTGGACGCTGTACGACGGCACACTGCGCTACCGCCTGCCGCTCCGCTGACGCACTATTGCGTTACGCTGCGCGGCATGAGCCATGCCGACGACCTGATCCCGTTGCACCTCTGCGTGCTGACCGTTTCCGACAGCCGCACCCTGGCCGAAGACCGTTCCGGCGACTACCTGGCCGAAGCGCTCGCCCGCGAAGGCCACCACCTGCATGCCCGCACCCTGCTGCCCGACGACCGCTACCGCCTGCGTGCGCAGGTCTCGCAGTGGATCGCCGATCCGGCCGTGGACGGCATCCTGGTGACCGGCGGCACCGGCTTCACTGGTCGCGACTCCACGCCCGAAGCCCTGCTGCCGTTGCTGGACAAGGACATGCCGGGCTTCGGCGAACTGTTCCGGCAGATCAGCTTCGACGAGATCGGTACCTCCTCGCTGCAGTCGCGCGCCTTCGCCGGGCTGGCCAACCAGACCTTCCTGTTCTGTCTGCCCGGCTCCACCTCGGCCTGCCGCACGGCATGGGAGAAGATCATCCGCGCGCAGCTCGACGCGCGCACGCGGCCCTGCAACCTTGCCACGCTGCGTCCCCGCCTGAAGGAATGAGCCAGGAGAGCTCCACATGTCGCTCGATGCCACCCTGCGTCTGCTCACCAAGGCCAGCGGCCTGACCGCCGCCGACCTGGCCGCCGCCATCCCGCGGGCCGGCGTATCCACCGTCAAGGCCTGGCTGGCCGGCGAGAAAATGCCGGGCAGCGAGCAGCTCAACGCCCTCGCCCGCGCGTTCGGCGTGCCGGCCGGCGCACTGCTGTCGGAACTGGCCTCCACGCTGGACCCGGCGCGCACGCAGGGCGAGCACGACCTGCTCGCCGCCTATCGCGCCCTGAACACCCGCCAGCAGGGCGCATTGCTGGAAGTCGCCCGCGGCATGGCCGGCCAGGCCGCGCGCCGCAAACGCTGAACCTCCCACCGCCGCACAGGACGACGCGATGAAACCGCTCAAGCGCAAGGACTACGAAGCCCGCCTGAAACCCCTGCAGCTGGAACTGGCGGCGATGGCCCGCTGGGCCTCGCATTGCGGCGCGCGCATCGTGGTGGTGGTGGAAGGGCGCGACACCGCCGGCAAGGGCGGCGCCATCGGCGCCATCACCGAACACCTCAACCCGCGCCAATGCCGCGTGGTGGCGTTGCCCAAGCCCAGCGAACGCGAAACCACGCAGTGGTATTTCCAGCGCTACATCGCGCACCTGCCGGCCGCGGGCGAGATCGTGCTGTTCGACCGCAGCTGGTACAACCGCGCCGGCGTCGAGAAGGTGATGGGCTACTGCACCGACGAGCAGTACCAGCGCTTCCTGCAGCAGGCACCGGTATTCGAACGCGGCATCACCGACGACGGCATCCTGCTGTTCAAGTACTGGCTGTGCGTGGACCAGGCCCAGCAGGAAGAGCGCTTCGCCGAGCGTGCGGACGAACCGCTGAAAAGCTGGAAGCTGTCGCCCATCGACCTGAAGGCGCGCGAGAAGTACGCCGACTACACGGCGGCGCGCGAGGCGATGCTCAAGGCCACGCACACGGCCAACGCCCCGTGGACGCTGGTGGACTTCAACGACCAGCGCGTCGGTCGCCTCACGATGATCCGCGACCTGCTGGACCGCCTGCCCGACACCCGTGTACCGGTGGAACCGCTGGGCCTGCCGCCGCTGCGCGGCAAGCTGCACAAGGAGCGCTACGGCGTGCTCAAGCCGATCAAGCCGCAGCGCGGCGGCTGACGATGCGCCTACCCTTCATGGCCGCGGTGTGGCTGGCGGCGATGCCTGCGCTGGCGCAGGACCCCGCCGGCGCGGAAGATCCGTCGGCGACCACCCTGGAAACGCTGACCGTCCGGCCCGAGCCGGAGGAAGTCGTGGACCTGTACCGCTTCCGCAATCCCATCGAGGTGGAACCCGGCACGTTCGAACGCAGCTGGCGCGAACCGACCAGCCTTGAGCAGTTGGGCAAGAACGGGGGCATCGTGCCGGTGCTCGCCGGCCTGGCTGCCAAGGGCATCCAGGCCGGCGCACGCAAGATCCCCGGCTGGAAGGAACCCAGGCAGGCGGTGATCGCGCGACCGCCGCCGCTGGACGAAGCACAGACCGCACGCGCGCTGCGGCTGCACGAAGCGGGGGAATGAAGCCTCAGCCGGTGAAGAAGCCGTCGTTTACCGGTCCCGTCCACGCGTCGCGCACGACCGATTCGACGCGCGCAGCCGGTGGCCCGTGGTGAAGCCACGCTGCCAACGCGTCCAGCGCCGCGGCATCGCCTTCGGCGATCACTTCCACGCCGCCGTCGGCAAGATTGGTGGCCCGGCCACGCAAGCCCAGGTCCAGTGCGCGCTCGCGCGTGGAGGCGCGGAAAAACACGCCCTGCACCTTGCCGGTGACCAGAAAGCGCGCAGCGGGCATCAGGCCCCGGCCTTCGGCCCGCCCGACGCGGCGATGGCCGCTTCGATCTCCCTGCCCGTCACCGGACCGAGGAACTGCTTGGCCACCTTGCCGTCCGGCGCGATCAGGTAGGTCAGCGGCAGGCCGCGCGGCGTGGCGAAGTCCGCGGGCGGGTTGTACACGTCGAGGATCGCGATCGGGTAGACGACCGGGCGCTCCTCCAGGAATGCCTTCAGTTCGTCCGCCTCGATTTCCTCGTAGGCCAGGCCGATCACCTCGATGTGGTCGTTGTCCTTGTCCAGCGCCGACAGGTCCGGCATTTCCTTCAGGCATGGCGCGCACCAGGTGGCCCAGAAGTTCACCACCACCCATTTGCCACGATGCGCGGCCAATGAGTAGTCGGCGCCATCCAGCGTCTTCACCTGCAGGGTCGGCGTCTCGGCTGTCCGCTCGGCGGGTTTCTCCGCGTCGGGATCGACGTCCTGCACGTGGGCCTCGATGGCCGGTTGCGCCGCTTCCGAGGGCGCGGAGCCGGCATTGCAGGCGGCCAGCGACAGCACGACAGCCAGCGACAGGGAGGGAACGGACTTCATGCAGGCTCCTGGGAGGATTCGACGTACAGGTCGCTGACGCGCTTCTTCAGCAGTTCGCGCAGGGGCACGCGCAGGTCGTCCAGCGCGCGCCGCGCCGCGCATCCCAGCGCATCGTCATGGAAAGGAAGGTGCGCTTCGGCGACGGGAATGCGCAGCTGGCAGGCTTCGTACAGGTCGCACAGCGTCAGGTCGTCCAGGTCGCGCGCCAGCAGCCACTCGCCTTCCTCGTCGCGACGCAGCAGGTTGATTTCGGCCAACTGGCCCAGCATCTGCTGGATCAGCGAATCGGTCAGCATCGGCTCCATCGCCAGGATCTGGTCGCTGTGCAGCCCCCTGCCCTGCGCACGCGCCTGCGCGAAGCGGCCCAGCATGCGCAGCAGGCCGTAGATTTCGTAGCCCAGCGGCAGGCGCAGCGCGACCGGCTGGTAGCGGAACGCCGCCATGCCCGACGCCAGCGACGCACCCAGCAGCACCGCCACCCAGCACAGGAAGATCCACAGCAGCAGGATGGGCGCGGCCGCCACCGCGCCGTAGATCTTCTGGTAGGTGTTGAAACTGCCCAGGTAGACGCCCAGGCCCCACTTGGCCAGTTCCAGCAACACGGTGGCCAGCAGCGCGCCTGCCACGGCGTAGCGCCACTTGATGGTCCGGTGCGGCACCACGCGGTAGATCACCACGATGGCCGCCAGTTCGATCAGCACCGGCGCCACGCTCAGCGACAGCGCCTGCAGCCACTTGCCGCCACTGGTGGCGAACACCGGCAGCGCGTAGAAGCGCGCCGACAGCGCCAGCGAGGCCGCCGCCATCAGCGCGCCCAGCGTCAGCACCGTCCAGTACACCAGGAAGCGCGACAGCTTCGGCCGCGCACTGCGTACGCGCCAGATGCGGTTGAACGTGGCCTCGATGCTGTTGAGCGTGATCAGCAGCGACACCACCAGGGCGATCACGCCCACCGCCGTCAGCTTGCCGGTGTTGGCCAGGAAGCCGTCCAGCTTCACCTTCAGGCTGGCCGCCGCGCCCGGCAGGAAGTTGGCGAAGATGTAGTCGCGCAGCTGGTCGCTCCATTCCTGGAACGTGGAGAACGCCGACAGCACGCCGAACACCACCATCGCCAGCGGCACCAGCGCGAACAGCGTGGTGTAAGCCAGCGAACCGGCCGCCTGGAACAGGCGGTCGTCGAGGAAGCGCTTGGCCAGGAAGCGGAAGAACGTGCCCATGCGCGCACGGTCGCGCACGCGTTCGGTCCAGCGGTTCAACGAGTCCAGGGGCTCCATGGACGGAAGGGTAACCGATGCGTCATGGAGGCGACATCGTCGATACTAGGCGCTCCCCGAACGACGAAGACGGCCCATGCCCGAGATCCTGGTGCTCTACTACAGCCGCGGCGGTTCCGTGGCCAGGCTGGCGCGGCAGATCGCACGCGGCGTGGGCGAAGTCGACGGCATGTCCGCGCGCCTGCGCAGCGTGCCGCCTGTGGCCGCGGTGACCCAGCAGGCGGCGCCGCCCGTCCCCGAGGACGGCGCGCCGTACGTGGACCGGCAGGACCTGGCCGAGTGCGCAGGCCTGATCGTCGGCAGCCCCACCCGCTTCGGCAACATGGCCGCGCCGGTGAAGCACTTCATCGACGGGCTGGGCGCGGAGTGGGCCAGCGGTACGCTGGTGGGCAAGCCGGCGGCGGTGTTCACCTCCACCGCCACCCAGCACGGCGGGCAGGAATCCACGCTGCTGTCCATGCAGGTGCCGCTGCTGCATCACGGCTGCGTGATCGTCGGCATTCCGTTCACCGAGCCGCAGCTGAGCAGCACGCGCACCGGCGGCACGCCCTACGGCGCCAGCCATGTGGCCGGCGGCGAGGACGATCCGCAGCCCAGCGACGAGGAAGCCGCGCTGGCGCGCGCGCTCGGCCGGCGCGTGGCCGACATCGCGCGTCGGCTGGAGGTGCGCTGATGGAACGCTCGCGCCTGGTCCTGGCCGGCCTGCTGCAGCTGCTGGCCGTCCTGTACGCGGTGTGGTTCTACGGCGACCGCCAGTACACGCTGGCGCTGCTGGTGTTCGCGCTGCCGCCGATCCTGCTGATGATCGGCGTGATGGCGCGCCGACGCACGGCGGCATTCTGGGCCGGCGTGTTCGCGCTGTTCTGGTTCTCACACGCGGTGATGGTGGCCTGGGCCGATCCGGTGAAGGCGCCCTTCGCCTGGGCGGGCATCGTGCTGTCGGTCGGCATCGTGCTGGCCACCAGCTGGCCGGCGTTCGCCAAGCGGTTCGGCAGGAAGGGATGATGCGCTGCGTCGTGGCGCTGTTCTTCTGGGCGCTGGCGCCGTGCGCATGGGCGCAGGACGCGGTGTGCGAACCCGTCGAACCGGCACGCGTGGAGAACCGGGACGGCAGCGTGATGACCGTTCGGACGGAATGCCCTTCGCCAGCGCTGCGTCGCCACATCGTCGAGCTCCCGTGCGACGCCGGACGTACCTGCGACCGCCTGGAGATCGATCAGGAAACGACGTACACCCCGATGGGCAATGCCAGTCTGGTGGATCTGGACGGTGACGGCCTGCATGAGATCGAGATCCTCGGCGCGTGCGGTGCGGGGCCGAACTGCGAGGGCGATGTCTACCGGGTCGACCCGGCCACGCGGACGCTGCAGCACTTCTTCAGCGGTGGCTATTACGAGCTGCAGTTCATCGACGGGTGGCTGGTGCAGGCCGGGCGCAGCAGCTGCTGCAGCTGGAACTATCTGATGTGGAAGCTGGATGCCGTGCGGTCGCTGCCGCTCGGCGACGGCAACCAGGACCTGCGGGCGCAGGTGGACGGCAGTGGCGCCACGTACGACGAAGACGGTCGCGGGGACGCGCAATGCACGTTCCTGCGGGAAAGCGGCGATAATCGCGTGGTGGTCGCACCGCCTTCGCCGGGACTGGAAGAAATGATCTGCCGGCACTACGGCGAGGCGTACCGCCTGACACCCCCGGACACAACGCCAGGCGCGCCGTGAGCGCCGGCAGGAGCACAGAGATGGACGAGCTGCTGATCGTCACCACCGGTGGCACGATCGACAAGATCTACTTCGACGACAAATCCGACTACCAGATCGGCGACCCGCAGATCGGCATGATCCTGCGCGAGCTGGGGGTGACGTTCCGCTTCACGGTCATCCCGATCCTGCGCAAGGATTCGCTGCACATTACCGACGAGGACCGCGAGCTGATCCGCGCCACCATCGCCGCGCAGCCGACGAAGCACGTGCTGGTGACGCACGGCACCGACAGCATGGTGCAGACGGGCCATGTGCTGGCCTCCATCCCGGACAAGACCATCGTGATGACCGGCGCCCTCAGCCCGGCCCGCTTCCGCGGCTCGGATGCGGAGTTCAACATCGGCTGCGCCATCGGCGCGGTGCAGTCGCTGCCGACGGGCGTCTACATCGCCATGAACGGCCGCATCTGGGACCCGGCGAAGGTCCGCAAGAACGTGGCGGCGAACCGGTTCGAGGCGGTGTGATAGCGACCGACGGACGCAGGAGCCGCAATGAGGCCCGCTGATGCGGGCCTTGTGCTTTCACGGAGAGGGAATCGTTCTCCGACGCCTACGCTGAAAACCTGCCACTACCCTGTGTCGGCATGGGCCTACGGCGGTGAAATGGCGAATGCGCAGAGGCTTGACGACAGCGGGACGGCCTTCGCACCCAGGGCCTCATAGAGCGAGATGGCCCTAAGGTTGCTGGCGCGCACATTGTTGATCACAAGCTCGCGACACCCCTCATCACGCGCCTTCTGTCGCAGCCGTTCAATCACCGTACTGCCATACCCGCGAGAGCGCTGTCTCGAATCGATCTCGATCTTCTCCAGCACAAAGCGCTCGCCCGACTCGAACCACCCATGGGCACGACCCACGCGGCGGCCATCGAGCCATGGCTCAATGACATAGTGCCGTCGCTGCTGGCTCTGCTCGAAGCACCAGTCTGTTTTCCATTGGAGAGGGGTTGCTTTCAATGAGGGTCCACTTGGCTGCGATGGCCGAATACCGGGTCACGCCGGGCCATGTCGCGGCCTGGGCAAAGGGCAAACAGGCCGGAAGCGGAGGCAGCATACCTGTTACGAGCTGAATCGCCACGCAGTCGACCCGCCACGCGCAGGTCACCCACGGAGGCCTTGTCGCAATGGGAGATGGGGGGGCATCGAACACGTCGCCCTGCATCGCGGAGATTCGCGCCCGCAGCCCCATCTTCAACGGATGCCTGCCATCGGCCAGTGGCGACGTGCGAGACCGAAGCAACCCCCGGACCGGATTGGCCTGTGTGGACCCGAAGGCCTGCCCGTGCATGTCGACAAGGCGTGCAACATCAGCAGGCGTATCCGCATGCCGGTTGCGAGCGCAAGAAGCGGATATCGGCGTGTGGCACGGGCCGATAGATTCTCCCGACACAACAAGACGGGAGTTGCAGATGGATGTACTGGCGAAGAAAGTGGCCATCGTCACCGGGGCCAGCTCCGGCATTGGACGTGCGACGGCCAGGCTGTTCGCGAGAGAAGGGGCGCGCGTGGTCGTGAGCGGACGTCGTTCCGCCGAACTCGACGCGCTTGTCAGTGACATCGAAGCGGAGGGCGGGCGAGCGATCGCGGTGCCGGGCGACATCAAGCACGAGCAGGTAGCCAAGGCCCTGGTCGACACGGCCGTCGACCGCTTCGGTGGCCTTGACGTTGCGTTCAACAATGCAGGGATGGTGGGAGAGATCAAGCCCATCACGGAGATGTCGCTCGACGCATGGCACGAGATGCTCGATACGAACCTTGCCAGCGCGTTCCTGGGCGCCAAGTATCAGGTGCCCGCCATGCTGGCGCGCGGCGGCGGCTCACTCATCTTCACGTCCTCCTTCGTCGGCTACACGGCCGGCCTTCCCGGCATGGCGGCGTATGCCGCCAGCAAGGCGGGACAGATAGGCCTGGTCAAGGCCCTGGCGGCCGAGTACGGCCCGAAAGGTATCCGGGTGAACGCCGTCCTCCCCGGAGGCACCGACACGCCCGCCAGCCTCACCCATGCGCCGGACGCCACGCCGGAAGTGCAGGCCTTCGTGGAGGGCATCCATGCGTTGAAACGCATGGCCTTGCCCGAAGAGATCGCACGCTCCGTCCTGCACCTGGCATCGGATGCGTCGAGTTTCATCACCGGCACGGCCTTTCTCGTCGACGGTGGCGTGTCAATCGCCCGCACCTGACATGCGAAGACGTCCGCTTCGGGTTGGCATCCGGCATCCGACGTGTCCGTCGGCGACCAGCCCCTCCGGCCCCCGTGAGACGGGGGGTTCGCCGGCCCGTCAGCCGAGGATGCGGCGCCCCCACGCATCGCACTGCACCGATGGGCGCAGGCGCCGCCTACTTCCCGTCGCGGGACAGCAGGTGATCGGCCAATGCCTGATAGGCGGGAAGGGACGTCGCATCGTTGGCGGCGTTGCCCGCCCGCGGGTGCGACGCGAAGCGCACGATCACCATCTCCGCCTTCGGGTCGATGTAGAGGGTCTGGCCGTGGACGCCGCGCGCCGCGAACGCGCCGTGGGCGTTGTGGGTGACCCACCACATGTCGCGATACGACCAGCCGGCCAGGCCCGGATGCCCGGAACGCGCGAATGCCGCGCGACTTCCTCCCTTGCGGATGTCCTCCACTACCGCGCGCGGAATCAACTGCTCGCCCTTCCAGCTCCCGCCTTCGAGCAGCAGCTGGCCGAAGCGCGCCATGTCGCGCAAGCCGGCGCTGAAGCCACCGCCGGCCACCGGCATGCCGGTCGCGTCCACCTGGAAGTAGCCGGCCTGCTCCATCCCGATGCGGCGCCAGATGCGTTCCGACAGCAGGGTTGCGACCGACGTGCCGGACGCGCGTGCGACGATCCAGCCCAGCACGTCGGCATTCGGCGTCTTGTAGGCGAACGCCTCACCCACCCGGCACCCGGGCTCGGGCTGCAGCGTGCGCAGGTAGGCCGCCGTCCCCACCACCTCCGCACCAGGCTGCGGCAATGGATTGCTGGCCTTGGCGTACTCCCAGATTTCCGCTTCCGGATCGGCGTAGTCCTCGCTGTAACGCAGGCAGGTGGTCATGTCCATCACGTCGCGGACGCGCGCATCCGCGAACGCCGACCTCGCGAGCTCCGGCACGTAGCGCGTCACGGGCGCCGCCGGGTCGATCACGCCCTCGGCGGCCAACATCGCGGCCAGGGTACCGGTCAACGACTTGGTCACCGACATCGCGGCATGGCTGCGGTCCTCGCGCAGCTCGCCGGCATAGAACTCGTACACCACGCGGCCGCGATGCAGCACCACCAGACCGTCGGTGTAGTTGGCCGCCAGCGATGCCTTCCAGGTCATCGGCGCGCTCGCCCCGGTGGGCGTGAAGCGGATCGCATCGATCGCGCCGTCCAGCGCCACCGGCAGCGGCACCGGTGCGCCCAGCCCGCGCGACACCTCCACCGTGGGCAGGAACTCCCGCATGTGCACCACGCTCCAGCGCAGTGCGGGAAAGCGGAAGAACGACCCATCGGCCGCGCTCAGGCGCTTGTCGGGCGGCGGCGGAAAGCCCTGCATCCAGCCCAGGGCGCGGGGGTCGGAGGCCTCGGCATCGGGCGCAGCGTTCGGCGGGGCCGTATCGGCTGCGTGTGACGGCCCGGACATGCCCAGCAGCACGAGTGCGAGCGCGGCGACGAATGCATGTGTCATGGGCTGTTCCTCAGTCGAGTTCCTGGACCCCACCACCCGAGACGGTGAGGATCTGTCCGCTGACCCACGCCGCCGCGGGCGAGCACAGGTACAGCGCGGCATTGGCCATGTCCTGCGGCTCACCCAGTCGGTGGATGGGCGTGTGCGCGAGCATCCGCTGCTCGATGTCGTGGTTGAGTACCGACGCCAGCGCCGCGGTACGGGTGGCGCCGGGTGCGATGCCGTTGATGCGCACCCCCAGGGGGCCGAGGTCGAAGGCAAGATTGCGGATCAGGTGGTTGGTGGCGGCCTTGGAGGCCCCGTAAGCGGCCATGCGCTTGTTGCGGTTCTCGCCCGCCATCGAGGTGATCGCCAGCATCACGCCGCCGCCAGCTTTCTGCATTTCCGGCGCCGCCAGCTGGGCCAGCCGGAACAGCGAGAATACGTTGAGGTCGAACGCGCGGCGGAAGTCGGCCATGGGCATGTCGAAGGGCTTCGGCCCGCCGCCGCCGGCATTGCTGACCAGCACCGTGAGCTTGCCGAAGCGGGCGACGGTCTCCCGCACCAGTGCCTCCAGTGCGTCCTCGCGGGTCACGTCGCAGGCCATGCCCAGCGCCTGGCCATCACGCGCCACGATGCCGTCGGCAACCGCCCGCGCCGCGCCAGCGTCGAGGTCGCTGGCCACCACGCCCGCGCCGGCGGCGGCGAAGGTCTCGGCGATCGCGCGGCCGATGCCCGCGCCGGCCCCCGTGACCACGGCCACCTGACCGTCCAGCCTGAAATCCGCAGGATCGAACATGGCACGCTCCTCGCAGCCGGCATGAGCCGCGGCTACTGTACGCCCACTTGACCGGATTGGCTTGCGCACGCTCGTCGTGCCGCCGGGCTCCATCTCCATCGCCTTCCTGGCGGGTGCGCTGATATTCCATGGCCCGTCGTGTTCCCCGCGTGCTGGGGTTCGTACGCTCACCCAGACCCACGCGACTGGCTGGCAGACGTCCGTGATGCCCGTTCCATTGAACATGTCCCGCTCCAGCGAGACAGGAGTGTCGATCCCTCCATCAGGGGATTCGTGAGCGGCTACACCCCGCCACACTGCACTCCCAGCGAACAGGAGCGACCATGACCACGACCATCCGCAAGACTGCCAGCTTCGGGGTGCCCTGGGAATCTTCCTACGGCTACGTCCAAGCGCTGCGGGTCAACAACACCATATTCGTCTCCGGTCAGCTTTCGCACACGCCGGAAGGCGAGCTGGTTGCGCCGGCCTCGCTCGGCACCGATGGCAGGCCGGCGAACTTCGACAGCATGGAAGCGCAGATGAGACGGACGTATGAGAACGCGCATGTCCTGTTGACCCAACTCGGCGGGTCTCTGGCTGACGTGGTCGAGGAGACATTGTTCGTACTTGACGTTCCAGCGGCCTTCGCGGCCAGCGGGAAGGTGCGTCCCGCCGTCTACGGACAACCCGTACCGCAGGTCGCAAGCAATCTTATAGGCGTATCGGCGCTGGCTTTTCCCGAGCAACTCATTGAGATCGCGTTCCGCGCCGAGATATCCGCGTAACACAAGCATCGCCCCTCAGGATTCGGGAGCCTCTTCAGGCGGCCGCTGCCCAGCGAGCCTCTGCGCGCGGGGCACGCGCCGCCGTTAACTCCCGCGCATTGCCCTGTGATACGCCACCAGCGCATTCGCATGGCCGTGGCCGATCTTGTGTTCCGACTTCAGCACCGCCACCTGCTCCATGTGCTTGCGGTTGCTGATGGCGTCCAGCACCTTGAACCAGTGTTCCACCGGCTTGCCGTACTGCTTCTCTATCGAGGGGAAGTAGGAAGCCGGGCCTTTCACTTTTTCGTTCGTCGTCATTGTCGTCTCTCATGGTGCCGTGGCGGCGGCCGCCCCACTGGCTGCCGGGATACCGCCCTAGCCTGTTCGACGAACCTGCGTTCCCGGGATCGACATGCGGACACGCGGTCTGCAATCAGAGTTCGGCCCCTTGTCTGTCCTTGCCATGCCCCATGAAAGGGCGTAGAAGGGTTGCGCGCACACTCTCGGCGCCTACGAGCGCCCATGATGGAACCGAAAGAAGCTTGCGAAGCAGGCGTTGCGCTGCGCATCGAATTTGCCGAACGCCGGAACGCCCTCGGCATAGGCTACGTGCAGGCGAGAGCGAACTTCAGGAGCGCGAAAGCGCCCTGCACCATCCATGTCGTGACCCGCGAGCTACACGCCACGCGCGCGGCCGCCGAGGATGAGATCCTCACTATCGCGCGGGGGCAGGGCTGGGGCACCGTTTAGGTCTGGACCCGGCCTCGACCGGTGCATGTGGTAGACGGGCTCCAAACCCTGCCGCTCGATTCCGGATTCGCGCTCTGCTTCCTTCCGGCCCGTGCATCGCAGGGCTTTCGATCCCGGCGCGGTTACTTCGCCGTCTGACCCGCTTCCCGCGCCGCACGGTCGATCGTGTCGGCGACCACCATGGGCTGCGTCATGAAGACCGCGTGACTGGCGGACACTTTGGTGATGCGCGCGTTGATGCGCTCGGCCATGTGGATCAGCATGGCCTGGTCGAAGGCCTTGTCTTCGGTGGCGATCACGGCCCAACTGGGTTTGCTGCGCCAGGCCGCGTGCATCAGCACGGTGCCTAATGCGGACATGTTAAATGCCTCTCGGCTCCTCGACTGGACCGTACACCCCTGCGCGCGCTTCTCCGACAGGCGCCGCACGAAGAAAAACCCCGGTCTCAGCCAGGACCTTACCGCTCATCGCGACGCGATCCTCTCCACAGCCGTGCGGCACGCTCAGGGTGTTCTCCTGGGTCTGGCCGCACGATATTGGCCCTTGTCACCGACTCGCATACCGCCTGGGTCGGCATGGGTGCAGATGACACCGCCGCATATCACCGCATCGGAAGCGTAGAAGGCCTGCACGACCGGTACGGCATCTTCATAGCGTTGAAGCTCGTCCTTCGTGGCGGCCAGTTCACGGCGGTAGTAGCCCAGGACTGTCCAGGCCACCCACAGCACCAGTAACAGGGCGGTGCCGATAGCGGCAAACCACAACCCCACCGTCCTTCTCACGCCATGCAATTGCGCCGACGTGGCGGATACGGCATGGGCGTACTCGGCGGTGATGGGGGAAACCGCTTCACGGGCATCCTGCGCAATCCGCGTACCGGCTGCTTCCACCATAGCGGTCAGATCACGACGGAATTGGCCCGCCTCCTGCCGCAGTGACTGCACTTGCTCATTGATCGCTGCGCTCATGCATGTCTCGCGCTGGATCATGTCGGCATGCAACATCATCAATGCCTTGATGGCATCGGGCGGCATTGTGGAGGTGGACACTGCGATCCTGTCTTCCATGGCTACTCCTGAGTTTTCTACTTCCGTGTGGAGGGAACCTCAACAGTCAGCGCGCCATCTGGCGCTCATGTGACTGGGCCTGCTCGGCAGCTTGATGCTGGGCAAGCCATTGGTTTCCCTGTGTCTCCATGTGTCTGCCTTCGGCGGAGCGTGCAAACTCGGTGGCGGCACGATCGGCCGCGGCGGGATCACCCGACAGGATGGCGGCAAGGTAGACATCCACTGCTGGATCGCTTAAATGAACCGCCTGGGGCGGCCGTTGGCGTTGCCCATGCTCAGCGGGAGCCTCAGGCCTCTGGTCGGGTCGCCGTTCCCTTGGCTCAGCCGCTCGCTCGTCGCCCCGGTTGACGTCATGAAACAGGCCGCCTTCTGTCGACGTGAGGACGTATTGCCAGCGGGTCTGTTGGCGATTCGCTTGAACAGCGGCAATGAATTCGTCGTACTCCCCGGGGTGGATCGTCTGGCAACCGGCCGAGTCTGTGTTGTAGAGCGATCCCGCGTGAATCTTGAAGGAACTGTTCAGCTGTTGAACACCGCCGATGTCATCTTGCGTGAACCACCCATCCCCGTTGGTGTCTCGCTGTACAAGATTCTCGCTTCGGGGCTCCCTCACTTGCTCGGGCGTAGGCCTGAGTGAAAAATCGTTGGCGTTGCCCCTGGCAGCATGCGTGGCCCGCAGCATCTCAATGGAACCCTCCGCCAGTCGCCCCAGGTCCGGAATCGCGTCGCCATCGGCCCGCTCTCCCTGAGGGCGCCTCCATTGGACGTCAGCATATGGCGTGCTTTCTCGACCCGGCACAGGGCGCGCATGTGCATCGTACTGCGCTGTCGGCTCCGTACTGGCGCGATCGGCAAGAAACCAATGGCGATTCCCGTCCCCGTCTTTTCGCAGCACCACGATATGGTCGTCATACACGCCCGTACCGCGCCGCAACTCACGATCCTCGGCGCCAGGAATGCGTGGATCATCCATAGACCTCACAGTTGAGGTTTCCTTCCTGAGCCCAAGTATCACGCTCTGCTCGTTTCGCAGAGCATTGAATGCTGCCTGATTGCCGCGCGTCTCGACGATGGAGGCATAGACGTCGTACTTCTGCTCCTGCGTCAATCCAACCAGCTCATTCGGTGAATTCGCATCCCTGTGGTTGTACTCAGGCATACGAGGCGGACCGGCCGCCTGATGCAGGCGTTCGAGCACTGGTATCGCTTCCGGCGCGGCGACACGACGCGCTTGATCGAGCTCAGTTCGCGCCCCCGCTACAACGTAGCGATCCAGCGACTCCTGCACCACTCGCCGCTCATCCGCGCGCTCCCTATCGAGAACTTGAAATGCCGCCTCATACCGTCCTTGTCGAAGATGCTCGATCACCCTATCCGCCGCCATGCGGATGTCGATGTCCGTCTCAATGGTGGGATGTGGATTCGTCATCTGGCCCTCCTGGCCGTTCTGTGGCTACGCGAGTTAGATACCGGTCGGCGCTGCCGTCATACCCCGCGTCGCAGTTACGCGACTGGGGACCACTGACACGGCAGGGCCACAACGCTTCCGACACGGTCTCGCGCAACTCCATGCGCCTCCCGTTCCATACCAAGAAGCCAAAGTGGGCAACGTTCCTGTTGCCCCAGTAGTAGTCAATGAATGCCCGTGGATCCGATGCAGGCATGTCGGGCGGCTCGTAGTCGCCCTCTTGAACTGGTCGCATCACCCAGCGAAGCACCGGAGTGCGTACAAGCCTACTCACATCCAGCTTGATGTCCGCCTCACTCGCTTCACCCTCTGGCCGTAGATACACACCATACCTGAGCTGTTCCTTCCTGCTCACACGCGGCAACGGAGGCATCAGCGTGCTAGTCACATCCTCTGGAGGCCGCCCTTTGCTGACAAGGTACAAAGTGAAATCACGGAGATAGCTATCCTCGGAACGACATTTACGCTTAGCGGGAAATCCACCGAAAGCCGACGAAGCGTCGCAATCAGGGCCGTATACCATGTAGACAGTTACGTTCGGGTCCGGCCCTTCAAAAGAACGAATCCAGAAAAGGCTGGAATGTGAGATCACGGCGACCACATCCGGGCGCTCACCTAACCCGCTAACCACCTTGAAGCTTTGGGGTGACCCGGCGATCTCTTCCCGTTCCGAAGCGTTAAGGAAAAGATGCGTATCAGGCATGCTCCTTAGGAACTCGACAAGGTGCTCCGGCAAATGACCTGCGCAGGCCATGTCAGCAAGCGGTGGGTCGGTGATCGCGCTAGTCCCACAGTCTGCGTCTCTTTCCATGGCATTGACCTTGGATTCGCCGCGACCCTCACCCTCTCTCGCCCGCGATGCGAGAAAACTTGAATCAGGCGAAGCCGGGGATATGCAGCTCGCGATCGACAGCACTATGGTCATCGCTGTCAGTGCAAGAAACGGGTTGAGCAGCATGTTGCGACCTCCTGTCGAGCAACCTTCCCGCACAGCATCCAGGGGCAGGCGTGTACTCATCGCCCCCTCTTTAGATACACCAATTTTCCGATCGACGCACGCTCCCGCTTGCCTGCGTCTTCGTTATCCTTTGTCACATATCAAAAAAGGACCCCGGCCAAGACCGGGGTTCCTCCTGCACCTCCCTGTACATCCCCTCGGGGGAATCCTCAGAAGGTGATGCTCCAGCTGTTGATGTAGCCGGTGTCGATGCTGGCGCGATCGCGGGCACGCAGGCGCCAGCTGCCGTTGAGGGCTTCGCTGGACAGGTTGACCGTGTAGGTCTGGTTGATGTTGTCGGCGCTGCCGCCTGTGCGGTTGTGCAGCACGTACACCGAGCCATCGGGTGCGATCAGGTCCACGATCAGGTCGCCGATGTAGGTGTGCACGATGTTCACCGCCACCTGCGCGTTGCTGGGCGCATTGCCGGTGCGTCCCGACACGGCGATGGTGCTGGTCACGCCGGTGCTGTTGTTGTCCGGAATGCTCACGTCGGTGCCGTTGGTGTAGGTCTGCGTGCCCGGGTCCGGATCGGGACCGCCGCCCTGCACCGCCGTCACCGCGCCGTCCGCATTGGCGATGCCTGCCCCACACCCACCCGAGCACGTGCCGGGCAATGGACGCGCCGTGCTCTTCAGCGTGCTTTCCACTTCTGCCGGCGTCAGCGGCGAGTCCGCCGCGGCCTGCATCAGCGCGACCACGCCGGCCACGTGCGGCGCTGCCATCGAGGTGCCGTTGTACGAGGCATAGCTGGCGCTGCCCGGCGTGGTGGTGCCGCTGTTGAGCGTGGACAGGATGCTCTGCCCCGGCGCGGAGATGTCGATGCCCGTGCCGTAGTTGGAGAAGCTGGCACGCGAACCGGCCGAGGTCGTCGCCGCCACGGCGATGACGTTGGGGCAGTTGGCGGGAACCGAACTGGACACGTTGGTGTTGCTGTTGCCGGCCGCCACCACCACCGTGGTGCCGCGACCGACGGCGCCGTTGATCGCGGTCTGGTAGGTGCTGGAGCAGGTGCCGCCGCCACCCAGCGACAGGTTGATCACTTCGGCCGGGTTGGCGTTGGCGGGCACGCCGCTGACCGTGCCGCCGGAGGCCCAGGTGATCGCATCGGCGATATCCGAGGTGTAGCCGCCGCAGCGACCCAGCACGCGCACCGGCACCACCTTGGCGCCGAACGCGGTACCGGCCACGCCACTGGCGTTGTTGGTGACCGCCGCCACCGTGCCGGCCACATGGGTGCCGTGCCAGCTGGAATTGGTCACCGGCGAACCGCTGTAGCACTCGCCCGCCACCGGGTTCCAGTCGCCTTCGTCGTTGGGGTTGGCATCGCGGCCGTTGCCGTCGCGCGAGACGAACGTGTCGCTGATGAAGTCGTAGCCCGGCAGGATGTTGGCGTTGAGGTCGGCATGGTTGGTGATGCCAGTGTCGATGACCGCCACGACCACGCCCGAACCGGTGGACTTGTCCCACGCCGGGCGCACGTTGATGCCCGCCGCCGTGGTGCCGAAGCCCCATTGTTCGGAGAAGCGCGTGTCGTTGGGCGTCAGCACCGCGTACATGCGCTGGTCCACTTCCACGTAGTCGACGTTGGGATCGGCGGCCAGCTGGCGCATCAGCGATTCGGCTTCCACCCGGTCCAGCTTGCGGTCGGCGCGCACGACGTCCGCACCGCTGGCGGCCAGCCGGCGCAGCTTCTGCAGGCCCAGCGCGCGACCGCCGCGCTTGGCCACGCCGGTGCTGGCCGCGTTGGTCAGCGAGCGCTGCAGCTGCGTCGCGTTGGTGCTTTCGGTACTGCCGTCGCGGTACTTCACGATGAAGCGGTCGTAGCCGCCCGGTTCTTCCGCCTGCAGGCCGCTCATGTCCACACGCCCGGCCATCGCCGGCAACGCGTACAGGGACATCAGCACCGCCGACGACAGGCACAGCAGGCGCACACGCGAACCACGCTTTGCAATTCCAGACATCAGACTCTCCCTCAAAGGTTGAAAGCCGCGAATGCGGCAAGAGCCCGGTCGGGGCGCGGAGACTGGCACGGGAGGGCGTAGCGGACTGCCGCGTTCGACCGGGCGACACGCCGTGCAATGCATGGCGCACGACGACGCTAGCGGAGCGCGACCACATGAATCAGCGATGAAAGCCACACTTCATCGCATGATGTTTCAAACGTAATCGCCGGGATACACGCATGAAGCGGAAGCCACCGGTGGACAGCGCTTTGTAGATTCATTTACGTGCTGCATGCGTGAAAAGCACGAATTTTTTATTCGTACGCGCATTGTTTTCGTACGCAAAAATGTCCGTTAGAAAATGCCACTCATCACCTCGCCCGTCGGCGCGGTCGCCGGCGGTGTAACCCTGCCCTTCCCCCGTGCATAAATCGGCCGAGGTATAGGAACAACACAATGACCTGCGTATTTGTGACTCGCCATCGCGTGACTGAGGGTGTATTGATGGCGTACACGATCAAAGGATCTGTCAAGGAGACAGCGAATGAAGGGATGGAAACCGGCATGCCTGCTTCTGGCCCTGGTGGCAGCAACCACCGGATGCCGCGCATCAACCGGGGAGCCCAACACCAACCAGGTCGCGGCGCGGAAAGATAGCACCGTCCCAGCCCGTCTTCCGGACGCGCTGACCGGCGTTTGGCATCCCGACGACACGGAGGGCGCGGCAAGCTGCCGGAGATATCGCACACTATCGGGCGCCAAGGAGGGACATGATGAAGCCGTCATGGCGCTTGTCGGTAGTTTGGTGGTGACCCCCCACCTGATTCACGTATTCGCCGAGTATGGTGAAGGGGATTTCCATGTCGTAGAGCGCGTCGATCCCGAAGACGGCAGCACGTGGCGTGTCGACGCGCGGCTCGGCATTGATGCCTTGCCAGATGAGCGAGCCAGCGAGGATCGCGCGGTATCGCGACTTTCGTTACGCGACGGGAAGCTCAGATGGGAATCGCCTGCTAGAGCTGGCAACGCCTCATCGACCTACTTCCGGTGCGACTCGGTCAAGCCGGATATCCACCCCGCCACCACTGACGAAAAGACGACAGAGGACAAGTCATGACGAACGCAAGGACGCCTTCCACTTACCGCGTCATACAGCTGGGCGCGCCGCGCGAGCCGGATGGATTCCAGACGAACGAGATGGTCACGGATCTCGACAGCCTCGTCACGCATCACCCCCGCGCCAACCAGTATGCGCAGATGGTGGACGGCCGGATCATCGATGGCGAGCCTGGCCGCCTCCACGCGATCTTCGGGGGTGAGATCGAGGAAATCGAGATGGCGCGCCCCGGAAGGGCACAAGGATTGGGACCGGACCAGGTTCTTCTAAAAAAGGACTTCATCCTGGAGGATCCGGATCATCCAGCCGGGTCCGCATCCGCGCGCGCCGTCGATGTTCCTTCGCCGGTCGCAGGTTACATCGGCCGAGTGAACGAGCGTCAGGGGCTGGTGGACGTCTACGACAGGCAGGGCGGAGACGTCATCGCGCGCATCAGGCATATGCATCCGATTGCTGTCTCCGAAGGCCAGACCGTCGCCTATGGCGAATCGCTTGGAACTCAGGGAAGGCAGCAGACCAGAGCTGTACACGTGCACATGGAGGTGGATACCCGCTACTACCAAGCGTACGAGAACTATATAGGTGATCTGGTCAGCGGGAGGCTGCCCGTCCAGTCCGAGCACCGGGAGAACGTGAACCCGCGCCCCATCGTGGAAGACGGAAAAGTGCGCCTCGGCGAATTCGATGCCCGCGTACTCGATCTGCAGCGCACTTTGGATATCGAAGGATACCGTGCTCAGGGAGGGGGCACACTGCCCCAGGACGGCGTGTACCGCGCGTCGATGCAGGGTGCCGTGCTGGACTTCCAGCGTGCTCATGGTGTTCCGCAAACGGGTGACATCGACCTTCAGACATCGCGCTTTGCACCCCGCGAAGGCGGCCTTGCGCCACCGCCGTTCGACCCGGCACTTCGTGGCCGCGAATCGCTCCCGTTAGATGTTCATCCCCCGGGACCGCGCGCACCCGGGCACCCCAGCCATCCTGATCATCGCCCGGCACTGCCGGAATCCCTGCCGCCACCTGTCAACGGGCGAAGGACGGGCGCCGGCGGAACCGGAAGCGAAGACCTCGACCGTTTGTACGACGCATTGCTCTCTGGCGATGAGCGCGCCATCTCGACGGCTTGCGAGGATATCCGTGCATCCTTGATCACCCAGGGTATGCATGCACGGAATCAAAGCACGTGGCGCACTCAGCCGATGGAGTATGAAGCAGCACTTGAACAGGGAGCGCCCGCAAGGACGCTCTAGATTCGCACCAACATGGACGTGGACATGACGCACAGCGACATCGGAGAAGTACTTTCCTCATTGCAGAACAGCATCAGGCTGCAGGCGGCGCTGATGGCCAAGCTTGAGCAGCGCGACCGGCAGACGGCGGATCGGCTCCACCAGCAGATGCAATCGCTGCACGACCAGGCTCAATCCGCTCTCGCTCCCGCCGCAATCAGGTACGACCGCGCCGTGGAGAGCGCATGTATGAAACTCCAGGCGGCGCAACGAACCATCTCCGTCGCGTTTGCGCTCGCGGGCAGCGCGTTGCTGCTGTTCCTGCTTGTGGGGTGGCTGCTGCTCAGCTACTACCGACGCGAACTCCAGACGGTGCAATCGGAGCTGCAGCGTCATGAACAAGCCATTCCCATCCTCCAGGCCTACGCTGCATCCGACGCAATGCTCTGCGACGGGCATCTGTGCGTGAACACGGATGCCACGGCACCTGCCCGCGGCGATAAGCGCCAGTATCGTCCTGCGAAACCGCGGCATTGATTTCGCGATGTCGTCGAATGACCCAGGAGACGCGATACGGACCGACCCTCATCAGCCTGTATCGATCGAACTACCGCCTCAGTCGCGCAGCTTCACCAACCAGCCATGGCGGTCGGGAAGGCGGCCGTACTGGATGTCGGTCAGTTCCTTGCGGATACCCATCGTCACTTCGCCGGCCGGTGCGTTGAGGTCGCCGACGGCGAAGTCCTTGCCCTTCAACTGGCCGATCGGCGTGATCACGGCGGCGGTGCCGCAGGCGAAGACTTCGACGATGTCGCCGGAGGTCACGCCCTGCTTCCACTCATCGATGGAGACCTTGCGCTCTTCGACGGCGTGGCCGCGGTCGCGTGCGATCTGCAGGATGCTGTCGCGGGTGATGCCTTCCAGGATGCTGCCCGAGAGCTCCGGGGTGACGATGCGGCCGTCCTTGTAGACGAGGAACACGTTCATGCCACCCAGTTCTTCCAGATACTTGCCTTCCACCGGATCGAGGAACAGCACCTGCGAGCAGCCCTGCGCCTGCGCTTCCTGCTGCGGGAGCAGCGAGGCGGCATAGTTACCGCCGCACTTCGCCGCGCCGGTGCCACCCTTGGCGGCGCGTGCATAGTCTTCGGACAGCCAGATCGACACCGGCGCCACGCCCTTGGCGAAGTACGCGCCCGCCGGGCTGGCGATGACGTAATAGCCGGCCTTCTGCGCGGCGCGCACGCCGAGGAAGGCCTCGGTGGCGATCATGAAGGGACGGAAGTACAGGCTGGTCTCCGGCGCCGACGGCACCCAGTCGCCATCGATGGCGACCAGCTGGCGCAGCGATTCGACGAATTCGTTCACCGGCAGCTGCGGCAGCGCCAGGCGCACGGCCGAGCGCTGCAGGCGCGCGCCGTTGGCGTCGGGGCGGAAGGTCCAGATGGAGCCGTCGGCGTGGCGGTAGGCCTTGATGCCTTCGAAGATCTCCTGGCCGTAGTGCAGCACGGAGGCGGCCGGGTCCAGCGACAGCGGGCCGTAGGCGCGCACCTGCGCATCGTGCCAGCCCTGCGCCTTGTCCCAGGTGATCTCGACCATGTGGTCGGTGAAGTGCAGGCCGAACCCGGGGTTGGCGAGGATGGCGTCGCGCTCGGCGGCCGTGCGGGCCTTCTCGTTGCGGGTCACGCGGTAGGTCAACGGGGCGGCGTTCATCACGTTCATCTCTTCCTTCCTGACGGGTTCTGCAGAGGGCGAGCCGGGGGCTCAGAGCATGCCGGTTTCCAGCTTGGCGGCTTCGGACATCATGTGGCGGCCCCACGGCGGGTCGAACACCAGTTCGACATCGGCCTCGGCCACGGTGGGAATCATTTCCAGCTTGCTGCGCACGTCGTCGACCAGGATCTCGCCCATGCCGCAGCCGGGGGCGGTCAGCGTCATCTTCACTTCGACGCCGCGCTGGCCATCCTCGCGGGTGCTGAGGTTGGCTTCGTACACCAGGCCCAGGTCGACGATGTTGAAGGGGATTTCCGGATCGAAGCAGGTGCGCAGCTGGTTCCAGACCAGTGCTTCGACCTCGTCGTCGCTGGCGTTCTCGGGCAGCGACAGCGGTTCTGTGGGTTCCTTGCCGATGGCGTCGCCGTCCTTGCCGGCGATGCGGAACAGGTTGCCTTCCACGAAGACGGTGTAGCTGCCGCCGAGCGCCTGGGTGATGTAGCCGTAACTGCCGGCCGGCAGGGTGACGAGTTCGCCCTGAGGCACCAGCACGGCCGCGCAATCGCGGGAGAATTGGACGGGTTCGCTGCTGCGGGAATACATGCCGGACCAGATGGGGGCGCGCGTGGGGCGCTGCAAGGCGGCCTATTGTAGCCCCCACCCCCGGGAACCGGGTCGAAGCCTTATCCTTGGCGGCCCTGCCGGAGTTCCCATGCCCCCCGCGACGCGTCGCCCTTCCCGCTGGCTGGTCCCCCTGATGTTGCTGCTCGGCGGCGCCAGCCTGGTCCTGATCTGGGTGACGGCCGCCCTCTACCTGCACCGGCAGGCGGGCTGGATGGCCCTGCTCGCGGCCCTGGACGTGATCGTGGTGCTGCGCCTGGCCGGCATGCCGGCGGGCGCGCCGCGGGCCGCGCTGGCGCTGGTGGCGACGGCGGTGATCTGCGGGATGTCGCTGTGGGGCATCGTGGCGACGCAGCTGGGCTTCGCGCTGGGGCTCACGCCGTGGGATTCGGCGCTGAAACTGGGACTGCACCATGGCTGGACGCTGCTGATGCTGGCGATGACGCCGCTGGACTGGATCGCACTGCTCGCCGCGCCATGGCTGGCCGCCTGGTGGTCGCGCTGAAGCCCGTCATGGGCGGGCTCAGTGCCCGCCGTCCAGCGCCTTCAGTTCGCTGACCAGCGCGTTCGCCATCTCGCTGCCGTCGCCGTACAGCATGCGGGTGTTGTCGGCGTAGAACAGCGCGTTCTCGATGCCGGCGAAACCCGTGCCCTTGCCGCGCTTGATGACGATGGTGTTCTTGCTGTTCACCACGTCGAGGATGGGCATGCCGTAGATGGGGCTGGCCGGGTCGGTCTTCGCCACCGGGTTGACCACGTCGTTGGCGCCGATCACCAGCGAGACGTCGGTGTTGGCGAACTCGGGGTTGATGTCGTCCATGTCGGCGATCAGGTCGTAGGGCACGCCGGCTTCGGCCAGCAGTACATTCATGTGGCCCGGCATGCGGCCGGCGACCGGGTGGATGGCGAACTTCACCTTCACCCCGCGCTCCATCAGCTTCTGCGTCAGCTCCCAGATCTTGTGCTGCGCCTGCGCCACCGCCAGGCCGTAGCCGGGTACGATCACCACGCGTTCGGCATAGGCCATCATCGCGGCGACGTCGGCGGCCTCGATGGGCTTCATCGATCCGCCGATCTCCTGCATCGCAGCGCCGCCGCCGCCGAAGTTGGAGAACAGCACGTTGCTGATCTTGCGGTTCATCGCCTTGGCCATGAGGCGCGTCAGCAGCATGCCGGCCGCGCCCACCATGGTGCCGGCGATGATCAGCGCTTCGTTGCCCAGCACATAGCCTTCGAACGCGACCGCCAGGCCGGTGAAGGCGTTGTACAGCGAGATCACCACCGGCATGTCGGCGCCCCCGATGGGCAGCGTCATCAGCACGCCCAGCGCCAGCGACAGCACGAAGAAGGCGATGATCCACGGCATCGCCAGCGTGGTCAGCGCCATCACGCCGCAGGCGATGGCGGCCAGCGCCACCAGCGCGTTGAACCATTGCTGTCCCGGGAAGGTGTAGCGCTTGTCCATGCGCCCGTCGAGCTTGGCCCAGGCGATCACCGAGCCGGTCAGCGAGACCGCGCCGATCAGCGCGCCGATGACCGCGAGCGAGAGGGTGAATGTGGACGGGGCCGGCTCACCGGCCGAATAGCGCACCAGTTCCACCGCGCCGATCGCCGCGGCGGAACCGCCGCCCATGCCGTTGAACAGCGCCACCATCTGCGGCATGTCGGTGATGGCGACCTTCTTGCCCCACACCCAGTTCAGGCCCACGCCGATCACGATGGCCGCGACCATCAGGCCGATGTTGTGCAGGCCCGGCAGGAAGAACGTGGCGATGGTTGCGATCAGCATGCCCACGCCCGCCCACTGGATGCCGCTGCGCGCGGTCCTGGGGCTGGCCATGCGCTGCAGACCCAGCAGGAACAGCGTGGCGGCCACGAAGTAACTCAGTTTCACCAGCGTCAACGCACTTATCATGCCTGGCTCCCCCCGGAAGACGACGCGACCGGCTTGTCCAGCCGATGGTGTTCACGCATCTCGATGGCGGTCTTCAGCAGCCCCACCATGCCCAGGCCGAACGCCACCAGTCCCAACGACAACTGATTCACCACCGTCGTATCGGCCAGATACGCACCGACCAGTCCGGCCACCATTGAGGTGAGCGTGTAGAAGGACAGCAGGACGAGCATCCAGCGTCCCTTGCGCGGGTCCTGCCAGACGCGCCTGGAGACGTCGTTCTGCGTTCTGGTGGGGTCCTGCAGCGAGGACAGGCCAATGCCGATGCCGGCGTACAGCAGCACGTAGTTGAAATCGTCGTAGACCGTCGCCCCGCTGTCGGTGCCGGCCATCGCGAGCGACCAGCCCGCTTTGGCCCCGTACCCCAGCGCCACCAGCAGCGCCGGGTACTGCAGGTAGCTCAACCACTGGAAGAGGTCGCGCGCGGTCGCGCGGGCGTGCGCGGGCATGATCGGCGTGCTGCTCACTTGCCACCCGCGGGCTTGCTGCTCTTGAACATCTCCAGCATGCGCTCGGTGACCACGTAGCCACCGGCGGCGTTACCCGCCCCGAGCAGGACGGCGATGAAGCCGATGGCCTTCTCCAGCGTCGTATCGGCGTGGCCCAGCACCACCATCGCGCCGATCAGCACGATGCCGTGAATGAAGTTGGAGCCCGACATCAGCGGCGTGTGCAGGATCACCGGCACCCGCGAAATGATCACGTGCCCGGCGATGGCCGCCAGCATGAAGATGTACAGCGCCACGAACCCGTCGCTCATCCGCTCCCCCATCCTGTCCACGTTGTCGGCACCACCGCGCAGGGGCGGGGCATGTTCCGCATCATAACCATACCTGAATCCACCGGGGCTCCCGCGGGGGCGTGTCAACCGGACGCGCCGTGGCGCGTTCCCGCCTGCGGTAACCATGGAGGATCGACCTTGACGCCAGTCCCTGCCCCTGCGCATCCGCATCGCCCGCACCCGTGGTCGGATCGCGGCTGATTGACGGCACCGGCCGCTAAGCTATGTTGGTGAGCACAGCCACCCCTCCGTCGCCGGACACGGTGTCGTCCCCCGTACCGGCGGCGACGCTGGAACGGTTCCTGGCCGACATCGGCCCGCGGGCGTTCCGTTTCGCCGAGGCCGGGCTGCGCCAGCGCGAGGACGCGCTGGATGCGGTGCAGGACGCCATGATGAAGATGCTGGCCTACGCAGACCGTCCCGCTGGCGAATGGACCCCGCTGTTCTGGAGCATCCTGCGGCGGCGGATCGTGGACCTGCGGCGCCGTGCCAGCTTCCGGCTGCGGTGGCTGCTGCCCACCGGCGACCGTGGCGAGGAAGGCCCGGTGGACTGGGCGCCCGACCTGGGCGCGGGACCCTCGCAGGCGCACGACCAGCGCGAGGCCTACGCGCGTCTGGTGAGGGCGCTGCGCGGCCTGCCGGCACGCCAGCGCGAAGCGTTCACGCTGCGCGTGCTGGAGGAACTGGACGTGGCGGACACCGCACGCGTCATGGGCTGCTCGGAGGGATCGGTGAAGACCCACCTGTCCCGTGCGCGAGACGCCCTGCAGAAGCAACTGGAGGAATTCCGATGAACCCGCATACCCCTGACGACGGTGGCTTCGACGCGCAGGCCCGCAACCTGCATCGCGCGTCGCTGGCGCAGATGTCGCCCCAGGCATTGGCGCGCCTGCGCGCCGCCCGCCATGAGGCCCAGCGCGCCGCGCCGGCGTCCGGCGACGCGCGCCCATGGCGCTGGCTCACCGCGACCGCGTTCACCGCCGTGCTGGCGGTCGGCGTCGGCCTGCAGTTCCTGCCGCAGGCGCCCACCCCCTCCTCCCCCGGCGTGACGACGCCCGCACCGCTGGCCTCGACCGACGGCGAAACGCTGGACGAAACCGCCGCTGGCACGCTGGAGGAAGACCCCGACCTGTACCTGTGGCTGGCTTCCGCCGAGGCGCAGCCCCTTGCGATGGAGTGACCCATGACAGCCCGTATCGCCCGCCTCTTCGTCCTCGGCCTGCTGGCCCTCGCGTCTGCCGAGGCGTTCGCCCAGTCGCCGCCGCCCGCGCCCCTGCCCGCCTGGGAAAAGCTTACGCCGCAGCAGCGCGAGGCATTGATCGCTCCCCTGCGCGACCGCTGGAACCGCGAACCCGAGGACCGTCCCCGCATGATGGAGCGCGCGCAGCGCTGGCAGGTCCTGTCGCCCGAGCAGCGCGCACAGGCACGCCACGGGATGAAGCGCTTCGAAGGCATGAACCCGGAGCAGCGCCGGCAGGCCCGCGCCCTCTACGGCCGGATGAAGGAACTCACGCCCGAGCAGCGCGCCGCGCTGCGCGATCAGTGGAAGAAGATGACGCCCGAGCAGCGCGAGGCGTGGATGCAGGAGAACGCACCGCGGCGGCGCCCGTCGCGGGAAGAGCGCTGATCCGGTTTCGCCCGCGTCAGGCCGCTTGCGCGGACGCGTCGGACCGTTCCGGCCACACGGTCTTCGCCAGCAGTTCGTCGTTCCAGTCGAACTGCAACGCACCGTCCTTGACGAACAGGGACACGAAATTGAACACATTGCGGGCGTACATTTCGCTGGCGTGCACCGCGCCCAGGCTGGCCAGGTTCAGCGGACCGGCGATCGTCACGCCCTCGGCATCGTAGGTCTCGCCGGGGCGGGTGAGCTCGCAGTTGCCGCCGGTTTCCGCCGCCAGGTCCACGATGACGCTGCCCGGCTTCATGCCCGCCACCATCGCGGCGGTGATGATCTTCGGGGCCGGCCTGCCGGGGACCGCCGCCGTGCAGACCACCACGTCGATACCCTTGAGATGGTCGGCCAGGCGCTGCTGCTGCAGGGCGCGTTCCTCTTCGGTGAGCTGGCGTGCATAACCGCCCTCCCCCGCCGCGCTCACGCCCAGGTCGAGGAACCTGCCGCCCAGCGATTCGATCTGTTCGCGCGTTTCCGGGCGCACATCGAAACCTTCCACCTGCGCTCCCAGGCGCTTGGCCGTGGCCACGCCCTGCAGCCCGGCCACGCCGGCACCGACGATGAGCACCTTGGAGGGCCGGATGGTGCCGGCGGCCGTGGTCAGCATGGGGAAGAAGCGCGGGGCGAGCTGCGCGGCGATCAGCACCGCTTTATAGCCAGCCATGCCGGCCTGCGAACTCAGCACGTCCATCGCCTGGGCACGGGTGGTGCGCGGCAGCCGTTCCAGCGGGAAACTCTGCAGGCCACGCGCCTGCAGCGCATCGGCCCGCACGGGATCGGCGGTGGGCTGCAGCATGCCGACCAGCGTGGCGCCCGCCTTGAAACCGGCGATCGCATCGGAAGGAGGCGGCTGCACGCAGAGCAGCACATCGGCCTGCGCCCGGCCTTCGCCACCGTCCACGGCAGCGCCGGCATCGGCGTAGGCCTGATCGATGAAGCCGGCGCCTACGCCTGCGCCACGCTCGACGACGACGCGCGCACCGGCGGCGATCAGCTTCTTCACCGTCTCCGGCGTGGCGGCCACCCGGCGTTCGCCGGGCGCGGTTTCCTTCAGTACCCGAACTTCGACCGCCATGGCGCCCCTCGTCGTTAGGTCATCGCTGCGGCGATGCTAACAGAGCGCGGCGGGGCCGCGCGGACGTTGGGCGCGATCAGGAAGGAATGCCCGCCGAGGGCGTGGGCTCGAGGCGTTCGATCACGCCCTGCATGGCGCTGTCGAACGCGTCTTCGCTCTGGTGCGTGCGCAGGCGGCCCAGCCGCACCATGGCCGCCAGTTCCTCCGGCGAGGCCACGCAGAAGCGTACGCCGCGCCGGTTGACGAACAGCAGGCGCGAGGAGATCGGGCTGACCCAGGACAGCTTGCCGGCCTGGACCTTGTTGTCCTTGTCGATGAAATCCAGCCACGTGCCGATGGGCAGGCCGCGGAAATGGTCCGCATCGCTGTGGTCGAAATCGAGCGTGTCGGCGCCGCCGACCAATTGGATGGGTGTGGCTTCTTCGTCCACGGCCGGCTTGGGCAACACCACCTGGGGCAGTTCGGGCAGTGCCTTTTCCAGGTCCGGACGCGCCGCGGCCACCGCCTGCAGCGTGTCGTGCAGCGCGTCGACCGCCCCGCCGGCGGCATCCTGGTTCAGGCCGACACTGGCGAACACCTTCAGCAGCGCCGGCCGCCAGGCCTGCAGCCACGGCTTGCCGATCACGTGGCGCTGCGCTTCGGTCAGTTCTTCCAGCAGCCCGTCGGCCAGTGCCAGCGATTCGCGCAGGCCCTCGCCCTCCTCGCCCTCGCGCAGCACCGTCATGGTGACGTGGTGGGCCCACGGCTGGCGCAAGAAATCCTCGATCGCCTGCGGCACGCGGCGGTCGGCCAAGCGCTCGTCCAGCTCGGCGGCCATGCGCGTGCGCGCGGCTTCCAGGCGCTCCTGGCCGCGCTGGATCTCGGCGGCCCGGCGTTCGGCGATCTCGATGCGTCGACGATGCTGTTCCAGGAACGCGCGGAACTCCTCTTCCAGCGTCAGGAAGATCGCCAGGTTCTCGTTGAACTCGGCCACCAGGCGGTCGATGACCTCCTCGACCTTGGTCAACAGCGTGCGCTCGGCGGCGCTCTCGCCGTTGTTGCCCTCGCAAGCCTCGGCCAGCACGTTCAACAGCCGGCGCGCAGGATGCGTCTTCTGCACGAACATGCGGCGGTCCAGCAGCGCCACCTTGACGAACGGCACCACCAGGCGGCCGATCAGTTCGCGCGGACGGCCTTCCAGATCGCGCTCGTCCAGCATCACGTCGAACAGCATGCCGACCAGGTCGATGGCATCCTCGTCGACCGGCGCCAGGCGCGCCGTGGCGGGATCCACGCCCAGCTGCATCGCGCTGCTGAGCACTTCGTTCTTCAGGCGCTGCGACAGCGACTCGCCGGTGTCGCCGATGGCGGCGCGCAGCGTGGCGCTGGGGGAACTCTGCAGCAGCGACAGCACCGACAGCATCTCGCGCTGCGACAGGTCGCGCTGCGGATGCGCCGGACGCGGGGCCTCGTCCTGCACGTCACGGCCACGTCGCGATTCCTGCAGCAGGTGATGCAGCGCCTCCAGCAGGACGCCCTGTGCGCCGGGCGCGGAGGCGTAACCGGGCGGCACCTCGCCGAAGCCGGGGGACTGCGCGCCGGCATGTGCGGCCTGCAGGCCACGGTTCACGCCCGCCATGCGGTTGAGGAAGCGCGCCGCCCAGGCCGGGGCGCCCGGCTCCTCGTCGGCGATCAGGTCCTCCAGCTCGCGCGCAGCCTCGGGCCTGGAGGCACGGCGCGCCGCTGGCTCCGGCGCGGCACCGCCGCCGAGCCGCTGGTCGAGCGCCGCGTAGATCCGGGCGATCGCCGGGACCAGGTCGCGTTCGCACAGCTTGATCACCACCAGCCTGACCTCCGGGGCCAGGTCGCACGCCGAGAAGGCCTGGTGGACCGCCACGCCGATGTGCTCAGGACCGATGGGATTGAGGTCGCTGTCCAGCGCGACGTCGCCGGCGATCCAGCCGAGCCGGCGATCCAGTCGCAGGAGCACCGGCTTGCAGTCGCGCTGGATGACGCTGGCCAGGTTGCGCACCGCCAGCCGGGATTCGAGTTCCTGGTCCGTCACCAGGGTCAGGGTGTCGTCAGCCCCCTGTGCGAATGCGGTCTCCATCGACAGCGGCTGGCCGTCCTGCAGGGACTTCCAGGCGCGCTGCAGGTGGGCGCGGAAGCGCACGACGATGTCCTCGCGACGGCGACGCAGTTCGCGCATCGCATCCAGGAACGCCATCTGCGAGGGACCCGCGCGCTCGGCGCGGTCGAACAGGGCGTCGTCGAACCGGCCCAGCGCCATGGCGAAGGCGTCCACCAGCGGCGGGATCGCCGCGTCGCGCGCCTGGTCGAGCAGGCGCGTGTCGCGCCCGGGGCGGTCCGCGATATTGAAGACGTTCGACATGCGCAGGGTCTCCGCCCGTGAGGGCGAAAGGCGTTCGGGGGATGCGGACCGGGGATCCGCCATGACATCGTAGGAAATCCGCCGCACAGGCAACCGTGATGCTCTCGGCATTTTAGTGCCATGCAACAAGATGTGACACGGTAAACTTGACGCATGTCGCTTACCGATCCCCTGCACGTCCTCGATACACGCCGCTCGGTGCCGTCGAAGCAACTCGGCGAACCCGGCCCGGACCACGCCACGCTGCTGCGCATGCTGGCCTCGGCGGTGCGCGTGCCGGACCACGGCAAACTGGTGCCGTTCCGCTTCATCCGTCTGCAGGGGGAGGCCCGCCATGCGCTGGGCGACCTGCTTGCGGCACGCACCTTGCATCTGCAACCCGATGCAGCCGATGCCGTCGTGGAGAAAGACCGCGCACGCTTCTCCCATGCGCCGGTGATCGTCACCGTGGTGGCGCGGCTCACGCCGGGGCACAAGGTGCCCGAGCAGGAACAGCTGCTGACGGCCGGCAGCGTCTGCTTCGCCCTGCTGCAGGCCGCGCAGGCGCTGGGCTTCGGTGCGCAATGGCTGACCGGCTGGATGGCCTACGACGCCGCCGTCGCGGCCACGCTCGGCCTGTCGGCCGACGAACGCATCGCCGGCTTCATCCATATCGGCACGCCGAAAATGGAAGCACCGGAACGCGAGCGCCCCGACCCGGCCCTGCTGCTCACGGACTGGACGCCCGGTGCCTGAGGCGTTTCCTGCGCGGCCGCTCTACCTGGTCGACGCCAGCCTGTACGTGTTCCGCGCCTGGCATTCGATGCCGGACGAATTCCACGATGCCGACGGCTGGCCCACCAACGCGGTGCACGGTTTCGCGCGCTTCCTGCTGGAGCTGCTGGAGAAGGAACGTCCCGCGCACATCGCGATCGCGTTCGACGAGGCGCTGGATAGCTGCTTCCGCAACCGTCTGTATCCGGCATACAAGGCCAACCGCGATCCCGCGCCGGACGCACTGCGCCGGCAGTTCACCCACTGCAAGGCGCTGTGCGCGGCGTTGGGGTTGAGCGTGCTGTCGCATGGCGAATACGAAGCCGACGACCTGATCGGCAGCGCGCTGCATGCTGCCCGCCCGGATGGGTTCCGTGGCGTCATCGTGTCGGCCGACAAGGATCTCTCCCAGTTGCTTGGCGACCACGACGAGCAATGGGATTTCGCGCGCGGCCAGCGCTGGGGCATGGCCGGCGTGAAGGCGCGGCATGGCGTGGAGGCGCGGCAGATCGCCGACTACCTCGCCCTGACCGGCGATGCGGTGGACAACATTCCGGGCGTCAGCGGCATCGGCGCGAAGTCCGCAGCCGTCCTGCTCGCGCATTTCGGCGATCTCGACACCCTGCTGGCCCGCGTGGACGAAGTCGCCTTCCTGCGCCTGCGCGGCGCCGCCACGATGGCCGTGCGCCTGCGCGAACAGCGCGAACACGCCCTGCTCTGGCGACAACTGACCACCATCGCACTGGACGCCCCCTTGGGCGATATCGCCCACGGCCACGCCCGCGGCCCAGCCGATGGCGACATGCTCGCGGGCCTGTCCGATGCGCTGCGCTTCGGCCCGATGACACGGCGGCGGTTGCGGGCGGCGGCGGGGCTGGATGATCCGGCTTACTGATCGTCTGTAAAACGTCACCCTCACCCGATAGCATCCCCACATGGACCGACGCGACGACGACAAGCGCAACGCACCCGCCAGAGTGGTCTGGCAGGGCAAATACCAGCGCATGATGGTGCGCGGCACCTGGGAGTACGTGGAACGTGCGCACGCGGGGGGCCTGGCGGCGATCATCATCGCGGTGACGCCGGACGACGAGGTGCTGTTCGTCGAGCAGTTCCGCGTGCCGCTGCAGGCGCCGACCATCGAGATGCCGGCCGGCCTGGTCGGCGACATCCATGCCGACGAATCCATCGAGGTCTCGGCGATCCGGGAACTGGAAGAAGAGACGGGCTGGACCGCCGCGCACGCCGAAGTGCTGATGATCGGCCCCACCTCGTCCGGGAGCAGCAGCGAGAAGATCGCCTTCGTCCGCGCGACCGGCCTGCGCAAGGTGGGCGAAGGCGGCGGCGATGGCGACGAGGACATCACCGTGCACGCCATTCCCCGCGCACGCGCCGCCGCGTGGCTGGCGCAGAAAATCGGCGAAGGCTACGAACTGGACGCGAAACTCTGGGCGGGCCTGTGGATGATCGACCACAATCTGGACGGCACTCCGCGCGCCTGAGCAGGCCGCGCCCGGACAGGCTCAGTCGGGCCGGGCCTGGTACCCCGTCAAGCGCCATACCCCGCCCTCTTCGTAGCGGAGCGTGACCCGCTCCCGATACGGCAGGCCCAACGCCCCCATCCGGCAGGAGAACTCCAGCACGGCATAGGTGCCCGGCGGCTGTGCAGGCCCCCTGCGCGGGCGATCGATCCGTGCGGCAGTCCAGCGCCGCTCCATGCCCCATCCCAGCGCGCGACGATGCGAGGTGATGGAGGCGATGAAGGCGTCACGGGTCTGATGTCTTCGAAGCAGCGCCGAGGCGGCATCCCACATCTTCCCCACATCCCCGTGCTCAACCACACGGATCAGGCGCAGGGCCGCCATGCCGAGCCGGGCGACATCCACATCCTCCAGCCCGATGCGGGGCGACCCGATCTCCGAGACCACGTCCTGCTCTGCCATCGCCCCCATCGCACCCTCGGCATCATGCGCTCAGAGGCTTCATCGGAAATCGTCCGCGCCCCCGGACACACAGACACGGCACGGCAGGCGAAAAGGCGCACGGATACCCGCCGACTCACGCGGGCAGCACCGTCGCGCACGGCACGCGCCCACCCTCAACTCACGTGCAGGCACACGTCATGGACATGCGTGCGCGCAGACCCGGCCGCACACGCCGTCCCACATCTTTCCCTCAGGCGAAGGCGTCGGTCGCGCGCACCAGGGCGTCGACGTTCTCGGCTTCGAACGCCGAGTGGCCCGAGGCCGGGGTGATCTCCAGTTTCGCCCGGGGCCACGCCTTGTGCAGGTCCCACGCATTGGCGATGGGGCACACCACGTCGTAGCGCCCATGCACGATGACGCCCGGGATCCCGGCGATGCGCGGTGCGTCGCGCAGCAGCTGGTCTTCGACCTCGAAGAAACCGCCATTGACGAAGTAGTGGTTCTCGATGCGCGCGAAGGCCAGCGCGAACTCCGGCTCCTCGTGCCCGCTGACGAAGTCCGCATCCACGTGCAGGAAGCTGGTCGCGCCTTCCCACACGCTCCACGCCTTCGCGGCGGCCAGCCGCGTGGCCTTGTCGTCCGAGGTCAGGCGGCGATGGAACGCCGAGATCAGGTCGTGGCGCTCCACCGGCGGGATCGCGGTGATGTAGTGCTCCCAGGCATCCGGGAACAGGCGGCTGGCGCCTTCCTGGTAGAACCACTCCAGTTCCCAGCGTCGCAGCATGAAGATGCCGCGCAGCACCAGTTCGGTGACGCGCTGCGGATGGGTCTCGGCATAGGCCAGCGCCAGCGTGGAGCCCCAGCTGCCGCCGAACACCTGCCAGCGTTCGATGCCCAGCGTCTCGCGCAATTTCTCGATATCCGCCACCAGGTCCCAGGTGGTGTTGTCCACCAGGTCCGCGTGCGGTGTCGAGCGGCCGGAGCCGCGCTGGTCGAACAGCACGATGCGGTATTTCGCGGGATCGTGGAACCGGCGCATCTTCGGGCTGCAGCCTGCGCCCGGCCCGCCGTGCAGCAGCACCACGGGTTTGCCCTGGGGATTGCCGCACTGTTCGTAGTACAGCGTGTGGCGGTCGTCGACCTTCAGCGTACCGGTGTCGAAGGGTTCGATGTCGGGGTACAGCGTGCGCATGGGCAGCCCGTCCTGGATGAAAGCGACAGTCTAGCCGCTCGCGTCCTGCACTTCCCTCAGCCGCCCCAGCGTCACGCGGTCACGCTGTTCCAGGTCCCTCTCCGTGGCCACGTCGACGAAACCCGCAGCGGTCATCAGCGCACGGATGGCGGCGCCCTGATCCCAACCGTGCTCCAGCAACAGCCAGCCGTCCGGCACGAGGAAGCCCGGTGCCCCGCCGATCAGCTCACGGATGGCATCCAGACCGTCCGTGCCGGACGCCAGCGCTGTCGTCGGCTCGAAGCGCAGGTCGCCCCGGGTCAGGTGGGCGTCGCCGTCGGCGATATAAGGCGGATTGCTGGCGATCAGGTGGAAGCGCTCGCCCCGCAGCGGCGTCCACCAGCTGCCTTGGCGGAATTCGACATGGGCGATGCCGTTCGCCACGGCGTTCATGCGGGCGACGGCGAGCGCGTCGGCGCTGAGGTCGGTCGCTATCACACGGGCCTGCGGGCGCTCGCTCGCCAGCGACAGCGCGATCGCACCGGTGCCGGTGCCGAGGTCGGCCACGCGCCATGGCCTGTCCGCCGACAGGCGCTCGAGCGCCAGTTCGACCAGCCGCTCGGTCTCCGGGCGCGGAATGAGCGTGGCGGGCGACACCTGCAGGTCCAGGGTCCAGAAGCCCCGATGGCCGGTCAGGTAGGCCACCGGCTCCCCGGCGATGCGGCGCGTCAGCAGGGCGTCGAACGCCGCCGTCTCGGCGTCGGTCAGGCCCGCGTCCCCGTGCGCGAACAGCCAGGCACGGTCGCGACCCAGCACATGCAACAGCAGGTGTTCCGCCTCGTGGCGCGCCTCCGGTCCCGGCAGGCGCGTCGCGGCGGCGCGCAGGGCGGAGTCGATCCGTACGGGGGGCTGATGGGCGGTCATCGCACGCATGGTACCGGGCCGCCGGCGTCCCCGATGGGCCTCATCGCTGCGCCGCACCATCATGGTGCTCAATCGTGTCCCGGCATCCGCCGCGCGGACGTCGACTTTGCGAGGGTCGTTCGCCCCGAAAACGCCTCGGGTCTCGTAGCTGATCGTCGCGATGGACCGGCGCTGCCTGCCATGTGAATCCCTTGAAAAACAGCGTCTTGGGCCACAGATTCAGGCCAAGAAGATCATCTTCCCGAGTCAGATCCACGGTGTCTCACGATTTCATAGCTATAGCCTATTGATTCAATTCCATTAATCGATTTGAGATATCAATAGACCCTGCCTACCATGGCGCCATCGCTTCACCACACCCATCCCACTCCACACGAGGATTTCCGATGTCCCTGATCAACACCCCGGTCCAGCCGTTCAAGACCACCGCCTTCCACAACGGCGAGTTCGTCGAGGTCACCGACGGCACCCTGAAGGGCAAGTGGTCGGTCCTGATCTTCATGCCGGCCGCCTTCACCTTCAATTGCCCGACGGAAGTGGAAGACGCCGCCGCCAACTACGCCGAGTTCCAGAAGGCCGGCGCCGAGGTCTACATCGTCACCACCGACACGCACTTCTCGCACAAGGTATGGCACGAAACCTCCCCGGCAGTGGGCAAGGCCCAGTTCCCGCTGGTCGGCGACCCGACCCACCAGCTGACCCGCGCGTTCGGCGTGCACATCGAAGAAGAAGGCCTGGCCCTGCGTGGCACCTTCGTCATCAACCCGGAAGGCATCATCAAGACCGCCGAGATCCACAGCAACGAGATCGCCCGCGACGTGTCGGAAACCCTGCGCAAGCTGAAGGCCGCGCAGTTCACCGCCGCCAACCCCGGCCAGGTCTGCCCGGCCAAGTGGAAGGAAGGCGCCAAGACCATCGCCCCGTCGCTGGACCTGGTCGGCAAGATCTAAGCCTCGCCGCAGCACCGGCGCATCCCAGCGCGGATGCGCCGCCGCAGTACCGCGTCATCCGCTTCCCGCCACCTCCGGGCCACGCGCCCGGAGGTCGGCCTTCCCGACGGACGTTTGCAGCAGCGGCATGTGCCGCTTGCCGGTTCCCCTCCCTGGCCGGCTCACTCCCCCGGCGCATGCCGCTCCTGCAAACGCCTGACCTCACTTCCCCCTATTCCTCCACGGAGACGTTCGCCATGCTGGACGCCAGTCTGAAGACGCAGCTGCAGGCCTACCTGGAAAAGGCCGTGCGCCCCATCCACATAACCGCGTTCCTGGACGACAGCGACGCCTCGGCCGAGCTGCAGTCCTTGCTGCGCGACCTGAAGGAGGTGTCGGACAGGATCAGCGTCACCGAGCAGCGTGGCGGCGAACGCACACCGTCCTTCTCGCTGACCTCGCCGGGCCACGACATCCACCTGACCTTCGCCGGCCTGCCGATGGGCCACGAGTTCACGTCGCTGGTGCTGGCGCTGCTGCAGGTCGGCGGCCATCCGTCGAAGCTGGCGCAGGACGTAATCGAGCAGATCCGTTCGCTCGACGGCCAATACCGCTTCGAAACCTACTTCTCGCTGTCGTGCCAGAACTGTCCGGACGTGGTGCAGGCACTGAACCTGATGGCGGTGCTGAATCCGAACATCCAGCATGTGGCCATCGACGGCGCGCTGTTCCAGCAGGAAGTCGAGCAGCGCGAAGTGATGTCGGTGCCGACCATCTTCCTCAACGGCGAGGTCTTCGGCGCCGGCCGCATGGGCGTGGAAGAGATCGTCGCCAAGCTGGACACGAACGCAGGCAAGCGCGAGGCCGAGAAGATCAAGGCCAAGGCGCCCTACGATGTGCTTGTCATCGGTGGCGGCCCCGCCGGCGCGGCGGCTGCGATCTACGCCGCGCGCAAGGGCATCCGCACCGGCGTGGCGGCCGAGCGCTTCGGCGGCCAGGTGCTGGACACGATGGCCATCGAGAACTTCATCTCCGTGCCCTACACCGAAGGCCCGAAGCTGGCCGCCGCGCTGGAACAGCACGTCAAGGACTACCAGGTCGACGTGATGAACCTGCAGCGTGCGGAGAAGCTGGTGCCGGCCGGCGCCGATGGCCTGGTCGAAGTACACCTGGCCAACGGCGCGTCGCTGAAGTCGAAGACCGTGATCCTGTCCACCGGCGCGCGCTGGCGGCAGATGAACGTGCCGGGCGAGAACGAGTACCGCAACAAGGGCGTGGCCTACTGCCCGCACTGCGACGGCCCGCTGTTCAAGGGCAAGCGCGTGGCGGTGATCGGCGGCGGCAATTCCGGCGTCGAGGCGGCCATCGACCTGGCGGGCATCGTGGCCCAGGTCACTCTGATCGAATTCGACGGCAAACTGCGCGCCGACGAGGTGCTGCAGCGCAAGCTTCACAGCCTGCCCAATGTGCGCGTGGTCACCAGCGCGCAGACCACCGAGGTGCTGGGCGACGGCAGCAAGGTCACCGGACTGGTCTACAAGGACCGCGTGGGCGGCGACACGCATCGCGTGGAGCTGGAGGGCATCTTCGTGCAGATCGGCCTGCTGCCCAACACCGAGTGGCTGAAGGGCGTCGTGGAACTGAGTCCGCGCGGCGAGATCGTCATCGACGACCGCGGCCAGACCAGCGTGCCGGGCGTGTTCGCGGCCGGCGATGCCACCACCGTGCCCTACAAGCAGATCGTCATCGCCATGGGCGAGGGCTCGAAGGCCGCCCTCAGCGCCTTCGACCACCTGATCCGCAGTTCCGCCCCGGTGGAAACCGCGGACGCCGTGGCGGCATGATGCATCGTGCGGGTGGTGCGCCCGCGCCGCTCCGCGCTCCTTGAAGGAGGGTTCCGATGAATCTGCGCGACCTGAAGTACCTGGTGGCCCTGGCCGACCACAAGCATTTCGGTCGTGCCGCCGCCGCGTGCTACGTCAGCCAGCCCACGCTTTCCACCCAGATCAAGAAGCTGGAGGACGAACTGGGCGTGCCGCTGGTGGAGCGCGCGCCGCGCAAGGTCATGCTGACACCGGCCGGCCGCGATGCCGCCGAGCGCGCGCGCCGCATCGTGGCCGAGGTCGAGCAGATGAAGGAAGCCGCTCGCCGCAGCCAGGACCCCGAGGCCGGCACCGTCCGGCTGGGAATGTTCCCCACGCTGGGGCCCTACCTGCTGCCGCATGTGGTGCCGCGCATCCGCGCGCGCTTCCCGCACCTGGAACTGCTGCTGGTCGAGGAGAAGAGCGATGTGCTGCTGTCACGGCTGCGCGAGGGCAAGCTGGACGCGGGGCTGCTGGCGTTGCCGGTGGCGGACGACCAGCTGCACACCGAGTTCCTGTTCGAGGAACCCTTCGTGCTGGCGGTCCCCGAATCGCATCCGCTCGCCCAGCGCGGGTCGCTGACGCTGGCCGAACTGTCGCACCAGCAACTGCTGCTGCTGGAGGACGGCCACTGCCTGCGCGAGCAGGCGCTGGATGTGTGCCGCCTGTCCGGCGCCAACGAGAAATCCGAGTTCCGTGCCACCAGCCTGGAAACGCTGCGGCAGATGGTGGCGGCGGACGTGGGCATCACCCTGCTGCCGACGCTGGCGGTGAAGCCGCCCGTGGCGCGTTCGCCGAACATCCACCTGCTCGCCTTCAGCGATTCGCATCCCAGCCGACGGATCGCGATGGTGTGGCGCAAGAGCTCGGCGATGAGCGGATTCCTGCAGGTGTTCGCGCAGGTGTTCCGCGAACTGCCGGCTGGCCTGTTCCAGCCGGACGCGCCCGTGCCGGCCGCGCCACCCGCCGACGTCGCCGAACCCGTGCCGACGCCTCCGCGCGCGGCTTGAACCAGGCCGCCTTCCGGGCTACGGTAGGCAGGCAAAACAGGACCCCGATGGGCGGCGCGGCGACGCGTCGCCCGTTTCCTTTTGCGCGATCCCAAAACTTCCAGAGCCATAGAGAACTTCCGATGAACAACACCCGCACCAGCGGCCTGCCGCCTTCGCTGCCCCCGCTCGTCATTTCCAGCCGCGACATGTCCCGCCTGGAAGCCCTGCTCGACACGCCCGTGCTGCGCCGGCATCCCGCCGCACTGGCGCTGATGGACGAACTGAACCGCGCCGACGTGCGCGCGCCGGAGGACATGCCCGGCAACGTGGTGACCATGCATTCGCGCGTCGAATGCGAAGACGAACTCACCGGCGAACACCACCGCCTCACCCTGGTGTATCCCCACGAAGCGAACGTCGAGACCGGCCTGGTCTCGGTGCTGGCGCCGGTCGGCAGCGCACTGCTCGGGCTGTCGGTGGGGCAGACGATCGATTGGCAAGCCTCCGGCAACCGGTCGTTGCGCCTGCGGGTCACCGCGATCGATTACCAGCCCGAAGCCAGCGGCGACCTGCACCGCTGATCCGCAGCCGCGCTATCGCGTCAATCCACGGAAAGTACGCTCCCGCAGCCGGCCTGCCCCTGCGGGACAGGGCATACTTGTCGCCCGATTTCCCCCTCCCCATCGACCGCCCATGACCGACACCGCTCCCTCCAAGCTGCAGCAGCTCCGCGACCTGTCCGTGGTCGTCGCCGACACCGGCGACTACGACGCCATCAAGCGCCTCAAGCCGGTGGACTGCACCACCAATCCCACCCTGGTGAAGAAGGCGCTGGACCTGCCGGTCTATGCCGACCTGATCGAAGAGCAGCTGGCCTGGGCGCGCGCGCAGGGCGGCGGCGACGCGCTGGTGGACGAAGTGGTGGACCGCCTGACCATCGGCGTGGGCGCCAGGCTCGCCGGCCTGATCCCCGGCCGCGTCTCCACCGAGGTCGACGCCGACCAGGCCTACGACACCGGCGCCACCATCGCCAAGGCGCGCAAGTTCGTGCAGATGTATGCCGACCACGGCATCGACCGCGACCGCATCCTCATCAAGGTGGCCTCCACCTGGGAAGGCGTGGAAGCCGCGCGCCAGCTGCAGGCCGAAGGCATCGACTGCAATCTCACCCTGATCTTCAACCCCACCCAGGCCATCGCCTGCGCCGAAGCCGGCGCGTTCCTGATCTCGCCGTTCGTGGGCCGCATCCTGGACTGGTACGTGGCCAACGGGCAGGCCCCGGCGCACATCGACGAGGACCCGGGCGTGATGTTCGTGCGCGGCGTGTATACGGAGTTCAAACGCCGCGGCTCGCCGACGGTGGTGATGGGCGCCTCGTTCCGCTCCACCGCGCAGATCGAGGCGCTCGCCGGCTGCGATCGCCTGACGATTTCGCCGGACCTGCTGGAGACGCTGGACCAGGACCGTGGTCCGCTGCCGCGCAGGCTGTCGCCCATCGAAGCGCAAGCGGTGAACGCCTCTGCGGTCACGGCGGACAGCTTCGGCGCGGCGATCCAGGCCGATCCGATGGCGAAGGAAAAGCTGGCCACCGGCATCGAGACCTTCGCCAAGGACCTGGCCGCCCTGCGCGCCACCGTCCGCGAGAAGCTGTCCGCCTGACGCCACCCCGACCCGGCGCGGGCAGGGCTGGCGCCCGCGCGCCGGACACGGGATGATCGGGCGCATGCGCGCCCTCCTGCTCTCGTCCGTCCTCCTCGCCGCATCCCCGATGGCCCATGCGTCATCGGGCGATGCCAGCCTGATCTTCGTCGGCGACATCATGGTGGCGGAAACGCCCGGCGAGCTGATCGCGCGCGGTGAGGACCCCTTCCAGACCTTCGCGGCGCTGTTGTCCTCGCACGACGTGCGGATAGGCAACCTGGAGTGCGTGGTCGCGACCACGGGCACGGCGGAAGAAAAACCGTACACGTTCCGGGCCGATCCGCGCACGCTGCCGGTGCTGAAGCGGCACTTCGACGCCGTGTCGCTGGCCAACAACCACTCCGGCGATTTCGGCAAGGCCGCATTCGCCGAGCAGCTGGCGCTGATGGACACGGCGGGCCTGCCCTATTTCGGCGGCGGTCGCGATGCCACGGCAGCGCATGCGCCCTGGATCGTCGAGCGCAACGGCGTGCGCATCGCGCTGCTGGGCTATGTGGAATTCAAACCCCGTTCCTTCGAAGCCGATGCCAGCCGCCCCGGCGTGGCCTGGAGCGGCGAGGACGACGACGTGATCGAGGACATCATCGCCGCGCGGCGCGTGCACCGGGCGGACATCGTCATCCCCTTCATGCATTGGGGCTGGGAGGACGAACCCGATCCCAGTCCGCGCTTGCGCGCATTCGCCAGGCGGATGATCGACGCGGGCGCCGACATGGTGGTGGGAGGTCATCCGCACGTCACCCAGGGCGCCGAGTACTACCGCGGCAAGCCGATCATCTACAGCCTGGGCAACTTCCTGTTCAACGGATTCGACACGCCGGCGACGACCACCGGCTGGGTGCTGTCGGCCAGGGTGGACCGCACCGGCGTGGTGGACTGGCGCACGCACGTGGCCAGGCTCGACGCCAACGGCGTGCCGCATCCGGACCCGACCGCCAGCAGTCCCTGCGCCAGCCCCGACCGGAAGACCATCAACCAATGCGCGGGCGAATGACATGAAGGCCAGACGCTTGCTGACCCTCCTCGCCCTGGCGCCGCTGGCCGTACAGGCCCAGGCCACCAGCGTGCGCTGCCACATCGTCTACGGTGGCGAGCATTTCACCGTCGATGCGGCGCCGACCGATGATCCGTATCGGGCAACCGTCACGAAGATCGGGCGCTACTTCGAGTTCAAGCCGGTCTACGTGGACCGCGTCGCCACCGGCAAGGCCGTCAAGGTCTATGTCTACGGCATGGCCACGGGCCAGCCCGTGCTGATCCATGCGGCCACGCACGCGCCCCCGTTCGCGGGGAAACAGGAAGGACGCGGTTTCACCGGCTTCCATGCCGTCTACGAACCCACCAAGAGCAGCGAACTGCAGTACTGGTGCGAACACCTGCCCTGAGGCCGACCGGGCGGCGCGGGATCAGACGCCCAGGCCGATGGGACAGCTCACGCCGGTGCCACCCAGCCCGCAGTAACCGTTCGGATTCTTGGCCAGATACTGCTGGTGGTAGTCCTCGGCGTAGTAGAACGCCGGCGCCGGATGGACGATCTCGGTGGTGATGTCGCCGTAGCCGGCGGCACGCAGCGTCTGCTGGTAGGCCTCCCGGCTGGCTTCGGCCGCGGCCTGCTGTTCCGGCGTATGGCAGTAGATGCCGGAACGGTACTGCGTACCCACGTCGTTGCCCTGGCGCATGCCCTGGGTGGGGTCGTGGCTTTCCCAGAACACCTGCAGCAGGCGCTCGAACGACACCTGGGCCGGGTCGTAGACCACCTTCACCACTTCGTTGTGGCCGGTCTGGCCGGAACAAACCTCTTCGTAGGTCGCATTCGGCGTACCGCCGCCCGCGTAGCCGACCGCGGTGGTGTACACGCCGGGCAGCGTCCAGAACACGCGTTCCGCGCCCCAGAAGCAGCCCAGGCCGAACTCGACCTGCTGCAATCCGTCGAATGCATCCTGCAGCGGACGTCCGTTGACGAAATGCACGTTGTGCAGCGGCAGCGGCGTGCTGCGCCCCGGCAGCATGTCTTCCGCGCGCGGCATGCGCTGCTTGTAGGCTCCGATACCCAGCATGGCGAACCTCGTGTGTCGGGAGAAAGCGGATCAGGCCGGCAGGATGCCCAGGCCTTCGTCGTCGCCTTCCAAGATGGGGCCGTTGCCGCCCGAATCCAGTCCCAGGCCCTGCACGACACCTTCCGCGTCGGAGAACGCTGTGTCCGGCACGCACACGCGCAGCACGCCGAACAGCGGCAGTTCGCCCATGCCGCCCAGCAGCGACTCGCCGAACACGAACGCCGGGATGTCCGCTTCCTCCAGTGCGTGCTTCACCAGATGGGCGTCGAACAGGTTGTCGGCCAGGTAGACCACGCGCATGGATACGTCCTCCGCGGCCAGCCTACACCCGGTCAGGCAGGCAGGGGCTTGCGCAACGCGTCGGTGGCCGGCACCGATTCAGGCTCGAGCGCCGCTGCGGCCCGCCATGCCTGCATCGCCGGCAGCTCGAACAGCGCCTGCATGTAGCGGCGCATGGTGTCGTCCAGCTCCACACCATAACCGTCGAAGCGCACCGCCACCGGTGCGTACATCGCATCGACGATGCCGAATCCGCCGAACAGGAAGTCGCCATCCCCGCCATGCGCCTCGCGCAGTTCGCGCCACAGCGCCTGGATGCGATCTATGTCGCGCTGGGCCGCGGCATCCCAGCGATAGGCATCCGGCGTGCGCCGGCTGTTCATCGGCAACTGCGTGCGCAGCGCGGTGAATCCGGAGTGCATTTCAGCGGCCGCCGCGCGTGCCACCGCACGTGCGGCACGCTCGCGCGGCCAGCCCTGGCCGTCCAGCCAGCGCTCGTTGGCGTACTCGCAGATCGCCAGCGAATCCCAGACGTGCACATCGCCATCGTGCAGGGCGGGCACCTTGCCGGTCGGGGAATGGCGCCCGACTTCCGCGGCGAACTGCGGGGTATCCAGCGGCAGGCGGACTTCTTCGAAGGCCACGCCGAAATGGCTGAGCAACAGCCAGGGGCGCAGCGACCAGGACGAGTAGTTCTTGTTGCCGATGACCAGGACGGGAAGGCGCATGGACAGCACCGGAGGCACGATGGCCGTTCAGGATAGACCAGCCCGGGCGCCGGACGGGCTAAACTTGCGTTTTCCCGAGCCTGCTGCCTTCCCGATGTCCAACGACGCCGCCCATCCCGCCACCCTTCCGGACGATGCCGCCCCCGAAAAGCGGGACTTCATCCGCCAGATCGTGCGCGAGGACCTGGCCAGCGGCCGCCACGTCGCGGTGAAGACGCGCTTCCCGCCCGAGCCCAACGGCTACCTGCACATCGGCCATGCCAAGGCCATCTGCCTGGACTTCGGCATCGCGGCCGAGTTCGGCGGCGTCTGCAACCTGCGCCTGGACGACACCAACCCGGCCAAGGAAGACCCTGAATACGTGCGTGCCATCCAGGACGACGTGCGCTGGCTGGGTTTCGACTGGCACGACCTGCGCCACGCCTCGGACTATTTCGAGGTGCTGTACCTGGCCGCCGAGAAACTGATCCGCCAGGGCGATGCCTTCGTCTGCGACCTCAGCGCGGACGAAGTGCGTGCGTACCGCGGCACCCTGACCGAGCCCGGCCGCGACTCGCCGTACCGCGACCGCAGCGTGGAAGAAAACCTGGACCTGTTCCGCCGCATGCGCGCGGGCGAGTTCCCGGATGGCGCACGCACGCTGCGCGCGAAGATCGACATGGCCAGCGGCAACATCAACCTGCGCGACCCGGCGCTGTACCGCATCAAGCACGTCGAGCACCAGAACACCGGCAACGACTGGCCGATCTACCCGATGTACGACTACGCGCATTCGCTGAGCGACGCGGTGGAAGGCATCACCCATTCGCTGTGCACGCTGGAATTCGAGGACCATCGCCCGCTGTACGACTGGTGCGTGGACAAGGTGGACCTGGCGAACTCGCCGGACCTGCTGGCGCCGCTGCTGGCCAAGGGCCTGCCGAAGGAAGCCAGCAAGCCCCGCCAGATCGAGTTCTCGCGCCTGAACTTCAACTACCTGGTGATGAGCAAGCGCAAGCTGCTGGCGATGGTCAACGACCACCTGGTCGACGGCTGGGACGATCCGCGCATGCCCACGCTGCAGGGCATCCGCCGCCGCGGCTACACGCCTGCGGCGCTGCGCCTGATGGTGGACCGCGTGGGCATCAGCAAGCAGAACTCGCTGCTGGACATCGGCATCCTGGAAGGCGCACTGCGCGAAGACCTGGACGCAGCCGCGCCGCGCCGCATGGCCGTCATCGACCCCGTGAAGCTGGTGCTGGCCAACCTGCCGGACGGCCACGAAGAAACGCTCACGTTCTCCAACCATCCCAAGGACGCATCCTTCGGCCAGCGCAGCGTGCCGTTCTCGCGCGAGCTGTGGATCGAGCGCGAGGATTTCGAGGAAGTGCCGCCGAAGGGCTTCAAGCGCCTCACCACGGGCGGGGAAGTGCGCCTGCGTGGCGCCGGCATCGTGCGCTGCGATGAAGTGATCAAGAACGACGCCGGCGATATCGTCGAACTGCGCGGCTGGCTGGACCCGGAATCCCGCCCCGGCATGGCCGGCGCCGAGCGCAAGATCAAGGGCACCATCCACTGGGTCAGCGCCATGCACGCCGTCGCCGCGGAAATCCGCCTGTACGACCGCCTGTTCACCGTGCCGAACCCCGATGACGAGTCGGAAGGCAAGACCTACCGCGACTACATGAACCCGGACTCGCGCCGCACCGTCACCGGCTACGTGGAGCCGGCGGCCGCCAGCGCAGCGCCCGAGCAGTCGTTCCAGTTCGAGCGCACGGGGTATTTCGTCGCCGACCGCTACGACCACACGCCGGAGCGTCCCGTGTTCAACCGCAGCGTCACCCTGCGCGACACCTGGGCGACCAAGGCCTGATGCCGGCGCCTTTCACCGCGTCTTGAAGCGGCGAAAGGCAGGCTGACGCGCACCACCACCGAGGAAGGAGTCCGCCATGTCCCGCATCGCGCTGCGCCTGTTGCCTGCCATGCTGTCGTGCCTGTTCCTGTTCGCGCTGTCGGGCTGCGCGGCGCCGGCGTCCTCCGAGGGCGTGGCGACCGATCCGCCCCCCGCATCGACGCCGGCACCCAAGCCCACCGGCGGAAATCTGCCGCCGCGCGAAGCCGGTGCGGTCACCGTGGACTACACCTGCCGGACCAGCGCCGACTGTGCGGTGAAGAACGTGGGCAACTGCTGTGGCGCGATGCCCGCCTGCGTCAACAAGGACAGCCCCACCGACCCGCAGGGCGTCCAGGCGCAATGCGCTGCGAGTGGCCGCATGAGCGTCTGCGGCTTCGCCGACGTGACCGCCTGCCAGTGCGTGAGCGGCCGCTGCGAATCCGATTCCTCTTCCTCGACACTGCCTGCCCGGTAATGCTCTACCAACAGATCCACCTGACCCTGCCCGCCTGGACCCACGACCTGGTCGATCCCGCGGCGACCTACACCAGCGACGAAGAGAAAGTCGCGCTGGCCATCGATCTGTCCCGCCGCAACGTGGACGCCAACAGCGGCGGCCCGTTCGGCGCCGTCGTGTTCGGCCCCGACCATCGCGTGATCGCGCTCGGCGTGAACCGGGTGATGCCGCACACCTGCTCGCTGGCGCATGCGGAAACCATGGCCTACATGCTGGCGCAGCAGCGCCTGCAGACGCCGCGCCTCAACGATGTACTGGCGCCGGTGGTGCTGGCCACCTCCTCGCAGCCGTGCTGCCAGTGTTACGGCGCCACCATCTGGGCCGGTATCGACCGCCTGCTGATCGGCGCGCGTGCCGAGGACGTGATGGAGCTGACCGAGTTCGACGAAGGCCCGCTGCCGGCCGACTGGATCGGCGAGCTCAACAAGCGCGGCATCGAAGTCGTGCGCGACTTGCGTCGTGACGACGCGCGCGCCGTGCTCCGCCGCTACGGCGAATCGGGCGGCGACAGGTACTGAGCCGGACGCAGGGAAGCCCTTCTCCGGCTTCTCCTGTACCCTGTGACTGCGGCAGGAGCCGCAGCCCTCCGCTTCACGCGACCGTGCCATGTCATCGACGACCGGCCTGCTGGCCTATTGCCGCCAGGGATTTGAACCCGAACTTGCCGCCGAGCTGACCGAGCGCGCCGCGCTGGCCGGCTTCGCCGGCTATGCCCGCGCGCAGCGCAACGATGGCCACGTGGTGTTCGTATGCGAGGAAGCGCAGGCGCTCGACCGCGCCCTGCCCTGGCGCGAGCTGATTTTCGCCCGGCAGAAGCTGCGGTTGCTGGCCGAGCTGCGTGGCATCGACCCGAAGGACCGCATCACGCCCCTTCTCGCCGCCCTGGCCGGCGGCGGGCGCTACGGCGACCTGTGGGTGGAGCATCCGGACTCGGACAGCGCCAAGCCGCTGGCGGGACTGGCACGCAGTTTCGGCAACGCGCTGCGTCCGGCGTTGCGCAAGGCTGGGTTCCTCACCGAGAAAGACGATGCGCGCCTGCCGCGCCTGCACGTGGTGTTCGTGCAGGGCGACCACCTGTTCCTGTGCGCGGCGGACGCGCGCGACAGCGCGCCGTGGCCGCTCGGCATCCCGCGCCTGAAGCTGCTGCCAGATGCGCCATCGCGCTCGGCGCTGAAACTGGAGGAAGCCTTCCTGTCGCTGCTCGACGATGCCCAGCGCGAAGCGCTGTTGAAGCCCGGCATGACCGCCGCCGACCTGGGTGCCGCGCCCGGGGGCTGGACCTGGGTGCTCACCCGCCACCACCTGCGCGTCACCAGCGTCGACAATGGGCCGCTGCGCGAGCATGTGCTGGCCACGGGCCTGGTCGAGCACCTGCGCGCGGACGGCTTCCACTGGAAGCCCCCGCAACCGCTGGACTGGATGGTCTGCGACATGGTCGAGCAGCCACGGCGCGTCGCCGAGCGCATGGCGCAGTGGTTCCGCGAAGGCTGGTGCCGGCACGCCGTGTTCAACCTCAAGCTGCCGATGAAGAAGCGCTGGGACGAGACCAAGCTCTGCCTGGAGCTGTTCGCGGACCAGGCCGGCAGGCCACTGGAGATCCGCGCACGCCAGCTGTACCACGACCGCGAAGAGATCACCGTGTTCGCAACGCCGGGCTGACACGTGCAGACCCACTGCGCGCCCCCGAGGGGAAACCGATGACGTCACCCGGGTCCACACGCATCGTGGCGGCACTCCTTGCCGCGCTGCTGGCCGGTTGCGCGCATACGGACACGCCCGCCGGCGCGGCGGTGGAAGCGCTGTACGTCGCGCGCGATGTCGTCGGTGACGGCGCGTTCGGTGAAGGCATCGAGGGCCCGGCCTTCGGTCCGGACGGTGCGCTGTATGCGGTGGGCTTCGGCCGCGGCGGCACGATCGGGCGGGTGACCTTCGATGCCGATGGCAGCGGACGCGCGGACCTGTTCATGACGCTGCCCGCGGGCAGCACCGGCAACGGCATCCGCTTCGATGCCGACGGCTTCATGTACGTGGCCGACTACACCGGCCACAAGATCCTTCGCATCGATCCGCGCGACCGCTCGGTGGGCGTGTTCGCCACCCTGTCGGGCGCGCACCAGCCCAATGATCTCGCCTTCGCGCCGAACGGGATGTTCTACGCCAGCGACCCGGACTGGCGCACCGGCACCGGCCAGCTGTGGCGGATCCTGCCCTATGGCAGGGCCGCGCTGCTGGAAACCGGGATGGGCACCACCAACGGCGTGGAGGTCGGCCCCCGGGGCGACGTGCTGTACGTCAACGAGAGCGTGCAGCAGCGCGTATGGGCCTACGACCTGGACGGCAGCGGCGGGATAGCCGGCAAGCGCCTGCTGATCGCCTTTCCCGATCATGGCCTGGACGGCATGCGCACCGACGTGCGGGGCAACCTCTACATCGCCCGGTACGGGGCCGGCACGGTGGCGGTGGTGTCGCCGCAGGGCGAGCTGCTGCACGAAGTGCGGCTCAAGGGACGCAAGCCGACCAACGTCGCCTTCGGTGGGCCCGACGGACGCACGGTGTTCGTCACCCTGCAGGACCGTGGCGCCATCGAAGCCTTCCGTACGGAACTGCCCGGGCGCGAAACCGGCCAGTGACGCCGCGGCCGCTCACTTGCGGCCGAGCGCGTCCTCGATCGCCCGCTGGGCCAGCGGCGCCATCACCGCATAGCCGGCCGGCGTGGGATGCACCCCATCCGCGGCCAGCCGGGCATCCAGCCCGCGTTCGGCGTTGGCCATGGCCCGGTGATAGTCCAGATGCACGGCCCCCGATTCGCGCGCGTAGGCCTCGATCCATTGGTTCAGCGCCTTGATCGGCTCGGCCGGTCGGTAGCCCGGTCGCCAGGGGTAGGCGCTGGCGGGCAGCACGGATGCCAGCACCACGCGGATGCCGTTGGCCTGCGCCAGCTGCACCATCGAACGCAGGTTGTCCTCGATCATGCGCTGCGTGGCCGGTCCGGTATTCCCGGCTATGTCGTTGGTTCCGGCCAGGATCACCACCACCTCCGGGTTCAGCGCGATCACGTCCTGGCGGAAGCGCACCAGCATCTGCGCGGTCGTCTGCCCGGAGATGCCGCGGTTGACGTACGGCTTGCCCGGGAAGAACGTCGTGTCCGCCACGCGCCCCCACCCGTCGGTGATGGAATCCCCGTAGAACACCACGCGGCCCGCTTCGTGCGCGGGCAGGCGCGCGTTGTCGTCCCGATAGCGCGCCAGGCCGGGCCAGTCGAGCAGGCGCTGCTGCAGCCCCTGCACGCGCTCGGACGCGAGCGATGCCGCCGGGGCGATGTAATCCGGATCCACCGCAGGCGCCTGCGTCTCCGCCCGGGCGACAGCGGCAGTCAGCAAGGGGACGAGCAACAGGGCGCAGCGTAAGAAATGCATGGGGGATTTCCGGTGAATGGGGCTGGCGTACCCTACGCGATCCGGCGCCGCGCGGCATCTGTCACGCCGGCACCCACGGCATGCGATGGGTTAGTCTCAGCCCCTGCAATCCGGCCAGGACATACTGGCCCGACAGCGAAGGAGCGTCATGAATCCCCTTTCCCTCAAGGACCCCGCCGGCTTCGGCAACGAGTTCCTGCGCCTGACCCTGCTGCAGGGGTTCCAGTCGCTGACCAAGCGCGACCTGGAGTTGCTGATCTTCGTCCTGCTGGAGCGCGATGGCGCCATCGGCCGCGACGAATCCAACTTCACGGTCGCCGGCAAGCTGCGCGTGACGCCCGCCAAGGTCAAGGCGCTGCGTCGCGACGGCTATGCGCGCTGGCGGGCGCTGGTGCCGGAGGAACGCGATGCGGCCCTGCAGCGGATCGTGGCGACCGTGCTGACCGAGGCCAACCTGAAGGCCGGCGCGAAGCATGTCAGCGAACGCAGCCGCAAGGACGGCTTCCTCGCCATCCGCATCGAGCATCCGGACGACCACCAGCAGTTCGAACAGGCCATCCTCGACGTGGGCGCGCTGCCGGTGTACGAGCGCAACCGCGAGGTCGTCGCGGTGCGCTTCGACACCCTGCTGGCGATCGCCGAGCGCTGGGGCTACCTGCAGACGGATCCTGCGGCCGTCATGGCGGAGCTGAAGAAGCTGACCCCCACTGCCGAAGAAGTGGCCGACCTGCTGAAGAAGGACGTCTCCAAGCTGCGTTGGCAGGATGCGCGCAATGCGCTCAACAGCCTGGGCGCCAAAGCCGTCACGAGTACCGCCGAGGGCGGGCTGAAGGGCTTGCTGAAGATCGTGTTCCCGTTCATCCCGGGCTGACAGGATTCAGGCGGACGCGATCTCCACCCGCCTTCCTCCGGCGCGCGCGGACGCGAAGATCGCATCCAGGGCGAGCATGTCGCGCCAGCCCTCCTCGCCGGGCACGCGCGGCGGACGACGTTCCAGGATGGCCAGCGCATCGGCATCCATCTGCCGCGCCTGCTGCGCGGGCGTGGCGCCGATCACAGCGTCGAAGCGGCGCCCGTCGCTGGCCTGGCCACGCACGCCTTCGTACGCCTGGAACGGCGACAGTTCGTACCAGCCTTCCTCGCACTCGGCGCGCAGCAGGTTGAGGTTGCGGCCGAAGCTGGTTTCGCACGCGGCGGTCACGCCGTCCGGAAATTCGAGGCGGAAGCGCATCGTCTCGTCGACACCACGGAAGATCTCCGGTCGCTCCACCGACGAGGTCGCGGTAACCGCGACCGGTTCGGCACCGGTGGTGTAGCGGGCGGCATTGAGCGCGTAGACGCCCATGTCGTACATCGCGCCGCCGCCGCGCGCCGCGTCCAGGCGCCAGGTGTCGCGGCTGGCGCCGTCGAACCCATGGAAACCGGCCTCGGCGCGGATGTGCCTCAAGCGGCCGAACGGCCGGGACCTCGCCAGCGCCATCACCGCCTGCGTATTGGGTTCGTGCTGCATGCGGTAGCCGATCGCCAGCTGCACGCGGTGCTGCCGGCAGGCGTCGATCATCGCGCGCGCTTCGGCCGCGTCCATCGCCATCGGTTTCTCGCACCACACGTGCTTGCCCGCGGCGGCCGCGCGCAGGGTGAACGGCTTGTGCAGGTGGTTGGGCAGCACGACGTAGACGACGTCGATGTCGGAGTTCTCGACGATGCGGTCGAAGCCTGCGTAGTCGTACACGTTGCGATCGGGAATGCCGTATCGCCGCTGCCACTCCGCCGCCTTCGCGGGCGTGCCGGTGACGATGCCGGCCAGGCGGCAGTGCTTCGTCGCCTGCAGCGCGGGGGCCAGCAGGTCGCGGCTGTAGTAGCCCAGACCGACCAGGGCGACGCCGAGCGGTCGCGAACGCTTGGCGTGCACGCGTGGCACCACGCCTGCCAGGCCGGCCGCCGCCAGGGTGCCCAGCAGGCGCCGGCGGGCGGAATCGTGCACGGGAGAAGCGTCGTCGTTCATCGCGGCAACCTCGTGGGGGAATCCCGAGGCTACCGCATGCCTGCAGCCGATGTCGTCAACGCCCGCGCTGGCCCGCTGCGTGACGCCAGAAGAAGTCCACCAGGGGTGGCAGCTTGCCGGCCAGCCCCAGCAGCGGCCCGCGCAGCAGGGTCAGGTGCATCTCGTCGTTGGAGAACAGACGGTTGATGCCGTCGAAGGCATGGGCCGCGGTCGCATTCTCGCTGCGGCGCTGGCGCGCCCAGCGCTCAAGCCGGTGCGGCGCATCCCAGTCGGCGCGCTTGGCGGTGGCGGCACGGATGCCGTCGCGCAGCGCCGCGACATCGCGCAGGCCCAGGTTGACGCCTTGCCCCGCCAGCGGATGGACCACATGCGCGGCATCGCCCGCGACGATCACGCGCCCGGCGACATAGTCCCGGGCCAGTTGGCGCTTCAACGGAAACGCGGCGCGTGGCGAGGCCAGGGCCACTTCGCCGCGCTGACCGCCCATGGCCTGCGTCAGCGCCCGGCCGAAGGTGGCTTCATCGAGCGCCAGCACGCGCTCGGCCTCCGCGTCGGGCAACGTCCAGACGATGGAGCTGAGGCCGTCCGCGAACGGGAGGAATGCCAGCGGACCACTCGGCAGGAAGCGTTGCCACGCAGTGTCCTCGTGCGGCTCCCCGGTGCGCACGAACGCCACCACGCCACGCTGCGCGTAATCGTGTGCGGCGACCTCCAGCCCGGCCAGACGCCGCAACGTGGAATCGCCGCCGTCGGCAGCCACCGCCAGCCGCGCATCGATACGCGTGCCGTCGTCCAGCCGCAGCGTCACGCCGTCCGCGTCCTGTTCCATCGCCTCCACGCGCGCCGGGCAGCGCACCTGCACGCCGGCCGCCGGCAGCGCGGCCCACAGCCGATCGACCAGCAATGCGTTCTCGACGATCCAGCCCAGCTGCGCGCGCCCCAGCGCATCGGCATCGAAGCGCAACTCGTCGCCGCCCGCCGCGTCCCAGACGCGCATCCGCCGGTAAGGCTGCGCGCGCGCATCACGCACTGCGTCCCATATGCCGGCCGCGTCGAGCAGCGCCGCGTTGTCGGGCGCGAAGGCATACACCCGCAGATCCGGCTGCGACGGCGACCAGCGCGGCGGCTCGCGGCCTTCGACCAGCATCACCTCCAGCCCCTCACGCGCCAGCACCAGCGCGCAGGCCGCACCCACCACGCCGCCGCCGACGACGGCCACGTCGATCTGTCCGCGCCGCTTCATGCGGCCTCTCCCCGGCAGAGTGCCGGTACGTCGCCACGGAAACCCATCGCGCCGCCTACCAGGAACGCCTGCAGCGAGGGTTGCGCCTCCATGGCCACCAGGCCTGCGCTGCGCACGGGCTTCAGCAGGGGCGATGGATTGGCCGTCAGGCGTGCCAGGCCGTCGGAGAACGCGAGCGTGCGTTCGCGATCCTCGCGCCGTCGCGCCGCGTAGGCGGCCAGGCGGGAGGCGGCGCCCGGATCGTCACCGCGCGCGATCTCCTCGGCCAGCGTCAGGGCATCGCGCAGGCCCAGGTTGAAGCCCTGCGCGCCGATCGGATGGATCGTCTGCGCCGCATTGCCCAGCACGACCGCGCGGTCGGCGACCAGCCGTTGCGCGACGACGCGGACGATGGGATACGCGCTGCGCTCGCCGCTGGCGACCAGCCGGCCGATGCGCCAGCCGACCGCACGCTGCAGGCGCGCCAGCCAAGCCGCATCGTCCAGGGCGGCCACGGTCTCGGCCTGCTCGCGCGCCACGCCGTGCACGACGCCCCAGTGGCGGTCGCCACGCGGGAGCAGTGCGGTCGGGCCGTCGTCGCCCAGGCGCTCGTACGCGGTGCCATCCGGCGCCTGCGTGGCCCGCACGCGGGCGATGAACAGGGTCTGGCCGTAATCGTGCTCGTCCACACCGATGCCCAGCGCCTCTCGCACGGCGCTGCGGGTTCCATCGGCGGCCACCACCAGGCGGGCATGCAACGTGCGCTCGCCCTCGGCATCGGCGATCCGCAGCGCGCGATGGCCGGCTTCGTCCGGGGCGAAGCCGACGAAACGCGCCGGCCGGTACCGGGTGAGCCCCGACAGGCCGTCCAGTCGGGCTTCCAGCGCCTCGCCGAAGTCGCGCGCCACGACCACCTGGCCGAACGTCGCACGGCCGTAGTCCTGCGCCTCCAGCCGGACCCGACCGAAATCTCCCTGCCGGCTGATGTGGATGCGGCGGATCGGCCCGGTGGGCGTGCGCAGCTGCTGCATCACCCCCAGCGCGGTCAGCGCATTGACCGTCGCCGCCGCGAAACTGAGGTTGCGCTGGTCGAACACCGCCGGCATCTGCCCGGCAGGTGCCGCTTCCACCAGCCCCACCTCCACGCCCTGGCGCGCCAGGGCGATGGCAAGACTGGCACCCACCAGCCCACCGCCCACGATCACTACGTCATGCCGATCTGTCATGCCGACATGATAGCGCCCGCCCTGCGGCCCCCGACCGGCCGGCTCCGGTAGAATGCGGGGCTGAGTCTCCGGAACCGTGCCTGATGAACACCACTTCGCAACGCGCCCTCGTGATGGCGCTGGTCGCCGCCCTGCTGGTCCTCACCCGCCTGCACCTGCCCGCCACGTTCGGTCATCTCGGCCCGCTGCCCGATGCCAGCTGGGCCGCGTTCTTCATCGGCGGCTACTACCTGCGCGGCTGGTCGCGCTGGGCGTTCCCGCTGTTCATGGCGGCGGCGGTGGCGGTCGACTACGTGGTGATCAGTGGCCAGGGCATGAACTTCTGGACGCACTACTGCGTGTCGCCGGCGTATTGGTTCCTGTTGCCGGCGTACGGCGCACTGTGGGCCGGTGGCACGCTGCTGCGCCGCCATCAGACCGCGGACCACGGCCGCACGCTGGCCCTGCTGGTCGGCAGCCTGCTGGCTTCGGTGACCGTCTGCCACCTGCTCAGCCAGGGCAGCTTCTACTGGCTGAGCCCGGTCGTCAGCGAGCCCACGATCGCCGGCTGGTGGAAGAACTTCAGCGACTGGTACCTGCCCTATCTGCGCGTGGCCGCGATCTACGTGGGCCTGGCGGTCATCGTGCACGTGATGGTCGGCCAGGTCGTCCGCCTGGCCAGGCCGCACGGCCGCACGGCCGACTGACCGGACCTTCACCGCGATGGGCAACCGCCTCTCGAAGATCTACACCCGCACCGGCGACGATGGCAGCACCGGTCTGGGCGACGGCACGCGCGTGGGCAAGGACTCCGCGCGCGTGACCGCCTACGGCACGGTGGACGAAGCCAATTCGGCCATCGGCGTGCTGCTGGCCGTGCCCAGCGTGGCGGACGACATCCGCGCCCTGCTGACCACCGTGCAGCACCAGCTGTTCGACCTGGGCGGCGAGCTGTGCATCCCGGGCCATGCCGCCATCACCGGCGACGATGTCGAGGCGCTGGAACGGCAGCTGGACCATTACAACGACGATCTGCCGCCGCTGAAGGACTTCATCCTGCCGGCGGGAGGCGAGGCCGCCTCGCGTTGCCACCTGGCCCGCACCATCGTGCGCCGGGCCGAGCGCGAGACGGTCACCCTGGCCCGCCACGACGCCGTGCGGCCGGAAGCGATCCGCTACCTCAACCGGCTGTCCGACCTGCTGTTCGTCCTGGCCCGGGTGCTGGCCCGCGCCGATGGCCAGGGCGAGGTGCTCTGGAAGCACGAGCGCCGGCACGCGTAGGCCGACGACTCCTCCCAAGGTCGGGTGCCGGCCCGTGCCGGGCCGCGCATAGAATGGACCCGGACATCCACCCGGGAGAGGCGGTTCCCGCCCCGTCGAGGGCAACGCCGGCATCGTGATCATCTATACCCACCCCGCCTGCCTGTTGCACGATCCCGGTCCCGAGCACCCGGAGCGGCCGGCCCGTTTGGAAGTGGTCCTGGAGGCGCTGCGCGGGCAGCACGGCGATACCGACTGGCGCGAGGCGCCCATCGTGAAGCTGGGCGACCTGCGCCGGGTGCACGACGACGCGCTGGTGCACGAGGTGCTGGAGGCCGACGTGACCGGCTATCGCATGCTCGACCCGGATACGGTGATGTGCCCGGCCTCGCGCGCGGCGGCGCTCCGGGCCGCGGGCGCCGGCGTGGCGGCGGTGGATGCGGTGATGAACGGCGAGGACCGCGTGGTCTTCTGCGCGGTGCGCCCGCCCGGCCACCATGCGACCGGCACGGCGGCCATGGGCTTCTGCCTGTTCAACAACATCGCCGTGGCGGCGGCCTATGCCCTCGACAAGCATGGGCTGGAGCGCGTGGCGGTCGTCGATTTCGACGTGCACCACGGCAACGGCACCCAGGCCATCTTCTACAACGATCCGCGCGTGGCCTATTTCAGCAGCCACGAATCGGGCATCTACCCGCACAGCGGCGCGCCCTACGAGCGCGGCGTGGGCAATGTGTTCAATGCCCTGCTGCCGCCGGGCAGCGGGGGCTTCCGCTTCCAGAACACCTGGGCGGACGAACTGCTGCCCGCGCTGGACGACTTCAGGCCGCAGCTGCTGCTGATCTCGGCCGGGTTCGACGCGCACATGCGCGACCCGCTGGCGGACCTGATGCTGGAGACCGAGGACTTCGGCTGGCTGACCCGGCAGCTGCGCGAGGTGGCCGAACGGCACGCCGCCGGAAGAATTGTGTCCATGCTCGAAGGCGGCTACGACCTGGACGCCCTGCGCGAGTGCACCGTGGTCCATGTGGACGCGTTGCGCTGAGCCGGCGGGTCCGCCCGCCGGTCGCTGAACCCTGCCCGACATCGGCCGGAGGCCTTCATTGCCCGCATGCATGGGATGGGGCAAGCTAACGGCCGTTTTTCGTCCGACAGCGAGCCCAGTAACGCGTGCGCCCTGCCCTCCGCCTGCTCCCGTTACCCCTCAGCATCGCCCTGTGCCTGCCCGCGCTGGCCGACGATGAGAAGCCCGAAAGCTGGGCGTTGTGTCCCATCCAGGACGCGGTTCCGGCATTCGGCGAGGCGCCGCAGGCGCCGGCGCCCGGCAATGCCCAGGCCACCCGCGAGCAGCGTGCCGAGCAGCCCACCTCCATCGAAGGCGACAGTCTGGGTGGGACGGAGACCAATCTGGAGTACCAGGGCAACGTGGCGCTCAGCCGGGGCGACCAGTTCCTCGGCGCGGACAACCTGAAGTACGACCAGGAGAAGGACACCTACGTCGCCGACGGCCACATCCGCTACCAGGATGCCGGCATCCGCCTGGTGGCCGACAGCGCGCGCGGCGACCAGGGCGCCGATACGCACCAGATCGACAACGTGCGCTACCAGCTGGTGTCCCGTCGCGGCAACGGCGGCGCCGACCGCATCGACATGAAGGGGCCGGAAGGCAGTCTGCTGCACTCCACCTACTCCACCTGCGATCCCGAGGACCGCCGCTGGGAGCTGCGCTCGCGGCGCATCGACATCAACACCGACGACGGCTGGGGCGTTGCGCGCGGCGCGACGATCCGGCTGGGCAAGGTGCCGGTGCTGTACGTGCCGTACCTGAAGTTCCCCATCGACGACCAGCGCCACACCGGCCTGCTGTACCCGGCCGTCGGCCTGTCCGGCCGCAACGGCTTCGACTGGAAGCAGCCGATCTACCTCAACCTGGCGCCGAACTACGACGCGACGCTGGAGCCGCGCTACATGAGCGAGCGCGGGTTCCAGATGGGCGCTGAGTTCCGCTACCTCTACGAGAAGGGACGCGGCGAGATCCAGGGCACCTGGATGAACAAGGACGATCTGGTCCGCGATCGTATGGGCGAGGCGGACTACGACGACGAGAATCCGAACAACCCGGATCCGGACGACGGGCGCGGCTTCTTCTCGTTCAAGGGCAGTCATCGCTTCAGTCCCAACTGGCAGGCGCGGGCCAACCTGATCTGGCTGAGCGACGCCCGTTACCAGGAGGACTTCGGTAACTCGCTCTACGGACAATCCTCCTCGTCGGTGACGAGTACGGCTGGCATCTACGGCGCAGGCGAGTACTGGATAGCCGGACTGATGGCGGACCAGTGGCAGCTCGCGGACTACCTCAGCAGCGAGCGCTCACTGCCGTACAACCGCCTGCCACGAACCTATATCAACTGGAACCAACCCCTGAGCCGATGGTTCACCGTGGGAGGGCACGCGGAAGCGGTCCAGTTCCAGCACGATGAGAAGCCCGGCGGCAGCCGCATAGACATCAAGCCCACCATCTCGTTCCCCCTGCAGGGCGCTGCGTGGTATGTCACGCCCACGCTCGCCTACCGGCATACCGAATATCGGCTTGACGCCGATCTGGCGCAGGATCTGGCCATCCGCCAGGCGCGTGCCGCCTACGGCGTCCCCGCCAACCAGGTCACGCCCGCGATGATCGCCGAGTTCTACGACCGCTCCCCCAGCCGCAGCCTGCCGATAGGCTCGCTGGATGCCGGCGTGTACTTCGACCGCGAAACCGAGATCAAGGGCGACCGTTTCCTGCAGACGCTGGAACCGCGGCTGTTCTACCTGAAGGCACCCTACCGCGAGCAGGACGGCCTGCCGATCTTCGACACCCGCCCGTTCAACTTCAGCTATGGCCAGCTGTTCCGCGACAACCGCTACACCGGCCCCGACCGGCAGACGGACGCCAACCAGCTGACCCTGGCGCTCTCCACGCGCCTGCTGCGGCAGAAGGACGGTTTCGAGCGGCTGTCGGCCAGCATCGGCCAGATCCGCTACTTCGACGACAGCCGCGTGATCCTGCCGGGCGAAGCGCAGCTGGAAAAGGGCAAGTCGGCCTGGGTGGTGGACGCCAACTACGCGCCGACCGACCGCTGGACCATCGGCGCGTCCTACCAATGGGACCCCAAGTTCCGCCGCGAGGACCTGGCCAGCGTGCGTGCGCGCTACCTGCTGCCCGACGACGGCGTGGTCAACATCACCTATCGCCGCCGCCGCGACCTGCTGGAGCAGGCCGACTTCTCGTTCCTCTACCCGGTCACGCCGGCGTGGAGCGTGGTGGGCCGCTACTACCATTCGTTCTACCGCGACGCCGCCACCGACCAGGAGCCCGGCCTGCTGGAAGGCGTGGCCGGCGTGCAGTGGGACAGCTGCTGCCTGGCCGTGCGCGCGCTGGTGCGCCGCTACGTGCGCAACCGCGAAGGCGACATGAACACCGGCTTCCAGGTCGAGTTCGTCCTGAAGGGCCTGGGCTCGGCCGGCCAGGACACGGAGCGCACCCTGCGCCGTGCTATCCTCGGTTACTACCGAGACGACCTCTATCTCGTCCCGCCTAGCAATATCGCGCAGCGACCGGACGATACTTCCTACGATCCGGATCCGATTCCATGACCAAGCCGTTTCCCCGCCTCCTGATTGCCGGCCTGCTGGCCTTCTCGACCGTCGCCACGCCGGTGATGGCGCAGACGCTGCAGCCGCTGGACCGCATCGCCGCCGTGGTGAACGAGGACGTGGTGCTGCAGAGCGAAATGGACCGCGCCGTGCAGAACGTGCTGGCCCAGTACGCCAACCAGCCGGGCCAGCTGCCGCCGCGCGCGGTGCTGGAGCGGCAGGTGCTCGAGCGCCTGGTGCTGGTCAAGCTGCAGGTGGCCCGCGCCACCGAAAGCGGCATCCGTATCGGCGACGCCGAACTGAACAACGCCATCAGTGCCGTAGCCCAGCAGAACGGCACCACGCCGGACGGCCTGCGCCAGCGGCTCGAGGCCGATGGCATGTCCTTCGACGAGTTCCGCAGCTCTCTGCGCGACGAGATCACCATCCAGCGCCTGCGCCAGAGCTATGCGCAGTCGCGCGTGCAGGTGAGCGAAGGCGAAGTGGACGCGGCCATCGCCGCGCAGGCCGCCACCGGCGTGCAGTACCGTCTGGCCCACATCCTGGTGGCGGTGCCCGACGGCGCCAGTGCCGACCAGATCAGCACCGGCAAGAGCAAGATCGATGGCGTGAAGGCGCTGGTCGACAAGGGCGAGCTGGACTTCTCCGCGGCCGCGGTGCGCTATTCCGACAGCCCCAACGCGCTGGAAGGCGGCGACCTGGGCTGGCGCAGCGTCGACGAGATCCCGACGGCGTTCGTCGAGATGCTCAAGGGCATGAATCCCGGCCAGGTGGTGGGCCCGCTGCGCGGCCCCAGCGGCTTCCAGCTGCTGAAGCTGGTGGAAGTGCGCGATGCCGCGCAGATGGAGAAGCGCTCGGTCACCGAGTACAACGCACGCCACATCCTCGTGCGCGTCACCCCGACTCAGGATGCCGCCGCGGCCAAGGCCAAGATCGACACCCTGCGCGCACGCATCGCCGGCGGCGCCGACTTCGTCGAAGTGGCGAAGGAATCCACCGAAGACGCCAACAGCCGCGACGACGGCGGCGACCTGGGCTGGTTTCCGGCCGATGCGTTCGGCCCGGCTTTCGGCCAGCAGGTCAGCGGCCTGCAGGATGGCCAGGTCAGCGCCCCGTTCCGCACCGACGCCGGCTGGCACATCGTCCAGCGCGTCGGCAGTCGCCAGACCGACGTGACCGACCAGAATCGCCGCGCCCAGGTCCGCGAAACCATCGGCCGTCGCAAGGCCGAGGACGAATACAACCGCTTCCTGCAGGAGCTGCGAGGCGAGGCGTACGTCAGCTTCCGCACCGGCGACCGCGCAGAGACCACGCCGGGAAGCTGACATGCTGCCCCGGCTCGCCTTGGTGCCGGGCGAGCCGGCGGGCATCGGTCCGGAGCTCTGCATCCGACTGGCCCAGCAGCCGCGCACCGATTGCACCCTGCTTGCCTTCGCAGACCCGGCCACGCTGATCTCTGCGGCGGCCACCCTGGGATTGCCGCTGCAGCTGATCGATGAAGACGCCGTCGCCAAGCTGCCCGGCGACCTGCGCGTGCGGCCCGTTCCCAACGCTTCACCAGCGACCTTCGGCCACACCGATCCGCGCAATGCGCGCGCCGTCATCGAGGCCCTGACGCAGGCGGCCGGCGCCTGCCTGACCGGCGAACTCGACGGCCTGGTCACCGGCCCCGTGCACAAGGCCGCCATCAATGCAGGGGGCATCGCCTACACCGGCACCACCGAACTGCTGGCCGAACACGCAGGCCGGCCGGTGGTGATGATGCTCGCGAACGGAATCGTCCGTGTTGCGCTGGTCACCACGCACCTGCCTTTGCGCGAGGTGCCGGATGCGATCACGGCCACCACGCTGGAGGAAGCGCTGCGCATCACCCACGCGGCGCTGCGGGCGGATTTCGGTATTCCCCATCCCGTCATCGCGGTCCTCGGGCTCAATCCGCACGCGGGCGAGGCCGGCCACCTGGGGCGGGAGGAGATCGACGTCATCGAACCGGTGCTGCACACGCTGCGGGCGGCTGGAATGGACCTGGTCGGCCCGCTGCCCGCCGATACCGCCTTCCTGCCGCAGAAGCTGCGCAGTGTCGATGCGGTGGTGGCGATGTATCACGACCAGGGCCTGCCGGTGCTCAAGTACAGCGGGTTCGAGCAGGCCGTGAACCTGACGCTGGGCCTGCCCTACCCCCGCGTGGCCGTCGACCACGGCACCGCGCTCGAACTGGCCGGCAAGGGCACCGCGGATCCGTCCAGCCTGTTCGCCGCCGTGGCCACCTGCGCGCGCATCGCGACGATCCGGCGCGCGCACCGGGCAGCGTAGAAGCCACGCGGAAGGCGGTGTTCCCGCATAATCCGCGCATGTCGCATTTCAAGGCTCCCCCCAAGAAGTCCCTCGGCCAGCACTTCCTGACCGATCGCACCTACATCGAGAAGATCGTCATGGCGGTCAATCCCCAGCCTGGCGACCGTCTCGTCGAGATCGGGCCGGGCCAGGGCGCCATCACGTTCCCGCTGTTGCGCAGGCACGGCGAGCTGACCGCCATCGAGTTCGACCGCGACCTCATCACGCCGTTGATGGAGGCTGCCGAAGGCGTGGGCCGGCTCACGATCATCCACAAGGACGTGCTGGACGTGGATTTCGGCAAGCTGGCCGGCGAAGACAGGCTGCGCCTGGTCGGCAACCTGCCCTACAACCTGTCCTCGCCCATCCTGTTCCATGCCATCGAGCACGCCGCGTCCATCCGCGACATGGTCTTCATGCTGCAGAAGGAAGTCGTGGACCGCATGGCCGCGGAACCCGGAAGCAAGGTGTACGGACGCCTCAGCGTGATGCTGCAGGCCTACTGCCGCGTGGACAGCCTGTTCGTAGTGCCTCCCGGCGCGTTCCGTCCGCCGCCGAAGGTGGATTCGGCCGTGGCGCGGCTGGTGCCGCGCGCGGCCGACGAGGTGGGCATCCGCGACCACCGCCGCTTCGCGGACGTGGTGCGCGCCGCGTTCGGCCAACGCCGCAAGACCCTGCGCAATGCGCTGTCCGGCACCTGCAGCGTGGAGCAGATCGAAGCGGCGGGACTGCGCCCCGACCTGCGCGCGGAACAGGTTCCCGTCAGTGATTTCATCCGTCTGGCCAACCAGCCCGACGCATCCTGACCGCACGCAACGTGCCGTTGTTTCCGCTTTGACGTGCCATTGCATACACTGAACGCATGGATTCCCCCGACTACGCCATCGACGTCGACGTCGCCACGCGCTTCCTGGACGACCAGTCCGCGCCCGAGGACGGCCGCTACGTGTTCGCGTACACCATCCGCATCCACAACCGCGGGCGCATACCCGCGCAGCTGCTGCGCCGCCACTGGGTGATCACCGACGCCAACGGCAAGGTGCAGGAAGTGCACGGCGAGGGCGTGGTGGGCGAACAGCCCTGGCTGAGGCCGGGCGAGGATTTCCGCTACACCTCCGGCGCCGTCCTCGAGACCGCGCTCGGCACCATGCAGGGACGCTACGACATGCTCGCCGACGACGGCACCCGCTTCGACGCCCCCATCGCCGCCTTCACTCTGTCCGTCCCGCGGACCCTGCACTGAGGCCCGGGCGCATGAGTGTCTGGGCCATCGGCGACCTGCAGGGCTGCTACGACGCCACGCAGCGACTGCTGGAGAAGATCCGCTTCGATCCCGCGCAGGACCGGCTGTGGTTCTGCGGCGACCTGGTGAACCGCGGCGGACAGTCGCTGGAAACGCTGCGCCTGGTGCACTCGCTGCGCGAACACTGTGTCGTCGTGCTGGGCAACCACGACCTGTCCCTGCTCGCCATCGGCGAGCGTTCGCCGGACGAGCAGCGCAAGGTCAATCCGGACCTGCAGCGCGTGGTCCTGGCCGACGACGCACGCATGCTGCTGGACTGGCTGCGCATGCAGAAGCTGCTGCACCTGGACCGCGACCTGGGCTGGATGATGGTGCATGCCGGACTGGCGCCCAAGTGGACCACCACGCTCGCCGAGAAGCACGCGCGCGAAGTCGAGGCGCAACTGCACGGCAACGGCTACCGCAAGCTGTTCCGCAACATGTACGGCGACAAGCCGAACTGGGCGCCGCACCTGTCCGGCCACGACCGCTCGCGCGCCATCATCAACGTCCTCACCCGCATGCGTTACTGCACGCCGCGCGGGCGCATGGCGATCGAGGAGAAGGGCGCACCGGGCCGGCAGGCCCAGGGCCTGTACCCCTGGTACGAAGTCCCCGGCCGCGCCGAGCGCGACCTCAAGATCGTCTGCGGCCACTGGTCCACGCTGGGCCTGATGATCGGCCATGGCGTGCATGCCATCGACACCGGCGCGGTCTGGGGCGGCAAGCTGACCGCACTGCAGTTGGACACCGACGAGATCCGGCTGGTGCAGGTGCCCGGCCGCGACGTACCGCCTCCGCCCAAGGGCGAACTGCCGAAGGATTGAGTGCGTAGCGTGCGCCATGGCACGACCGCATGGACCCGGCACCGCGCAGTCGTGCGCATGGCGCACGCTACGTTCGGTCAGACGCGCCGGTACTCGACGAAGTCGAATCCGATGGCATGTTTCGCGTCCGCCGGATGCGGTTCGCGGGCGACTTCGTGCCATTCCGCCGGATCGAAGGCCGGGAAGAACGCATGAGCGCCCTCCACCTCGGTATCGACCTCGGTGAGGTGCAGCACGTCGGCGCGACCCAGCGTGAGCGCATAGACCTCGCCGCCACCGATCACGCAAAGCTCCTCGCTCCCCTGCTCCACCGCGATGCGGACCGCCTCGTCCACCGAGGCGACCGCCTGCATGCCCTCGAACGGCACGCGTCCGCTGCGCGTCAGCACCAGATTCAACCGTCCGGGCAGCGCACGCCCGAGCGACTCGGCCGTCCTGCGTCCCATCAGCACCGGCTTGCCGAGCGTCAGCGCCTTGAAGCGCTTCAGGTCGTCCGGCAACCGCCACGGCAGGTCGTTGTCGCGACCGATGGCGCGAAGGTGGTCGAGTGCGGCGACCAGCGAAATGCGCATCCGCTAGACCGCCACCGGCGCCTTGATCGCCGGGTGCGGATCGTATCCGTGGATCCCGATGTCGTCGAAGGTGAAGGCGAACAGGTCGGTGACCTCGGGATTGAGGTGCAGCGTGGGCAGCGCACGCGGTTCGCGCGACAACTGCTCGCGCGCCTGTTCGTAGTGGTTGGAGTACAGGTGCGCGTCGCCGAGCGTATGCACGAAATCGCCGACGCCCAGACCCGTGGCCTGCGCCACCATATGCGTCAGCAGTGCATAGCTGGCGATGTTGAACGGCACACCGAGGAAGATGTCACCGCTGCGCTGGTACAGCTGACAACTGAGCTTGCCGTCGACCACGTAGAACTGGAACAGCGAATGGCACGGCATCAGCGCCATCTTCGGCAGTTCGGCAACGTTCCAGGCGCTGATCACCAGGCGACGCGAATCGGGATTGCGCTTGATCTCGTCGACCAGCCACTGCATCTGGTCGACCGTCTTGCCGTCGGCGCCCTCCCAACTGCGCCACTGCTTGCCATAGACGGGGCCCAGTTCGCCGTTCTCGTCGGCCCACTCGTCCCAGATGCTGACCTTGTTGTCCTTCAGATACGCGATATTGGTCTCGCCCTTCAGGAACCACAGCAGCTCGTGGATGATCGAGCGCAAGTGCAGCTTCTTGGTGGTGACCAACGGGAAGCCTTCGTTCAAGTCGAAGCGCATCTGCCAGCCGAACACGCTGCGCGTGCCCGTGCCGGTGCGGTCGGACTTCTCGGCACCGTGCTCCAGCACGTGGCGCAGCAGGTCGAGGTATTGCTTCATGCGCGGTCTCCGGCGATGGACTTCACGGTTTACTTGCCGGCAACCGGCGCGGGAACCACGGGCTGGAGCGTCGGCGCGCGGCGTGACAGCCACAGCAGGTACAGGCCCAGCAGCACCAGCGGCACGCTGAGGATCTGGCCCTTGGTCAACCAGCCCCACGCCACGTAATGGCCTTCATCCGGCACGCGGACGAACTCCATCAGGAAGCGGAACACGCCGTACATCAGCGCGAACAGACCCGACACGAGGTAACGCGGCCGCGGCTTGCGCGAGACCGTCCACAGCACGACGAACATCACCAGTCCCTCGAGGCAGGCCTGGTACAGTTGCGAGGGATGGCGGGCGAACTGATCCAGCGCGCCCGCGGCGTACTGCGCCTGCAACTGGGCGGCATCCAGGCCGCGCAGCGCCGGATCGGTCGGAAAGATCACGCCCCAGCCGGCCTGGGTGTACTTGCCCCACAGTTCCGCGCCGATGAAGTTGCCCAGCCGCCCGAACCCCAGTCCCGGCGCGGCCAGCGGGGCCACGAAATCCATCGTGTCGAAGAAATGCAGCCGGTGCCGGCGCGACCACCACAGCGCCGCGGCCATCACGCCAAGTAGCCCCCCGTGGAAGCTCATGCCGCCTTCCCACACCTTGAAGATCGACAGCGGATTGTCGAGGAAGGTGCCGAATCCGTAGAACAGCACGTAGCCAATGCGCCCGCCCAGCACCACGCCCAGCATGGCGTAGAACATCAGGTCGGAGAATGCGTCGGCATCGACACCCGGCAGGCGCCCCTGCGATGCACGCCTGCGTCCCAGCCACCAGGCCACGACGAAGGCCAGCAGGTACATCAGGCCGTACCAGTGCAGCTTGACCGGCCCCAGCGAAAAGATGATCGGATCGATCTGGTGGAGGTAGATCATGCGCCTCGGCGTGGCCGGTGGGGAGCGCCTATTTTGCCCCAGGCGGGCATGCGGATGGGCATCCGTCCACTCCCGTCATAGCGCAGGGCTTGCCTGGCCGACCCCGGATGCCGGGTCGGACTTCCGGCCCGCGGAGCAGGCTCCGCTCTGTGAAGCCGCCTTTCAATCCAGCAGCGCAGGCCGATTCGGCAGTTCGTCCTCGTCGGACTGGCCCTCCTGCTGCGGCCAGTGCAGCGCCAGCAGGTCGGAGACCGCACGCACGCCGTCGATCACCGCCCGTTCCGGATGGCCGGCGCGCATCTCCTGCTCGATGAGCCGACAGACCTGCGCCCACTGCGCCTCGCTGACGCGCCCGTCCAGTCCGCGGTCGGCGACGATCTCGATGCGATGGTCGGCCAGCAACAGATAGATCAGCACGCCGTTGTTGGCTTCGGTGTCCCAGGTGCGCAGACGGACGAAGACCTCGTGCGCACGTTCGCGGGCCTGCATTCCTGCCAGCACCGCGCTCGGCGGCAGATTGGTTTCCACCGCGAACATCACCTCGCCGCGATGCAGGCGCTCGCCCGCCGCGATGGCCTCGGTGATGCGATGCAGGCTGTCCTCCGGGAACAGCCGGCGCGACGAGCGTGCGAACAGATGGCGCAGCAGGCGCATCACCAACTCCCGGAGGCG
>Ga0182740_1000278_pt1 | contig 76113 bp, 70 predicted proteins | sample eDN5th37CKraftBY_FD_128872 | JGI IMG/M metagenome (GOLD analysis project Ga0182740, IMG submission 128872) | Enriched backyard soil microbial communities from Emeryville, California, USA - eDNA 5th pass 37_C Kraft BY (version 2) (version 2) | ecosystem: Environmental > Terrestrial > Soil >...
CCTGCGGATGCAGGTTGGGCGCTGCGCGCCCAGACCCGGGCACCCGGCAAGCCGGGCGCTGCCCCAGGTTGCCCTCGTGGCGGGGTGCGGTCGTGGCTGTGAGGTTCGGCGCTGCGCGCCGAGCCGAGCCGGTGGGGTGCCGGGGTCGACGCAGGAGGTTGCCGGCGAGCTCGAGCACGGTCACCAGTAGGTCCGCTCCTCCGCTCGAGCTCGCGGCCGCGATGACGAGGCTGGCTGCGCCGGCCCGCGCGAGGAGGCGGGTGAGCTCTCGTGCGAGGTCGGCGATGGCTCGAGCGGTGCGGGTGATGCGGTGGAGGCTGCGGCGAATGCGTTGGTGGGGTGTCACATCCACCGTGTACGCGGCGCGCTCAGAAACCCGTGGGCAGCTGTCAATCGGCGGCGGGGCGAACGCCGATCTGGGCCTTACTGCGGGTGCGCCGGCGGGGGTTTCGCCGGTAGGAGCTCAGGGGTTTGCGGGGGGCCTCGGCGAGCCATGCTTTGGTGCCGCCGCGTGAGAGCTTGCCTTCGGGCATCTGCACGCGGAATGGGTAGACGTCCTCGAGGATCTCGAGGCGTGCGATGGTGGCGGCGAAGTAGTTGGGGAAGGTGAGGATCTCCGCCGGCGGGAGGTAGTGGCCGTGGGCGTCTTTCAGGCCGCCCTGCAGCATGTTGCGCTGGGCGGTAGCAGAGCGTTCGTGGCGGGCGATGCGCGCGACCATCACGGGGGCGCCGGCGATCTTGACGATCGCGAGGTCGTGGCGATCGAGCCAGCCCTTGTGGCCCCAGAGGTCGGCGCCCTTCTGCGGGTCTGCGGTGACGATCGCGAGGTTCTGCCGGGCGACGATGAGGTCGGAGTGCTCGAGCTCGAAGGCGCCCTGCGGGGGGCGCACGAGGTCGATGACGGCCTGCATCTTGCTCGCGGGAACGCCGTTGCGCACCCAGCGGCGGATGGTGCCCTCGGTGACTCCGAGGGCGGCTCCGGCGGTGCGTGCGTCGACGTTGCCGCGGCGGTTGTAGCTGCCGAGCGCGGCGCCGAGGATCTGTGAGAGTCGGTGCGCACCCCAGGCTTCCTTGAGCACGGCGAGATCGGCGTGCTCGGTGGTGCGCCAGAGGGGTGTGGGGTCGGTCATGGGGTTCTTGGTGTCAGCCGGCTGCGACGTCGACGCCGCGGTAGATGAGCAGCTGCTGCAGGAAGGGGTGCTCGGTCTGCTTGTAGAGCTTCTTGATCGTGGCGGTGTCTACGGCCGGTACTTGGGCCTTCTGGGTGGTGGCGATGACGGGCAGGGCGAGCTCGTCGTAGATCACGGTGCGGAGCATGGCGCGGTCGCGCAGGTCGATCTCGCGGCCGATGATCTGTGCGGCCGCGGTCACCGCGGCGCGCTGGGCCTTGGTGAGGGGGCGGGCCTTCACTCGGCCCTTGCCGGTGGTGCTGCCGGCGCGGCGCTCGGCGATGAACTTGTCGGCGTCGGCCTTGTTGAAGAGGGGCTGACGGTGTCCGGCGGGGGTGACGGGTCGGGGGAAGTTCTCGAGGCGCTGCGCGTTGGTCTCGCTGGCGTAGGCGTAGATGGTGCGCAGCTGCACGTCGAGCTGTTTGGCGAAGTAGTCGTAGCCGACGAGCTCGGCGCCGGCGATCTGCTGGACGGGCTTGGTTTTGGCCATGGGGTACGTCTCCTAGGTGGTGGGGATCTCTCGGTGGCCGTCGTCGGCCATGCGCTGCAGGACGGTGGTGAGCCCGTCCTGGGGGATGTCGCTGAGGAATCGCGCGGCTTCGGCGGGGTGCAGGCTCATCGCCGCTCCTCGTGGGGAGCGGGACCGCAGGGGCTGGTCGTCGTGGTCATCTGCTGTCCCTCCCTATCCGTGAAAGTTGAGTGCATGTGACATACACAACAATAGCCCGGATCGGGTCGATCGCGCAGCGTTGACGCGCGGCTATGGTGTGTGGCTCAGCGCCACTGCATTCCGTCGACGCCGTGGAAGCGCCAGGTGCCGGAGTCGGTGTAGCGTCCGGGCTGGGCGTAGATGCTCTCGAGGTAGCTGAGGGCGCCGGTGTCGCCGCCGTTGCCCCAGGCGTCGATGAGGCCGCGCTGCTCGTCGTCGGTGAGGTGGATGTAGCTGTTCCCGTTGCGGTTGTAGCCCATGTCCTGGGGGTCGGCGGACAGTCCCTGCACGCCGTGGACGATGAGGGTGCGGCGATCGCCGGGCAGGGCGGCCTTCGCGCGTTTGGCCAGCTGGGTGCGGCCGCGCTTGGTGGTGACGGTTTGGCGGGTGCGGTCGGTGAGCTTCTTGAGGAGCTCGGGTCGCGGGCGGGAGTCGCCCTTGATCCAGCGCTGCACGGTGCGCTGCGAGACGCCGAGGCGGGCCGCGGCGGTCTTGGTGTCGACGGGGTGGCGGTCGCTCTTGCCGGGGTAGAGGTAGCGCAGCATGTTCGCCGGCGAGGACGAGACAGTGGAGTAGTCCTGGCCGGTGAAGAACCGGAAGAGCGCGTTGCGCTGTGTGATCGCGTCGGAGGCGTTGTCGTCGAGCATCAGAAGATCTCCGAGAGGTCGTTCTTACCCTCGTAGGGGCGGGCCTGGCCGGTGAAGTACTTCGCGTGTTCGGAGAGAGCGGCGGAGCCTTCGTACTTGAAGCTGCCGAGCCCACGGCCGTAGTGCTCGGGCTTGCCGGGCCATGAGGCGTCGGGGTCGAGGTCGGGGCTGGTGTAGACGAGCGTGTCCTTGCTGATCGCGACGGGCCAGCGGCCGGTGTCGCGGCCGATCTGGAACACGCGGCGCAGGATGTTCGCGCGCGCCTTGGCGATGATGTGGTCGTAGCGGTGCGGGGCGTAGCCGAGGCGGCCGTTGCGGTGCAGGTCGCTGGCCATGATGCCGAGCCCTGAGACGTAGACCTTCTTGAGCAGGTCGCGGGCGATCTGGTCGTTGGGGTTGTCGGTGTCGAGCAGCTGGCGGGCGTCGCGCATGCGCTTCTGCCAGGTGTCGAAGATGCGCCCCTTCTCGTGCCACAGGTAGGCCTCGTGGATCTCCGGCTCGACACCGAGCTCGGCGGCGAGCTCCATGGTGGGGGTCGCGACCCAGATGCGGCTGCCGGGGGTGGCCTGCCCGGTCACGCCGCGGGGGGTGAACAGGTTGGGGGTGAGCCAGTGGCCGTCCTCGGGGATGGTGATGTGCCAGTAGCCGGGGAGCTTGGTGAACGGCAGCGGCTCGGGGTGGTGGGTGGGAGTCCCGATGCCGACCTCGAGGCCGGCGACGGCGGCGAGGTAAGAGCCGCCGCGGTCGAAGGCGTGCACCCAGCTGTGCTGCTGCTCGTCGAGGGTGAGGGTGCGCTGCCAGTCGAGGTCGGTTTCGGCGTGGCCGGCCTCGCGGAGCACGGCGGGTGACTCGCAGGACTCGAAGAGGCGCTCACGCTCGGTGCGGGGGTGCAGCGCGAACGCGAGATCCAGGCCGGTGCTCGAGGGGGTCTTGCGGTAGGGGAACCGCAGTGCCGCGCTGAACCGCTGCAGCCGGTCGGCGACGTCGAGCGGGGTGGGGTCGTCGGCGAGGATGACCTGCTGGAACGCCGGCGGCAGCGCGGGGAGGAACCCGATGAGCACGCCGAGCTCGGGGTTGTCGTCGTGCCAGACTTCGATGCTGGGGTCCAGGGAATCCTTGCCGGAGACCTGGAATCCGGCGTTGCGCGCCTCGGCGATGAACGGGGTGCCGGCGGTGGCTGCCTGCAGCTTCTCGCGGTACTGGAACGCCATCGGGGTGGGCAGCTTGTCGAAGGGAATCCCGAGGGTCAGGGCGTAGTCCCGGGTGATGTAGATCTGGCCGCGCTCGGTGCGGCGCAGCTTGCTCGGGCCGGTGTTGATCTGCGTGCCGAGGGAGAGCTTGGACGCCAGCAGCGCCACCTGTCCGGCGTGCACGATCGGCTCCTCGAGGTCGACACGGCTGCCATCAGGCAGCCAGACCCCATCGGTGTGCAGGACCGCGACCGAAGCGCGGAAAGCGCCGCGGCGTGTGGCCGGCCCGGCGGCCGCGGGGGCGGGCGCCGGGGCGACGGCGGCGGCCGCGGCCGCGGTGGGCGCGACGTCGTCGACGGGGCCGGTCGGCTCATTGGCGAGGTACGGGTCGGTCGGGGAGATCTCGTCGACGGGCGGCTCCTCGTCCGCCGCGGGCTCATCGGCCGGAGCGGTGGGGCCGGAGGGGTCGATGTCGAACAGGCCGGGGTTGGTGTCGGGGTCCGGGGTGCTGGCGTCGCCGGTGGGGTTGTCGCCGTCGTCGTCGGAGCCGAGGAGGGCGGACAGCGGCAGATCCCAGACGCGCATCTTCTGGCCGCCGATGCGCCGAGCGGCGGAGCGCTTGCCTTCGTGGTCCTTGGTGAGCCATCCGTGGCTCTCGAAGCTGCTGGCGATGGAGTGGGTGGTCTCGGAGAAGACCTCGTCGGCGCGGCTGGCGACGGTGTTGGCGACGCCGATCGCCACGGAGGGGATGAGGTAGACGCGCTGCGCGTCGCCCTCGCCGACGATGACGCCAACGCGGGCGCCCATGGGGCGCCACTGCGGAATCTCCCCCGCGCTCTGGTTGACCCAGCCGAGGCTGGCTGCGTCGTCGGGGGCGTCGCCGTGCTGGGTGCTCAGGTGCGCAGTGCCGGAGATCAGCGCTTCGCGCAGGAACGCGAGCAGCTGTTCGCCCGCGTCGGAGGAAGCGGAATCCTGCAGCGAGACGGCGTCGTAGATCCCGTCGCGCGCCCAGGCGTAGAACTCATTGGCCTCCTCGACGGTGATCGCACCGTACTCGCGGAGCATCTTGAGCATGATGTAGATCCCGCGGTCGAGGTCGACGGCCATGTTCTCGAGGCGGTTGCGGACGCCGGAGTCGTGGGGCAGGTCGGCGAGGCGGCGTTCCCAGTAGGCGTCGGTGGCCAGCGGCGAGCTCGTGTCGCCCTCGATGGCAGCCTGGATCTCCTCGAGCATCTGGTCGCGGCGCTGGGCGACCCAGTGGATCAGCGAGGAGCCGAGCAGGGCGCGGGCGGCGCGGTAGCTGCGCGACTCGAGCCGGGCGAAGAGGGCCTTGCCCTTGTCGACGGACTGCGGGTGCAGCGGGATATTGAGGATGCGGGTGTCGGCGGAGCCGGTCGCGGTGAGCTCACCCGTGGTGATCAGGTTGGCCTCGATCGGGCGGTCCTCGCGCACCCCGCCGCGCTGGGTGGAGACCTTGCGGCCGGTGGAGTTGAACCGCATGCGGGCGAGCTCGCCGAGGCGGTTCTGCGCCTGCTTGGCGTTGCCGTCCGGGGCGAAGTCGTCGATGAGCAGCGGCAGGTGCGAGACGGTGTTCGCGCTGCGGATGAGACCGAGCGCGGAGCCGCCCTTCGCGGACCCGGAGAGCATCTCCTTGACGCCGTGGTAGTGGACGTCGGGGGCGAAGTACTGCACCGCCAGACGGCCGTGTGCGGACTTGAGGGAGGCGCGGCCGCCGACCAGGTGCACGGTGGCGTCGTTGGGCTTGAGCACCGATCCCCAGGACTGGGCGAGCAGCGGGGCGAGCGCGCGACCGAGCAGCCAGGAGTTCTTGGCCTCGAGGGTGCCCTTCTGCCAGGCGGCGCGGAGCTCGTCGGCGTCCGTCGACGGGGCCGGGAGCGCGAAGACGTTGAACAGCGACGGCTTGACCTCGACGTCGTCGATCGCGCCCTCGGTGCCGATCGCGCCGGTGGAGTGGACGAAGAACGGCTGCCCTGTCGCGGTGGTGCGCCAGCCGAGGGTGGTGTAGACGAGGCTGTTGCTGGCCACGGTCTGACGGGCCTTGCGAATCGCGTCCCAGGCCTGATCCTTGCCGCGGCGGGTGGTGGATTCGATGAGGTTCGGCCAGGGCAGCGCCTGCGCCCAGGTGCCGGTGCGCACCTGCTCCTCGTCGAACTTCACGAGCGTCGATTCGATCTGCGGTTGGCCGGTCTCCTCGTCGACGACGGCGTTACCACGGGCGTCGCGGACGTAGCGGTAGAACCGGATCGCGATCATGTGAGGGGCACGGGCGATCTCGCTATCGGTGCCGTCGTCCTCCACGGCGACGGTCTCGATCTCGGCCCAGCCATTGAGGACCGCGGTGTAGCGCGGCTCCCACTTCTGCTTGCCGTTCTCGTCTGCTTCGTCGGAGAGCACCCACTTCACGCTGACGGTGATCCCGTCGACGACGTCGTACTCCTCGCGCTTGATCACGGCACGCCTGCCGGAGTCGCCGCCATCGAACCGGGGCGCGCGGCCGCCGTTGCTCTTGCCCCCGCCGGCGCCGCCGGTTCCGCTGTCAGGCTGGAACGAGACCGCGAGTGTGCGGGGGTTGCGAGCAGGCTGCTCGTCGGCGTCGACGTCGGGGGTATCGATCGTCTCGGCCGGGGCGGTGCCGAGGGCTGCGGTGACGTCGGCCGGGACCGCGAGACCGGCGATCTGGAACGTCTCGCGAGCGACCTCCGCGGCTTCGCGGATGGTCGCGGCGAGCTCGTCACGGGCGGACTCGGCACGCTCGCTCAGCTGGTCGGCGATCTGCGACTGCAGCGACGTGATCCGCTCGAGCCGCTTGGACGACTCCCGCGCCCACGCCTCGGCGTTGCGCTCGGCGATCCCACGGTCCTGCCCTTTGGCGTCCAGCTGCGCCTGGGCCTCCTTGCGGCAGATCTCCACCTGGACGAGCAGCTTCGCGGCCTCGGCCGCGGCATCGAGCGCGGTGGCGTCGTCGACGGAGATTTCGACGAGCGTGTCGGTGGTGCCGCCGGCGTCGAGGTGGTCGGTGAAGTCGGCCTTGCGGTCGGTGAGTGCCGGCAGGTAGGCGCGGGCTTCGATGCGCTCGCGCAGCAGCTGCGCGGTCACGGATGCGGCGCGCTTGTAGCCGGCCTGGTCGTTGTCGACGACCACGTGCACGCGGCCGCCGCGGAAGTGCTCGATGAGCTCGGCGGGGAACGCGGTGGCGCCGCCGGCGTTGGTCGTGGCCACCAGGCCCTGCGCGATCGCGTTGTCGGCGTCCTTCTCCCCCTCGAGCAGCCAGACGTCACCGCCGGCGGCGACGGCCTCGGTGACGGCGCGGAGGTTGTACAGCAGGGGGGCGAAGCCTTCGGGCTTGCGCTTGACGAATCGGCCGGTGGCGCCGCGGTAGCTCTGTGTGAAGCGCTTGTGCCGGACGCCGTCGACGATGGTCTCCTCGCGGTGCACCCGCTGCTGCACGACGCCGTCGATGTCGACGTACTCGTAGACCTTCACCCGCTCCCACTTCGCGCCGGTCAGATCCGGGGCGGGGGTCGCGAGCTCTTCGCGGGTCAGGCGGGGCGGCAGCGAGGGGCGGCGCGGGCGGGTGGTGCGGCTCTGGGTGCGCCGATCGGCGGGCAGCGGGGCGTCGAAGAGATCGCTCACGGTCAGACCCAGGTGAGCGGTGATGTCGGAGACGGGCGCCTCGCACCCGAAGCAGTGCAGAGCGATCTTCCCGGCCTGCGGGTCATAGCGGACGCTCAGCGACGGGTTGGCGTCACCGTGCACGGGGCAGAGGGCCTTGAACGTGTTGGCGCGGCGGGTCGGCTTGTAGCCTCCGCGGTCCAGCGCCTCCCACACGCGGTCGAGGGAGTTCATCGAGGCGGCGGTGCCGGGGATCTCGAGAGTCATCGCAGCACCACCCCCTTGGAGGGGTAGCGCGCGGGGATGCTAGCTGTCGGTGCGACACTGCGCACAACGACGCTAGATATCCGCAATATTGCGGCTACAATCATGTACGACCCTCCGGGTCTGAATCAGATTCAAGAACCTTGCGTCCTCTGGCAGGAGGACGTAACCCAAACTCATTACCCCTGTTGGTTGGCAGACCAGCAGGGGTGAGTTGTTTTACGCGGTCTTTGGCATGTCGAGCATGTCGATCTCCTGTTCCCTCTCGCGGGCCGCGCGTTCGTCCGCAGCTTTGCGGATCTCCTTCTGAACGTAGTCGGGGACCTGAAGGCCTTCGTACTCAGCGAGCGCCATGGCGATCCAGCTGCTGAGCGAGATGCCGAGCTGGTCGGCTCGCTGCCGGTACGTGCCCGCGTGGTTGCCGGGGAGACGCATGGTGACTCCCACGCGGTCCCCCTTCGGCTGGGGGCCGCGTCGACGAACTTGCTGAGCTGCCATGTGACTTGTCTACCACTACTTGTATTCAGAGTGTGGATTTTTGTCGTGCGGCGGGCGCGTCGCGTCGAGAGGTCCATGTCCCATATAGGCCGAGCCTCCCCTGCTTCGCGGACATCGGTTCCCGAAAAAAGTTTGGCGTAGCCCTGGAACACCTTCGCGCGCGCGTGCGCATCGCGCGTGCGGGGTGTATGTGGTTGAAAATGTGTTCCAGGTGTTCCAGGTGCACATAAAGCCCAGATCAGGAGCGTGTTCCTGATGGAACACCGGCCCGATTTTGACGATGTGCCGTTTCGGGAAATCCCTGGTCAGATGGTGGAACACCTGGAACACCTTTTCTGGCGGGGTTGGCACGGAACACCGGAAACACGTAAGCGGCGCGCGTCGATGATTTGTGGTTGTCAGGCCGATCTGGTGGATGGCCTCGGGTACGTCGACGCGACCCGGGCAGGTGAGCGAGTGGAGACTTCGTCGGCGTGTCGCGTCAGGCGAGGAGGGCAGGGCTGAGGCGCCAGACGCGGGTGAGGGTGCCGTTGATGCTGCGGGGAATGCTGCGGCCTTGGCGTCGTGAGGGGTACAGCAGGCCGCGTCTCTCGAGCGCTGCCGCGACGGCGTTGCTGGTGAGCGTGTCGTCGTCGAGCTCGGCGCGGATGATCGGCAGGATCTCGCCGGGGATCAGGTACAGGTAGTCCTCGTCGCGGCGGCCGAGGACCCAGTCACCGGCGGTGGGGTGGCCGCCGAGGAGGGCGCCGTTGTCGAGGGCGTACTGCAGGGCTGCGTAGACGCCGACGATGATCTGGTCTTCGCGCGGCATCCGGTGGCGGCTGGTGCCGGCGTCGAGGTCGAGCGAGCGCAGGAGCACTCCCCCGACGTGCAGGGCGGCGTCGCGGCGTCGTTCGTGCTCGATGTCGACCCCGAGCGCGAGGCGCGCGGCTGCGCTGTCCGCACTGGCCAGTGTCACGCGCGGGATCTGCGTCTGCAGGTAGGAGTGAACGCTGAGCCGCGCCGCGGCCGCGGCCTCGGAGTGCAGCTGTGTGTAGATCTCTCGCGGTGCCCTGCGCCGGTTGATGCGGGTCGCGAGGGTGCGCTGCAGGCTGAGCTCGTCGATCTTCTGCTCGCCGGTGGCGACGACGATGGATGCCGCGTTCAGCGGGGAGTTGCGGCTGGCGTAGACCTCGGCCTGGATCTGGGTGAACATCGCGGGCCTCGCTCGGGAGTGCGCTGGCGCGACGTCGTCGAGGATGAGCGGCTCCCCCGGCGTCGCCGCCTTTCGGATCGAGGCGAGCGATCGCTGTGGGAGCTCGAGCAGGTCGCTGTGCCCGGTGAGCTCGCTGATCGCTCGGGCGAGGGTCGTCTTGCCGGCGCCTGGGCGGCCGGTGATGAACACCGGCACCGGGAAGGGTGCTCGGTGCGCGAAGGCGATCGCGCGGAGGATGTCGCCGGCGTGGTCCGGGAACGCCTCGAGCAGGGGCGTGACGCCGGTCTCCCATGCCGCGCGTGCCTGCGCAGTGGAGACCGGCTCGACGTCGACGGCGGGCGGGAGCATCGGTGGAGCCTTCGGTCAGTTCTCGGGCTGTGCGTCGAGGTCGGCATCGTGCGCACCAGCCGCAGTGTGCCTTGGCCGGATAATCGCGGCGATCTCCTCGTCCCGGGTGGTCATGGTCTCATTCTCGCAGCACCCGCGCGAGGGGGAGGATACCTGTTCGAATGTCAGCGCCGGTTCGCATACTCTTGATCGGTCGCATATTCGATAGAAGGTCGGGGAGGCCACCATGCTCGCGCTGTCACCTCGTCCCGTCGACGAGCCGACCATGCTGATGCTGCAGGCCTCGCCCGTCGCCGTGGCTTGCGGGTTCCCCTCGCCCGCGCAGGACTACTACGACGGCCCGATCGACCTGACGGAGATGCTCGTCGACGACCAGGAAGCGACGTTCATCGTGCGCGCGTCTGGGCACTCGATGACCGAAGCCGGGATCAGCGACGGCGATGAGCTCCTGGTCGACCGCTCGAAGCGGCCGCGAGACGGTGATGTTGTGGTGGCTGTTCTCGACGGGCAGCTGACGATCAAGCGGCTGCAGATCTCCGCCGACCGGGTGCTACTCAAGTCAGAGAGCTCAGAGCATCCCGACATCGTGGTTCCCGAGCTCTCCGAGCTTGTGATCTGGGGCGTGGCGACCTTCTCAATCCATCACCTCCGGCGGCCATGAATGCTGGCCCACGTCGACGTCAACAGCGCCTACGTGTCGTTCGAGCGGGTGTTCAATCCCGCGCTCGAGGCGGTGCCGACCGTGGTGTTGAGCAACAACGACGGGATGGTGGTCGCCGCGAGCCGAGAGGCCAAGGCGCTCGGGCTGGATCTCGGCCGCCCGTGGTTCGAGCTCCGCCCGCACGCACAGAGGCTCGGGGTGACGGCGCTGAGCTCCAACTACGAGCTCTACGGCGATATGTCGAGAAGATTCCACGCCATCCTGTCGAGGTTCACCCCGGAGCTCGAGGTCTACAGCATCGATGAGGCCTTCCTGCGCGTGAGCCCGCGCATCGCGCGAGACCCGGATGCGATGACCGCTCTGGGGCGGGACATCAAGGACACCCTGCGCCGGTTGATCGGCGTGCCGGTGTGCGTCGGGATCGCGGAGACGCGCACGTTGGCCAAGCTCGCGAACAGGTCGGCGAAGAAGATCGCCGCGTTCGACGGGGTGTGCGTGTGGCCGGCGACCCGACCGGAGTGGCGGCAGCAGCTGATGAGCCGGCTGCCGGTGTCGGAGGTCTGGGGTATCGCGTCGCGGCTTGAGCGTCGCCTGGTGGCCATGGGGATCTCCTCGATCGCCGATCTCGCCGCGGCCGACCCGGTGCGCATCCGCAAGGCGTTCAACGTCGTGGTGATGCGCACGGCGCTGGAACTGCGAGGGGTGCCCTCGATCGTCGCGGAGGAGGACCGCACGGGCCACAAGGAGCAGCTGATCGTGTCACGGTCGTTCTCCGAGAAGATCACCACCCGAGACGGGATGCGGCAGGCGCTGTCGATCTACGCCCAGCAGGCTGCGACCCGCTTGGTGCGGCACCGGCAAGTCGCGAAGCTGCTCACCGCGTTCGCGGGGACGTCGCACTACGCCGAGCAGCGCAGCTTCCCCTCGGTGCTGGTGAAGCTGCCGGCGCCCACCGCCGACCCGGTCGAGCTCACCCGCGCCGCCCACCGGCTGCTGCCGCTGATCGAGGATGGCGGCCGCTACGCACGCGCCGGTCTGATGCTCACCGATCTGCGGCCGGCCGAGGTCAGCCAGCCCCTCGATCTGTTCCGCTTCGCGCACGAGGAGTCGCGAATCGCCGAACTCATCGACAAGGTGCAGCGGAAGGAAGGCCGAGATCTCCTCGGTCTCGGGTACGGCGGGATGCGCCCAGGTCCGTCGTGGCAGATGAAGCGCGAGATGCTCACTCCGCGCGCCACGACCCACTGGGACGAGTTGGCCACGGTGAGGGCCTGAGGGGTCGTCAGGAGCCCGCGGGGCGTCTCCGGGTGTATGGAGGGACCACCGTGCCGTCTGAGCGCTCGTAGCCGGCGACGTAGATCTCCCCGGCGCCGGGGGCACTATCCCCGCCAGCGCCGGGAGTGCCGGGAACGCCGGCTGCGGCCGGACGAGGCTGCGGCCTGGGGATGTCGCGCAGCTTCTCGTAAGCGAAGCCGTCGACGTCTTTGCGGTAGGTGCGCCACGGGGCGCCGGCGGCGTTGACGTCGTCGACGTAGTAGACGTCGGCGCGGACGGTGATCCCCTCAGGCGCTCCCTTGGTGGCCATGGCCACGGCCCGGGTGCACGCGGAGAATCGGTCGTCGTCGACGTACAGCGAGTCGGTGATGTGCTCCGGGACGTACCGGGCCTGGTATGCGGCATCGTCCGTGCCGTCCTGGAAGGCGGCGTAGCCCATCTCCCAGCGGTTGATCACTCGCGCCCGGGTGACTTCTCGCGGCCCGTCGACGGCGATGACCTCGATCGACGTGTATCCCTGCTCGGAGAGTTGCTGGAATCGCTTGAGCAGCTTCATCTTGCTGCCGTGGACGCCGTCGATCACGACCCGCTCGCCTCGCTCGAGGGAGATCATCGTCGCTTCTCGGGCGAGGTCGGATGATTCCTCGTGCACGAGGGAGGCGAGCTCGCCCGGAGCGAATTGCTCGCCGGCGTCGATCCGGGACTTCACCGCCGGCGGCACAATCTCGTCGTACTCCCCCGACTCTCGCATCTTGCGCAGCAGCCTCGTCTTGAAATCGTCGGGGTCGATGAACCGCCAGTGCTTCTCCTCGGCCTCGGGGATGCGCTCACGGCGCGCTGAGCTCTTGCCGGCGCCGGGAGGGCCGGCCATTACCAGCACCTGGCGATCGCGGATCACCGCGTCGTTCTCGGCGAAGAACTCCCGGATGATCTGCTTGTGCAGCCTGGCCCGCGACGCGGTGAGGCGCCCGTTGCGGTAGTTCTGCTCGCGCTGATGCGTGGCGGTGGGAGCCTCGGCGTCGATCGGGCCGTTGACGGCCGTGAGGGCTCGAAGAGCAGCCAGGTGTTCCGAGCGGTCGGAGTCCGTCAAGCGGCTGCTCTTTCGATCTCCTCGTACTCCTCGTCAGAGAGCAGGTCGAGACCCACATAGGCGTGGAGGACGGCGTCGAAGCTGTTGTCCACGACCTCCCAGTCGTCGGCTTCGCCCTGGGTCTTGTACTGCGGGTCGTAGTTCCAGTGCTTGAGGGCCTCGACGAACTCCTCGTGCGAGATCTCGCCGCGCTGGGCCTGGCGCACGAGCTCCATGGCCGTTGCGGCCGCCGGCTTCGCGGCCGCGGTGCCCTTGCTCTTTTCCAGCGCCTTGAGGATGCGCGACATCTGCGATTCGCTCTTGCCCAGTGCCGCACCGAGCTCCTGCAGCTGGACACCCTTGTTGAAGCGGAGGGCCAGCAGGCGCTCGTTGATGGTCTTCTCGAGGAGATCGTGCCGGCGCTGCAGGTTCGCGAGCTCGCGAAGCTCCGCGGCGGTGTCAGTGGTGGTTGTCATGTCGATCGCCTCCTCTCACCCCCAGTCTACTAGCTCTTGCACATATGCAAGTGGGTTTTTCGAGGCAGCTGTCCGCGCCCTCAATCGTCTCCGTCTGGGTGCTCATCGCTGGTTCTCCTTCGCGATAGCCGGGTTCTCGTGTGCGGCGAGCCATTCGTAGATCTCCGCCCACCGAGCCTCGTAATCCACGGGGTCGGGGTCGTCCTGGTCGAGAGCGTGCAGGCGGGCGGCCGCGTCCTCGAAGAGATCCTTGTCGCCAACCAGTTGGGCAGGTCCACCGTCGCGGGAGGCTCGTGCTTCGATGCGCACACCGCGTGCGGCCGCGAGGGTGGGATGGGCCTTGAGCCAGGTGGTGAGCAGCACCACCGCGGCGGCCGCGGCGACAGGAATGAGCCGCGCCCACGGGGTCAGCGTGTTGAGCAGGAGCAGCGCGAACAGGGTGAGTGGCATCAGCGCGACCAGTCCCCACTGCCGGTAGACGAGCGTGGACCATGCCCCCGCCCATCGGCGTTCGCTGGCTGTGGTGCCGGGGCGGAACACGATCAGCCGGATCACTGCGCGACCCGTGATGTGTCCGGTGAGCGCGGGGTAGTCGAGGCGCCCCCACTTTCGGGAGATCCCGAGCGGGGACTGCGGAGGGCGGGGCTGCGGCGGACGGCTGTCGGAGTAGCGGACCATTGGTGTCTCCCCGTGTGGCGGTCAGGTACTCATATAGGCCGTCGTCTTCGGGCTTCGCGGACAGAGCCGTGGATCGTCGTAGCGGAGGCCGCGGCCGCGGTTCTACGCTCGGGCGATGGACGACGCGATGGAGGATCTGGTGCAGCCCCGGTGCCGCGACTGCCTCGTGGTGATGCGGAACTACCCTGCAGAGTGGCTGTGTCCGTCCTGCGGATGGACGATTCCGATCGACCAGTCGATCTCGCCGCCGGTGTTCACCGGGCCGTCGGTCTGGGGTGGGTAAGCGGCCAGCTAGCCGGTCGCTGTTGGCTCCAATGTGCCGAGTCGGCGAGCGAACTGTCGGACGTCTTTCGGTAGGGTTCGGGCGTGCTGGACGACATCGCATTTGAGCCTGACTTCGCGCCCGATGGGCGAATCATCGACTTCCTGACTGGCGGTCTCCTCGAAGACCAGCCGGAGGAACGAGTTCGGCAGAACTACCTCAAGGTATTGCACTACGACTTCGGTTACCCGAAGAACGTCATGCGTCGGGAAGTGGTCATCATGGTGGGTTCTAACCCCGTCAAGGATGAGAAGGGTGACGCCATCCGAGCTGACATCGTGGTCTATCGCAGTGCCGCTGCGGCCGCGAGGCAGGACCAGGGTCAGATCAAGTTCGTTGTCGAGTGCAAGCGCCCGGACGTGGATTCCGGGTACAACCAGTTGGTTTCATACATCTTCAATACAAGCGCCGCCGGGGGAGTGTGGACGAATGGCGCCGACGTCCAGCCATTTCGTCGCCTGACGCAACCAAAGAACTCACTGGAACCAGCGCCACGCGTTCCCAGCAAGGACGAGGAGTGGGACGCGGTTGGGCGGACACCCAAGTCCGAGCTTCGTCGCCCACGGGACGTCCGCGGTCTCCTTCGCCTGTGCAACAACAAGCTGCACGGCCGAGGGATGGACGGGGAGGAAGAAGACCTGACCATGGACATGGTCAGAATCGTCCTGGCGAAAGCTCAGGACGAGGTCGCCGAAGGCGATTTGCCGGACTTCTACGTCACGCCAGAGGAGTACGGCAGCGCAGCCGGACGAGAAGCTGTGGCCAAGCGGGTGCACAAGCTGTTCAGGAAATTCGCTGACGACAACCCGGGCGTCTTCTCGGAGCATGAGCAGATCACGGTGTCTGCGGACGCCATCACTGAGGTTGTTGCGGTCCTCCAGCCCTACCAGGTGATGACGCGGCTCGATGACGCTGACGAGTGGGACGTTATGGGCAGTGCGTACGAGCAGTACACGCACACTCACCTGAAGCGCGCGAGAGGACAGTTCTTCACCAACCGCCTCGTCGTGGAACTGATTGTCCAGGCTTTGGATCCGGACAGTTCAGTGAAGGCGCTGGACCCGGCGGGCGGTTCTGGTGGTTTCTTGACCTCTATCCTGCGCCACGTCCGGCGGAAGATTCTTGCTGGCGGTGGTAGCGCTACCGCGCAGGAACACCAACTCGCCAACATGAGGCAGCGACTCTTCATGGTGGAGGTCAGCGCTCGACTCGTGAAGATCGCCAAGACTGCGATGCTGCTAAACGGCGATGGGCACTCTGGCATGACTCGGGGCAACTCGCTCGGGCCGTACGACAAGCTGGATGACTGGATCAAGGCGCGCGCAGGACGTCACGTGCCAACGATGATCGTGACGAATCCGCCGTTCGCGGGAGTTGGTGAGGGCACGATCACCGATCCCGAGGTCCTAGCGCAGTTCGAGGTGGCCCGGCGCTGGGTAACCGAGGCCGATGGAACCTTCGTTCCGAGCGCCGAATTCTCTCGCGATGGATGCCCGCCCGAAATGCTGTTCTTCGAGCGCTGCCTTGACTGGCTCGCACCCGGTGGCGTGATGGGGATCGTCATGCCGAAGAGCTTTTTGGACACCAGCACTTACCGTCCTGCACGCGAGATTCTTTTCCGAGACGCGCAACTGCTAGGGGTCATCAACTGCCACAAGAACACTTTCCAACCCGACACTGGCGTCCGCACCTGCGTCCTCCTGCTGCGGAAGTACGAGACGGATGAAGTGCCGGATGAGGACTGGGACATCTTCATGGCGATTAGTCAGAAGGTGGGACAGGACAGCGAGGGGCGTCCGATCTTCAAGGTGGACGCGGACGGGGACGTCACCGACGAACTTGACCAAGACCTGACAGACATCCTCGACGCGTACAAGGCGACGCGAGCCGGCACTCTCACCCCCAGCACCTACCGGTTCTCCGTGCGACGGAAGGAACTGGGGGCGACGCTCAACATCAACCCCCAGCACTACCTTCCGCATCTGAACGAGACGTTGCGGCTGGTTCAGCAGATCGACGATCGACCGGGCTGGAGCGTCATGCCCCTGTCTCAGGTCGAGCAGGACATCCTGATTTTCAAGGGTCCGCGACTGAAGACTGAGAACCTCATCGTGAGTGAGGAGATGGCTACTGAGCCGGGCGTCGAGCCGTACTTCACACCATCAGCCGTGCTGCAGGACAAGCGTGACAGCGTGAAGTGGCTCGACATGGCGCGAGCGAACGCAAGGCAGGAGAAGGCGTTCGCTGCTGTGAGGGTTCAGCGGGGCGACTTGCTCGTTACACGATCGGGCAGCATCGGCCGCGTTGCGTACATCACGAGGGCGCTTGATGGGGCCATCGTCAGCGACGACGCCATCCGCATCAGAATCGCCGATCCGACGCTTCGCGCCTACGTTTACTCGTTCCTCCAGTCCCGAGCAGCTCAGGATCAACTGCGCAAGAACGAGTACGGTGCCATCCAGCAGCACTTGGAACCGCACCACCTGAGCAACCTGCTGATCCCGGTTCCTGACGACTGGTCCGAAGTGGACCAAATGGTCAAGGACGCCCGTGACTACTTCGCTGCCAAGGAGGCGGTCGACATCGCCATGTCGTCGATGCGCTCCGCCGCCGATGACCTCGTCGCGATTCTTCAACCAGAGGAGGCTGAGGAACCTGGCGAGGTCGCTGAAGGGGATGACTAGTTAGCCGGCGAGCTTGGCGGCGATCGTGACCAGCAGCGCCGCGGCGACCAGGTAGGGGCCGAACGGCAGGCGCGTGTCCGTGCCGGGTGCGCGACGTCGACGAGCGAGCAGGATGCCCGCGTGCGGGATGGCGAGGACGTAGCCGGCGACGAGCGCGTAGAGCGGCAGCAGCCAGCTGAACCATCCGGTGAGCAGCCCGATCGCGAGGAACAGCTTGATGTCTCCGGCGGCGAGAGTGCCGACCAGCGCGATCACCGCGGCGGCCGCGAAGATCGCCGCGGCGGTGACGGTCGCCTGAGCCAGCAGCTGCCACTGCCCGCTCGTGGTGGCGAGTCCCGCCCAGTACCCCAGTAGCGCGGCAGCCAGCGGGAGGGTGCCCGCGTTGGGCAGGCGGCGGGTTCTCCCGTCGACGACGGCCAGGGGCACGCCCACGGCCGCGAACGCGGCGATGGCACCCCACTCCCCTACCCCGAGGCGCGATTCGGGCGCGAGAGGCGCTGTGAGCGCCGCTGAGAGCCCGAAACCGGTCACGAGGGCACCGAGACACCACCACAGCAGTCGAGGAGCCGCAGAACGGCGCTGAGGCTCCTCGGTGCGTGTGGGGTGGTCGGTCACCATGGCTACGGGATCAGCTGGCGACCGCGTGGCGCCGGCGCAGCTGCGCGATGAGCTCTTCGGTCTCGGGCTCCGGCTCGGCGTAGTCCGGGTCGATCTGCGTCAGCGCGTGCTCGAGTTGCGTGACCAGGCGCTCGACACCGGCGCTGTCACCGGCCATGTGCTCAGCGCGAAGCGCGTCCCGCCAGAAGACCTCGTTGATCGGGTCGACCATGCGACCGATCGCGGCGGCCATGCGGGCGTTGCGGGTGTTGCCCTCGCGCAGCGCCCGGGTGGCGAGCTCGTGGGCGGCGTCACCGATCGAGGCGATCATCTCCTGGCGCAGCGTCTCGGCCCACACGTAGTACTTCTCCTTGACGCCCGAGATCGGCTGGCCCTTGACCAGGCCCAGGGCGCGCACGAGGTTCTCGGTCGTCGCGGTGGTCGGGTCGGTGCCGATCAGGGCGAGCCACTCGTCCCAGTCGCTGGTGAACGTGTCGGTGAGGGCGTAGACACCCTTGGTTGCCGGGACGAGGTAGCTGCGCCCGGAGCGGTCCTTGCCGAGCCAGCGGCGCGCCGCCGTGGTGAGCCGGTTACGCGACGATGTGCCGCGGGCCGGGTCGTTACCAGGCCAGAGCGCGTCGTGCACCTGCTCGGTGCTGGCCCCCGGGTGGGTGGCCACGAACGCGATGAGCTCGATCGCGCGTAGACGCTGCGAGTTCCACTGCTGCGCGTTGCTCGGCGCCTCCCCCTGCGGGTTGAGCACGGTGACCGGGCCGAGCAGCTGCAGCCGGGGCGAGTGGAGATCGACGATCGGCGCGAGGGTGCTCAGGTCGAGATCGGTGTCGTCTGCGGTCGGAGCGTCGGCCGGGATCTCGATGTCGATGATCGTCTGCTCGTCGGCGGGCGCGAGCACCTGGTCGACGGGAGCGGCGTCGACCAGGTGCTCGGCGGGAAACTCCTCGGTGTCGACGGCGGTGCCGTTCGGGTCGAGCTCGGCTGTCTCAGCCTCCGGGTAGGTAGGAGCTTCGTCTGGGGCGCCCTGGTAGATCTCATCGAGCTCGACTTCGGCCGATGCCGAGGAGTGCTCGATGGCGGGTTGGTCGTTGGCGACGGTGAACAGCGCGAGGATGCGGGCGTACTCCTCCGCGGTGACGACCTGCGGGGTCAGCGGCAGGGTCGCGCCGTCCGTGTCGGGGATCTCGAGCTCGGCGGCCGTCCGGTCCTGCAGACGGAAGTTCCATCCGCCGGCCAGGTGGCCAGCGGAGATCGCCGCGATCCCCACGCGCGGTACGCGGCTGACGAGCTCGGCGAGCTCGAGCCGGGTGCGCTCGTCGGGCAGCTGGCCGAGCACGATGATCTCCGGGGTCCAGGACTCCGCCAGGGGTCCGGCCGTGCGCGCTTGCTCGAGGCTGGTGATTCCGGCGTCCTCGAGAGCCGCGCTGACTTCCTCGGCCTGGCCGCGCAGATCCCGGATCAGTGCGTCGATGTCGTCGACGTGGCGGACCCTGCCGGACCCGATCGCGTCGGGCAGCCCGGCCGCGATACCGACGAGGGTGACCTGCAGGTTCTCCGCCCAGGTGCTGGTCGAGAGCTCGAGGGCCAGAGCGGTCAGCGCAGCCTCCTCGAGCTCGGGGGTTCCGTCGATGTTGAGCGAGCCGAGCTTCTCGAGGTCCACGAGCAGGTGGGCGTCGTTCTCGTCGTGGCCGAGGGTGACCAGAGCCGGGTACGGCGCAGACGGGGTGCGATCGAGCGGGGCGAGGTCATCGAAGCCGATCGACCATGCCATCTCGTCGGGGGTGTCCTGTCGGAACGGTGCGGGCAGCTGCGCTGGCTCGTCGAGGAAGACGGAGATCTCCTCGGCCGACAGCCGCAGCGCGTACAGTGCCGGCAGGGTGGCGCCGGTGTCCTGCGCCCACACCGCGAGCATCCGCAGCGCGTGGTCGACGGCATCCATCCCCTGCGGGTTCTCCACGGCGCGAAGCTCGAGCTCGACGGTGGAGATCTCCTCGGCGGGCATCGCGATGCGCTGGCCGGGCTTGCGGTTGCGGCGCTGCTGGACGCGGCGCAGACCCAGGAAGCCGAGCAGTCCGGCGGCGAGCACTCCTCCGATGCCGAGGGTGCGCCAGTCGGTGACGACGTCGGCCCATTCGGGAGCGTCGCTGGCTTCCGCAGCCTCAGGCTCGTTGGCCTCCACGGGGGCAGGCGCTGCCTCGGCCGGTGCCGGCGCCGTCTCCGTTGCGTCGCCACCCGTCACGAACCCGAGACCGGAGTCGGTTCCAGCTGCGTCTTCGGTCGGGTCGGTGGTGGTTTCGTCGACGCCCGCTTGGTCGGCGGTGTCCTCGGTCGATGTCGATCCTTCGTCGCCGACACCCTGATCGGTGTCGACCGACGCCGAACCTGCGTCGTCGGCTGCACCCTGCGATCCGTCCACGACAGCCGGATCATCCGTGGCGCCGTGCACGTCGTCGACGTCAGCGGACGGCGCGGGAGTCTCGGCCGGTGCGGGGGCGGTCGACGCGGCCGCACCGGCGTCTGCCGCAGGGATCGTGATCGTCCACCCGGGCACGATGAGGTTGGGGTCGGAGATCTGTCGCCCGTCAGGCTGGGTGATGTCGCGGGAAGCCTCGTAGATCTCGACGTATCGCTCCCCAGATCCGAGCTCGTCAGCGGCGATGTCCCAGAGCGTGTCCCCGGAGACCACGGTGCGCTGCTCCTCGCCCGCCTGCGTCGTGGCGGCGGATGCAGCGGCCGCGGTCGGGAGCTCGAGCACCATGCCGGGGTCGATGCCGTCCCGCTGCGCCACGGTGTAGCCGCCGGGCTGGGGACGGTCACGGTTGAGCTCGATGATCTCCTGGTAGCGCTGACCGTCGCCAAGGTGCTGCTCGGCGATCGCCCACAGCGAGTCACCGGCCTTCACGGTGTAAGTCTGCGCGGCAGCAGGTGCCTGCTCTGCGGTCGCGGCCGCCGGCGCGCTTTCAGCTGCGGCGCCGGGTGCCTGGTCGGTGTAGCTGGTGACGCTGGCCGACACGCTCACGGGGGCGACGTCGGTGGCGGCCGGTGTGCCGGCCATGGCGGCGTTCGGCGCGAAGACGGCGATGATGGCGGCGATCAGGACGCCGGCAGCCTTCTGCTGCACACCCAGGCCCGGCAGCTTCATCAGCTTCACGCCGGGGCCAGACGTGGCGATCCGCAGCTGGTTCGGGATCTCGGCGAGGTACCCGATGGCGAAGGTCGCCCACGCGGCCCATGCGATGAGAGGGATGACGGTGCCTACCAGGAACTCCCCGCCGTAGTCGGGCATCGTCAGCGCCGCCAGCAGGCGATCCCACGAGGGGATCGGGTTGCCGGCCAGGAAGACCAGCGCGGCGGGCAGACCCACCAGCAGCGCGGCAGACAGGATGAGAGCTCCGAGCCCTGCGGTGATTCGCCTCACGGTCGTCTCCTCGATTTCAGCGTCAGCGCCCGCGTGGTGCGGGTCCTACGTCATATAGGCCCCACGGTCGGCGGTTCGCGGACATCTCGGTTCACCCGCCGACGTTGACGGTCTGCAACTCGTTGACCTCGAGCGGGACCGAGCTCGAGGTCGTCAGGTTGATCGTGCCGCTGGGGCCGGCGACCGAGGTCCACTCCACAACCCACTGGCTCGTCGCGGTGACCGTGTACCGATCGCCGCTCTGAGACTCCGAGGTCGTGCGGTAGCGGTAGCCGCAGGTCGGCGAGTCGGTGACGCCGTAGCCGGTCGTGTACGGGGTGCCGGTGCCGCCGCAGACCTGCGATCCGCCGTCACCCATGTCCCATCGAACGGAGGTCACCCGCGCGGTCGCGGTGATGGTCTGCCCGCCGAGCGTGGCCGTCTCGGTGTACGGCCCCCAGGTCAGCGGCTGCGGGTTCTCAACCCAGAGCCACACCGGCACGCCCACGTAGGAGCGGCGGTGACCCCACGCGGGGTTGACGTCGGGCGCCATGCCGATGTCGATCCCGCGCAGCTGGAACGTCGAGATCAGACGCTCTGCAGCGACACCGGGAGGCAGAACCTGCAGGTCGAGGCTCCACGACTCCTGTCCGTGGCGGGCGAGGTCGTCGACGCGAGCGCGGATGAGCTCGGCGGTGTGCTGCCGGGCCATCGCCTCGCGTTCCTCATCGGTGAGATTGGGGTTGGCCTGGCCTGCGTCGGCAAGGATCGTCGATACGGCGTCGCGGATCTCCGAGACCGCATCCCAGGGGATGCGCCCCTGATCCTCGAACATCGCGGCCGCGCTGCGGCGGGTGGTGGCAGCAGCGCGGGTCGGCGGTGCCGGGGGCGGCGGCGGGATCGTGCCGGCTACGGCGTGTGCGCGCGGGTCGATCGACCTTGATATTGCGGGTGCCGGCGGTACGGCCGTGGGCTGGTCGACGCGAGTGGTGGCGCGCAGCAGGTGGTCGGCTGCCGGGTTCGTCTGCCGAGGCTGGCCCGGCGCGAACAGGGGCAGCGTGGAGAGGTCTGCGGGGTCCGGGTTGGGGGTCTTGGCCATGGTCAGTCCTGTGCGGTCGGCGTGTAGCGGCGACCGGCGAGGTCACCGTTGAGGGTGGTGATGATCTCTGTCAGCGCCTTGGTGTAGGGCGAGCGCTTGGAGGGGGTCGCGGCTCCATGCGAGTAGTGCGATGCGGTGGCCGGGTCCCAGGGCAGCGTGCCGATGAACGGCAGGCCGGTCTTGGAGGAGATCTCGTGGGCGCTGTAGCGCTGGCCTCGCAGGGGGCTGGTGGTGATCGTGAGCCCGAGGAAGTCGCGGTGACCTGACGCCTCGAGCGTCGCCGCGAACGCGCTCGAGCTCGCATACAGGGCGTGGATGTCCGGGAGGGTGTTCCCGGTGACCACGAGTACTGCGTCAGCTGCGGCGATGAGAGGCGTGCGGGGATCGCCAGGGGCGAACCGGCCGGCGTCGACGATGATGTCCAGATCGGGGGCGTTGGCCGTGCGAGGCAGCTGCTCAAGCGCGCGCAGCAGATTCGCCCAGAACGCGCTGGTCGTTCCGCGTGCTCCGCCGAGGTCGTTGAACCCGGGGATGACGTATCGGCCCTCGCCGAGGCTGATGGTCTGCGCGAAGAGGGTCTCCCCGTCCATCCCGCCGCGGAGGTTGGCGATCGCGGCTTCGGTGAGACTCTGGACGTGCTGGTACTGCCCACGCAGGTAGCCGGAGAGGATGTGGCTGGTCTTGGCGATGTCGGCCTCGAGCAGGAGCGCCGGCCGTGGCCAGTTGAGCGTGAGGGCGGCTGCCAGGGTGGACACTCCCGGGGCGCCCGACGTGCTGGTGAGGTAGACGATCGACATCGGGGCTTACTCCCCCACGCCGTCGAGGACGATGGATACGCGCTGTGTGGCAGCGCGTGCTGCGATGGATGCGGCTTCACGCTCGGGGACCACGACGTCGACGATCCAGGTCTGGTTGGCCTCGTCATAGGTGGTGGTGAACACCGTGGCGTCGAAGGTCTGCGGATCAGACGTCGGTGGCTCACCCTGCGCGACCGGTGTGTCGACCAGGCGGATGGCGTCACCGGCGGCGAGGCGGTAGGACGGCAGCTGGCTGGCGTTCAACGCGATGCCCACGATGGAGGAGCCCTCCGGCACCGGGAGCGTGTCGATGATGTTGCCGGTGGTCAGCAGCGAGCCGGCGGGCAGGTCTACGGCTGCGACCTGACCGACGACGTCGGATGCTTTGGATGCGGGGATGGCGTCGACGTTCTGGCCGCCGGCGATCGAGATCGTCGTGAGGTCGTTCTGGGTGATCGCTTCGCCGCGCTGGACGGTGTCGCTGATCGTGAGAACCGAGACGGTGCGTGATGTGGTGGTGGTGACGTACCAGGTGGCCAACGCGCCGATGAGGACGATGGTGATGCCGAGGGCGATCATCCACACGCGACGACGAGACTTGGTCGGCTGCCCGACCGCGGCGGGGCGGGTCGAGGGCTTCTCGGTGTTCCGGGTTCGCTTGCTGGCCTTCTCAGGGGCGGTTGTGGTCATGGGTTAGCTCTTCTCGATGGTGGGCAGGTAGGCCTCGTAGGCCACGGTGATGAGGAAGTTTCGGCTGGGGGCGCCAACCTCGGCGGTGATGCGATCGAGGATGTTCCGGTTGGTGTCGCTCATCTTCACGGTGTGCTTGACCCGGGCCTCCCCCGTCGCCTTGGGTGCGGTGGGGTTGGGTCGGGAGAACAGAACCGTGCGCTCGGCCTGGCGACTGGCAGCAGCGGTTGCTTCCGCGATGAGTTCGGGCAGGCGCGCATACGTCGTCTCGATCGCGTCGAGGAGCACGTTGTGGTGGCTCCACCGGGTCGTTGCCATGTACGCCTGCAGCCGCTCGTTGAGTTCCTCGGTCAGGTGGACGGGGACCCCCTTAGAGGCGGTCTCGCGGTCGCTGTTACTATCCGGCGTCGCGGCGGTGCGTCGGGCGCCGCGCGTCTTGCGGGCCGGCGCGCTGGACGCCTCCTGGGCGGCGGGCGGTGTCTCCTTCTCAGCGTCGGCGGATGCGGCTACTGCTGTCGGCTCAATCTGCGCGGGTGGGGCGGGCGCAGCAGCCGGAGGAGGCGCCTGCTCCCCCACAGTCGGTGCTGACGCGGCGGCATCGTTGCCGACCAGTGATCCCAAGCTCTTGCGTGCCATCAGCTCGCTCCCTTCGTGGCGGGCGTTGCCTCTAGTGCCGCCTGCAGTTCGCGGGCGACGGTGGTGAAGTCGAAGATCGCATTCTGGGTGGCGCGGGTGTCGTTGTACTGGGTGACGACCTTCCCGTCCAGCGGGCCATCCGCGATGCTCTTGCTCGCCCGGATGTACCCCTGGAACCGGGGCATCTTGAGGCCGCCGTCGACGAGTTCCTGCCAGTCCTCGAGTTGGCCGAACACACGCCGGTCGATCTTGTTCAGCAGCACCCGGTACTCGAGGCCGCGCGGCGCGATGTGCTGGGCGACGGTGCGGCGTAGGGCCGGCACCACCAGGGGCTCGGGGTTGAGCGGGAGGACGACGAAGTCGGCAACGTCAAGAACAGCGGACAGGACAGCGGTGTTGTCGAGGCTGCCGGGGGTGTCGATAAGCACGTAGTCGTAGTCGTCGGCGTTGCGAATCAGCGAGAGGTTGTTCGGGTCGACATCGGCGGCGAAATCGAAGGGCAACTCCTCCCCCGCGTTCTCCGCCCACCAGGTCGTCGACTCTTGAGGATCGACGTCGACCACGAGGACGCGGCCACCGCGCGTCAGGCATGCCGCAACGTTCATGACGGTGGTCGTCTTTCCGACGCCGCCCTTCTGTCCGGCGATCGCGATGACCTTCATCCATCCCTCCCGTTCCTCATAAGCGCCGATGTGGCGGAAACGCTGCGATTACGTGGCGCAGTTGCGCCGCTCGACAGTAAGCACATGTGCTGATCCATGGCGGCAGTCTAGCGATCGACCACCGACATAACAGCGCAAGCACAGCGCAAGCACAGCGCAAGGCCACCGCAATAACGGCGCTATAGGTACCGCCATACATGAAGGATGAACGGTGGAAGATAGCCGGAACAGCACCGCACGGCAGGCGCATGTAAGCCGGAGGCATGCCGGTATTCGCGCGGGCACCAGGCGCAACCTATCCGGGGCAAGGGCGCCGCACATGCGCAATACACCCGCAATATCGGCGCTATATATATCCCCAGTATGGCGGTCGTATGGCGGTCGTCTAGCACAAAGCATGCGGTGCTAGAGCACGATGCGTGCGGGGATCGACCACGGGGAGTGCCCGGTGCATTGCGATCTTGCAGCGGCTGATAGTGCGGCGGGTGTTGCACCGATGAGCCTATCGACATGCGGCGGTGTGCCGCCCGTAGTGCAGGGGGCTTCCGTCAGGCGGGGGTGTGGCATGGAGCGTGGGGGAGGGTGCAGGTGACGTGCAAGCTGCCGTGCGCGGCCGTCAGCGCCGATCTGAGCGGCGAACAGGGGTGCGGGCGGGTGTGAGGGGCTCCTGGGACGTGACAAAGCCCCTGGGGGCCATCCAGGGGCTTTGTCGGCGCGGGGGTGTGTTCAGCTGCGGCGGGGGGCGTAGGACACTCGCTCCTGCACATCGCCGCACACGGCAGTCATGAGCTTGGTGCGGATGCGGTGCACTCGGCGGTTGAGGGTGTCGCGGCTGATGCCGAGCTCGTCGGCCGCCAGTTGGCGCTCCTCGCCCGGGTTGCCTTCGGCGAGCTCGATCCGGGCGAGCAGGCGGACCTCGTCAGCCGTGAGGGTGCCGTTGTCGATGGCCCAGGTGAACAGCGTGACGAGATCGCGCAGGGGGTCGTCGGTCTCGGTGTCGGCGTCCGCGTTCACGAGGTGCTCCAAGGTCTCGTCGTCGACGGCGAGCTCGATGTTGGGGGAGGCCCCGAAGCCTCGCTCGAGGAGCTTGATGCACTCGAGTCGGATGTTGCCGGCGACCGAGCTCGTGCGGTGCAGCGGGTAGGTGCGAATGACCTCCCACAGCGCGCCGATCGTGGTCGCGGTGGCGTCGGTGGGGGAATTGCGCCAGATGGCGCGGACGCTGCTGCAGGTGCGTGCCAGACGGAACGCCAGGGGCAGGAAGGACTTGAGGATCACCTTGCCGGCGACGATGTCTCCGCCGTGCTCGAGCTCGAGCAGCTGACTGAGGATCTGGTCGCGGTCCTCTGCCCGCTGGGGCCGGCGGATGAGCTCGATCGCCTCATCGCCGGTGAGCTCGCCGAGGGCGCCGTAGTCGTGGCGCGAGGTTGCGAGCGTGCTGTTCCACTCATTCAGTAGTGCCCGCTCGAGGGTGGTGGCTGCGTTGTAGACGTGCATGGAAATGGCCCTTCGTCGCTACGTCGGTTGACGGCGGCCACGTTCCTCAGCGCCTCAGGGTCAACGTCTGGATAAGGGCGCGAGTGATCTGCGTGCGTTCGTGCGTACGGGCGGGTACGGCTCTGGATCACATCTAGAAAAAGCCAGGTCACAGGCGCGAAAAGACCTGGGGTAGATGCGCGCAATATTCCCGCAACAAATTTCGTCGTCCGGTGTCCGCGAAGGGGCGGATGAGGGGCCTATATGACGTAGAGCCCCCGATGCGGGGGTGTGAAGACGACGACGAGAAGGGAACGTGGCCGTGGCGGATGACAACCTCAGCGACCCGACCTGGGACAGCTTCAAGCCCGACGCCGCGCGCGCCATCCGTGCGACGCAGGAATTCGAGGATGCGGTAGCTCGGACCCTGGATCGCCCGTTCGACACGGGCACCTATGGGGGTGTCGAAGCGGCCCTCGCGGAGCTACGCGCGGCCGCCCCGGCAGCGATGAGGGTGGCCGGGATTCAACTCAGCAGGGGTGCGTGATGGCTCTGCGCAAGCCGAAGGAAGCGAAGCGGCCGAAGGGGCCGAAGGCGACACCTGCGAAGGGTAGCGAGTGGACCGCCGGGCGCGGGTTCGGCCAGAAGGCGGTCACGGGTGCACTGATCGTTGCGGTGGCGTGCGGGCCTCTCGCGCTCATCAGCGCGACCATCAACGCGCAGCAGCCCCAAGCGGTCGCGCAGGTCGCCGTCGACGCTCCACTGACCGCTCAGGAGCAGTCCGCGGGGGAGTACGGTGCAGCGTTCGTTGCGGCATGGCTGGGAGCCACCCGCGAGAACGAAGGCACTCTCGCCACGTACATCAACCCCGCCGCAGTGGGGCAGCTGTCGGCCACCGCATGGAAGTACCGCGACCTCGCGGTGGTGTCGGTGGAGAAGACCGACGAGTCGGACCTGATGAGCGTGGTCGTCGCCGCCAACGTCGAAGAGTTCGATATGGAGAGCGAGAGTGGCGCCACCATCTGGCCGCGCCGATACTTCGCCGTCACTGTCCGCGTCACCGACGCCGGCCTGTCCGTTGTGGGTCTGCCTGCACCGATCGCAGCCCCCCCGAAGGAAGACAGCGCAGTGCGTCTGGCCTATAGCCAGACGGTGCTGCAGACCTCGAGCGCCCGGCAGACGGTCGAAGCGTTCCTCTCTGCCTACCTCGCCGGCTCCGGCGAGATCAGCCGCTACGTCTCGCCTGGTTCGGAGATCTCCGCGATCACCCCGGCGCCGTACATGACGATCACCGTCACCGACGTCAAGAGCGATGTCGAGCCCAGTGACGCCCCTGGCACGGGATCGGTGGTGCACGTCCTCGCGACAGCTGAGGTCTCGAGCGCCAGCGACCAGCGGCTGACCACGACCTACGCCCTCACGCTCACCGCGCGCGACGGGCGTTGGGAGACGACATCCGTCGATCTCGTCCCAATGGAAAGCGTCGAGCCCGGCGCCGACCCCACACCCACCCCGTCTCGATAATCCGGGACGCGCCGAAAGGACAGCACTGCAATGTCACTCTCCGAATACCTCAACAACCTCTTCTCGACGTGGACCGGCGTCGTGCAGGCGTTCGCGATGCTCGCCTCGATCGTCCTGGTCATCGTCGTGGCGATCGTCACACGCCTGGCCTGGGGCAAGCTCCTGGTCACGTCGCTGGTTGCCGGGTTCGTCATCTGGGCGGTGACGATGAACGGGCTCGGATGGTTCTCGCAGACCATCAACAACGAGACCAACGCCGCCCCCGCCACCATCACCAACGTCGCCGGTCACGACTTGGCAGCCTGACTCATGGCCAACGAGGAGATCGCCCGCTTCTACACGCGGTCGCGCCGATTCCCGAAGATGATCGGTCGGATGACCGATGGATCTCGTATCCCGGGCGGGCCTTACACGCTCACCCAGGTCGGTTTCGGTGGTGTGGCGCTCATGGGGCTGCTCGCGACGCGAACGCTGTGGAGCACCGGAGCCACTCTCCTCGATCTGGCTATCACGGTTGGTGTCGCCTGGGGCGTGACCTGGCTCGTCGGGCTCATCCCGATGACACGCCGCAACCTCGTCCTCGCCTTCGTCGGCGCGGTCGCGGCGATGTTCAAGCCACACGGGGGGAGGTATCAGGGCCGACCCATCCGCCTTGCGCGACCACACCAGGCGATTGGGTCGTCCCGGGTGCCACCCCCCGTGACGGCCCCCCAGAACGCCGAGCTCGAGGACGTCGTGACGGAGCAGCCCCCGGCGCTGCCCGCACGCAGCCCTCAGCGCCCTGCCACCGCGCCCGTAGTCACGCCACGCACCGCGGTTAGCGCCGTCGAGCGTCTGCTGCAGCAGACCAAGAACACGAACTAGGAGCACGTCCCATGCGCATTCCCGCCGCCTCTTTCGCCGGACACCTGATGTGGACCCGCACCGGCACGATCTGGGCCACCTGGCGCCTGCAGGGCCTCCCGCATGGGTACGGCACCGACGAGCTCCGCCAGCTGGTGCTCGGTCAGCACCAGGCGCTCTTCCAGTCCCTTCGTGGGGAGGCGCTGCTGATTGGGCTGTGCGCGACGAGCGATCCCGTCGACATCGTCGACAAGATGCTCGCCGGCGTCGACATCCGCCAGCACCCCGAATGGGCCGAGGAATGCGCCCTCACCCTCGACTCCCTCGAGGAGATTGCGCTGGGGGAGCGCGCCTACTGGCTGTCGATCCCCCTGTCCGCTGGCAGCTGGCGCACCCGCTCGCGGGCGGCATGGCGTGCTGGCCTCGAGCAGTTCCGCGAGCAGCTGGCACTTCCTCGCACCACGCCTCCCGAGTCAGAGATCGCCGCGGCCCTGGCCGCCGCGCAGGAGATCGAGAACCGCATCCCCGCCGACTTCTTCGCCCGCCCGGCCACCGTCGCGGAATACGTCTGGATGGCGCTGCATTCGCAGCACCGCGGTCTCGACGTCGACGGGCCTATCCCCGAGGCCGACAATGTCGGCATCGCAGAGGTTCCCGCCACGCAGCTGCCCACCGCGATGCCTAACCCGTGGCTCGATGAGGGCGGCCAGTCAGATCTGTCCCCGACCGAGCTCAAGCGGTTCCTGCCGTTCAACCGCCGATACCTCAAGGTGCAGAGCCCGCACGCCGACGCTCCCAGCTACCAGGTCATGCAGGCCGTCGTGGGCGGCCCGAAGGGCGGTTGGGTGATGCCCGGCGTCGAGTGGATCTCGCGCGTCGAGCAGTACGAGCTCGACGTCGACTGGGCGATCCGGCTGACCGTCACCAGCGCCGAGGCCGTCAAGCGTCGCAACAAGCGCGCCGAGGAGCAGCTGCTGGATCAGGTCGACCAGCAGTCCGGCACCCTCGCCATCACCGGCAGTGGATCAGACCTCGAGCAGGTCGCTGAGACCCTCGCGGCATACCACGCCTCCCTCAACGCCAGCGACAAGGAGGTCGAAGTCCAAGCGACCGTCATCTACGCGGTCGGCGGACCCGACCCCGACACGGCACTCGCCCGCGCCCGCTACATCGCCGCCGACTACAAGGCCTCCGACTTCCTCCTGGAAGCGCCCCTCGGCGGGCAGGAAGAGCTCTGGTGGGCGATGCAGCCGGGCGTGCCGACCTCGCGCATCGTGCGAGACCTGTCCCAGATCACCACCGGCCGCGAGTTCGCCTCAGGGCTGCCGATCGTCAGCACCGCCCTCGGCGATGACCGTGGCATCCGCCTCGGCGACAACATCACCACTGGCCGACACACCCCGATCCTGGTCGACCTGTTCGGCAACATCCAGGCGGACTCCTCCGGCAGCTTTGGAGTGGTCGCCGAGCTCGGCGCCGGCAAGAGCGTCCTGCTCAAGAGCGTCGCCGGCGATGTGCTCGATCGTGGCGGGCTGATCGTGGCGCTGGACCGCACCGTGGCCCGTGAGTACGCCACGTTCGCCGAGTCGCTGCCGGGAACATCCACCCGTGTCATCGACATGCTCGAGCCGCAGTGGTCGCTGGACCCGTTGCGGGTGCTCGGGCCTCGCAAAGGCGCCCGCATGGTGCAGTCGCTGTTCTCGCTGATGCTCGGCATCCAGACCATGGACACCCGCGGCGTGCAGCTGTCGGGCCTCCTCGAAGCGGAGTACATGGAGACGCACCGGATCACCAGCCTCGGCGCGCTCATCGAGCACCTGCGCGAGCTGGGAGAGCAGAACCCAGTGGCGGCAGAACTGCTCGGCCTGATCCGCGTCGTGGCTACCAAGGATTTCGGCGCCGTTCTGTTCGACGAATCCCTGCCTCCGCTGGACCTCAAGGCCGTCGACGCGGTCGTGTTCACTACCCACGGGCTGAGCCTGCCCGACCGAGCCGAGGTCGAGAACGAGCACCTGTTCAAGCAGATGCCCATCGAGAAGATCGTCGGCCGAGCCATGTACGCGATGCTCGCCCAGCTGACCCGGGAGGTGTGCTTCATGGACCGGCACCGCTTCGCGCTGGCGATCTTCGATGAGACCCACCACATCAGCGCCTCGCGCGACGGCCAGGCCGAACTGCAGACGTTCTTCCGCGATGGCCGCAAGCACGCCGCCGCGGCCGCGGTCGGCTCCCACGACCCCCACGACTTCGGCGACGAGGTCACCCGCGGCTTGATCCCCATCCGGTTCGTCATGCGTCAGCGCGACGAGACCCTCGCCAAGCGCGCCGTCGACTGGCTGGGCCTGCCCGTCTCGCGTGAGTACGTCCGCGAGGTCATGACCGATCTGAGCCCGATCGGCTCCGACCGGAAGGTGCCAGTCGAACGTCGCGGCGAGGGGATCATGCGCGACGTCCGCGGCCGCTACGGCAAGTTCCGCAAGACACTGCCCGCCCGGCCCGACCGTCGTCAGGCGGTGCTGTCCACCCCCTCCGCCTCCGTGGAGATCTCATGATCACGTTCTACGCCGACGCCTTCCGCTCGATGGGCGGGTGGGCCTGGCGAGTTCGGATCTGGGCGCACACGCACCCTCGGTGGGCTAGAACCCTCGTCACCGTCTCGCTCGTGGCGTACTTCACCGTCATCCAGGGTCAGCCCGCGCACGCGGTGGGCTTCCTCCCGGATGGCGTCGACTACATCGACAGCCGTGGCAACTCGTTCTCCCAGTACGGGGAGATCGACATTAACGCCGGCGATGTGTGGACACCGGGCACGGTGGTCGTCAACTTCATCGTGCAGCTGCTCTGGTCTATCCAGTACTTCTTCACCGGCGTCATCCTCTGGCTGTTCGACTTCCTTCTCAGCTTCGAGTGGGTCGCGTGGCTCGCCACCCCGTTCAACACCCTCGCGGTCTGGGTGCAGGAACAGCTGGGGACGATCAACTGGGTCCCGTTCGCCCTGATGATCAGCGCGCTGGTGGGCGGCATCGCAATCTATGTCGGCAGGGTCGCTGGCGGGCTCTGGGAAATGCTCATCGCCGCCGTCATCGCCGTCCTCGTCGGTGGTGTTCTGGCCAACCCGGTGGCCACTCTCACGGCTGCAGGCGGTGTCCTCGAGAAGTCTCAGGGGTTCGGGGGCGAGCTGGCGGGATCAATCGTCATCGACCCCGAGGCGCAGCCGAGCGACGCATCGCTGTCATCGGCGGTGAACGCCACGCTCATGGACGCATTCGTCCGCATCCCGCACCAGGTGATCTCCTACGGGCAAGTGCTTCCCGACAACTGCCAAGGGTTCTACGACACGTTCATCCAGACGGGCGAGCCCCAGTCCTCGCTCCGCGACTGCGCACCCGAGGCCGCGCGGTTCGCGCACGACAACCCCGGCGGAATGAACATTCTCAACGCACTGGTCAACGGCGGCGGGGTAAGTGTCCTGTTCAGCTTCGGGATGGTCGTCGCGGGCCTGCTGATGGTGGCCGTCGTCTTCATGCTCATCAACGGGATCAAGTCGGTCTTCTACGGCAACCTGGCGATCGCCCCGATCGATCGCGGCCCGTTCTGGAAGGCACTGTCCGACACCTTCATGGGAGCGATCAGCCTCACGGTCATGACCGTGTGCCTGGCGCTCTACGTCAAGCTCATCACCTGGATCATGATGCAGACCGGCTTCCTGCCGCACCAGCTGCGGATGGTCTTCGTGATCATCTTCCTGATCATCGTCATCGTCCTGGTATGGCGTGCGCGCCGGGCCACCCTGCGTGCCGGCCACGGCGTCGCGGGACATCTGAACAAGCTCGGCCTGGGCATGAAGCCCACCCCGAAGGACTCCAACGCCCTGCTCAAGATGACCGCGATCGCCAGCATGGCCAACACCGCAAAGGATCTGATCAACCGTCGACCAGCCACCCCGAGTGCCGCAGCGCTACCGCAGAAGCCCGCTGCGCCCGCACCCGAGCCCGATCCCATCACGCTCACCCAGGTCCGCCACCCCCGCCCCGGTGGCGGCGCAGGAGGCGGCACAGGCCCCTCAGGCGCGCCGGGACCATCCGTTGGCCCCGGCACGGCTCGCAAGGCACTCGGAGCCGCGTCTACGGCGACCACCGTGGCGAAGGGCGCCGCTACCGTCGCGAAGGGCGCGGCCAGCGGCGGCGTCGCGGGTGCGGCCGCAGCCGGCGCCATGGTTGTCGGCCAGGGCGTCGCCCGCAAGACCGCGTCCAAGGCGACGTCCGCCGCTACCAACGCCGCGGCACGCCGGGTGGCACCCCCCGTGGTCGACGTCGGCGAGCTCAAGGTCGTCAAGGTCGCCGAGACCCGCGCCAGCCGCATCGAGGTAGACGCGCAAGGCGTGGCTACCGCGCACCGCAAGACCGACACCGGGGTGCACGATATCTCCTCGCTGCCGCCCCGCCCGAGCCAGCGGCCCTCCGCCCGTGCGCTCGAGCGTCGCCGCCAGCTTGAGGCCTACCGCCCCCGGGAGCTCGCGCGCTGATGACGGACCTGACAGTGGACGAGGCCGAGGGCCGCTCGCCGTGGAAACGGATCATCGCGATCCTCTGCGTCGTGGGCCTGGTCCTCGCCATGGTCGTCGGAGGGTTCCTCGCGCTGTTCCTGGGGGTCATCGCCTCCTCAGCCGGCGCCGTGGGGTCGGACGGGGGTTCCGGGTGCGTCCCCTCGTCGACGACGGCCGCAGCGTCCTGGGGCGGTGATAGTGCGTCGGCGCCGCCGTCCCCGCAGCCGTCGACGAGCTCGCCGCCCCCAGCATCATCGACGGGCTGGGGGAGCTCGTCGACGAGCGGTGCCGCGCCGGCGGCCGCGGCGGTCCAATCGATCGAGATCCCCAACGGTCGCGGCGGCAAGATCACGCTGAACGAGAAGCAGATCGCGATCGCCACCCGCATCATCACGGTCGGGCGCGACCTCGGCGTCTCCGACAAGGGCCTCAAGATCGCTCTGATGACCGCGCTGCAGGAATCGCTGCTGCGGATGTACGCCAACTCCTCCGTCCCCGAGTCGCTCGACTACCCCCACGATGCAGTCGGCAACGACCACGACAGCGTCAACCCGTTCCAGCAGCGTGTGTCGGGGTGGGGGACCGTCGCGGAGCTCATGGATCTCGACTACTCCATCAAGGCGTTCTTCGGCGGCCCCACCGGCCCCAACGGTGGATCGCCACGCGGCCTGCTCGACATCAACGGCTGGGAGAACCTGGCACCCGGCGTCGCGGCTCAGAAGGTGCAGGTGAGCGCCTTCCCCGACGCCTACGACAAGTGGGAGCCCGCGGCCGAGCAGCTGATCGCCACCCTGGGCGAGGGCATCATCGGCGGCGGCTGCGGCGGTGGCAGCATCGAGGGTGAGATCCAGCTGCCCCTGCGCTCCGACTACAACATGACCAGCGGCTACGGCCCCCGAAGCAGCGGCGTCCCCGGTGCTTCCACCTGGCACGCCGCCATCGACCTGCAGCGCTGGCCCAACCCATGCGGCGACCCCGTCTACGCGATCCTGCCCGGCAAGGTCGTCCTCTCGAGCGCCCTGTGGCTGTCGATCGAGCACGCAGACGGCTACGTGGTCTCCTACCTGCACATGTACAAGTCGCAGCGCCTGGTCGACGTCGGTGACATCGTCGAAGCCGGCCAGCAGATCGGCGTCGTGGGCAACGTCCCGCCCTCGGGCGGCTGCCACTTGGATCTGCGGATCAACGTCGCCAACAACACCAACCCCGATGTAGCGGGGCTGATCCGTTCGCAGGATGAAACGCGGATCTCTCCGGCCACTGAGTCGTGGAACTACGACTACGTCAACCCGGAAGACTTCTTCGCGCTGTGGGGCGTGGACCTGTGCCCCACGGGAACCTGCAAGTAGCCAGCACGATCGGAGGCTCTCGGGTCTCTGGAAAACCGACCCGGTAGTCTACGAAGACCCCTGTTCTCCGCGGGGCTTCCCCGTTTTTTCCAGACGGGTGATGTGTGACCGATCGAGACGCCCCCCACGTCGACGATCAGGCAGTATCCGGCCCCGCTGCGCGCACCACAGCAACCGGATACCGATCTGTTTCGTACTTCCTCCCGGCAGCGCTGCACGCGCGACTCAAGGCCGCCTGGTGGGCGACCCGCGACTGCCCGGACGGTGCGCCGACGCTCTCGGCGCTCGTGGAGGGGATCTTCCTCGAGTACGTCACCAGGGCTGAGCTCGAGCACAACCAGGGAGCGCCGTTTCCGCCGGCGCCTCGGAACGCGCAGGGACCTCGGGGTGCCGCATCGGAAGGGCGCCGGCTCGTGGCGTACTACCTCCCCGCAGATCTGCACGCGCGACTCAAGGCAACCTGGTGGGCGTTGCGCGACGCGCGCACACCGGCGCTGGCGTCGGTGGTGGAGTCATTGTTCGTCGCCACGGCTCAGACGCTCGAGCAGCGGCACAACCAGGGAGCACCGTTCCCTCCGGCGCCAGTGTCCGCTCGTGGCGTCAGCCGGGCGGCGGCCGAACGGCAGGGCGAGTGGATGCGCCGCGAGTGGGAGACCCGTCGCGGCGAGACATCCGTTCAGGGTTGAGGCGCGCACGCGGACTTCGCCGCGGCGGCTGTCGATCATGACGCCTGACCCTGCGGGTGAACGTATGCGGGGCGATGTGCGGCTCGGGTCGCTGCCGAACGAGCGCAACTGATGCGGTGATGCTGCGGGGATATTGCGGGCTGGATATTTCTTACGGCGGTGGGGGGTTTGCCCCGCTCCGCTTCCGGCTTCGCTTCAGCTACGCGGGGCAAGCCTACCACTGTTGTCAAGCGCCATGGTGGCGACGTTATTGCGCCGATGTGCCGGAGAGCACGTGTCCCGTCTCACGAAACCTGTCAGAGTCTCACGCGGCTGTCAGAAGTTCTCACGAAACCTGTCAGAAGTCTCGCGTATCTGTCAGAACCCCGGCGTGTCTCCCCGGGCCGCGCGGGCGGATCCCTAGCTTGCGTCGTGGGTGCGTTGTCAGGGCACTCGATATAGGGCGGTACCGCTCCTCAGGAGTCTGGCCGTCTGTCGAACACGGTTCTTGCCCGTTGTGCGATAGGTGCCCTGATGATCCTGACGTCTCTGTGGTCCGTTCCCGAAGGCGCTCCCTCCCCCGCGCTGGGCTGCCGCGTTGAGTTCGAGATCGACGGCGTGCGGCGTGAGCTCGATGCCGCAGACGTGGTTGAGGTGCGGTTCGAGAACTGCGGCGCGGTGCGGAAGTTCCCCGCCTGGCGAGGTATGCGCCACTATCCCGGCGCCCTGTGGATGGTTCGTCTCGGGCGGCATGTGGCCTTTGAATCGCTGACTGAGCGTGCGTGCCTGCTCGAGCTCGACCGATCCGCCGAGGTGGTCGCGGTATCGAGCCAGCCGATGTGGATCCGTTGGAGCGATGGTCCGCCGCATGAGCATGTACCCGACTACTTCGCGCGCCTGGCGGACGGGACCGGGGTCGTGATCGATGTGAGGCCGGCGCATCGCATCGACGAGGCGGCTCGGTGCCAGTTCGATGCCACTGCGGTTCTTTGCGCGCGGCAGGGATGGCGATACGTCGTGTATGCCCCCGAAGGAACGACCCGCGATGCAAACTTCAGGTTCCTGTCGCGCTACCGGCACCAAAGCTGGGCAACGGACATGGCCGAATCGAAGCTCGAGGGATTCAGCGGGTCGCTTCGTGAAGCTGCGTCGCTAATGGATGACGACGGGCTGGGGCTATCGCGCTGCTATGCGCTGATCTGGGCAGGGGTACTCAGAGCCGATCTCGATCGACCGCTGTCGTTGCGGTCGCGTGTGGACGGGGGAGCGGACGCATGAACGTCAAGGTCGGCGGTCGCCTCACGTGGCGCGGCGGTGTGTACGAGGTCATCGTGATTCGGGCGATGGCAGCGACCCTCCGCGACGAACAGGGTGTCGAGTGCGAGGTGTCCGTGGAGGAGCTCAACCGGGCAGCCGAACCCGTCGCGGACCGGCCGCTTCGGGCTCTGGCGGACCTTGGCGAGATCGAGCAGGAGTCCGACCCGGAGCTCACACTCTGGCGTGAAGCGATCCGTCGCATCGAAAGGGAATCCGAGGCCTATGGGGCGAAGGACCGGGCGGTTGCGCGTGAGGCCGCTCATCTTTCCAAGAAGCTGGGGCGGACGATCAGCACGAGGACGGTGTACCGCCAGTTGAAGGCGTTCACCGCGCATGGGGTGAGCGGGCTTCGGGATCGGCGCAGTGGTGACCTGCGGGCGAGCCGCGCGCGCGGTGTCGACGCTCGCGTGATCGAGGCCCTCAACACCGTCCTGACAGGCCGTAAGCGCGCGTCGACGACGAGCAAGGCGGTCGTGCTTGAGCAGGTGACCGTGTTGGTGCGCAAGCAGTTCGGCGACGAGGTGAGGATGCCAAGCCGTGCCACCTTCTACCGCCTGTTGGAGTCGGAGGATCGGGGTCGGTTCTCGTTCGGGTCGGCGAAGACCCGTGAGTCGCTGGCGATGCAGCCGGATGGCGAGTTCGGACGCCGCACGGCTTTGCGGCCGGGGGAGCAGGTGCAGATCGACACCACCCGGCTGGATGTGATGGTCCGAATCGATGAGGCCACGATCGGTCGGCCGGAGTTGACGATCATGCTCGATGTGGCGACGCGTCCTGGTGTTCGCGCAGTTGCGCCTCATGCTCGGGCAGTTGCTGGAGCGCCTGCGCCGCCGCGTGGACGAGCTCGGCGAGGCTGGCGAGCAACGCTGCGCGATCGGCCGCAGCTCGTTCTTCGGCGCGGGCATCGGCGGCGGCTTGCTGAGCTTGTTCGCGCTCCGCGGAGACCGCGGCGGCCTCTGCCTGCGCCGCGACGTGCAGCCGCGCCGCCGTCTCTCGTCCTGCCGCAGCTGCTGCCGCGGCGGCTCGAATCCTCTCCAAGTGTCCAGGCGGGGTGGCGAGGCGCCACCGTTGCAGATCGGCGTGTGCCGTCGCAACGTCGTTTCGCTGCTCCTTGAACGACTCGAGCTGTTCACCGCGGCGGGCCATCCGTTCGAGGAGCTCCTCACGCCGAAGTGCCGCCGACTCTTCGTCGAACAGGGCCGGGGTCGGCTCGATGACGAACTCGATGTCCTCCGCATCACCGAGACCTGAGTGCGGACGCAGGAGTGCTGCGCCGGATCCGACAGCGATGGCCGCGGCAGGCAGCAACCTCGCCTGCTTCAGTGCGTGTTCGGCGGCCGCCAGTTGTGTCGCGTCCACGAGGACGACACCGTCGACCAGCGCCGGGTGTGCTGCGATGAGCTCGGCCCGTTCGTCCGCCGGCGCCGTCTCGTGGAGGTAGCGCCATCCTGGGTGGGCCGCCACGCCCGCCTTTCCGAGGACAGCGATTGAGCGCTCGACGTCAGGGCGCGGCGGGAGGAGACCGCCGGTGCCAAGCGCGTCGACGACGCGAGCATCCTCGTGCTGGAGTGTCTGGACCTCGATGATGTGGTCGTTGTGTGCCTCGATGTCGGCGGACAGCTGCGCCAGGAGGCGATCCGCCGCTTCGTCGAGGGAACCGACAGTCAGTCCGATGCCTGGTTCGTCATGCTTCGCCCCGGCCTCGTCCGCAGAGGCGACATCCCCACCCATGGCCTCGACGACTACGCCCAGCCGAGCAAGTCGCTTCGCCTCGTCCTCGACGTGCCGAACGTCTCGAAGTGCGTTGTCGGCGGTTTCGGATGCCGATTGAAGCGTCTGGCTAGCTTCGGCCACCGACCGTGTGGCGTCCTTCTCGCGCTGGGCGAGGTCGATGACCGCCTGCTCTCGATCCGCGAGCTGGTCGACGAGCTCCTGGTGTGCCGCGCGAGCCGCATAGGCCAACGTTGGCACCTGCGCGGGCCCCGTTCCGGCGGGAACCAAGCCGGCACTCGAGGACTGCGCGATGCGCTCGGCCGCTCCAGCGACGGTCGCCGCGGCCGCACGATGCTTCTCCTCGGCGCGGGCGGCCGCCTGGAGTGCGAGCGCGTGCTCCTGGTCGGCATCACCGGCAGCCTCCTTGGCTTCGGCGACCAGCCCTTCGTGGCGTCGCGCCTCTGCTTCGGCGGCGGCTGCTTCGGCGTGGTACTTGGCCAGGAGTCGTGCGGCGGCCTGCCCGTCACGATCGTGTTCGGCACCGAGTCAGGCGGCGCTGAACTGGTCGCGGAAGACCTCCGCCGCCGTCTGGACGGACGCGCCGACATCCAGGTCGTGGACTTGTCCGAGACCGACCCGCACGAGATCGATCCGTCACGGCTGCATATCGTGGTGTGCTCGACGTACGGCGACGGCGAGCTGCCGACGAGCGTCCGACCGTTCAGAGAAGCACTGCTCGAAGAAAGACCCGACCTATCCGATCTGCCGTTCGCCGTGTTCGGGATGGGTGACCGCAGCTACTCAAAGACGTACTCACGAGGCAGCGAGCTGCTGGCGGAGGCGCTCACACAGCTCGGTGCGACACGAGTTGGCGAGTACGGCCGCCACGACGCCGGAGGTCCGCTGGACGCGGTGGAAGCGGCCGGGGAGTGGCTCGAAGGGGTGCTGGCAGAGATCGCCGCGCGTGTCTCTGTGACTCAGTAGCCCGCACGGTCCGTAGCGTCGATCGCGGGAACCCACTGCCGCGCGAGGCCCTCTGATCCGCGTGCGAGGAGCGCGACGTCGGCGCCGACGAGCACGAACGATGCGCCACCGTCGATGTATGAGCGAGCGACAACCGGGTCGAACGCGTTGACGCCGACCGGCTTGCCCGCCGCGCGCACGTCGGCGAACGCGCGCAGCACCGCGGCGGTCACGTCGGGGTGGGTCTGCTGACCGAGCACACCCATCGACGCCGCGAGGTCGGACGGGCCGACGAACACGCCGTCGAGGCCGTCGATCGCCGCGATGGCAGGTGCGGCATCGACTCCTTCGGCCGTCTCGATCTGGACGAAGAGCGACACATGCTCGTCGGCGTTCTGGAGGTAGCCGTCGACGCGGTTCCAGCGCGCGGAGCGTGCGAGGGCCGAGCCGACGCCGCGGCGCCCGCGCGGCGGGTAGCGCACGGCCTCGACGGCGGCGCGCGCTTCGTCGGCCGTTGACACCATCGGCACGAGGATGTTCTGCGCGCCGAGGTCGAGGACCTGCTTGATCGTGACGACGTCGCTGATCGGCACGCGCACGACGGGGGTGATTGGATACGCCGAGATGGCCTGCAGCTGAGCGAGCACGGCCTCGAGGCCGTTGGGGGAGTGTTCCATGTCGATGAGCAGCCAGTCGAGTCCGGACCCGGCGCAGATCTCGGCGACGAGGGGCGATCCCGAGCACACCCACATGCCCGAGAGGGCGCGGGATGCCGCGCTTAGTGCGTCCCGGAACGTCGGTGTCAGACGAAGCGGCATGTGATGATTCCCATCGGCCCGTAGTCGCAGCGCACTTCGTCGCCGCGCGACACCCAGACCGGGCGCGTGAACGATCCGGCCAGGATAATCTCGCCCGCTTCGAGGCGTGCGCCGTGGTGGTGGAACTTGTTCGCGAGCCATGCGACGCCCGTCGCGGGGTGATCGAGCACACCGGCCGCGACGCCGGTCTCTGTGATCTCGCCGTTGCGGTACAGCAGCGCCGGCACCCAGCGCAGATCGATCTCATCCGGACGCTTGCGCACGTCGCCCACCACCATCGCGCCGTAGGCGGCATTGTCGGCGATCGTGTCGACGATCGTCCGGTTCTGGAGCTCGATGTGGGAGTTGAGCACCTCGAGGGCCGGCACGGCGTAGTCGATCGCGCGCAGCGCATCTTCGAGCGTGCAGTCCGGACCCTCGAGTGGGTCCTTGAGCACGAATGCGAGCTCGACCTCGATGCGCACGTTCGAGAACAACTCGACGGGGATGTCCGCCCCGGTCTCATAGACGGTGTCGTCGAACATGACGCCATAGTCGGGCTCGGTGATGCCGGTTGCCTCCTGCATGGCCTTCGACGTCAGGCCGATCTTGCGGCCGACGAGCCGGCGACCGGCAGCGACGTTGGTGTCGCGCCACACGCCCTGGATCGCGTACGAGTCCTCGATCGTGGCTTCCGGGTAGCGCGTGGTGATCCGCGGGATCACGGCGTGTGCGCGATCGGCGTCGGCGAGCTCGTCGGCGATCGCCGCGATCACGTCAGGGTGCAGCATCCGTACTCCTTGTTCGTCAGAGTAGCGACCTCTCGTCTCGTCGCTCCACTCGTCGCTCAACGGCCGGCGGGTGGGCCTGGTCGTTGAGCGAGCGGATCGAGACGAAACGCAGCGCGGTCACAGCTGGTTGCCGAGCTTGTACTCGCCCTGTTTCCATGAGGGCAGCTCTTCAGCGGCGTCGCCGGGGCGCGTGTAGGAGAAGCCGTCGGCGCCGATCGTGACGGCCATCTCGGACGCGTCGGTGCGGGCGACGACCGGTTGCGGGTTGCCGTCGAGGTCGAGAACGAGCGACGCTTCGGTGTACCACGACGGGACGACGGGGTTTCCCCACCAGTCGCGGCGCTGGTTGTCGTGTACGTCCCAGGTGACGAGCGGGTTGTCGGGGTCGCCGGTGTAGTAGTCCTGCGTATAGATCTCGACGCGGTGCCCGTCGGGGTCGCGCAGGTACAGGTAGAACGCGTTCGAGACGCCGTGGCGGCCGGGTCCGCGTTCGATCGCGTCGGAGCGGCGGAGGGCGCCGAGCTTGTCGCAGATCGCGAGGATGTTGTGCTTCTCGTGCGTGGCGAACGCGACGTGGTGCATGCGGGGGCCGTCGCCGCCGGTCATCGCGGTGTCGTGCACGGTGGGCTTGCGGCGCATCCACGCGGCGTAGACCGTGCCGTCCGCGTCCTCGATGTCCTCGGTGGTCTTGAAGCCGAGGTCCTCCATGTACTTCACCGCGCGCGGGACGTCCGGCGTCACCTGGTTGAAGTGGTCGAGGCGCACGAGGGCACCGGGGGTGTAGAGGTCGTAGCGCCACGCGAGGCGCTCGACGTGCTCGGCGTCGTGGAAGAACTCGTAGGGGAACCCGAGCGGATCGGTGACGCGCACCGAGTCGCCGATCCCCTTCACGAAGCCGTCCTTGTTACGGCGTACGTCGCAGCCGAGCTCTCGGTAGTACGCCTCGGCGCGGTCGACGTCCTCGGGGGTGCGGACGCGGTAGCTGAATGCGGCGACCGCCGCGACCGGGCCTTTCCGGAGCACGAGGTTGTGGTGAATGAACTCCTCGATGGAGCGGAGGTAGATGATCTCATCAGTCTCCTCCGTGACGGTGAGGCTGAGCACGTCGACGTAAAAGTCCCGCGACTTCGCGAGGTCGGTGACGACGATCTCCATGTACGCGCAGCGGAGCACGTCGGGCGCGGGCGCCGTCGGGGTTGGGATCGCGTTCGGGAGGTTCTGCAGCTTATCCAGGACAGACACGGTCAGTTCACTTTCTTGAAGGAGGTGGCGGCCTCGGGGCCCCTGCCGAAGCGAGGGGAGTGGGTGTCGTTGAGCGTGATGTGGACCGCCTGCTGGGTCGTGTAGAAGTCGATAGAGCGGTAGCCGCCTTCCCGACCGAGCCCGGACGCCTTGACCCCGCCGAAGGGTGTGCGCAGGTCCCGGATGTTGTTCGAGTTGAGCCACACCATGCCGGAGTCGATCGCCCCGGCGAAGTTGTGGGCCCGCTTGAGATTCGTCGTGTAGACGTAGGCGGCGAGCCCGTAGCGGGTGTCGTTCGCCAGGGCCAGCGCCTCCTCGTCGGTGTCGAAGGGAGTTATCGTCGCCACCGGCCCGAAGATCTCCTCCTGGAAGAGCCGCGCCTCCGGCCTGATGTCGGCGAAGACGGTCGGGGCGACCCAGTTGCCTTCCGGGAAAGCCTCCGGTCGGCCGCCGCCGGCGACGAGCCGGCCCTCGGTCTTGCCGATCTCGACGTAGGACATGACCTTCTCGAAGTGGGTCGGGTGCACGAGCGCGCCCACCTCGGTATTCGGGTCGTCCGGCTGGCCGACGATGATGTTCTTCGCCCGCTCGGCGAAGGCGGCGACGAACTCGTCGTAGATCGAGCGCTCGACGAGGACGCGGGCGCCGGCGGTGCACCGCTCGCCGTTCAGTGACATCGTGCCGAAGAGCGCGGCGTCGAGCGCCGAGTCGAGGTCCGCGTCGGCGAAGACGATCGCCGGGGACTTGCCGCCGAGCTCGAGCGACAGGCCCTTGAGCAGCGGGGCCGCATTCGTCGACAAGGTCTCCCCAGTCGAGCTGTCGCCGGTGAACGAAATGAGCGGCACGTCCGGGTGCTTCACCAGCGCGTCGCCCGCGACGCCGCCCGAGCCGAGGATGAGGTTGAAGACGCCCTTCGGGACGCCGGCTTCCTCGAAGATCTCCGGCCACAGCGCCGCCGACAACGGGGTGTAGCTCGCGGGCTTCAGCACGACGGTGTTGCCGGTGGCGAGCGCCGGGCCGAGCTTCCACGACGACTGCATGAAGGGGACGTTCCACGGCGTGATGAGGCCCGCGACGCCGATCGGCTTGCGGTTCACGTAGTTGATCTGGCGACCCGGGACCTTGAAGGCGTTGTCCTCCTGGGCGACGATCAGGTCGGCGAAGAAGCGGAAGTTCTCCGCGGCGCGCTGCGCCTGGCCCTTCGACTGGGTGATCGGGAGGCCGGAATCCCAGGTCTCGATCGCCGCGAGCTGGTCGTCGCGCGACTCGATGATGTCGGCGATGCGGTGCAGGATGCGGCTGCGCTGGCGCGGCAGCATCCGCGGCCACGGGCCTTCGTCGAAGGCGCGCTTCGCGGCGGCGACGGCGAGGTCGACATCGGCCTTCGTCGCGGCGGCGGCCTTAATGTAGACCTCGTTCGTCGCAGGGTTGAGGACGTCGAATGTGGCGCCGTCCTGCGCATCGACCCACTGGCCGTCGACGTAGAGGCGGAGCGCGTCGGGAGTCCCGGCGGGAGGCGTGGCAGCCATCGTGAGGTTCCTTTGCTTCAGTCGGCGGCGGGTGCCGTCGAGGTGGTTGTCTGGGACTGCTTGTGCTCGGCCTGGTGGACGAGCACCGCGCGGAGGGTCGTCAGCCGGTGCTCGCGGGCGACGTGCTCGATCTCGGCGGCGGGTGCCCCGGTCTCGATGAGGCGAACGATCTCCTCGTGCTCGCCGACGGCTTCGGGCGCGCGCTCGGGCACGAATGAGAACGAGGACTCGCGCAGCACACTCATCCGCTTCCAGCCGCGATGCACGAGGTCGAGGATGTGCGCGTTCGGGCATTCCTCGAAGAGCACCGCGTGGAATTCGAGGTTCAGCCGGGTGTAGATCAGTGCGTCGAAGTCGGCGAGGTTCCGCCGCAACCGCTCATTGATCATCCGCGCGCGGGCGAGCTGCTCGGTGGAGAGGCGAGGGGCCGCTGTCGCGGTGGCGTAGCCCTCGACGAGGGCGAGCGTCTCCATCGTGACCCGGTACTCCTCCGGGTCGAGCAGCGCCACCTGGGCGCCGACATTCTTCTCGAACTCGACCAGGCCTTCTGCTTCGAGGCGTCGGATCGCCTCGCGCACTGGCACCGGACTCATGTCGAGGGCGCCGGCGATCTGGCCGAGCACGAGCCGGTAGCCGGGGGAGTAACGCCCGTCCTCGATCCGCTCGTGGATATAGGCGTAGGCGAGCTCGGACTTGCTCGGCGCGACGACCTGCACCGCTGCCGTTGCGCTCATGCCTGCCCCGTCTCGGTCAAATAGCGCTGCTTCGCCGCGGTGTCCGGCGGGAACATCCCGTCGACCGGCGACCCGGCAGCGATCTGCTCAGCGACCCAGCCGTCCTCGCGCTCCTGCGCGGCCGCCTCCGCGGCGACCTCCGCAACCAGGGCGAGCGGGACGACGATGGCGCCGTCGTCGTCACCGACGATGACATCGCCTGGCACGACCGCGGCGCCGCCGCAGCCGATCGCGACGTCCGTCTCCCACGGCACGTGACGGCGGCCGAGCACGCTCGGGTGCGGGCCCTGACTGAAGACAGGAATGCCGATCTCCTGGACCTGCGCCCAGTCGCGCACCGCGCCATCGGTGACGATCCCGGCCGCACCGCGTACCTTCGCCCGCAGCGCGAGGACATCGCCGACAGTGGCGGCGTCTCGTACGCCGCGGGCGTCGACGACGAGAATCTCCCCGTGCCCGACAGTGTCGAAGGCGCGCTTCTGCGCGTTGAATCCGCCGCCGTGACTGGCGAAGAGATCGGGACGGAACGGGATGAAGCGCAGCGTCCGCGCCTGGCCCACGATGCGTTGCCCCGGCTGATTCGTCGTGACCCCGTTGATGAAGACGTCGACATGGCCGCGTTTGCGGAGCGCTGCGGAGAGGGTCGACACCGGCGTCGCCTCCAGTAGTGCCCGGACGTCCTCCGAGAGCATGATGGAGCCCTCCGCGGTCGGGGTCGCCGGCGCAGCCTTCGGATCCGGCAGGATCGCGACGACATCCGCCTGGAGGAGCGCCCCTTCGTCGAGCTCGGCCTTGATGATCTGCCGCGCTGGTCGGGTATCCGGGTCGGGGAACATCGCCGTCCACTCCCGGTTGATCGCGTCGCGGTCGCGATAGCGCTCGACCCAGATGGTGACCTTGAGGATGTCGGCGGTGGTGCCACCTGCGGCCTGCATGAGCTCGGCGATCCGCTCGAAGACGATCCGCACCTGGGCGTCGAGCTCCGCGGGGAACTCACGCGTCGTCAGATTGCGCCCAGTGAGGACACTGGAGCTGAGGTGCCGACCGATGCGGCTCGCGACGGGGACCGGGTTCACATGGGTGAAGCCCTCGGTGTTCACCGAGCGACGCTGGCTCATACCATGCCCTCCATCCAGCCATATCCGGACAATATCTGAAATAATATACGATCATTCATCGAGAGTGTCAAGGCTAGCGTCGAAGTGGGGCGCACGGCCGCGGGGCAATTCAGTAGCTCGCACGATCGCCCGTCGTCGCCGAGCCGCTGAACCGGTCGGTGAGGGCCTCGTAGCCCGGGCGAGCAGACCGACATCAGCGTCGGTGAAGACGAAGTCCGCGCCAGCGGCCGCGTCGCGCCCGGCCAGGGCAGGATCGAAGGAACTGACCCCGACCTTCACGCCGATGGTGGGGCCATGACCTGCTGGGACGGCGGCGACTACTTCGGGTGGGTCTGCTGACGAGCACATCCATCGACGCGGCAAGGATAGGACGGGCCGATGAAGATCGCGTCGACGTTCGCGGATGTCACGCGGCGGGAATGCATCGCCCGGACGGCGGCCGTCGCCAGTTCGGCCGTAGACCCTCGGAACGATCCGGGTCTGTGCGCCGAGGTCGGGGCACTGCTTGATGAAGATGCGGTCAGCCGCCGAGGTTCTCCCGGATCTTCGCTGCCGTGGAGCGCAGGCGGTCGGCGATCTCACCCTCGTCGCGCGCGCTCGCGACATAGACGACGGCGATCGCCGCGGGTTCTCGTGCTCGGAGCGCGAGTGGCACCGCTACCGAGCGCAGGCTGGAGATGACCTCGTCGTGGCTGGTCGCATAGCCGCGGTCGGTGGACTCGGCCACGTCGCTGATGAGGGCGTCCGACATGGCAGTGGGACGATCGCCGGAGGGGAGGATTGACAGTATCGCCTTTCCCGGTGCTCCGACGCTGACCGGATGCCGCGTGCCCGGTCGCTGCGCGACGGAGGCGACGGCATGGCTGGGCTCCACGCTGGCGATCGTGACGCACTCGTCGCGATCGAGGACCGCCAGGAAGCACGTCATGCCCAGTTCGTTCGCTGCTGCGGTCAGCTCTGGAAGCGCCTCGGCCTGCAAGTCGTGGGCGACCCCTGCGGCGAGCGCCGCTAGACGGGCGCCCAGCGTGATTCGTCGGGAGCCGTCCCGTGTGATCAGGCCGTGAAACTCCAAAGTGCGTACCAGCCGGTACGCGATGGAACGATGGACGTCGAGACGCCGGGCGATCTCGTCGATCGCGAGGGGGCCCGAGCGTCGGCGAGGATCTCGAGGATCCGGATGCCACGGCTCAACGTCTGCGAAGCGGCCCCGGACGGATACGGGTCAAGATCCAGGGCTATGCTCCCACGTCTCGCAGCACGCCGGACAGTCCTCTCGCGTGCGACATTTGCGTTCGGATATACATGTTCAATGTTAGAACCAGATGTTCTAACATAGACATTTCCAGACTGAATGCAACACCTCGTTGTGCGACGGTACTGGCCAGGCCACCGCCTACGGGCGGTGTTTCGGTGGCGAACCGGCCACCACACCCGAAGGCGCCATTTCGCGATCATCCACAAGAGTCCGAACCGTCGAGAAGCCCACACGACGACCGCGTCCGCTACCCTAACGGAAGCGGCATAACCGAAATGACACCGTCTCCACGATCAAGGCCCAATGATTGGATGAGCGGCACCTTACGTCGGATGCACCGATGTGGGACGGGGCAGGCCCAACGTGTCTACACGCGCCGACGCGCCATCGGCCAAGCTTGATGCCGATGAGGCCTTCCACCGTGCAGTCTGTCGGCGCTGCGTGTCGTCGACAGGAAGCTGCAGCGCATCTGGCGTCTTCTTGCGCCATACCGGACACCGATGGACTGCTCGGCGAGCATGTCGCTGGAAATGCTCGACAAGCACGCGGCGATCGTCAGCGCGATCGCGCTGCTCTTTTGCTGCCGTTGAGGTTCACCACCGTCACTTGAACACCGCCGCGGCACATCTCATCGAAGCGGAAGCAACTCCAGAGGGCTCAGTGCCGTAGGAGCGCGCAATCCAGCCGTTCCGCTCGATTCGGCCATCGAGCTTCGCTACTTCGGCTCAATCGTCTTCGGCGCCACGCGGGCGGCCCCGGATGAGACGTTGGAGCAGGTCGACGAGTGTCTGCTGCTCCTCCGCGTCCAACGCGCTCGCCCATCGCTTCTCGCGGGCGTTGTGCCCTTCGAAGGAGTCGTGCCAGAGTTCCCGCCCCTTCTCCGTGAGGTCGACGGTCACGAGGCGGCGATCTTTGGACTCGCGCTTGCGGATCACGTATCCATCGCGTTCGAGGGTGTTGATGACGCTCGAGATGCTGGCGCGAGATACGCTCGCCAACCGTGCGATGGTGCGTGGCTCGAGGGGGCCCGTCACCCATATCGTGAAGATCACACGGAAGCCCGCGTAGCTCACGCCGAAGGGGCGCCATACCGTGGAGTCGAGATCCGTCGTGAGGAGGTTCGCGGCTCGCACGAGCGTGAACAGCACCTGATTCGCTTCCGGGTCGTAGTGTTCGCCCAGTGCCCTGATCTTGTTGCGGACGACCTCGCGAAACTCATCTCGCGTGGTCAAGGCATTCGATGTCGTGGTCACCACACCCTCTTCTCTGGTCCCGAGTACTCCCTACTAGTAGTACCACAGATGATCAGAACCTTGACATGCAAGTGACCGTTTGATCTCATTCCGGACCGCGGTACGACGCGGGCCAGATGCCCTGCTTTCCGGGGGAGAGTATTCCCTCGGGATCGAGCGCGTCCTTGATACGTTCGGCCAGCCGCCGTTGGGCGTGGTCGTTGAACGAGTACTGGTCGCCGACGAGGTCCATGAAGTTCAGGTGGGATCGGTATTCGCCGTATCCGAGGTCGGACGCCTCCTGCACCAGCTCCGCGGTCAGCTCCCATGCGGCGGCGACCTCCTCCGGGTTCGCGTAGTCGAAGAGGATGAGGGCGATCAGGTACATCGAACGCTGCTGGAGTGCGAACGCGGCACCGAAGTCGAGTCCGCGGGCCCGCGTGTGCCTCTTGACCAGTTCGATCATCCGGTCGGCGTCTGCGCCGTTGAGGGGGGCGATGGGGGTGAAGCCGATGTGGCCCCCCGTGTCGCTGCCCAGCCATCCGAGCAGTTTGATCACGTTCATGTTCGGGACGCCGGCGAGCAGATAGTCCGAGGGATTGATCTGGTCTCGCGGGGTGTCGCCCCGGTACTTCCTGGTGATGAGCGTGACGCCGGGGACGTCGGCGATGGCTCGCTCCAGTTCGGCGTACTGGGCGTCGACGACCGCGTCGGATCCCCAGAATCCGATGCGCGCGTTCCAGGACTTCCAGCCGATCTTCTCGCCGATGCGCTTCATCACGTCGTCGGGTATGGGTCCCTCGCCTGTCCACCAGTCCGACCGCTTCGAGACGGGAGTGGCACGGTTGAGCACGTTGGAAACAGACACCCGGTGGTTGATGACGCCGCTGACGAGCAGCGGGCGGAGTGCGTCGATGAGCGTCCCGATCTCGCCCTCGTCCTCGATCATGACCCAGCAGGCCCGCCAGGCTTGAGGCTGCGGCAGCAGCCAGATACCGGCCTTCGTCACGACGCCGAAGTTGGACTGCATAAACAGTGCGTCCATGCTCGGTCCGAAGCCGCGCTTGTGGGTGTGCCAGGTCGGCGCCTCCGGAAGGCCGCCCATACCCGTCCGCACGACGTCGCCGTCGGCGAGTACGACTTCGAGTCCACAGAGGGCGGCGGCGTGGTCGCCGTACGGGGTGTAGCCGTAGCCGTGATCGAGGGCGTTGCCGATGATGCTTCCCCAGCCGAGATCAGGCACGTCGACCCAGAGGGGAATGCTGTTCTCACGTAGGTGCTCGTAGAGCTGGAAGTAGCTCACGCCCGGTTCGATTACGGCGTAGCCGAGCGCTTCGTGGACTTCGAGGATGCGGTTCATCCGCCGCAGGTTCACCACGACCGAGCCCGTCACTCGCGGTGCGCCGCCGCCATAGCCGTTATTGCGTCCCTGCGAGTTCGTCCAGACCGGAATTCCGTGCCGGCGAGCCACGTCCAGTACCGCCTGGATCTCTGCGACCCCGTCGGGTTGGACGACCGCGGAAGCCTGGTACGGGTTGTCGTCGCGGACCCCGTACGGATCCTGGAACTCGTCCGCCAGCTCGTCGCCGACATGGACGTGGTCAGCACCGACGGCGGTGACGAACTCCGCCAGGGCTGTCTCGAAGGCGCGCTCCGAGACACCGACGGGAAGAACTCTCGACATATCGTGATTCCTTGGGTTCGAGGCCCGGCCAGCCGAGGCCGGAGAGGGTTCAATCCGGCAGGACCTTGCCGGGGTTCATGATGTTCAGCGGGTCGAGCGCGCGCTTGATCGCCCACATGACGTCGACGGCGTCGCCGTGCTCGGCGCGCATATAGCGTCGCTTGGCCAGACCGACGCCGTGCTCGCCTGTCGCGGTGCCGTCGAGCTCCAGAGACTTGCGCACCAGGGCGTCCGCGTACTGCTGCCCGATTTCCTCCTGACCGGGCTTGAGTGCGGCCAGCACATGCACGTTGCCGTCGCCGATGTGCCCCGCCGGCATGACGTCGATGCCCAGGCGCGCGGCCTCGTCCTTGCTGAAGTCGACCATCTCGACCAGGCGAGACAGCGGGACGGCCGTGTCGGAGAGCTTGAACTTCCGGTCAGGATAGTAGCGCTTGGCCGCCCCGTACAACCGGTGTCGGATCTCCCACATCTCCTCGACCTCCCGGGGGTCGGACGCGGACTCCACGCCGATGCCCCCGTGCCGGGCGCAGATCGCCTCGACGTGGGAGATGTCGGATGCCCGCGCGTCGGCGGCCGCGGAACTCAAGCCGATCCACAGCGCCGGGAGCACGGGAAAGCCGGTTCCGTTGGCGAGATTGACGGCCTCGATGCCGTTGGCGTCGAGACCCTCGAGCCGTTCCACGGGGAGCCGGGCGGCGATGACCGAGTATGCCGCGGCGGCGGCATCCGACATCGTCGGGAAGAACGCGCGCACGACGGAGGTGTGCTGCGGGATCGGATAGAGCTCGAGGGTGAGCTCCACGATGACGCCGAGCGTTCCCGAGGCTCCGATGAAGAGGTCCTTCAGGTCGTAGGCCGAGCTGGACTTGCGGACCGGCCGCCCGAGGGTGAGCAGCCTCCCGTCGGCGGTGACGACCTTCATCGCGATTACGTTGCGGTGCATGCCGCCGTAGCCGACGGTGGCGGTGCCGCTCGCGTTCGTGGAGGCCATGCCCCCGATGCTGGAGTTCGATCCCGGATCGACCGGGAAGAAGAGCCCCGTCGGCTTCAGCTGCTCGTTGAGCTGCTCGCGACGGATGCCCGGCTGCACGACCGCCTGGAAGTCACCTGTGCGCACCTCGATCACCTGGTCCATCCCGCTCAGATCCAGGCTGACCGAGGGCCGCGTGGCGACCAGGAAGCCCTCTTCGGCGGTGCCGACGCCGTACGGGATGATCGCCGTGCCCGTCTCGCGTGCCCAGTCCACGACGGCGCGCACGTCGTCGACGTCCGTTGCGGACACGACGGCGAGCGGAGTGGTGTCCTCGCCGAAGCGGTCGTCACGGCCATGACCTTCGCGTTCGGTGATCTCGGTGCTGACCTTCCCCGCGAGCCGCGGGATCGCCCGCAGGCCCTGGATCACGTCTTGCGTCGTCGTCACAGCCTGCTCCATCCCGCGTTCGTCCGTCGCCGGAGGATCGCCGGCGTGAGATCGGCCACCGAGCGCACGCCCACCAGTGCCATGACCCGGTCGATCTCCTCGGCGAACGTGTTCAGCACCCGTTCGACCCCTGCGCTTCCCCCATTCGTCATGCCGAACACCCAGGGGCGGCCGATCAGGCACGCCTTCGCACCGAGGGCGAGGGCCTTGACGACGTCCTGACCGCGGCGGATGCCGCTGTCGATGAGCACGTCCACCTCGGCGCCCACCTCTGCGACCACCTCGGGCAGGACCTCGATCGTGGCCGGGAGACCGTCCAGCTGCCGCCCGCCGTGGTTCGACACCACGACGCCCTCGCACCCCGCCTCGACAGCGAGCCGGGCGTCCTCGGCGCACATCACACCTTTGAGCACGAGCGGACCGTCCCACAGGTCGCGGATGCGCTTGAGGTCGTCCCAGTCCTGGTCCGGGTTGAACATGCCCTTCATGACGTTCGCAATGCTGCGGTCCGTCCCCGGAGCGATCTTGCTCACGACCGATGCCGTGTTCCCCCCGTCATCGACGAGCGGGGGACCCGTCAGGTAGTCGAAGAGCCACCGGGGCTTGGTGACCACGCCCGCGAACATGCGGGGAGTCACGCGGAACGGGATCGCCATACGATTGCGGCGATCACGCTCGCGGTTGCCGCTGATCGGTGCGTCCGCGGTCACGACCAGTGTCTCGAATCCCAGCTCCTTCGCACGCCGCATGCGATCGAAGACCATCTCCTGGTCATGGAACAGGTAGATCTGCAGCCATTGCGACGACGACACGCTCGCGGCGACCTCGGCCATCGGAACGCTGGGGCTGGCACTGAGGATCGAGACCGTGCCCACGGCGTCGGCTCCGACGGCTGCGGCCCGCTCGCCCTCTGGGCCAGCCATGCGGGTCATGCCCGTCGGTGCCGTGATGACGGGAAGCGACAGGGTGCGCCCGAGCACGGTGGTCGTGAGATCCCGCACGCCGTTGCCGGCAAGCACACGAGCGTTGAAGGCCAGGTCCTGGAACGCACTGCGGTTGAGCCTGGCCGTGACCTCATCCTCGGCCGCACCGTCGACGAAGTCGAACACTCCGCGCGGCAGTCTGCGTCGCGCGTATGCCCGATTCTCGACCCATGTTCCTGATCTCATGCTGGTTGCTCCCTCGTGGGGGCGCGCCGATGATCCGGCGTCCCGATCGGTCCCGATCGATCCCGGCGCGGGCAAGTCGAGGACCGCCGGCGCAGGGACTGCCGATCAGGAACTGTAGCCGCCCTCGGCGACGAGGCCGTCGACGTCGGGAACCTCGTCGAGCTGACCATAGCGCTGGAACATCTCCAGGTACTCGGTCACGCCGGCCCGCGTGAGCTCCGTGGAGAACGTGGGCAGGCCGCTGCCGGCCAGCACATCACGATCCTGACCGGTGTACTGGGCGGCAAGGTCGAGCAGAGTCTCCTCGTTGGCCGGGTCAGCGATCCAGTCCATCGCCTTCTCCAGCGCTGCGCGGACGCCGTCGACGATCTCCGGGTTCTCGCCGGCGAACTCAGCAGAGCTCACGACGCTCAAGCTCGGCGAATCAGCGGGCAGGGCGGCGCTCACTGAACCGATGGCGGCCAGCTCCGGGTTCTGCAGCGCAGAGGTGAGGAACGGCTCGATCATTGTGTGCGCGACGATGCTGTCGTTCAGGATCAGCTCCGCAGCGTTCGGATACGGCACGGTCTGGAAGGTGATCCCTGAGGAGTCGCCGCCGGCCTCGTCGATCGCGTTCATCGTGTAGACCTGCGTGGGCGTGCCGGTGGCGCCTAGCACGAGGTCGGAGCCGAGCTCGGCGAGACTGCCGGGGCCATCCGTCTTCGTGACCATCTGCAGGCTGTTGTCGTCGGGGCCACCTAGGACGGTGTTGCCTGAGACGACCTGCAACTCAATGCCCTGCGACTGTGCAACGGCGACGTTCCAGATGTTAGAGAGACCCAACTGGAACTCCCCGCTCACCAGCAAGCTGGCGGCGTCCGCTGAGCTCTGGGAGCTGTTGTCGCCGAACTCGACCAAGAATCCCTGTTCTTCGAAGAATCCTTCGTCCATCGCCACCCATATCGGCGCGAAGTCCATGATGGGGAAGGAGATCATCTTGAGGACTCGGAGTTCGTCCGAGCCGCCGTTTGGACTGGTGTCGGGCGTCGATTCGCCCGCACAGCCTGTGAGCGCGAGGGCTACGGCGCCGAGTGTTGCGGTGATGGTGCCGGCCTTTTTCATGGTTGCCTCCTCGTTGAGAGCTCGTTCCCACATCAGTTCGACCCCAGCCATCGCACCGAGAATCGAATAGCAGTTAGAACTGCGATTGTCAGAGTCTATATCATTGAAGCTGGTATCAACAAAGACTGTGTGCGATAGTATGGACTCGCATGATGTGAGTCTTCATCTATCCATGGAGTGTCACACGCAACATGACTTTCGACGGGGAAAGGGCGACGGACCTCTGCGGCGGGCCGTCCGATCTCTGTGGAAGCACCAGCCAACGGCCCGACGGAGAACGGATGGTCTCATACCATGAGTAATGTCGACACGGGGTCACGCGCGCGACGGAAAGGCAGAGCGGTTCTGTCCATCGAGCGGCTCGGCGTGACATTCCCCACGGATGCCGGTCCGAAGCCGGTCCTCACAGATGTCTCTCTGGATGTCCACGCCGACGAGTTCGTCTGCATCGTCGGCCCGTCGGGCACCGGAAAGACGACTCTGATCCGTTGCATCTCGGGCCTGGCCCACGCAACGGAGGGGACCGTGCGACTGGATGGTCAGCCGGTCACCGAGCCACCGCAGCGGCTGGCTCTGGTGTCTCAGGACTACAGCCGTTCGCTGATGCCGTGGTTGCGGGTGGATGACAATGTGCGGCTGCCCCTGAACGGCAAAGGCATCCCCCGTGCCGACGTCTCGCGTCGCGTCGAGGAGTCCCTCGCCGCGGTCAATCTCGCGAAGGCCGGCCGCGCCTATCCCTGGCAGCTCTCAGGCGGGATGCAGCAGCGTGTCGCGATCGCCCGCGCACTCGCCTATCAGCCCGAGGTGCTCGTCATGGACGAACCCTTCGCCTCGGTGGACGCTCAGACCCGCGCGGAACTGGAGGATCTCATCCTCCGACTGCAGCGGCAGACCGCCATGACGATCCTTCTCGTGACGCATGACATCGAGGAGTCGGTCTACCTCGCCGACCGGGTCATCGTGCTCGGTGGATCGCCCGCCACGATCCACCACGAACTCGAGGTCGCGCTCGGCAACGACCGCGACCAGCTGACGACGAAGTCCCAACCCGAGTTCGTGAACTACCGAGCCGAGGTGCTCACCAGCATCCGCGAGGCCCGCGCGATCGCGGCGCCGCAGTGAGGAAGTGACCCGATCATGACAACCAACATCGCCCTCCCGCAACCGGGAGAAGTGCCCACCGGGCGCCGACGGCGCGCCCAGGACTATCTCCAGCATCACCGCGGAGCGCGAATCGTCGCCCAGCTGGCGCTCTTCCTGGTGTTCCTCGCGATCTATTCGATGCTCATCGCCTTCTCTCCGTCCCTGGGCCGATTCATGCCGACCGTTCCGGCTCTCCTCGTGGACGGGTTCGGCACGATCCTGGTCGACCCGGGACTGTGGGAGGGGGTGGGGATGACGCTTTACGCCACTGTTCTGGGCCTGGCGATCTCGCTCGTCCTGGGCTCGGTCGTGGGCGTTCTCTTGTCGATCCACCGCAATGCGTACCTCTCCGCCCAGTTCGTCATCGACTTCATGCGCACGATCCCGCCGCTCGCGCTGATCCCGGTCGGTCTGCTGCTGCTGGGCCCCACGTTGCGGATGGAGGTCACGCTGATCGTCGTGACCGCGGTTTGGCCGGTCCTCCTCCAGGTGCACTTCGGGGTGGTCAACATCGATCCGAAGCTCCTCGAGACCGCGCGGTCCTTCCGCATCCCGCTCTGGCGCCGCATGCTGTTCATCATGGCGCCGGCAGTCGGCCCGTCGTTCGGCACGGCCCTGCGGCTCTCGGCGACGCTGTGTCTGCTGCTGGCGGTGGGCACGGAGCTGATCGCCGGCGGCTCGGGGCTGGGCTATCTCGTCGGCTGGTATCAGCAGGCCTTCCGCATCCCCGAGACCTACGCCACGATCATCATCGTCGGCCTGCTCGGCGTCGCACTGAACTCGTTCATCATGTTCGGCGAGCGCCGTCTCCTGGGTTGGCACCGCCGCGAGACGAAGGCGGCGAGATCATGACCGCCAGACGAACGGGCCGGCGCGTCGCCGACGTCCTGATCGCGCTGTGGCTGCCCCTGCTGGTGCTCACGATCATCTGGATCTACACCACGAGCGTGCCATCGCCGTTCTTCCCCCCGCTCGGCCGTGTCTTCGCACAGTTCGGCGAGGTATGGCTCGGACCAGGGCTCACCGAGCACGTGCTGCCGAGCCTGCAGAATCTCGCCCTCGGGGTGATCATCGGAATCGTGCTCGGCATCGTGCTCGGCGTGATCCTTGCCCTTCTCCCGGTGTGGGAGCTGCTCCTCAATCCCTATCTGCAGTTCTTCCGCGCCCTGCCGGGCATCATCCTGCTGCCCCTTCTGCTCATGATCCTCGGCACGAACGACACCTCCAAGGTTCTTCTCATCGCCTACGGCGCGTTCTGGCCCGTGCTGCTGAACACCGTGGATGGGATCAAGGCGATCGCTCCCGAGATCCGTCAGACCGCGCGTTCCTACCGCTTCACGCGCTGGAACATCTTCACGCGCGTGCTGCTGCCCGGCGCGTTCCCGCAGATCTCGATCGGCATCAGGCTGAGCCTGTCGATCGGGCTGGTCCTCATGGTGGGAAGCGAGCTCTACGGAGCCACCCGCGGCATCGGCTTCTTCGTGCTCGAGGCCAAGCAAGTGTTCAACACCGCGGGGATGTGGTCAGGGGTCATCCTGCTCGGCGTCATCGGCTACTTCCTCAGCGTCGGCTACAGCGCCCTCGAGCGCAGGCTGCTGCGCTGGCGCGAGGTGGCGCACTGACGCGAAGCCGGAGAGGCGGTGCCTGAGACGCCTCGCGTCCCAGGCACCGCCCGCCTCCTCGGTGCTCCCGTCAGACGGCCGTGCGTGCGTCGACCTCGCTGGCCTCGCGCTCGAGCAGCGCCCGGGCGATCACGAGGTACTGCACGGTCGGCGGGCCCTCTTCCACGACGTTCGCACGGGCATCGCGGAGCATCCGTTCGATGGGGTACTTCCGTGTGTAGCCGATCCCACCGAACACGAGCAGCGCGCGGTCGGTGACCCGGCAGACGGCCTCGAGACCGAAGAGCTTGCACATCGAGGCCTCGCCGGGGATCCGCTCGCCGGCGCTGAGCCGACGGGTGGCGTCTTCGATCATCGTCCGCAATGCGTAGACGTCTGTGGCCATCTCCGCGAGGTAGCGCTGCACCGACTGCCTGCTCGCGATGGGCTTGCCGAAGGTCACCCGCTCCTGCGCTCGCCGTAGCGATAGCTTGAGCGCCTCCTCCGCCGTGCCGAGCGACGACGCGGCCACGTAGAGGCGGCTGTCCTCCAGGCCGTGCTCCATGAATGCGAGCCCGTCCCCCTCGCCGCCCAGCAGATTGGCGACGGGGACGCGCATGTCGGTGAACGTGAGGTGACCATGCTGCAGCCCGCGGGTGCCCATGGTCTCCGGGAGGGGCTGGATGTCCAGCCCCTCCGCGGACTGCTCCTTGTCCACGAGCAGGGCGCTCACGTCGTGCGGCCCCTTGCCCTCGCCCGTCTTCACGAACAGGATGATGTGACTGGCCCAGTCGGAGTTCGTGGTGAGATGCTTCTCGCCGTTGACGACGTACACGTCCCCGTCGCGCACCGCGCGGGTCTTGCTGTCCGCCCCGGTTCCGGCATCCGGCTCCGTGAGTCCGAAGGCGAAGGATCGCTCGCCGCGCGCCACGAGGGGCAGCAGATCGCGCTTCTGCTCCTCGCTCGCGATCATGTCGAACATGTGCGCGCTCGAGTTGTGTGCGTGCACGAAGCCGCGCAGGCCGCCGTGGATGCGGGAGAGCCCGACGAGGATCGGGATGTACTGCTCGGGACGCAGCCCGGACCCGCCGTACTCCTCGGGCACGAGCAGACCGAAGGCCCCCAGCTCCTGGAGAACCGGGACGATGATCTCCTTCGGGATCCAGTCGTTCTTCTCCACCTCCTCCTCCAGCGGCGGGAACACCTCCCAGAGCCGCTCGAGGAGCCGGTCCTTCATCCGTTCGTAATCGTCGTCCTTCATCCCGTTCCTTTCGATGGGGTTCTCTCAGGTCGTCGTGTGCGGGTCGTGACCACGCCACGCGATGTCGAGGAGTTCGCGGGCTTGGACGGCGGTGACCGATTCGGGAAGCCCTTCAGCGACGAGTCGGTCCATCACCGTATCGAGCTGCGTAGGTGTGACTCCGAGTTCGGCCAGTGTGCGAGGCGTGCCCAGAACGTCCAGGAGGGCGTCGGCGAGGGCTGCGAACCCGGATCCGCCCCCTCGCGCGAGCTGCGGCGCGGGCCGGAGGCCGGCGAAGGCTCCGTGATCCTCGTTGTAGCGCGCGACGGCCGCGGCGACGACGCCGTGGGTGGCGCCGTGGCGGGTGCCGGTCTCGGCCACGATCGTATGAACGAGCGCATGGGCGATGCCCATGGGCACCGGGAGCATGGCGGCCAGCGCGGCGCCTTCCTGGATGCGGGCGAGCACGTCGGGGTTGGTGCGGTCCCCGGTCGCGCCCGCGACGAGCAGATCCAGCGCACGCTCCTGCAAGGCAACCGAGACAGGCGTCGCGGCAGGGGAGATGAGGCCTTCCAGGCAATGAGAGACGGCATTGGTCAACGACTCGGCCAGCAGCTGCGGGGGGGTGCGTGCGAGCACGGCGACCGAGTGGACCACCGCGTCGGGTGTCAGTTCGGGGGCACGCACGGGGCGCTTGACCCCACCGATGGTGACGCCGGCGAACGGGGTGAACTCTGCTCCGCCCAGGGTGCTCGGGATGGTGATGTGTCGTGGGCGGGAGCGGTCGCCGAGGAGGCGATGGACGGCGGCCTTGGCGGTGTCGATGCTGCTGGCGCCGCCGAGGGAGACGATGAGAGAGGCGTCGGTGGCACGCAGACCGTCGACGACTTCTTGCACGGTGCCCTCAGGAACGTTGGCTGCCGCGCCGCTGTACTCGATGACCTCGTCGGGTCGCAATGCCGCACGCACCTCGGCGAGCAGGTCGTTCTCGCGAGCGACGCTCGGACTGGTGACCACGACGGCGTTGCCGCGACGTCCCTCCGTCGCGCGCGCGACGGCGCGCGCGAGCGACCCGGCCCGGGGACCCGCGCGATGCACGACGACACCGGAAGGAGTCCGATAGTCCGGGAGGTTCACAGCGGACGCACCAGTTGTCCGCCGTCCACGGGGATGACGACGCCGGTGATGTAGCGGGAGCCGTCGCCGGCCAGGAGCAGCAGCGGGGCGTCGAGATCGCCGAGCTCGCCGATGCGGCCGAGGGGAACCTTCTTCGCGACCTGCGCCAGGCGTTCCGGGTCGTCGAAGAGATCCTGGTTGAGCTCCGTGGGGAAGTGGCCGGGACAGATCGCGTTGACCCGTACGCCGCTGCGCGCCCATTCCAGCGCGAGCTGACGAGTCAGATGCACGAGCCCCGCCTTGGACGCCGAATAGGCCGCGGTGAAGAGCGACGTCCCCAGGCCAGCGAGGGAGGCGATGTTCACGATCGACCCCGATCCCGCATCCACCATGTGCCTGCCCGCAGCCTGTGCGAGGGTCCACGCGCCTGTCAGATTCGTCGCCAACGTGTGGTCCCAGTCCGCGGCACTGTGCTCCAGGGCAGGCTTGATCAGACCCATGCCCGCGTTGTTCACGAGCACGTCGATGCGGCCCTCGGACCGGACGATCTCGTCGACGACGCCGCGTGCGGTGTCCGCATCCGTGACGTCGAGAGCGACGCCGTGAGCGCGTAGCCCGTCGGCGCGCAGTGCCTGGGCACTCTCCCGGACGCGCTCGACGCGGCGGGCGCCCAGATACACCGTGGCCCCTGCCTGTGCCAGTACACTCGCGAAATGTGCCCCGAGACCGCTCGAGGCACCGCTGACCAGCGCGACCCGATCGCGGAGGTCGAACGTCCCTCCCGTGGTGTGATTCGACATGGCGGCCATTCCTGCTCCTTCGCAGCGGCGTCGGACCACCTGGGCGCACGAAGCGAGCGCCGAGCGATGACCCGTCTGTTGGTAGAAGTCTAATGATATTAGCTCATACCATGTCATCCCATATCATCTTGGGCTCATCGAGGGGATTCCCAGACACGTTCGGGAGCGTCCCGGACTGCGAACTCCGCGTGTACGGCGGCGGTGTGCTCGCCGAGCGCCGGCTCGACATCCTCGGGAAGGGGTAGTCCGCCGGCGAAGGCGAGGGCGCCGGGCTCTTCGACGAAGGCCCACGGAAGGGCACGGGAACCGAGGCGGCGGGTCGCCTCTGCGGCGTCCATGCCGCTCAACGCCCTTTGCACGCGTGCGCGCAGTGCGGCGGCGTCGGCGAACCGCTCCGCGGTGGTGAGCGTCCGCACGTCGGCCAGCCCGAGGGCGTCGCACAGACCTGCCCAGTAGGCGTCCTCGTCGAGGATCGCCACGACGAGCCGACGGTCGTCCGCGGTGTGATACACGGCTTTGCCGGGGTTGGCGAAGCCGGCCGCGAGGGGTGTGCCTGCGGCCAGTCGCCCGATGCGGGCCGGTTCGGCGAGCACGGCCGTCACCGAGACCTCGATGGCGGCTCCGCGCCCGGTGGACCGTGCGCGTAGGAGTGCGGCGAGGATGCGTGTCGCGGCTTGCGTGCCGGCGAGGGTGTCGCCGTACGGGATGCCGGGAATCTGCGGTTCGCCGGGGTAGAGGGTGGCGAGCGCGCCGGACGCGGCGAGGTAGCTGAGATCCTGCCCAGGCCGGTCGCCCAGAGGGGACCCGGGTCCGTACCCGCTGATCGTGCAGTGCACGAGCCCGGGGTTCGCCTCCGCCAGAGCGGCAGCGTCGAGACCGAATGTGGCTGCCCGCCCGGCGGGCCAGGAGTGCACGAAGACGTGAGCGCGGCCAGCCAGACCGCGAGCGAAGGCCCGCCCTTCGGCCGTGTCCAGTGCGCAAACGACGCTCTCCTTCCCGGCGTTGAACTCCTGGAAGATCTGCGGCATGGCGCGGGAAGGATCCCCGAGCGGCGGCTCGACCTTGATCACCCGCGCTCCCAGGCGCGCGAGAACTCGGGTCGCGTAGGGACCGGGACCTCTCGTCGTCGCGTCGACGACGAGGACGTCCTCGAGCGTGCCGCTCTCGGCCGACGGGGTGTCGGTCATGCCAGGAACTCGGCGCGGATCCGGTCGCCGTCGGCGTCGAGGTCCGGCGGGCGTCGCTCGGCCTGCGGGACGCCGAAGGGGATGTCCACGGCATCGGCCGCCTCGACCGTGTTCCAGGGGATGTTCGCGTGCGGCTCGAAGAGCCGTTCCAGGTCGGCGAGCGTGTGCCGGCCGACCGCCGCGGCGACGAGGGGACGGAGCTCTTCGGCGCGCGGGATGTACTCGGCGGGGGTGAGCGGACGGAGGTTCTCGAGTCCGAGCGCGTCGCACAGCGCGTCCCAGAAGGGCTGCTCGTCGAGCACGCCGAGCACCACGCGACGGTCGTCGGCGGTGAGGAAGACGCCGTAAGCGGGGTTGACGACCTTCGCGCTCACGATGCTGTCGTCTGCGCTCGCGCCGATGCTCGCGAACTCGGAGAGCACGCCCGCGACGGAGACCTCGATCTCTCCGCCGATCCCTGTCGTCCGGGCCGAGAGGATCGCCGAGACGATGCGCAGCGCGGCGAACATGCCGGCGGCGGTGTCGCCGATGGGCAGCCCGGGGTAGTCGAGGCTCTCGCCCATGATGCCGGTGAGCGCTCCGGACGCGGCAAGGTAGTTCAGTTCGTGTCCGGGTCGGGCGCGGAGCGGACCGGTCGATCCGAATCCGGTGAGCGTGCAGTGGACGATCGCCGGGTTGAGGGCGAGGAGCGCCGGGGCGCCGAGCCCGAGCCGTTCGGCCACGCCGGGCCGCCAGGAGTTCACGAACGCGTCGGCGCGGGCCGCCACGGCGAGCGCGAGCGCGCGGCCCTCGTCGCTGCGCAGGTCGCACAGCGCGCTCTCCTTGTCGCCGTTGAAGGCGTTCCACAGGCCCGGGATCCGGCGGGCCGGGTCGCCTCCCGGCGCTTCCAGCTTGATCACCCGCGCGCCGAGACGCGCGAGCAGCTCGGTCGCGTAAGGCCCGGGCCCGAGGATCGTATGGTCGGCGATGACGACGCCCTCGAGCGGTGTGCCGGGATTGGCCATGGTGTCTCTCGTCCTTCTTCTCGGTGTCTCCGGCCGTGCTGCGTCGCTCAGTCCCGGGGGCGGCCCCCGGCCGCGCCGTATGTCTCGCGGAGTTCGCGGCGGAGCAGCTTGCCGGTCCCGTTGCGGGGCAGGGGCGCGTCCCGCACGATCACCGCGCTGGGCTTCTTCACGCTGCCCACCTGTTCCCGGCACCAGGCGACGAGCTCGGCGGATTCGGCCGCGGTGCCGGGGCGGAGCACGACGATGCCTACCGGTGTCTCTCCCCAGTGTTCGTGCGGGACGCCGATGACGGCGGCCTCGGCGACCGCCGGGTGGGCCATCAGCGCGTTCTCGAGCTCCGTGGGCCAGATGTTGAAGCCGCCGGAGATGATCATGTCATCCTTGCGGTCTGCGAGGTACAGGTATCCATCGCGCAGGTAGCCCATGTCGCGGGTGAGGAGAGAGCCGTCCGGCAGGAATCGGGCGGCGGTGGCCTCGGGATCTCCCCAGATCTCGTTCATGGTCCACGGGGCACGAACGGCGATCTCTCCGACCTCTCCGGGCGAGACGTCCGTGCCGTCCTCGTCGACGATGCGCACGGTCGCGCCGGGCACTGGGCGTCCCGCGGATCGCAGCACCGCAGGGTCGAATCCCGGTGCGTGGACGTCGTGGTCGGCGCTGCCGAGGGCGCTGATCGGCGACGCCTCCGATTGTCCGTAGCTCTGTGCGAAGACAGGCCCGAACACGGCGATCGCTCGCCGCAGGGTGGTCTCGTCGATGGGTGATCCGCCGTACCCGATCCGCCTCAGCGTGCTCAGGCGACGCTGTTCGAGCCCCGGGACCTCCAGCACCGATTTCAGCATCGTGGGCACGATGAGCGACACCGTTCCACCCGCCTCGATGTGGTCGACGAATCGCCCGGCATCGAATCGGGGCATCACGATCTGACGGGCGCCGCGGGCGATCATCGGCCAGAAGAACGCTCCCGAGATGTGCGACATGGGTCCGGCGATGATCTGCACCGTGTCCTCGGCGACGTCCTCGAGGGTGCGCGCGAGGGCCTCGCCGAGCTCGAAGTACTCGCGCTGTCGATGCATGATGCCCTTGGGCAGACCCGTGGTGCCGCTGGAGAAACGGAGGACCGCGAGATCGTCCGGTCCGGAGGGCAGCTGAGGGTCGTCCGGCGGCGCGGCCGCCAGCACCGCGTCGTACTCCACCTCGGGGGAGGGGCCGTGCGTGATGACGACTCGGAGGTCGGGAAGCTCGATGCGGGCCGGAGCGAGCCGTTCCCATTCCGGGGCGTCGACGATGAGGGCCCGCGCGCCGGACACGCGCAGCATGTGCGCGTGCGTCTTCACCGTGTTGTGCGTGTACAGCGGCACCCGGACGGCGCCGGCGAGGGCGATCGCCAGGATCTCCTCGACCGACTCGAGCCGGTTCGCCGAGAGGGTGGCGACGCGGTCGCCCGGTCCGACGCCGCGGGCGATCAGGGCGTTCGCCAAGCGGCCGGCACGGTCGGCGAGTTGCGTGTAGTCGAGGCGGTGGCCTTCGAAGTCCACCGCGACCGCATCGGGCGTCGCCCTCACCGTCCGCCGGAACTGCTCCGAGAACGGGACGAACGATGAAGCCGCCGCCGACGCCGTACTGTGCGAGAAGCTCATGGGGATACCTCTTCCAGGAAATCGGCGACCCTGTCGAACACGACTGGGTCGCGGAGGACGTCGAAGTGCCCGCGGCCCGCAACGGCAAGGTGCCGGGCACCGATCCGGGCGGCGTACTCGGCGGTGTCGACGGCGAGCCGGTCGCGGTCACCGCCGACCACGAGCGTGGGCACGCGAGGAACGCTGGTGACACGTTGCCCGACCATGCCGGCCGCGATCGCCGCGATCGCGGCCGGGTCCGCACCGGGGACGCGCAGCGCCGCCTCGAGGAGGGCGCTCTGCCGCGGGTCGTCCATCGGAACACCCTCGAGCAGAAAGCGTCTTTCGGCTTCGAGATCGCGTGTCCCGAAGGGGTCGGAGAGCCCGGTCCCGCAGAGCACCAGCGAACGCACGCGATCGGGACTGCTCTCGGCGAGGGCGAGGGCGACGATCCCGCCCATCGAGTGCGCGACGACATCGACCTCGTCGAGTCCCAGCTCGTCGAGAAGGGCGACGAGGTCGCCGGCGAAGAGCGCGGGAGAGTATCCCGTCGGATCGACAGGCTTGTCGCTGCCGCCGTGACCGCGCAGGTCGGGGATGAGCACACCGTAGCCCAGCCGGACGAGGGATCGCTCCCAGCCGTTCTCGGCCCACGTCAGGGAGCCGGTCGAGCCGTAGCCGTGCACGAGCAGCACGGTGCGCTCGCCGGGAATGTAGGCCCGCGTCAGCCGCGCGGGCCCGATACGCCGCGTCGCCTCGGTCGCCATGGTTCTCTCCTCCTCTCGCCCGTCAGTGCGGGAGGGAGCGGATTTCCTCGAAGAAGGGGGCCACGACGGAGGGGCTTACGCGACAGTCGAGCAGCAGGACACCCTGCGCGCCCTCGCCGACCCACGTCCGCAGAACCTCGAGGTCCTGCAGCGATCGGATGGTCGCTGCCCGTGCGCCGTATGCGACCGCGACCGCCGCGAACGACACGTCTCCCAGCTGCGCTGGACGGATGTCGAGTCCGCGCGGGCCGTACTGGTGGAGCTCCGCGCCGTAGGCGCCATCGTTGAAGACGACGATGACACCCGAGGTGCACTGCTCGATGAAGACGGGCAGGTCAGCGATCGCCATCTGCAGACCGCCGTCGCCGGTGGCGAGCACCGTCAGGCGATCAGGTCGGGCGACGGCCGCGCCGACAGCTGCCGGAAGCCCGAGTCCGATCGTCTGGTAGGCGGACCCGACCATGAGGAACCCGGACGGGTCGTCGGCCCGCCAGTACTCCGCGGGCCAGCCCACGAAGTGACCGCCGTCCAGCACGATCGTCCGCCCTGCAGGCAGCAGCAGGTCCAGGTCGCGCGCGACCGGACGAGGATCGAGCCGGCCGTCGTCGGTGAGCTCGGAGGCATCCGTGTCCCGCAGGTGTGCGCGTTGGACGCGTTCGGCGACGTTCGCGCGCCAACCGGAGCGCGCATCTGTCCCAAGGGATCCGAGGAGCGCGTCGGCGAAGACGGCTGCGTCCGCCCGCACGAAACGGTTCACGCGGGGCGCGCGCGAACTGTCATCGAGGTCCACGTGCACGAGGGTCGCTTCGGGCTCCAGGGCGTGTCCGAAGCGCATGGTGAACGGGTTCAGGCCGGCGCCGACGGCGAGCACGACATCGGCCTCGCCGATGAGCGCGGCCGTCTCCTCCGGGGCGAAGCCACCGGAGATGCCGATGTCCCATGGGCTTTCGCCGAAGGTCGCCCGGGCACCCGCGGTCGTGGCCAGCAGCGCCCCCACCCGGTCGGCGATCTCCGCGTAGCGTGACCCGGATCCGGACAGCCAGACGCCACGGCCGCCGAGGATGAGCGGTCGCTCGGCAGCGCGCAGCAGCGCGGCGACCGTCTCCACGTCGGCTGTGTCCGGTCCCGGCAGCCCCGTCGGCGGCGGCAGCTCCGTCTCGACGGAGGCCGCAGACGCCGGCGATTCCGAGATATCCGAGGGCAGAGCGAGGTACACGGGTCGGCGTTCATCCAGTGCGCGCCGAATCGCCTGCACGGTGCGACGCACCGCGTCCTCAGCGTTCTCCACGACGATGACGGGTACGCCGAGGCCCGCGCTCACCGCGAACTGGTGAACATCCCACGGCCGAGGCGCGTCGGGGGCAGCGCCGGCGACGTACAGCAGCGGAATCCGTGCTTGTGCCGCCTCGGTCAACGGCGTCAGCGCGTTGGTGAAACCGGGGCCGTAGGTCGTCGTGGCCACCGCGAGCCCCCCCGAGGCCCGGTAGTAGGCGTCGGCGGCGGCGACCGCGCCGGCCTCGTGGCGGGTCTGCACGTAGCGGGTGCCGTTGCCGAGCAGGCCATTCACGAAGAACGCGTTGCCGTTGCCCATGACTCCGAACGCGGTCGCGGCGTGGGCGGCGACGACGCGGGCGACGACATCGGAGACGGTGGAGCCGGGTTCAGTCATGACGCGCTGCGGTCTTCGAGGCGATCAGCTCGCCCAGGGACTTCTTGAGCACCTTGCCGACGGCGTTGCGCGGCAGCTCGTCGAAGGGCACGATCACGCGAGGGATCTTGAAGCCGGCGAGGTTCTCGCGGCACACCCGTTCGATCTCGTCCGGGTCGAACTCCGCACCTTCGCGCAGCACGACCGCAGCGGAGACGGCCTCTCCCCAGCGCTCGTGCGGCGTGCCGACGACGGCGACCTCTTTGACGGAGGGCAGTGTCATGATGACGTTCTCCACCTCGATCGGGTAGACGTTGAAGCCGCCCGAGATCACCACGTCGCGTGAACGGCCGACGAGGTAGAGCCGGCCGTCGTCGTCGAACCTGCCGAGGTCACCGGTGCGCATCCATCCCCCCTCGAGCATCACCTCCGCGGTCGCCTCGGGATTGCCGAGGTAACCGCTCATCATCGAGTCGCCGCGAACAGCGATCTCGCCGACGTCACCACGGGGCACTTCGCCGCCGGACTCGTCGACGCAGAGCACCTCGACGAACGGCGTGGGCCGTCCCGCCGACGCGAGATGCGGCGGGGGGTCGCCCTGCCAGATGTGATCGGCGACACCGAGCGCGGTGATGGGAAGCCCGGACTCCGTCTGCCCGTACAGCTGGGTGAGCACGGGTCCGAAGATCTCGTTGGTGCGTACGATGTCCGGCACCTGCATCGGCGAGGAGCCGTAGATGATCCGGCGAAGGTGCGGAGCACGGTGACCGGGCATCGCCTCATTGAGCGTCGTGAGCATCGCAGGCACGGTGATCAAGGCGGTGACGCCGCGGTTCTGCAGCGCGTCGAGCGCGTCATCCGGCTCGAAACGGCCGGCGATGATCTGCGTCGCGCCGCGCACGAAGTAGGCGAGCACGAAGATGCCGCCGACGTGGCTGAGCGGGATCGCGGTGTACACCACGTCGCTGCGTTCCGCGCCGGTCTCGATGATCGTGTTGCGCACGCTCGCGGCTACGGCGCGCAGGTCGTGCACGGCGGCCTTCGGCGTGCCGGTGGTGCCGGAGGTGAACGACAGCTGTGCCGGCGCCCTGTCGTCGCCCGCAGCGGGTGTCGCTCCGCGATGCGCGCGGCCGCGCTCGACGAGCTCGGCGTACGTCCACTGCTCCGCGGGGGTGTCCGGTCCCCGGTCCTGGAGTCGGATCATCGGGCCGAGCGAGGGGATGCCGGCAAGCTCCGGTGCGAGACCGGAGGCCCACTCGTCATCGACGACCACCGCCCGGGCGTTCGCGAGCCGGAGGATCTCCGCAGCCTCGCGCGGGTGCAGCCTCTTGTTGATCGCCAGACGCACGAATCCTCCGAGGAAACACGCCTGATCGAGCACGGCGCACTCGGAGCGGCCCGCGGAGATCACGGCCACGCAGTCGCCCGCCTCCAGTCCGGCGTCGGCCAGCCCGGCGATCACCGCGCGCACCTCGGCCTCCGTGTCGGCGAACGTCAGCGAACGGAAGTCGTCGATGATCGCTGTGCGGTCGGCGTGGACCCGATAGGCGTTACGCAGCAGCGCGTGCAGCGAGCCGGTGGCGACGTCGAGGTCAGGCATCGTCGCGCACCAGGACATGTTCGATGCACACGGTGCCGATTCCCAACATGTGCGCGAGCCCGACGCGCGCCCCCGGCTGCTGACGTTCGCCGGCCTCACCGCGCAACTGTGTCGTGATCTCCACCACCTGCCCGACACCCGTCGGCCCCACAGGGTGACCCATGGACTGCAGTCCGCCCGAGGCGCTCACCGCGCATCGCCCGCCGATGTCGTAATCGCCGGCGAGGACGTCTGCCGCAGCACGCCCCGGCCCGGACAGGCCGATCGCCTCGATGTAGACGAGCTCCTCGATGGAGAAGGCGTCGTGCACTTCGACGACGTCCAGGTCTGCGACCGAGATGCCTGCCTCGGTCAGCGCGACAGACGTCGTCACCTTCGTGAGCTCGGCATCCGGGAAGACCCCGGGTGCGTACACCTCCTCGCTGCGCGCGACCGACGCGGCGATCCGCACGGCACGGCTCGGGTCGATGCCGAGTCGTGCGATGGCGTCCTCGGAGGCGAGGATGACGGCCGCGGCGCCTTCGCCGACCGGGCAGCACTGGTGCTTGGTCAGCACGCCGGCGATCGGCGGCTCCGCGAGGATGGCGGTCACATCGATCGCCTCCCGGCGCTGAGCGGCGGGGTTTCGCAGTCCGTTGGCGTGGTTCTTCGCCGCGACCCTGGCCAGGGCGGCCGGCGTGGCGCCCGAGGTGCGCAGGTACTCTTCGGCGAGCAAGGCGAAATGGGTGGCTGGGTTCACGAGGCCATCGACCAGGTCGACGGTACCGGACTCGCGGTAGCCGTCGGAGCGCATGGCCGGTTTGTCCACGCCTACCGCGATGCTCACGTCCGCCGCGCCGGCTTGGATGTCGAGGTACGCCTGGCGTACTGCTGTGGAGCCGGAGGCGGAGGCGTTCTCGACCTGGGCGACGGGGATGCCCGTGGCGCCCAGGTGCCGGAGCATCGGCTGTCCGATCGCGGCGCCGATCAGCGCGGAGCCCACATACGCGGACTCCACGTCCGTCCAGCGCAGGCCAGCGTCGGCGAGCGCGCCACGCACGGCGGTCAGGCCGAGCTGTACGTAAGGTGTCGGCGACGGGGCCCGGTACGGATGGATCCCGACTCCCACCACATAGACGCGACGCTGCGTTTCGGGCATCAGATGCCTTTCTCTGTCTGGGCGAAGACGAGCCATTCGGTCCCGTCCGCCATCGGAACCAGTGACCCCTCGACGGCGGCGCCATGGACCACGCCACCATCGACCAGGGCGCGGACGATGAGACCGTCGTCCAGGTCGACGGTGGCGAGCGAGAACGGCGCCTCCGGCCCCGGGCCGCGATGGCGGTGCACGGTCACCGCATCGACCACCGTGCCGATCGCGGGGACAGCGGTCGGCACGAGTCGATCGCCGTGGGCGCCGCAGCGCTGGCAGCCGAACTGCTCGGGGGGAAAGGCGATCAGCCCGTCTTCGGCGCATCGCGTCACGCGCAGCGCGAGCGAGCCGGGCGTGTCCTCCGTCGTCAGCGTCCTCGCCGGCGAGGGGGCGTTCTCAGTCGACATGGGTAGGACCCCTTACTGATTGACGGAGTAGCCGCCGTTGACCGGGTAGGTCTGCCCCGTGATCCAGGAGGCGGCGTCAGAGGCGAGGAAGAGGATCATGTTGGCGGCGTCCTCGGGCTCGCCGAAGCGCCGCACGATGTAGCGCTTGAGCTGCTGCTTCGCGGCTTCTTCGTCCGAGAGCGCATCAGCGACGAACGGGGTACGAGTCGCGGCGAGGGCGACCGAGTTCGCGGTGATGTTGAAGCGGCCCACACTTCGAGCGATGCCGCGCATGAACCCGGCAGCACCGGCCTTAGCGCCTGAGTAGATCTCCAGGCCGGGCTCTCCCACGCGGCCCGCGTCGGAGATGACGGTCACGATCCGCCCATACTTCTTCTCGACCATGCCCGGTAGGGCGTGGCGAGTGCAGTTGAGCACGCCGTAGAGGTTCACGTGGAGGTACTTGTCCCAGTCCCCTCGTTGCTGGGTCCAGAACGGCGGGTCGAACCCAGCGCCGCCGCTGGGCCCAGCGTTGCCGGCGTTGTTCACGAGGATGTCGACGCCACCGAGCTCGGCGCCGGCTTTCCCGAACAGCTTTTCGACACCGTCGTAGTCGCTCACGTCCCCCTGAAGCGCCAGGGCCCTCACGCCGAGCGCCTCGACCTCGGCGGCGACCTCTTCGGCGCGCTCGAGGTTGAAGTCGTTGATGACGACGGCGCCGGCTCCGTGTTGCGCGAAGTGCAGGGCAACCTGCCGTCCGACCCCCCGGCCGGCGCCGGTGATGAACGCGGTCCGTCCTTTCAAGTCCAGGATGTCGCTCACTTGTGCACCTTCCTTGGCCGATCACGGCCGCTCATACGGGCAACGGCACGCGTCTGCTCCGGTGCCGACTTCCCAGATCGACGACTTGAGGCCGGCAACCATAGCCCAGCATAGACTCAAGCAGTCTTATCTCGAATGATTTGACTCTATATGATCTATACTGGGTCGAGCAACAGTCCCAAGGAGCGAGGATGCCCGCCGAAGTGCACGAAACCATCATCGTCGAGCAGCAAGGTGCGGCTCGCTGGATCCGCCTGAACCGTCCCGAACGGCGCAACGCCATCACCGATCAGATGATCGCCGAACTCGGCGATGCGGTGGCGGATGCCGCGGCGGACCGGTCGGTGCGCGTGCTCGTCATCGCCGCCGCCGGTACCGCGTTCTGCGCCGGTGCTGACCTCGGAGACAGTCCGAACGCACGCCCCAGCCTGTCCACGCTCGAAGCCTCCACCGAGCTCTTCAACAGCATCGAGGACTTTCCTCAGCCCGTGATCGGTGTGGTCCAGGGCATCGCATGCGCCGGCGGCCTCGAGCTCCTCCTCTGCTGCGATCTGATCCTCGCGTCCGAGAACGCGACCTTCGCTGACATCCATGCCGGCGTCGGCCTCATTCCCGGTGCCGGTGGAGCGTGGCGGCTGCCGCGCCGAGTAGGCCTCGGCGTCGCGAAGCAGATGCTCTTCACGGGGGACGTGTACTCGTCAGCCGAGATGCGTGAGGTGGGCCTGGTGAACCACGTCGTCCCGGCAGATTCCCTTCAGGACGCCGCCGACGAGCTCGTCCGCAAGCTGAGCAATCGCTCGCCACTCGGTCTGGCCGCGATGAAGAGGCTCGCGAACTCGGCCTTCGACGTCGAGCGCGACATCCACATGGCGCTCGCTCTCGAGGAGAACGCCCGGCATCTCGAAACCCACGACTACGCCGAAGGACTCAATGCGATGAGAGAGAAGCGGCAGCCGGTGTACGCCTGGGCGTAACGGTGCCCGGGTGACCTTCTCGACTGGTCGTGCTCTCGATCTGCGTCTCCCCGCTCACGCGCGGTCTGTCGCCGAGGCAACTCCGCGCGTCCGCATCATCGTCGCCTGCGAGACGGCGACAATGTGACCTCCGCTGCGCACCTCTGTTGTGTAGACGCGAGAACGACCATGAGCGGCGGACAGCGTGCATCTGGCATGAAGGGTATCGCCGACACGTGCCGGCGCGAGGTGAGTGATGGTCGCGGATGCTGTCACCCACTGATCGTCGCCCGGCTCGGTGTTCGTGGCGACTCCCACCGCGGTGTCGGCGAGGAAGTAGATCATGCCGCCATGACAGAGCCCGAGCCCATTGGAGCACTCCGGAGTGACAGGCATCGACAACTGCGTCGCCTCTGCAGTCAACTCGATGACAGCGATGTCGTGGGCGACTTGAGCCCGGTCCTTCTCGACGATTTCTTGCAGACGGGCACGACGGCCTGCATCGATTGTTAGAGATGACATGATCACATAGTCGATCATATGGTCACGAGGACCAGCATGTGCCGCCAGTGACCGCTGGCGCGCTGCGTACTTGGACCCGCGCGCACAGATGCCGTCCACATTCCCCCGGACACCGGACCGGCTGGAAGCATGCTCGCAGGAGAGAACGTGCGTCGGCACGAAGGCAGGGACGTTTCGAATGAAGTTGGTGAACTACGGATCGCCGGGTGCAGAACAGCCCGGCGTCCTCGGCGACGAAGGCGGCATACTCCCGCTCGCTGGGCTGTGGCGTTCGCTCGGTCTGCCGTCGGTCGAGATGAACGGCGTCATCGGACTGCTTCCGTATGTGCGGTCCCGGATCGAGCAGGAGCTGAGGGACGCCGTCGACCTGATCGACGCGAGCTCGGTCCGCCTCGGCCCTCCCGTCCCGCACCCGGGCAGGATCATCGTCTGCGGCGTCAACTACCGGAGCCAGGTGGATGAGCAACGTGAGCGCACCGGTGGTCGGCCTCCGCGCAGGCCACCTGTGGTACTCCGTCCGGGAGTGTCCGGGCCGACGGATCCGGTAGTGGCCTGGGACGGGATCACCGAGCTGGAATACGAAGGAGAGCTCGTCGCGGTCATCGGTCGACGGGTCCGGAGCATCGCGGTCGAGCGGGCGCTGGAAGCCGTGGCCGGCTACATGTGCGGCCAGGACATGATCTCGCGTTCGATGATGCGCGAGGACGCAGATATCAGCGCGCTCTATCTCCAGCCCACTCGCGCCAAGGGCGTCGACACGTTCTGCCCGACGGGTCCGTGGTTGACGACGGCCGACGAGGTACCCGATTACCGTGCGCTCGCACTCAGCACCTGGGTGGATGACGAGCTTCGACAGCATGCCTTGGCGGACGAGATGATCATGGGCTTGCCGGAGCTCATCTCCTGGCTCAGCGGAACCATGACTCTCTTTCCCGGCGACCTCGTGTTCACCGGCACGCCGGCGGGCCTCGGCGGATCATTCGACCCACCACGTGAGCTTGTTCCGGGACAGATCCTTCGCACCGCGATCACCGGGCTCGGTGAGCTCGTCAACCCGATCGTCGGCGAAGACACGTACCGGGCGCGAGAGTAGGGGCGCTTCTCACCCTCGGTCGCGTGGGGGAGCCGTCACCACAGGACAACCCGTCGCTATCGCCCTGGATCGCGTGCGCTCGTGTCCTAACCCCCGAACGACGACTGTACGAGGCTGGTGACGAGTCGAAGGTGCTCGACAGCGCAGCGATGTCGTCATCGGACGAGGATGCCGTCATGAAGATCACCGGGATGTCCGATGTGCTTCCCGCCACGAGGTTCGGCTCGGAGTCGGCCGGCAAAGTGCCGGAGATCCCGTCCAGCGCCTGCTCGACAGATGCTCGGAAGTCATCGACGTCGATCCCGTACGCGTACGCGATCGACACCATCGACATGCTCGACGACGACGTCGAGACCACCTGCTCGACACCCTCGAGGTCAGCGACAGCCTGCGTGATCGGCACGCTCACCTGCTGGTCCATCACCTCCGGGCTGGCACCCGGCACGACCGTCACCACGGTCGTCTGCGGCAGCTCGATCGACGGGATCAGCTCCTGCTTGAGCTGGGTCAACGAGAAAACCCCGAACGCCGCGATCAATAGCGTGACGAGGGCGACCAACGTGCGATTGGCCAAGCTGAAACGAGCAAGACGGAACAAGCGACACCACCGAGAAGTCGAAAGGGATCGGGCGGAGATACCCGGGAGAAAGGTTTGCCTCACGCGAAGCTTAGTGCAACGCTACGCAACTATTCCTGTGCTGGCTCTGAGAACAGCGGGATACGCTCATCCCGTGACCATCGACGAGCAGGCCGAGCGCGAGGCGCTGCTGACCGAGCTGCTCGAACTGCAGAACGACCTCGAAGCCTCCTTCGTGCCCGAGGTCATCGAGCCGATGCTTTCGCTCAGCCTCACCATGCAGCAACTCAAGGTGCTCGCGATCCTCATGACCGAACCCGACGGCAGCACCATCCAAGCCCTCGCCAAGACCGTCGGCGTATCCCTCGCCACCATGTCGGGCATCGTCGATCGTCTCGAGTCGCAGGACATGATCCACCGCGCGCTCGACCCCCGCGATCAACGGGTGCGTCGCGTCACCGCCACTGCTACCGGACGTGAGACCGTGCAGCGCCTCCTCGCCGGGCGACCTGAGCTCAGCCGCACCCCGCTGAACCGGCTCGCCCTCAACGACCTGCGCGCACTCACCCAGGGAATCCGCGCACTGCTGCACGCGATGAAGGATCTGCCGAGTGAGGCTCCTTCGCGGGAGCAACCCGACTGAGCCCGGGCCGCGCGACGGAAGCACGTTGGACCGAGAGGCCCCGGGAACCCCGGTGTACGGACACGATCACGGGACTCAATCGGAAGAGAGGCACGACGCTGGCGGAACTGAGCATCGAGCGGGAGGTGCGGGGCCCATCGGCCTCGAGGAATCCCTCGAGGCCAAAGCCCTCATCTGACCCGCCGACAACCCGTCACCGCTCACAAGGATCCTCCATGTCTTCCTCCATACCCGCGCCGGCCTGGCGCCGGACCGTCGTGCTCGCGCTCATCTTGGGCGCGCAGCTGATGATGGTGCTCGACACCTCCATCGTTACCACCGCGCTTCCTCGACTCGAAGCAGACCTCGGGTTCACCCCCGCATCGCTGTCGTGGGTGCAGAATGCCTACGTGCTCGCGTTCGGCGGATTACTGCTGCTCGGCGCACGGGCAGGCGACCTCGCAGGACGGCGCCGGATCTTCATGATCGGCGTCGGCGTGTTCGCCGCCCTGTCCCTGCTCGTCGGGCTCTCCTGGGATGTCCCTTCGATGCTCACCGGACGCATCCTGCAAGGCCTCGCGTCTGCGTTCGCCATCCCCTCGACGCTTGCCCTGCTGGTGGGCGCCTACCCCGAGCCGAAGCGACGCGCCCACGCGATCGCGATCTACAGCGCCGTCATCGGCGCCGGCGCGAGCGTCGGTATCATCGTGGGCGGCGTGTTCACCGACCTGCTCTCGTGGCGGTGGGGTCTGCTCATCAACGTGCCCATCGGCCTCGCCGTGCTGCTACTGTCCCCCGCTTCCTCACCGAGACCCCCGCCGCCGCGGCGGATTTGTCCTCGCCGGCGCCCTCACCATCACGGTCGGGATGACCGCACTGGCGTACGGGCTCATCGAATCCTCCACCCAAGAGTGGACCTCACCCATCGTGCTCGGCTCTCTCGTCCTCGCCGCGGTTCTCGTTGTGGCGTTCGTGCTCATCGAACGTGGTAACGCCGAACCGATCGTCCCGCTCGGAATGTTCCGCAGCGTGACCCGCTCCGGCGCGCACATCGGCCGCATCCTCATCGTCGGGGCGATGTTCTCCACGTTCTACTTCCTCAGCCAGTACCTCCAGAACGTGCTGCACTTCACCGCGGTCGAGGCCGGCATGAGCTACATTCCCCTCCACCGGGATGTTCGCCACCGTCTACGTCGTCGCCCCACTGGTGCGCCGCGTTGGCAGCGAAACCCTCCTGGTCCTCGGCCTTGGACAGGGCATCGCGATCATCCTGCTCACCCAGCTGGGGATGTCGAGGTCCCCGACGAGCAATCCGGCGTCGGCTCAGGTCTGGTCAACACCGCGCACCAGATTGGGGGCTCCGTCGGCCTCCCGATCCTCGCCGGCGTGTTCATCGCCGCCAGCGAGGACGACACCGCCGTCACCGCACAGGTGAGCGGCTTCCAGACCGTGTTCCACGTCGCATCCGGGTTCTACGCCGTCTCGATCATCACCGCCGTCGTCCCGCCGCCACGCTCCCCCTCGCAATGCCCGCCGCCTGACGGGGCGGCGGGATGACCTCGTAGACGCGCGGTCAAGATCGCGCTCGGACGGCAAGCGACAGCGCGCGATCCTGCCTGCGAATCGAACGAACGACCACGGCCCGCACTCTGAGACAGATTCATGACGGGGGCCAGTCGTAGGGATCCGCCATTTCGCGTGGAATCCGGAGCGTGAAACCGCTGCCAACTACCGTGGAATCCGAGCCAGCTGCGCCATATCGGGCGGGAACCTACAACAGCAAGAGCGCCCCGCCGGATCGACTCGGCGGGGCGCTCGGGGGTGACGGGGGAGCGGTGTCTACCCGTCGAGGTTCACGTCTTCACGGCGCAGCAGGAACCGCTCGCCGTCCTCGTGCGAGATCAGCCACGATGCGGCGTCCTCGGAGTCGTGCACTCCCAGCTGCATCGCGATCTCGTCGAGGGCGTCGAACAGGCCCAGCGCGTAGGCCTCGTCGTCGATCTCCTCGGCCTCGTGCTCCTCGCCGCTCTCGTCCAGGTAGGCATCGAACGCCAGGCGCGGGGTGTCATTGACGCGGAGGATCAGCGCGCTCACCGTGTGGGGCATCAGCACGGCCGCCTCCCTGAGCGAGTCCTGCCAAAACGCCGTATCGGCCGCGATAATCGCCTGCACGGCCTCGCGATAGCGGTCGGACGTGTGGACGGTGATGGTGCTCATGACGTCCACCCCTCACCGCTCGCCGTCGAGGCCGTTGACCAGCCACAGCGCAGCGGCCGCGAGATCTCCGCTGCCGCCCAGCGCCGCGCGCACGGCAGCGGTGCTCACGGCGGGATCTGAGGGCACCAGGCCGGACACGCGAGCGCGCGCCGCCTGATACTCGCCGCCGGTGTACACGTCGAGGCTCTGCCCTGGCTCGTCTGCGTCCCGGGTGTCCCACTCCTGAAAGACCTCGGCGCGTGCGCCCGGGCGACGGCGGGTGATGTCCCGCGCCAGGCCGTAGATCCCCTCGGCTTCGTACTTCGAGTGCCCGCTGATCTTCCATCCGTCGCTGTCCTGATCGAGGGTCAGGTCGGAGAGATCCACCCCGGCGCGATCGAGTGCCTTCTGCATCTTCCGCTCGGTGAGGCCGGGGGCCTCGGTGATCGTGATGACGTTCCACGTAGACATTGCTGTCCTCCTTGTGTTGTGTATCTGACACCTGAAACACTAGGGGCAGGGTCGGACATTGGCTCGGGCAGCGAGGGGGCCGCGCAGCGGTCCCCGGAACCACCGCCAGCACCCACCCGGCAATCGGGCGCAGCGGCTCTGAGAGCCCCGCAGAGAGCCGGAAACCATCGCCGAGAGGCAAGAGGCCGGCGGGGAGCCGGCTCGGGCTCGGCGGCCACCAGAGGACCGCCTGCAGCACACTCGCGCGGAGCAGCCCTCAGCCGCCCAACGCGCTTGCCGCACCCCTCCGCGCTGTACCAGCTCAGCCCCTCGCGAACGGGACGTGAGGCACCGTCTCAGCCCTCGGGGAGGGCGCGCAGCGTCCGACCTGCGTGGCCCGTGGGCGGCTTGCCGCCCACCCGGAGCACGGCGCGCAGCGCCGGGCACCCCCAC